>Ga0209613_1000135_pt1 | contig 97038 bp, 79 predicted proteins | sample BioC13SIPDNA_2_FD_185747 | JGI IMG/M metagenome (GOLD analysis project Ga0209613, IMG submission 185747) | Anaerobic biogas reactor microbial communites from Washington, USA - Biogas_R2_A C13 SIP DNA (SPAdes) (version 2) | ecosystem: Engineered > Bioreactor > Anaerobic > Unclassified | place...
TGAGTGGTTCACCGACTTCGTCGCCAAGACGGAGGCCCAACTCATCCATCGGCTCGACCAGGCTCTTCTGTGGGCCATGGACCGCACCCAGGGCAACCAAACCACCTGCAAACCCAAAACCAAACTACGACACACACAGGAAGGGACTTCCGAGAACCGCTCTAGCGAACCAGGTCCTGATCGATCTGCGCCGCCGTTGACCAAACCCTCTGCGGCATCGTTCGGTCTCAGTCCGCAGCATCGAAAGCGGACCGGCGTCCGCGTCGATACTCGTGGCCATAGACCTCAGAGTCGCGAACCACGCACCCGACCCGAGCGCCGTCACGCATGATCTGGGAGCAGGCGGAGCATGACACACAGCACTTCTCGGGATCCATGGATCCGCGGTGGAGGATGTCCAGCACGGAGTCTGGGTACGCCAGGGAGCCCCTGCCCTGCCCCACGAGCGTCACCCAACCCCGTTCCGCGGCCCCTGCCGCAACGTAGGGGAACAGATGCCGCAGCCACCCGTACCCCGTGCCGATGAGGGGCAGATGCGGCAGGGCCTTCTGGAGCTGGGCCGTCACATCGATGAAGCGCCTGACGCCCTCCAGTGGATGTTCTGCTGGCGCCTGGGCCCCCGCGACAGGGAAGTCGTAGGGACGGCTAACATGGGGGTTGAAGTACGGATTGCCGAGGGTGATGTTCACGACCGGCACGCCAACCGACGCCAACTCCTCGAGCAGCCAGCGGGGCTCCTCGAGGTCGGGGACCGTGGGGTCCTCCTCGCTGACGCCCCAGCCCCAGCGGCGATCGTAACCATCGTAGGCGTTCAGTCGGGAGGTGGGGAACGCGCCTGCCACCTCGGCGGATAGCCGCGCGAGCACCTCGCGCAGGAGCCTCGTCCGGTTCTCGAGTGGCCCACCATAGCGCCCATCGCGGCCGCGGGCCGCTAGGAGTTCCGCGATCAGGTACCCGTGGCATGCCTTGATGTCGATGCCGTCGAAGCCCGCCTGGGCGGCGAGCCGAGCGGCGTCGACGTAGGTGTCCTGGAGTCGGTTCAGGTAGTCGTCGGTAACGACGGGGTAGTCGTCAGGAAGGCTGTGCGTGGGGTCGAGGACGCCGCTACGCTGAGCGATGATGGGCTGCGGTATGCCCTCGGGCTTGCTGTACCTCCCAGAGTGCGTGAGCTGCATGACCATGATCGGCTCGTGGCCGGTGGCATCAATCCCAGCCCGCTTCGTCTCGCGGACGATGCGTTCAAATGCCTTTACGTTGCCCTCGTGAAGCCAAAGCTGTCCGGGGTTCGAGCGAGCCTCGCGCAGAACGGCCGTCGCCTCGAACCAGATGAGCGCGGCTCCGCCCGACGCGAAACGGTGGTAGCGGCGGAAGCTGAGGGGGCTAGGCGCGCCATCCGGGAGGGAGTCGAATCCCTCCATGGGATGCACGGCGAGGCGATTCCACGCCGTCAGCCGACCCAGCCGAACCTCGTCCGTCAGCACCGAGAGATCCTCAGACAACGGGATCTCAATGCCGAGGACCTGTAGTTTGTCCCTCAGGTCGTCCAGGGTTCTGAGGTTGAAGCGCTCATGAGTTGTCACCGTCATGGCCGCGCCTCCTGGGGCGCCAGGCACTCGCGCAGCGCGGTCACGGGCACCGCGCAGCGGAAGAGCTTCCAGGTGTGCGAGTCGTCCTTCCACCCGCGCCCCGAGCCGTAGTAGATCGAAACGCGCCCATTCTGCACGAGGATCTGCCCGTGCGGATCGGTCAGGAAACGCGGGTATAGGACCTCGAGCCAATCATCGCCTCGGGGATCGCGGACCCGGATCTGCGGGAACACCTCGGTAGGCGCGACCGCATCGTTATCTGCCTGGAAGAGCCCACTCCGGCTCCCGAGGAGTCCAATGTGTCCGGTTCCATACGCGGGCCGCACGAGGTAGTAGGCGCCGCTCAGGGGCTTCACATCCATCTGCGCGAAGCGCGCGACAGCGCCGGCGGGCACGGTGGCCGGACTTCCCGCGGGTTGGAGTTGCCGTGCGAAGACAGTGGAGTCGTGGAAGTACGGGTCTCCCGACTCCGTGCGGACGACGAAGTCACCAGGGCCAGTGCACGAGTCGACATAGTGGAGCACGAATCGACCGTTCTGGTAGAAGGCCGAGGGCTGACCGAAGCCGTAGCGCTGCTGACCGAGCTCGAGGTTGCTCTTGGGAGCGAGGATGACGGGCCTGGGATTCCGATCGACCGGCCGCTTGCGCCATGCCTTGCCGTCACGCGATGTCGCCACGAACACCTGGTTGTGGTACTCCCCCAAGCCGACAACCCTGCCCTCAGCGTCTACGTCGACGCGATAGTCGGCACAGGCCTCGTAGTACATGAAGTAGATCCCGCGGACCTTGACCACCGACGGAGTGCCGATGTGGTTGATCTCCTGCCTGCTCTCCGCTGGTCCTAGCACCATCATAGGCCCCGGGCACTCCGGACCGAACAGACGGAGATCGCCGGCATACTCGGGACCATCGAGGTTCCATGCTAGGCCATCGCGGCTCTCGGCGTAGTAGACACGATCACCCCAATCGGGATAGGTGAAAGAGAAGAGTTCCCCGGACGGAAGTCGAGCGGCAAAGGGGAACCGAAGCCCCTGACCCGTGCCTCCTAGCCGCACCCACCACATCTTGTAGAGCCCGTCGTCATCAAGCATGACCGAGGGACCCCAGTCATAGCGTCCGCTCTCAGGGGCGACCTCTTCGCACTGGAGGGGCAGCACACGGAGCGGCTCTATGACCGTAGGTCCAGATCGGTGCAAACAGCTCAACATGCATGCAGCGACGGCGAGGGGCATATCACGTTCACATTCCGGGGGAAGCGCGCGGGCTCGAGAACGAGGCCTCGAGCCCGCTACAGAGTGCCGTGGCTACCGCATGAACAGCTCGATAACGGGCACCGTAACATTGGGCCGGACAACGGGCAGATCCAGTGTCAAGGTGTTCTGACCCGCAGCGCCGTACTCGCTCTCGTGAGGCGCCGAGGTCGACATCGGGATCTCCGAGGCGTCGTTGAGGAGCTGGGCGTAGGCCACCCGATCTCCGAAACCATCCAGGTGGAGATGCCTGAAGGGCCAGGCGAACACGTGCACGTACATCCGGTTCGTCTTCGGGTTGTAGGTGAGTCGACAGTCCTGGGGCGCCGCGAACTCATCGGGTGCCTGGGTGCAGCCGTAGATCGACCGACCGTGCCGACGCATCCACTCGCCGATCCCTTGTAGCCTGCTCAGGGCCCGCTCGTCGAACTCGCCGCGTCCGGTGGGACCCACATTCAGAAGCAGGTTTCCGCCCTTGCTAACTACCTCGATGAGCATCCTGATGAGTTGGTCAACGCTCTTCCAGGTCGACTCCTCACGGTGGTATCCCCATGAGCCCGAGAAGGTCTGGCAGGTCTCCCAGACCACCTTCTGGCCGTTGACTTCGACCCAGCGGCGCGGCATGAACTGCTCGGGCGTGCGGGTGTCCCAACCGCCATCGACATCATTCAGGTCGAGACGGTCGTTGAGAACAATGCCGGGTTGGAGGCTGCGGATCATCTGCACGAGACGCTCGCTCTCCCACTGGTTCCGCCCCTTCTCGGCATAGCTGAAGTCGAGGAAGAGGACATCGACCCTGCCGAACTTGGTGAGGATCTCCCTCACCTGCCCATGCAGGTAGTCGCGGTAGGTGCTGAGATCGCGGCTCTCGTTCAACGTCTCGCGGTCGGGGTGGTCACGGAGGGGGTGGATGCTCTGGATCGGGTAGGACGGATGATGCCAGTCGATCAGGCTGTGGTAGAAGCCCACGCGCATGTGATGGTTGCGGAACGACTCGACCATGGGACTGATCAGATCTCGCCCACACGGCGTGTTGAGGGCCGTGTAGTCAGTCAGTTTGGTGTCCCAGAGACAGAAGCCCTCATGATGCTTCGTCGTCACCACGAAGTACTTCATCCCAGCCGCCGCCGCGGCCCGGGCCCACATGTCCGGGTCGTACAGGTCGGGATCGAAGCGTCCGAAGTACCGAGCCTCATACTCCTCAGCGGGGGTTCGCTCGTGGAACTGGACCCACTCGTGTCGAGCAGGCAGCGCATAGAGCCCCCAATGGATGAACAAGCCAAAACGATCGTGGGTGAACCAACTCGTGTCGCCGACTGTGGGTTTGACGTCATGCATGGGGCGCCTCCCTGGTGTGTGAACTCGGGACCGGCTCTGCAGCCGATGCCACAGGGTGGTTCGGGATAGGCGACTTGGCTCCCTTCGAATCGCGGACGCGGCAAGACTCGGCACTGAGGACGGCGAAACCCAATGAGCGCACTATCGACGTGGAGGTGCCCCTCGCCATGCTTGCAGATCTCGGCACGCCCGATCCCCGCCTCAGGAGCTTCGTGTACCCCACACGGGTAGTCTGGACTACGCCCCAGGGCGTGGCTGACGCGGAGAACGTCCTTAGCCCCGGCGACGCGGGATGCACTTTGTCTCCGTCGGCAGAGGGTGAACGGCCGGGTATCGTGCTCGACTATGGCCGCGAGTTGCACGGAGGCATACGCCTGCAGACGCCACTCACGCCCAAGCGCGGGCTCGCCACCGTACGGATACGTTTTGGTGAGTCTGTCTCCGAAGTGATGAGCCAACCTGACAATGATCACACTCCGCACGACTACACGGTACCTGTGCCCTGGTGGGGGCACATGGAGGTTGGCACCACGGGCTTTCGCTTCGTGCGTATAGATCTGGTGGACTCTGAGATCCCCGTGGTTATCAGTGAGGCGCCGGCGGTCTTCATCAGGCGTCCGCTCACCTACCACGGTGCCTTCAAGTGCAGCGACGACCGTCTCAATGATATCTGGGAGGTCGGGGCCTACACCGTCCACCTCTGCATGCAGGATCACGTCTGGGATGGGATCAAACGCGACCGGCTCGTATGGATAGGCGATCTGCATCCCGAGACCCGCGTTATCTGCGACGTGTTCGGCGACGTGGACGTCGTGCCCGCGAGCCTCGACTACGCGCGGGACCACTACCCCCTGCCGGGCTGGATGAACGGCATCTCCTCATACTCCCTGATGTGGCTCCTGTGTCACGCCGACTGGTACCTGTATCACGGCAACCTGGAGTATCTGGCCGAGCAGCGCGACTACCTCAAAGGCCTCATCGATTTGCTCATCAGTCGAGTCGGTGAGGACGGCAGGGAGCGCCTGGATGGGCACCGCTTCCTGGAGTGGCCGACCAGTGAGGACCCCACGGCCATCGACTTCGGGCTGCAAGCGCTCATGGTCCTGGGTCTGGAGGCGGCCGCGCGGCTCTGCGATGCGCTCGGCGAGTCCGAGTACGCGGCCAAGGCTCGGTCCACAGCCGCCCTGGCCCGCGAGCGCCGTCGGGAGCCCACCGGAGCGAAGGTCGCCCATGCCCTCGCGGTGTTGGCGGGCATGGAGGACGCCCGGGAAACAAACGAGCGCGTGTTCCAGGCCGATCCCTACCGCGACCTATCCACCTTCTACGGGTACTACCTGCTAGAGGCGCGCGCCAAGGCCGGCGACTACCTTGGAGCACTGGACCTGATACGGAACTACTGGGGCGGCATGCTGGATATGGGAGCCACGACGTTCTGGGAGGGCTTCAGCGTCGACTGGATGGAGAACTCTACTCGGATCGATGAGCTGCCTCAGCCGGGGAAGCGCGACATCCACGCGGATTTCGGCGCCTGGTGCTACGAGGGGCTGCGCCACAGTCTCTGCCATGGCTGGGCAGCGGGCCCGACCGCGTGGCTCATCGATCATGTCCTCGGTCTCCGGCCGTCGTCACCCGGCTTCGCGGCGATGACCATTGAGCCCCATCTCGGTGACCTGGAGTGGGCGGAGGGCTCCATCGCCACACCCCACGGGCCGGTATGGGTGCGCCATGAGCAGGGACAGACCGCGGTGCGGACGCATCTTCTGGAGAAGCCGGAGGGCGTGCGGATACTCGACTAAACTCCCGTGGCCAGGCGTTTCGCAAGCTCCTCGGGCAGGCCCGCACTCCGCATGGCTCGCTGGGTTGCGCCGACCTCGTATCGGATGCGATGTAGCGACGCCTCCTGCCTCGCGAGGTCTATCACCATGTAGGCAGCGCGCGAATCGTTGTCCCTGGGCTGCCCCACGCTACCGGGGTTGAAAAGGTACCGGTGGCCCTTCTCTAGAGGCACCACGTCCCCATCACACCAATGAAGCCATGTGCACTGGCGTCTGCCGTTGATGTCGCAGGCCATCGGGCGGTGAGTATGGCCGCAGAGTATGATGCCGCACGCGCTCGCCAGGAGAGCGTCCCGAGCGTCACGGGCCGTGAGAACGTAGTCGTCCGGCGCCCCCGGGGCGCCGTGGCAGCAGAGCGGGCCTTCGGCGTGGGGCACCTCGGAAGGCAGCGCCAGCAGCCACTCCAGATCCTCGTCGTCAAGGCGCTCTCTGGTCCATTCGAGAGCACTATCAGCAACTGGATTGAACCATCCTTGGACTTCGATGTCTCCGAGCGCCCTGTCGTGGTTCCCTGCGATGACTAAAGAGCAACTGCCCCGCACAATCTCCGAGCAGAGCCCTGGGTGGGGTCCGTAGCCGACCACGTCGCCGAGGCAGATGATCTCGTCTACTCCCGCGTCCTCCAGAGCGATGAGCACCTCCTGCAGGGCAACCGCGTTGCCATGGATGTCGGAGATGATCCCGAGCCTCATGCGGCGGTATCCCCCAGGCGGAAGAGACGCTCCGCGTTGTCATGCAGTATGGCACGCTTCGCATCGTCGCTGAGGTCAGCGAGGCAGACCGCGCCGAGTTTGGGGCGCGGGTCCAGGAACGGCAAGTCGCTACCGAACAGCACCCGATCCACGCCCACCCCTTCGCACAGCCGCTCGAGGGCCCGCCACGGCTGGCTCGATCCGCTCGTCTCCACCCAGAGATTGGCATGCCGTTGGGCCAGCTGGATGACCCTCGCCATGCCCGCGTGCGCCCCCGCGGAGTGGGCCAGTATGACGGGCGCTCCGGGGTGCCTCGCGGCCGCCTGGGCAACCAGATCCGGGGACGAGAAACCGCAAGGCTCCCATGTGTGAACCAGGACGGGAATCTGGTACTCCTCGGCATACCGGAAGGCAATGTCATACCCGGGATCTGTGACAGGCGCCCTGTGGAGCGATGGATGGAGTTTGATGCCGACGAACCATCCCGAGGCGACATACTCTTCCAGCATCCCGCGACTGACCGATTCAGGCTGATGGGGGCCTACGGTACAGTAGGGCAACAGGCGGCTCGGATGGTCACGGTTCATCCGCCCGGCGATACGGTTGCCCTCCTCAGGGTCTGGCCCGATGGCCAAGTCGGGGGCGAACACGAGCCGCTCGATGCCAGCGGCATCCATCGTTCGCAGCATACCATCGGCCCATGCGGAGGGGATGGGCAGGCCATGAAACGGCCCCGCGTGGCCGTGGCAATCGATGATCGGGAATGACGGTAGCCTGCCCTCCCGTAGCTCGCTGAAGATGCTCACGATGCCACCACCCTCGTCCCGACCAGTTCCGAGAGATTGCCGTACGCGATCGCGTGCTTGTCCGCGTCCGACAGGTCAGCGAACAGGACCCGGCCGATGGGCGCGCTGGGAGTAGAGACGGGCAAGCCCGAACCGAACAGGAGGCGATGCACCCCGAACCGGTCTGCGATGATCTCAAGCGCCCTATGGCCCACATACCGGGAGGTTTCAATCCGCAGGCCGGGGTGGCGTGCCATCAGAGGAAAGAGGGTGCGGTCATCGCGGTATCCGAGCCCCTCCAAGATGACAACCAGCTTCGGGAAGTCACCCAGAAGCTGATCGAGATCGCGCCAGCCTATCTCGGTATAGGCGACGATCAGCGGCATCTCGCGAGCGACAAGGACCTCGAAGACTTCACCCAGTACTGTCGGGATAGCCTCGAAGCCATGCAACCGTGGCGAGATGCGCGCCGCAAGCGCTTTCACCGCGTCGAGGTGGGCAGGCAAGTCGTCTACACCGGGGAACTGGTCGCTCGATCGAGGGAGCACGGAGGCGCAGACACCGAAGGCTGGGTGCTCTGCAGCGATCGCCTCCATGCGCAGGTTGCCCTCCAGGGCATCGTATTCCTCAGACCAGCCATGGGTGCACAGCCCCCACTCGACTCCGAAGCGACGGTACTGCTCCTCGAGCTGCTCCGGTTGCTGTGGCAATGTGCTGGGTACGCCCATCCGGGGCCCCATGCGGCAGTTGGCATCTAGAAAGGTCAGCATACTGTTCCATTCGCTGGTGACGGGCAGCGCCCTTTGCAGGGTTAGGGCGCATCACAGATGAAACTCGTTATCTACGTGAGGGGTTGATCGCATGAGGGACATCCTGCTGGCGGTCCGGGATACCGCGGCCGCCAAGGGCGTGAAGTTCGCCGATGCACGAGGCGTTACCACCGAACGCACCTACATCTCCCGTCAAGACGGTCGCGCGGACCGCATGTCCAAGCAGCAGTCCCAGGGCATAGGGGTCAGAGTCCTGAAGGGCGGCAGTTGGGGCTTCGCAGTGACGAATGTGGTCACACGTGACAGTGCTCTCGGCTGTCTCGATGAGGCTATCTCGGCAGCCAACCTAACCACTCCGAAGGTCGACGTGGAGCTTGCCAAGGCGCCCGCTATCGAGGCCGTGGCACGGAGCGAGTACGAGAAGGACCCGCGCGAGATCTCCTCACAGGTGAAGATGGACGTTCTCCGTGCCCACGAATCGGAAGCCTTGCGAGTCGCGGGCAGCAAGGCAGCCAATACCATCGTCACCCTGAGCGACTCGGTGACGCGGACCCTCGTATGCAACACCGACGGGACCGTGGTTGACCATGAGCAGGTGCGGGTGAACATCGCCTGCCGGCTGGTCGCCGCTGAAGGCGGCGTGCGGCAGTCTGCCTACGAGATCAAAGCTCGGGTGGCGGGATGGGAGGCCATCGAGGCGGTCGAGCCCGATGAGCTTTCAGTCCTCGCCGCCACAAAGGCGCTCCGTCTGCTGTCGGCGCGCAAGGCGCCGGCTGGCGTCTTCCCGGTGGTCCTCCACCCGACGGTCGTTGGTGTCTTCATTCACGAGGCTTTCGGACACAATGCCGAGGCGGACTTGGTCCTTGCGGGGGAATCCATCCTAGAGGGAAAGCTCCAGTCACAGGTCGCTTCCCCTCTCGTGAATGTCGTGGATGACGCGACACTCCCGAAGCTCTGGGGCAGCTACGACTATGACTCCGAAGGCCTGCCTGCGGCGCGTCGCCAGATCATCAAGGACGGCGTCCTGGTCGGCTTCATGCACAACCTCGAGTCCGCTGGCCGTATGGGCGTGGAGCCGAACGGGAGCGGCCGGGCTGACGGCTACGCTGCCCGCCCCATCGTTCGCATGAGCAACACGATCATGGAGGCAGGAGAGACTCCTGTCGAGGAGATGATCGCGGGCATCGACCATGGCATCCTCATGGAGGATGGGCGTTGGGGCTACGTCTTCTGCCAGAAGGGCCAGTACACCCTCAATGCCGGCGGCGGCCGGATGATCCGGAACGGAGAGCTCGCGGAGCCCGTGCGCGACGTTTGCATGGTGGGTATGGTGCTGGAGACGCTGCACAACGTGGACGCGGTATCCCGGGAGTTCGAGTTGGCCTGGGGTGGCGGGACATGTGGGAAGAATGGCCAGGGGATGCCGGTGAGTGGTGGTGGCCCCTTCGTGCGGGTGGCCGACATGGTTGTCGGCGGACAGGATAGCTGACCGGCTGGAAGGACTCCGTGAATGCAGCATCTGATCGATATAGCCCAGGCTGCCTGTGAGGCCGCCCTCAAAGCGGGCGCCGACTGTGCCGACGTCAGCGTGCGCGAAGCCGCTAGTCGGAGTGTCGACTTGGAGATCGGTGAGGTCAAGAACTCGGAAGTCAGCATCTCCTCGGGCCTCTCCGTCCGCGCCTTCTCACGGGGCGCGTGCGGATGGGCGTCAGCGAGCAGGCTGGACTTGGCGGACGCGCGCGGGGCGGGCGAGGATGCCGCAGCCCTCGCGAGGGCCGCCGACCCTGACCCCGACTTCATCGATCTGCCAACAGGGGGCGCGGAGGCTGAGATTGCCGGCCTGTACGATGAGGCCGTGTCGGGTATCTCTCTCCACGACCTTGTGGAGTTCCTGGCCCCGGAGATCGACGCGATACGCGCGAAGGCCCCAGAGGCCATCATCAGCGGGGGCGCCGACGCTGGGTACGGGGCGTACGTGTACGTCAGTAGTAAAGGCCACGTCGTCACGAATCGGGGATCGAACGTCTCCTGTGGCATCGCCGCGGCGGTCCGCCGCGGCGATGACGTGGGCATGTACCACGACTGGGAGTTCGCCCGCACCCTCGATCGGTTCAATCCCGCTGGCATCGGCGATGCGGCGGTAGACGAGGCCCTGAACCTACTCGGCTCCCGCCCGGGACCATCAGCCGAACTCCCCATCGTTTTCGGGTATGACGCCAGCCGAGGGGCCCTCTCGTCCCTCATTGGGGCCATTGACGCCGAGGAGATCCAGCGCGGCCGGTCCTTCATGGCCGGCATGGTCGGTAAGGGCGTGGCTTCCGAGGCCATCACCCTCACTGACGATCCATTCATTCCGGGGGGCGCGGGCAGTTCAGCGACCGATGGCGAGGGCGTCCCCCATCGCAAATGGGTGCTCGTGGACCGCGGGATCCTTACTACGTACCTCCACGATTCGTACACGGCTGGCAAAGACGGTGTTGCCAACACGGCCCACTCCACGCGTGGCGGGCGCTCTGCCACGAACGTCATTCCCACCCTGGGGAGTCGCACACAGGCGGAGCTGATCGCGGAGATCGAAGAGGGCATCTTCGTGCGTTCGGCCCACATCGCCGTAAACGACGCGACAGGTGACTTCTCGCAGGTCATCGACTTCGGGTACAAGATCGAGCGCGGCGAGTTGGCCTATCCCCTCAAGGAGACCATGATCTCAGGGAGTTACCTGGATCTCCTCGCGGCTATAGACGCAGTGAGCTCTGACTACCGTGAGAAACCTGGCATGATCATGCCTGCGGTTCGGGCGTCCAAGGTGCGGGTGATCGGGAGGTAGGTGGCGCGATGTCCATTCCGTTGCTGATCGGGTTCATGCTGTGCCTTCAGGCGTCGGCGCCGTACCCTCCCAGCGATGTCATCGCGGGGGTCGAGTTCGACTTCGCACTATTGGACCAGCGCGCCCCGGGCAGCGACAACTGGCCCTGTACCTGGTCGACGGACGGTCACCTATACACCACATGGGGCGACGGCGGCGGGTTCGGGGGGACCAACAGCGAGGGACGGGTGAGCCTTGGCGTGGCCCGAGTTGAGGGTCCCGCGGACCATTACACAGGGATCAACGTCTGGGGTGGCGTGGAAGCCGAGTCGCGAGCTACTTTCGGCGGGAAGAGCTACGGCATCCTCGCCGTCGGAAGTACCCTGTATCTCTGGGTGTCCCCGGGCTCTGGCCTGGAGAACAACCGAGAAGCGCGGCTGGCGATGTCTAGCGATGGCGGTCGCTCATGGGAGCTCGCCGACTGGGCCTTCACCGCCGACCAGCAGGTGGCGTTGCCCGCCTTCTGCCAGTTCGGCCCCGGCAATACGGGCGCGCCCGGTGAGTATGCCTACCTATACGCGCCGAAGCTTCTGGATGCCCAGGGTGATCTGCAGCGCCCTGGCGAGGTCTGGCTGATGCGGGTCCCCCGGGACCGGGTGATGGATCGGTCGGCGTATGAGTTCTACGGCGGCAGCGGCGCAGATGGCCGCAACTGGTCAGGCGAGATCGAGGCTCGGCAGCCCGTCTTCCAGGATCCCGAAGGCGTCCGGCTACTCAGTGTGAGCTACCACCCAGGACTGGAACGCTACCTCCTGTGTACTGAGCATACAGAGTCACACCGATCGAATCTAGGCGTCTTCGACGCCCCTAGCCCGTGGGGACCCTGGACGACTGTGCTCTACGAGGAGCGGTGGGGCGGGTACGATACGGCCTTCTACTGGAACTTCCCCACCAAGTGGTTCGAGCCGAACGGTCTGGGCTTCACGCTGGTGTTCACGGGCACGCGGACCCTCGATGCGTGGAACGCGGTACCAGGCCGGTTCATCCTCCGCTGACACCCACCGGCAGGGGGATCTCGTCCGAGGTGCGAAGCCTCCTGCCGGGAGTGATCATCCATGTCCGCCTCGACCGTCATCGACCTATCCCATGCCGACTGGCGTGTGCGCCCATACCACCCCAACGAAGCCGACCACCAACAGGCCTGGAAACAACCGCCCACCGAGAGCATGGAGATACCTGCCAAGGTGCCGGGCGATGTCGTCACCGACGTCATCAGCGCAGAGAGCGGCCCTCACCCGTACGTGGACCGGAACAACCGGCAGTACGAGTGGACCGCGCAGCGGGACTGGCTCTACCGGCTTGACTTCGATGCCCCGACGCTCCATGGCCGCGATGCCCGTATCGAGTTCGAAGCCGTGGACTACCGATGCACGGTGTGGCTCAACGGGGTGCAAGTAGGTGGCCATCAGGGGGCCAGCGACGCTTTCGCGGTCGACGTGAGCCAGGCGATCCAACCAGGGCGCAACCGCCTTCATGTGTTGGTTCGGTGCGCTGAGCCGGAGCCAGGGCAGATCGGCCGCACGAGCGAGGTGCGCACCTGGAAGCCACGCTTCGCCTACGGCTGGGACTGGAATTGCCGCCTCATCCCCCTCGGCATCTGGGGCCCTGTGCGCCTGCGGCTATCCAGGGGCGTCCGGATCGATGACATGTGGTGGCGAAGCCGGATCGCCGATGACTTGGGCACTGCGGAGGTCATCCTCATCGGGTCCCTGCACTCCGACTCGTATCGATGGGTGAAGGCGCGTGGAACCCTGGCGGCGGATGGAGCGACCGTGGCGGAGTCGGCCGAGGACATGTTCCTTGCGCCCGGCGCTAACGAGGTGCGTCTGACCCTGACTGTTCCCGAACCGCGACTGTGGTGGCCCAATGGCTACGGAGAGGCCTTCCTGCATGAGGCCGCGCTGAGCGTTGAGGGACAGGATGTTGGCAAGGCGACTCGCTCGCTGCGGGTTGGCCTGCGACGGCTGGAGTGGACCCGGACCGAAGGCGCGCCCGAGGATTCCCTGCCCTACACGCCGGTGGTGAACGGGCAACGCGTCTACATCCAGGGGTTCAACTGGGTGCCGCCCGATAACCTCTACGGGTACGCGGCGGCGCGGCATGCCCCGTCGGTCAAGCTAGCCGCCGAGGCGCACTCGACGATGCTTCGCGTCTGGGGCGGCGCCCAGATCGCCGCGCCGGCGTTCTATGACGCCTGCGACGAGTACGGCCTCCTCGTGTGGCAGGAGTTCACCCAGTCCTCATCGGGCATCGACAACGAGCCGCCTGCTGACCCCGAGTACCTAGCCATGGCAATGCGCGAGGCGCGGGGGATCGTGCGGAAGCTGCGTCGTCACACCTGCCTAGCGGCCTGGTGTGGGGGCAACGAGCTGATGTACAGCGACTCGAAGCCCCTGGGGCTCGATCACCCGACCGTGGCGGCATTGGGCGAGGTCGTCAAGGAGATGGATCCCGACCGCTACTACCTGCCGACCTCGGCTTCGGGACCCCTGGCGGGGCCAGACCTAGAGCGCCGCGGCCAGATGCACGATATCCACGGGCCGTGGACGTACGGCGGACCGGTCGAGCACTACCGTCTCTGGGACGGCGTTGATGCGCTCCTCCACGCGGAGATGGGCTCCCCCGGCGCGGCGAACCTCGAGACGCTGCGCAAGTGGGTCTCGGAACCGTGCATCTGGCCACCGGATGAGACGAACCCGATGTGGATGCACAGAGGCGCGTGGTGGATCGTGCGGCACCAGGTTGAGAGCCTGTTCGGGCCGTTCGAGACCATTGAGCCCTTCATCATCGCCTCTCAGTATCTCCATGGCGAGGCGCTGAGATATGCGGTCGAGGCGGCTCGGCGGCGGCAGTGGCTCTGCGCCGGTACCTTGATCTGGCAGCTCAACGAGGCGTACCCCAACAACTCCTGCACGAACGTCGTCGATTACGAGCTTCGGACGAAGCCGGCTTATGTCGCAGTGAGGAAGGCTCAGGCGCCGATCCACGCCTCGGCCAGCTACCGGGGCCTGGGCTGGAACGACAGCGACCATTTCGAGGCAGGCGTCTACCTCTCCAGCGCTGTTTGGTGCCTGGAGGACTGCCGCGTGGTGGCCGAGGTGCTGGGCCTGGATGGGACTATCCGGCACAGCCAGGATCTCGTTCTCTACAAGAAGCGTCCTGGCACCCGCCAGGCCTTTGACGTCTCCTGGCCGATAGCCGGTGAGGAGGTCTTCGTGCTCCGGGTTCGGGTGGAGCACCCATGGGTCACCCGCGACGCGACGACCGACATCCTGTTCAGCTCCCGCCCGGCCCCGATCTTCGGCGGCGTGTTCGACCTGCCCAGAGCCGAGGTCGCGATCGAGCGCGATGGGAATGGGACGCGGGTCACTAACACCGGCTCAGTTCTCGCCCTACCCATTGCCGCGCACTGCGAGCCCCGAGAGCTGGGCGATAGCGCTCCGCTGGACAGCCTCTTCGCCCTATTGCCTGGCGAGACCGTAACGCTCCTACCACCCGGCAGCGACCGTCGCGTCCGGCTGGCGGGCTTCAACATCGGTCAGGTGGTTGGGTAGCAAGAGCACTGAGGAGTATTCGCATTCTGGTGTTGCATGCTACGGGATGATACGTTATGATGCGCTATGGAGGTGTATTCCATGAAGCATCGTGCGTTCACCCTGATCGAGTTGCTCGTCGTTATTGCCATTATCGCGATACTCGCCGCTATCCTTTTCCCGGTCTTCGCACAGGCCAGAGAAAAGGCCCGATCGATCTCGTGTCTCAGCAACTTGCGGCAGTGGGGAACTGCATCGATGATGTATTCCGAGGACTATGACGAGATGATCACTCCTCACTGCTTGCGCGACTTCGACGACCTGTCCAAGCCAGTGGACGCGTTCTGGTACGAGCTTCTGCAGCCCTATGCGAAGAACGTGGAGCTTATCGTGTGCCCATCCCATCGGGGAGGGGGAGTCAAAGGGGGCCATGGCTACGTCGGGAGCTACGGGTATATCTGCGACGGGTTCACCCTGGATCCCAACAACGTGAACTACACTGGCCTGCCCTATCGCGGCCTAGGCAGCATAGCGGCGATCTATTACCCCGCGGAGATGATCATGCTGGGCGAGGTCGAAAAGGCCGTGTGCCGTGTATGCCCCCTGTACCACGATCACGGAGGACCCACGCTTCCGCCGATCTGGCCCGTCCAGCTGATTCACCAGGGAGGCAGCAACTACACCTTCTTCGACGGTCATGCGAAGTGGTCGACGTACGAGGGCACGATCAGTGGGCGCGATATGTGGAAGAACCTGCGGTAGGAGGCGAGCATGAGACCGGTTTACACGCTGACACTGGTAGGCGTGGCGGCTGTTGTGGCCGCAGGCACCATCTGGTACTACGCCACACGGTACCCGAGCATTCCCGAGGGCGCGACGCTCCTGAGGCTCTCCTGCGCCGACTGCAGCCCACCGGCATCGCAGGCCAACTCAAAGGAGCCCATGCCGGCGATACCCACGGGCTCGGGATTGCCGTGCCTAGTTCAGTTCGAGGTGCCCGGCAGCGCGGAGTGCGAGTCTGCGGGGGAGGCTCTGGAGGCGACGGGCTCCAAGCTGGAGGGCGCACTGGACACGCTCCGCATCGACGCTGAGGAGTTCCCCCAGGCGGGAACTGAGTGGCGGCTACATATCGTGCCAACCCATGTCCTAGTCTCCCCTGAGGGTGAAGAGCTGTGGCGGCACGAGGGCGCGGTCACCGAGGACGAGCTTCTCGAGGGAGTGTCCGGAGCCGTGGACGCCTCGGGCTCAGTCGAGAGTTGAGCTGAGGAGCAGAGAGAGGCGGCGACGCTATGGACCATCTGACGGTCACAAAGGTAGCGGAGATCCTGCACCTCAGCACCGCCACCGTGAAGCGCTACATCTACGATGGCCGTATCGCTTCGGTGAAGCTCCCGGGGGGACAGCATCGCATTCCGCGATCAGAGGTCGATCGGCTGCTCGCCGCGCAGACCGCGGACGCCCCGACGGAATCGCAGCAGCCGTGCGAGGATCTAGCGAGTCGAGTTGATGTCCTGGAGCGGTGGATCAGCGAGCAGGAGGCTGAGATCGAGCGGCTCAACTCCTCGCTGCAGGTGCTCGCGTCGTACGTGGGGCGGGCTGACGCGGCGGACACCGCCCTGCCCTCCTCCCAGGGACCCATGCCGCCTCGGATTCTGGTTCTGGGTCCTGGCTGCCGCCGGTGCCAGAACCTCTACGACCTTACCGCGAAGGCCCTCCGGACTCTAGGGCTGAGCACCGACTCACTGGGCAAGGTCACGGACGTGGCCGCCATCGCTGAGTACGGACCGGTACTCACGCCGGCATTGGTGATCGACGGCGAACTGGTCGTGTCCGGCCGCATTCCATCGGAGGACAGCCTGCGGGATACGTTGTCGCGCCGCCTCAATTAGAATTAGATGGGGCGGCGCGACAACGCCTGCTGCTAGTTGATCTTCCACTCCAGGATGCCGCCGGAGAAGTCCTCCTGAAGCCTGACTGTGACGCGTAGCGCCTCTGTCTCCACCGGCCCAAACTCCACGCGGTTGTACTGGTCAGCGTCCACCCCGTACTCGCCGAGGGCTTGGACCGGTACCCACTGCCCTTCCCTCAGGTACTCCAAGCGCCACGAGGCGGGCACCCTACAGCGCCCCGCCGTGGTGGTGTCGTCGAACCAGTAGAGCGCCACGCTGCTGACGGTGCCCGGCTCGTCGAGTCGGTAGGTGATCCACTCTTCAGTGCCCCGATGATCCCACCACGTGAACCGCGGGATCGACTGGTCATTGCTGCTGCTGGGCTCGATCCCATCGCTCACGGCAGCGCGGCTGTCGTGGACATGGCTCGCTAGATGACGCGGCTCGGGAGGAGCCGCCCATACATGAGCATCGTTGTCAGTGCCGATGACGGGGAAGGCGCTTATGCGAAGGCGCGCGCAGCCCATGGGCACCAGGACAATCTCCTCGACTGGCTCGTCCGAAGCCACGGGGCTGTCCTGCAGCTCATCTACAAGGTTCATCTGAGGAAGGAGCATCCAATTGGGGATGCGGCGACCCTTGGTGATGAGCCGAACCGGAGCGTCCTCCAAGGTGAAGGGCTGTCTCGCGACGGCTTCGGCCGACTCCAGAACCGTGAAGCCCGCAGCCGGGTCCTCGTCGCTCAGCACCAGGCCGTAGTTCCACGGGGACCTAGGGAAGACCTCAAGAGCCGGGAACTCGTCAGTGCCGCCGTACCGCTGCCACTCCTCGTCTATCGCGAGGGAGTAGGTCAGTGGTCCACGGCTGACGGAAGCTGCCTGGTGGTTCGCCAGCCAGCGATCGACCCGGATGGACATGGGCAGTGTGAGGGTTACCACATCGTTGGGCTCCCAGCGCCGCTCCAGCCGCACGTACGACCCCGGGGGCGGTGTCGTGCCGACCGCGCGACCGTTGATCTCTACCCTGGCCGACTCGCACCATCCGGGCACCCGGAGGAAGATAGGGAACTCAACGGCCCGCTCCGGGCTCAGGGTAAACTCGATGACCTCGCTGAAAGGGTAGCCGGTGGACTCAGTGATCCGGATCTGGACTCCATCGCCTACCGTAGCCGAGACGACGGACTCCGCGTACAGCATCGCGGCTAGCCCATTGCCCGGAGCCGCCATCCAGAGGTGCTCAGCGTAGTACGGCCATCCGTGGCTCACGTTGTGTTGGCAGCATCGGTACCCGTGCGGATCGTAACTGAGCATCGTGCCGCTGTTCTGAAGGCCGGGCGACTTGTCATCCTTGTCCAGTCGGGGCATGTTCGGCGCGGTCAGGTAGTGCAGCGACTTCAAGTCGGCCGTCTGCGAGGCCGGGAAGTCGTTGAATGCGACCTCCTCGCACCGATCAGCCCAGACGGGATCCCCAGTCATCGCTACGAGCATCTGGAAGCTATGCATGAACTCGACCATGCTGCATGTCTCCGCCGCCTGCCGCGGGTCATCATAGCCGGGTCGTGCATTCTCGTCCGCGCCGAACATCCCGCCAGGCACCTGCCCGTACTTGGCCATGACCTCGTCGTAGTTGCGCACCGTGGCGTCCAGATGGGCCGGATCATGACTCAGCACGTAGTATTCCGCCGGCTCGCGGAAGCCCTGGGTGATGTTCACGCCGTGCCAGTTGATGACGCCCTCGTCCCAGCGTGCCATGCATCGGTGGATCTTGTGGGCAAGCTCGATGAGGCGCCCATCGCGCGTCCGGTTGTAGAGCCAGTAGACGCTCTCCAGGTTGTCCCCGGCGCGAATGGCGGGCCAGTAGCCCCGCATGAACTGGTCCTCGGGCACGGCAAGCTGCCACTCGAAGTACCGAGTCATGAAGTCGATCACGCGCGGATCGCTGGTGTACTCGTGGTAGGACTGAAGGCAGTTGAGGGCGATCATGTTGGGCCAGAGGTCAGGCGCGCCGTCCAGGGACTTCTCGTTCTCCAGGGGGCCGAACCAGCCGTCTGCCCGCTGGCTGGCCAGGATCCCCTCTATCCAGACCAAGGCTTCGGCGATCATGTCCTTGTCATCCAGGATATAGGCGAGGTCGCCGTAGCCTTTGAGCCAATAGGGCAGCTCCTCCCATCCTGCCTTGCCTGTTCCCTCGGGATCCAGCCAGGCGTTGCCTTCCTTGACACACCAGGGGCTGATTCGCGGCAGCTGGCCGACCTGGCCATCGCGCATCAGGCCAAGCTGGTGTCCGAGCCATCCGCGCGGCTGTATGCTCCCGACAGGCAGCTTGTAGAAGGGACTGGGCAGCAGGGGCGCCGCATTGCCGACGTAGTGGTCATTACCCCGTTCCGTATCAGGCCGTGATACATACTCAATGCTCATGTTCTGGGCGGCCGCCATGCCGGTGAGAAGCAGAGCACCCGCCAGAGCGACCATCGCGGTGAATCCGCGCATAGGTTGATGCCTGCACCGCCCGACGGGCAGGCCTGACCTCCCTCGCGTGAGATGGAATCCGAACTCGTCTACGCCTCAGGCGGCTAAGCCGCCGTCTCGCTGGCCGCCCCATTGTCGCGGGGCCGTTCACTGGAAGCCTAGGCCGGCGTGGGCTCGTACCGATCCGAGCCGGCTAACGGAAGCGGAATCATCCAGAGGTTCCGGAACTGCACGGCATTGCCGTGATCCTGTAGCAGAAGGGGCCCCGGTGCGGCGATATCCTGGTCGAGCGCGCCACCGGTCGGGCCCAGCGCCTCGACGTTGTTGTGAATCACGCAGCCGTTCAGGAGCAGCGTAACACGTGCCTGGCTCTCGACGGTTCCATCGGGCGCTACGCGAGCCCCTCGGAACACGATATCGTAAGACTGCCACTCCTCGGGTGGTCGGCACGCGTTCGTCAGGGGGGCGAACTGGTCGTAGATGGCCCCGCAATCCCCCTTGCCAGGGATGCCGACGCCGAAGGAGTCGAGTACCTGGATCTCGTAGCGTCCCTGCAGGTACACGCCACTGTTGCCCCTGGCTTGCCCCGTAGCCTCGGGCATATGGGGGCACTTGAACTCCAGGTGGATGTAAGCATCGGAGAAGCGATGCTCGGTCATGATGTCGCCCCCACCGGAGGTCATTACTCCGTCCTCAACCCTCCAGACGGCGGGGGATCCATCGCGTTTCGTCCAGCCATCCATGTCAACACCGTTGAACAGGCGAACCGCGCCTTCAGGCGCGGCGAGATTGAGATGCATGTCGAGTTCCTCCTCTGTGAGCCAGCCGACGGATAACCACACGACACGCATTTCCCCTTCGTAGACCCGTCACCTGCACCGAGCCTACCGCCAGGAGCTGCCTAGGGCCACATCCGCACGGCGTCCGCCGCGCGGTGCAGGGCTCCATCTATGTCGTCGTCCAGGGGCCCGCCGTCGGGGCCGTAGCCACGATTGGCCAGGATGGCCCAGGTCAGTCCGTCGTGCCTACGCACCAGAAGCGATGTGGTCCCCGCCAGGCGGCCCGCGTGCCAGTGGTTCGCCATGCCAGGCAGTCCCTCATCCGGGTCCCCGAGGCGGTCGCTGCGCGGTCGGACCATCCATCCGAAGGCGTAGTAGGCGTCAAGGGGCGTGCCGTCGGCCTCATACCCCGCGGCCCCGTCGGGTCGGGCGAACATGGCGCGGATGCTCTCCTCCGACAGCACGGGGCACTTCTCGGCGTCATCGAAGGCGGCCCCGAACCGCACCAGATCACTCGCTGAGGCCAGCCAGCCCCCGTGTGCATCCATCGGTTCCAGGGCGAAGCCACCGTAGGGCGCCGGCGCCCACTCGCAGCCGTTGCCGCCGTAGGGAAGATCGAAGACGCTCGGGGCGGCGCCGTCGTGATAGTAGGTGACCTCTCTACTCCGGCGCCCGTCAGTGAGGGTTGCCCCGATACGCATGCCGCGGATGCCGAGCGGCTCTAGCACCTCATCACGCACGAAGCGCTCATAGCTGGCGCCGGAGAGCGACTCGATGATCCGGCCCAGCAGACAGTACCCGAAGTTGGAGTACGCGTACCTGGCCCCTGGAGCGAAGTCGAGTGGCTGCCCAAGCATGTAGCGGATCACCTCCTCGGGACCCGCCGGAGGGACGGTACCCAGTCGCTCGGCGATGGAGAAGGGAGGCAGCATAGGGTCGAAGCTCTCGTCGCGGTCCCAACCACCCGTGTGATGCAACAGGTGCCGAAGGGTGAGTTGGCGCCAGCGAGGGTCTAGCGGCTCGCCCTCAGAAAGCGCCCCGTCAAGGATCGACATGATCGGCGAGTCCAGGGTCACGACCTCGCCGTTGCGGTCCACGGGCTTGCTCTCCAGCAGACGTAGCAACGCCACAGCCGTGATGGGCTTAGAGACGCTCGCGATGCGGAACAGCGAGCTTGGTTCCACGACGCGTCCCGACTGAATGTCCGCATATCCGTAGCCACGGGCCAGAACGATACGACCGTTCCTCGCTACCGCAATGGCGGCCCCGGGTACCTGATGACGGCGCATCCAGGCGATTACCTCGTGGTCGAAGCTCTCAAAGCCGCTGGCTCCCGCGCGTGACAGGCTCGGAATAGCGGCATTCCCAGCCCAGACGGGATCCATGGCACCCATGACAAGTGCTAACAGCACGGACATCAGCGCCCCCTCTCGGCGGTGTCGCAGGAGCGCGTGAGCGATCGGCACGTGAATGCACAGTAATAGAACCTCAGTTGTGGCTCCTGTCAAACAGGCGTACTTCGCAGGAGGAGAAACAGCGGTACGGCGGAACCGGCGTAATACATTGACAGGCCACACTTGCGTCCGCGCACATGGTGTAGAGGGGATCCCCGCGAAGATGCACATCCGGAAGAGTCTTGCCGCTCTCGTCTCCCTGGCAGCGATAGGCGGCGCCGCGCTCGTCGCCATGCTTCCCGTGAGCGCACAGGAGGATACGGAGTACGCCGCTGAGATGATGTGCCAGGTCTGCCACAAGCTCCCTCAGGCCGAGGGCGCCGTTCCCGCAGTAACGGATCTCTACATGGAGACCAAACACGCCAAGGCCGAGGGGGAAGGTCCTCGCTTCATGTTGCCAGACGAGGAGCCGGGCGTTGGGTGCCAGGCCTGCCATGGGCCGGGGCAAGGCCATGTGCTCGGCCATGGGGATGCTGAGCTCATCAGCAATCCTGAGGACCTCGAGGAGCGAGACGCGCGACTCTCCTTGTGCGGCCGGTGCCATGCCGCCTACGAAGAGGAGTGGGTCGAGGAGTATGCCTACGGCGACAACATCCTCGATAAGATCACACTCCTGGAGCCGACGGGCGAGAAGCTCCAGCAACTCAATGAGATGAAGGGCAGCCTGCACTTCACCGACCCAACGGCGCCCACATGCGTCAACTGCCACACGGGCCACAAGGAGCTCTCAGACGACTTGCCGCACCAGACGCGCAAGCCGACTGACGAGCTCTGCCTCGAGTGCCACGCGGGCCAGGAGGACTATGCCCACTCGGGATGGGCGGAGATACCGGCCGACGCGACCTGCGCCACGTGCCACATGCCCGGCGGGAAACACGTGTTCATAGCCCCAGCTTCGGCGGACGCGCTCTAGACAGGTCTCAGACCGTTCGATGACATACATATACGCCGAATCTGTGAATGATTTCACAAAGCTGGACCGAAGGGGAGGCTCGTGCCCCGCTGTGGGGCCCTTCGGCGTGTCCATGGTAGGCGGGCCGGGCGTGACGGCCGGTCACGATGCACCGAATGGTAGGAGGCGTCAATAGGCTGATGGCCAGTCCAGGAGTGCCGCTCAGCGGCGAGCTAGTCAAGGAACTCGAGCGCATACCCGATGGCGAGAAGATCAAGCAGTGCATCCAATGTGGCACCTGCAGCGCTTCCTGCCCGACCGCATATGCCATGGACTACACGCCGAGGGCGGTCATCGCGGCCATGCGGGCCGGGCAGTTGGAGAAGGTCCTGCGGAGTGACACGGCGTGGCTCTGCGCCTCCTGCTACAGCTGCACGGTCCGTTGTCCCGCGGGGATCCAGTTCACGGACATGATGTACGCGCTGAAGCGGCTCGGGATCAAGCATGGCATCACCCCGAAGGATGATCGAGGCCAGAAGCTGATGGCCACCTTCGTCGAGGATGTGGACGAATCGGGCCGCAGCTCCGAGCTGTGGCTGATGGCCAAGTACTTCATGCGCACTGGCCCCCAGGCGGCGCTGCGCGACGCCGCCTTCGCCTTCAACATGTGGCGCAACCGACGCCTCAAGTTGGTGCCGGAGCGGGTGAAGGCGGCGGAGCAGCTCAAGGCCATCAAACGGGCGCTTGAGAGGAGACAAGGATGAACTACCTCTTCTATCCGGGATGCGCCCTCGAGGCGAGCTCGCCGCACTACTACAAGAGCTGTCGTCTCTCGTGCGAGAAGGTCGGGATCCAGCTCGATGAGCTCGAGGACTGGACCTGTTGTGGGGCCACGGCCTACGTGGGTACCGATGAGGTCAAGGCGACCGCCTACTCCGCGCGGAATCTCGCGCTGGCCGAGCGGGCGGGCGCGACCGACCTCGTGACCGCCTGCAACGCCTGTTACATCACGCTGCGCAAGTCGGATAAGTTCTTCACGAACGAGACGATGCGCCATGACGCGAGCGAGGCCCTCCAGGCCGCGGGCCTGGCATACGACGGAACGGTGCGCGTGCGTCACATCGCCGAGGTCCTGCTCAACGACGTGGGCCCCGCGCGCATCAAGGAGTCGATCACGACGCCGTTGGATGGCCTCAAGGTCGCCTGTTACCACGGCTGCCTCCTCACCCGGCCCTTCACGGACATTGGTGACCCCGAGCAGCCGGACATCATGGACCGTGTGTTGGCGCCGACGGGCGCCGAGATGGTCGAGTTCCCCGCCACGGCAAAGTGTTGCGGCGGCATGCTGATGACCACTCGGCGCGAGGTCGGCCTGGCCCTGGTCTATGAGATCCTCTCGTGTGCGCGCGCCATGAAGGCCGACGTGGTGGCGGTTGCGTGTCCGCTGTGCAGCGTCAATCTCGAGGCCTACCAGGACGCTATCGGGCAGGTCTATGACTGGGACCGACCGATGCCGATCGTCCTGTTCACGCAGTTGCTCGCCCTGGCGCAAGGCGCGTCAGCCGAGGATGTCGGCCTGGATCAGTGCATGATACGGCCTGAATTCCTCATGGAACGCTTCGCCTAGTGGCCTCAGAGCCGTTCTGATAGAGGGGAATGACCCAATGGACACCAGCAAGGGCAACGGACACGGGGCCTCATCTGACGGCGAGATCCGGGTAGGCGTCTACGTCTGCCACTGCGGCACGAACATCGCGGCCACGGTGGATGTGGCCGAGGTCGTCCGCTTCGCTGAGGGTCTGCCGAACGTTGCGGTCGCCAAGGACTACCAGTTTATGTGCTCCGAGCCCGGCCAGGAGCTGATCCAGCAGGACATAACCGAGCACAAGCTCAACCGCGTTGTCGTGGCCGCCTGTTCGCCCCTGATGCATGAGCCGACCTTCCGTCGCGCGTGTGCCGAAGCGGGGCTGAACCCCTTCCTGTTCCAGATGGCCAACATCCGGGAGCAGTGCTCCTGGGTCACCACGGACAAACCACGGGCCACCGAGAAGGCCAAGCACATCGTCCGCGCCGCAGTCAGCCGCGTCGCGCTACATGCCGAGCTGCAGGTTCGCGAGGTCCCCGTGAATGAGCGCGTGCTCATCATCGGCGGCGGTATCGCGGGCATAGAAGCCGCGCTACAGATCGCGGACGCGGGCAAGCCGGTGATACTCGTCGAACGCGAGCCGTCCATCGGCGGGCGTATGGCTACCTTCGACAAGACCTTCCCGACGCTCGACTGCGCCGCGTGCATCCTCACCCCCAAGATGGTCAGCGCGGGCCAGCACCGCAACATCGACATCCGTAGTTACGCCGAGGTGGCGTCGGTGTCAGGCCACGTCGGGCAGTTCCAGGTGAGCATCCGCCGGAACAGGCGCTACGTTGATGATAAGAAATGCAACGGGTGCGGGCTGTGCTACCAGGAGTGCCCGGCGATCGTGAGCCCGAAGTCGCGGAAGGTGTCCATCGAGGGGCAACCCTACTTCGTGGGTAGCTACGCCGAGGGCGGAGAGGCTCGCAAAGTCACCATTCGCCAGGGCGATCGGGAGCGTCGCAAGCCCATCAAGGACACCCCGACCGGCGACTGCATCTTCTGCGGCAAGTGCGCCACCGCATGCTCCGAGGTCGTGGGGGCGCACGCTATCGTGCTCCGTCGTGACGAGAGCGCTGAGGCGGGCAAGCAGCGCTCGCTGGAGTTCAACGGGAACTGCATCGGCTGCGGCGCCTGCGTGCGGGAGTGCCCCACCGGCGCGCTAACGGTAACCGACGCGCAGGACCGCCAGGTGCTGCACCACGAGATGATGCTAGGGCCCAACAAGGCGATCCGCGTGCCCACCCTGCAGGCAGTGCCAAACGTCCCCTTCATCGATGAGGAGACCTGCATCCACTTCAGGAACGGCGGATGCGGCCACTGCGCGGAGGTCTGCCCCCAAGAGGCCATCAGCTACGACATGGAAGAGGCGATCGAGGAGGTCGAAGTCGGGTCGATCCTGGTCGCCACGGGCTTCGACACCATCGACTTGGCGCCCATGGTGCAGTATGGCTGGGGCCGATACGACAATGTGATCTCAGGGCTCGAGTTCGAGATCCTGTGCCATGCGAGCGGTTCCACGGGCGGGAAGATCCTCAAAGCTGACGGCACGCCGCCGAAGTCCGTGGCCATCCTGCATTGCATCGGTAGCCGCGATGAGCACTACCACGAGCATTGCTCGCGTGTGTGTTGCATGTACTCGCTGAAGTTCGCCCACCTTGTGCGCGAGAAGGTCGAGTGTGACGTCTACGAGTTCTACATCGACATCCGTGCCGGAGGTAAGGGCTACGAGGAGTTCTACAAGCGGCTCATGCGCGAGGATGTGACCTTCATCCGCGGCAAGGCGGCCGAGGTCACCAACTGGCCGATGAGCCCCGAGGAAGAGGGCAAGCTGGTCGTCAAGGCGGAGGATACCCTCCTCGGTCAGATTCGCAGGGCGCCGGTCGACATGGTGATCCTAAGCCCGGCCCTGCAGGCGCGTGAGGGTGCACAGACGCTGGCCCAAACACTGGGTATCGGCTGCGGCGGCGAGGGGTTCTTCCTGGAGCGTCACCCGAAGCTGGCGCCGGTCCAGACGGCAGCCGATGGGGTCTACGTCGCGGGCGCTTGCCAGAGCCCGAAGGATATTCCGGACAGTGTTGCGCAGGGGGCGGCCGCGGCCGCGAACATCCTGTCCCTGATCGACAAGGGGATGTTCTCCATCGAGCCGGTAGTCGCGGTGATCGACGAGACCCTCTGCGGAGGGTGCCGAACCTGCATCAACATGTGCCCCTACTCGGCTTTGAGCGCCGACGAGGAGCGCAATGTGGCGGTGTGCGAAAGCGCCCTCTGCAAGGGTTGCGGCACCTGCGTGGCGACCTGCCCCGCAGGGGCCATCCAGCAGCAAGGCTATACCGACGCGCAGATCAGGGCCGAGTTGGAGGGTGCCCTGGGTAGGCTTGCGGCCAGCTCGGCCGAGTGAGTGGCAGACAAGGAGTGCGATAGATGAGCGCCAGCGCGGACTTCGAACCCACCATCATCGGCTTCCTTTGCCGTTGGTGCAGCTACACGGGCGCGGACCTTGCCGGGACGAGCCGAGTCAAGTATCCGCCGAACATGATCCCCCTCAAGGTCATGTGTTCCGGTCGGGTGGACCCGAGCCTGGTCCTCAAGGCACTAGCTGATGGGGCGGATGGCGTCCTGATACTCGGCTGCCACCCCGGAGACTGCCACTACCACGAGGGCAACCACAAGACGATGCGTCGGGTTCCAATGCTGAAGTCCGTCCTCCAGCAGTACGGCATCGACCCCGCTCGGGTGCGGCTGGAGTGGGTGTCCGCGTCGGAGGGCGACCGTTTCGCCGAGGTCGTCCACGACTTCACAGAAGAGATCCGGGCCCTCGGTCCGCAGAAGCGCGTCGAGAGCGTCGCGTAGGGAGGATCGTCGCCATGGGGGAGAACGGCAAGCCTAAGTTCGCGATGTACTGGGCCGCGGGTTGCGGCGGTTGCGAGATCGGCGTTCTCGACATTCAGGAGGCGCTTCTGGATGTGGCGGACTTCTTCGAGATCGTCTTCTGGCCCGTCGCGATCGATGCGAAGTACAAGGACGTGGAGGCCTTCGAAGACGGATACATCGACCTCTGCCTGTTCAACGGCAGTATCCGCAGCGATGAGAACCGCCACATGGCCCAGTTGCTGCGCGCCAAGTCCAAGATCCTGGTCGCCTTCGGGTCGTGCGCGCACGAGGGATGCATCCCAGGTCTTGGAAACCAGTACGGGACCGAGGCATTGATGGACTACGCGTACAGCCTCTCGCCATCGACGGAGAATCCTCAGGGACTCAGGCCGCAGGCGGTCTACGAGATGCCGGAGGGCGACCTCGAGATCCCCACGCTCCTGGACGTGTTGACTCCACTGGATGCCGTCGTGAACGTGGACTACTACGTTCCGGGCTGTCCGCCGCAGCCGCCTCAGATCCTTGCGGTCATGACCGCGATCATGCAGGGGGCGGAACTGCCGCCGCCTGGCTCCGTGATCGGGGCGGGCGTCAAAACGGTCTGCGATGAGTGCCCCCGGGAGCGCAAGGAGAAGAAGATCCGGGAGTTCAAGCGGCCCGGCACAGCGCAACCCAACCCCAACGAATGCCTGCTGGATCAGGGCTTCATTTGCCTCGGGCCGGCCACGCGCTCGGGCTGTGACGCGCTCTGCGTGAAGGCGAACGCTCCATGCCGCGGCTGCTATGGAGCGCCTCCGAACGTGGAGGATCAGGGCGCCAGAATGATGTCGGCTATAGCGTCGGTCATCGATTCGTCGGACCCGGAGGAGATTCAGCACATCATCGCCTCGCTGGATGATCCTCTGGGCACATTCTACCGATTCAGTCTCGCCAAATCGTCGCTGAGGAGGCTGGCCAGGTGAAGCGTATCACCATTGATCCCATCACACGGCTTGAGGGGCACGGGAAGATAGAGATCTTCGTGGGTGACGACGGCCAGGTGGTGAACACGTACTTCCAGATCCCCGAGCTAAGGGGGTTCGAGAAGTTCGCCCAGGGCCGCCCAGTCGAAGAGCTCCCTCGCATCACCACCCGCATCTGTGGTGTCTGCCCGGAGGCGCACCACATGGCGGGGGCCAAGGCATGCGACGCTGTCTACCACGTTGAGCCGCCGCCGACAGGCCGGAAGCTGCGCGAGTTGCTCTATTCCACCTTCTTTGTGGCCGACCACTCTGTCCACTTTTACGTGCTCGCGGGACCGGACTTCGTGTGCGGGCCGAAGGCGCCCGTCGCCGAGCGCAACGTCCTCGGACTCATACAGAAGGTGGGCATCGATGCTGGCAAGCGGTTCTTCGGCATGCGTCGACAGGCTCACGAAGTCATCAAGCTCCTCGGAGGCAAGGCGATCCATCAGGTGACCGCCCTCCCAGGTGGCGTCTCGCGGGGCATCAACGAGGAGGAGCGCAAGCACATCGAGGCGGTAGCCGAGGATTTCGTGGACTTCGGGCAGTTCACCCTGGACGTATTCGAGGATGTGGTCCTGGGCAATCAAGGATACGTGGATCTCGTCACTGGTTCGACCTTCCGGCACGAGACCTACTACATCGGCCTCGTTGACGAGAACAACTGCCCCAACTTCTACGACGGCCAGATCCGTGTTGTCGACCAGGATGGGAAGGAGACCGCCAAGTTCCATCCCAGCGAGTACCTGGAGCACATTGCGGAGCACGTGGAGCCGTGGACCTACTTGAAGTACCCGTATCTCAAGGCTGTCGGCTGGAAGGGCCTTGTCGACGGCAAGGACAGCGGCGTCTATCGCTCCGCTCCGCTAGCCCGCCTCAACGTCGCGGACGGGATGAGCACTCCCAAGGCCCAAGCGGCCTATGAGAGGATGTACTCGGTCCTTGGGGGCAGACCCTGCCATCAGACCCTGGCGTACCATTGGGCTCGGGTGATCGAGATCCAGGCCGCCGCCGAGCGCATGCTCGAACTGGCTCGTGATCCCGATATCACCTCCGATGACTTCCGCACGGTTCCGACCGCGACTCCGACCGAGGGCGTCGGCTGCGTGGAAGCTCCGCGAGGCCTTCTGATCCATCACTACAAGACGGATGAGCGCGGTGTCGTAACCGATGCGAACCTTGTAGTAGGGACCACGAACAACTATGCGCCGATGACGCTAAGCATCAAGAAGGCGGCCACAGATCTGATCTCGGGTCTAGACGAGGTGGACGAGGGCTCTCTGAACATGGTGGAGATGGCATTCAGGGCCTACGATCCGTGCTTCGGTTGTGCCACTCACAACCTTGGTGATGAGGGCTCGTTGGAGATCAACATTCGCCGCAGAGATGGCACGCTGATTCACACCGCCCGTCGCTGAGGAAGCCAGCACTGATCACCGCAATCCACGAGGGGCTCCGGGTCGGATGACACGGAGCCCCTCTGGTCAGGGAACCCCCATGCCACGAGATGGCGCCTGCGAGCGAACCCTGGTCCTGGGTCTGGGCAATGACATCCTGACCGATGATCGAGTCGGGCTGCTGGCAAGCCGCGAGCTCGCGGCCCAGGCGCCGCTGGTCGCGGTCGAAGAGGCGTGCCTGTGCAATCTCGACCTGCTGCCCATCATTGAGGGCTACGACCGTGTCGTGATCCTCGACGCTATCTGGGGCCAAGCCTGGGAGGCTGGCCGAGTCTATCGTTTCACTCCAGCCGATCTCCCCCACTCCTTCGGCTACCGCTCGCCGCATACCATGGACCTCAGCAATATGCTGGCCATGGGACGCGATATGGGGTTGCAGATGCCCAAGCAGATCATCGTCCTCGCACTGGGCGTTGTGGATCCGTTCACTTTCGGGGAGGAACTCACGCCGGCTGTGCGCGAAGGACTTCCGGGGCTAGTTGATGCTGCTCGCAGTGAGCTCGGCGCGGGGGAGTGATCGGTCGTGCATCCAGTCATCATCGTCGCAGTGGTCACAGGCGTTGTCCTGGCTGGGGTGGCCCTGTCGCGCCTGCTTCGGCGGGGGCCGAGCCACTCGGCTCCGGACCTGAGCGCCGAGGCCGGTGTGGAAGCGACCGAGAGAGAGGCCCTGGAGCTCCTGGCTCAGGGCGATGCCCGCGAAGCGAGGCGACGCCTGCAAGCACTGTTGAAGCGGGACCCCGAGCGCGCGGACATGTGGAAGCTCCTAGCGCGGATCTACCTGGAGGCGGGCGATCCCGATGAAGCGATAGAGGTCTACACCCACGCACTGTCCCATATCCGGTCAGACCCCGATCTCCACTTGGCGCGCGCCGAGGCCCATATGGTAGCCGGACAACCGGCACGAGCCTTCGATGACTACGACATGGTTCTGGACGAGAACGCCGAACGCATCGAAGCCTGGATCGGCAAGTCCCAGGCGCTGCTCGCGCAGAATCGACCGGAGGCGGCGCAGGCGCTGCTCGAGGATGCGGTGGAACAGTTCGGTGAGGACCCCGCTCTCAGCCGCCCCCTAGCCGAAGCCTACTTCGCATCGGGGGAGTTCGAGGGGGCCCTCGAGTGTTGGGAGGCGCACCTGCAGGAGGTCGGGGATGATCCCGAGGTACTGCGCCTGATGGCTGAGGCACACCGTCACCTCGGCAATTCCATCGCTGCCGCTGAGTGCCTACGCCGTGCTGACGAGGCGGCCCCTGAGAACCCACTGCTGAGTGAGGATGCGGCCCATGCCTTGCTAGAGGCCGGGCAGTTCGAGGAGGCCGCCAGGGCCTATGCGGAGGCTAGGACGGCCGGGCTCGAGTCCCCGATCGCCCTGCTGCGACACTCCGAGGCTCTGCAGGGGGCGGGAAGACCGGAGGAGGCCTACGCGACGCTGGTGGACGTGCTGGATCTGGGGGTGGAGGCACCGGCTGACCGGAGCGCTCGCGCAACGGCGTTACTGCGTCTAGGTCTACCGGAGGCCGCCCTGGTTGAGGTAGAAGCGCTGGCCGCCGAGGGACCCCGTCACCGACTGGCGGCTATGCTCTTCAAGCTGGAGGCGCTTCACTCGGCGGGCAGGCGCGAAGAGGCCGCGCAGGTGTGGACAGAACTGGACCGCGGGCGGTTCACCGCCCCCAACGTCATGGGTCGGCTCTACTGGTGGGGTATGTGCCTAGGGGCGTCACCGCAAGACGCCATGCCCCCATGGCTGGATGAGCACATCGAGCAGCGCCCAAACGACCGGTTCGCGCGGTTGGGTCGGGCCCAAGCGCTCCGCACGCAAGGGGATCTGGAAGGGGCACTACGCGATGTGGGCTTGGTCCTCGACCGTAACCCCGCCGATGTGGTGGCTCTGCACGAGCGTGCGGCGATCCTGAAGGATCTTGGCCGTGATGACGACGCCGCTCGGGATCTGGCAGAGGCAGACCGGCTAGATGGCCTCCGCCGGGCCGCGGCCGATGAGGCGGCGCTTCGGCTCTCACAGGCCGCGACCAGCAGCGACTGAGGCAGCTACTCGAGGCCGTAGGCAGCGGCGACCTCCGCTACGGCCTCCTCGTCAACGGGCAACCGCCATCGCTCGAACAGAGGGACCAGATTCACACCAATCTCCCGAGAGAGGATCGCGCACATTAGGGCGATCTTACCCTCTGCGGACTCGGGCGGCCTGGCTCCGTTCGCCGCAAGCTCGCCATAGGTGCGGTACAGCGCCTTGAATGGCTCCCAGCCGTACGTGCGCTGGACCCTCATCAGCATCGAGTGCACGTCATCCGATGTCATGCTCTCCCAGCCTCGATCCGGGTCCGCCAGATACGCATCCCCGAACCGGACGAAGAAGCGCTCCACAAGCTCGCGCCCAGGCAGGAGGACCGAGGTGTCAGGCGCCGGGTAGTCGGGAGCCTGGAAGGTCCAGGCGATGCGCATGCCAGGGTCGTCGATGGTCTCCAGGGCATAACCGAGCTTGAAGTTCGCCTGGCACTCTGCCGCCGGCCCATTCCAGCAGTACCAGTCGCCGAGCACGTCGAAGTCATGGCCCATCTCATGTACCCAACCGAAGGAGACTATCCCACGCTCGAAGTCGTCCATGGTGCTACCGACGTAGTCGGAGTTGAGGATGATCGGGTTTCCGGCGTAGGCCCAGAACGGATGTGGCGGCGCCTCACGGAACGTGATCTTCTCGCCGTCGTAAGGCACCAGACCAGTCAGATCGGCCATTGCTTGGTAGCAGAGATCCAGGAGGCGGACGACGTCCTCGATGCTCTCGTTCTCCTCGAAGCGGGACTCCATGAGCTCCAGAGCAATGAACTCCCCCTCCTTTCGCAGTACGGGCTCTGGGAGCACAGCCGCCGGCACATCGAAGGCGAACGACACCTCATACTCCGTCTCGCCCGCCCGCACAGTCACGTGCCCGGCGTACTGAGGCACCTGATCGCCGGCTGCGGCGAACAGCTCCTCGGGAGCATACCCGATGCTGTCGTGGCGGGCGCTGCCGCCCGCAGGCACGGCAACGTCCAGAGACCCACCGAAGGGGTCGCCCCACTGGACACCGCCGATCAGCCACGCGCCGCTCCATCCGACCACCCGCGCGCTCTCGCCATCAGGGTTCTCGAAGAGGAGCTGATAGCTACCCCAGCCGCCGGGCATCCAACCCAACTCCATCTGGTTCCGAGCCTCCACCTGCACCTGTGCGAGCCCTGGCGCGGACAACACCGCGCATGCCAATGCGACGTACGCTTGGTTCACTGATCTGTGCACGGTAGCATCTCCATCCTGCCGCAGTGCCTATCCACCCCGTGCCGCCTCGGACTGCCGCCGCCCACACCATTCGCCCGCGATGGCGGTTTTCCTAGGGACCCTTGGCCCACCGCCGCTTTGCCCTCACTGTGAGAGGAGGGCGCGCCCTACCCCACGAAGGCACAAGCGTTCGCGACATCTCGGGTACACAGGCCCCGACGAGATTCCGCTGTCTATGAGGAGCAATGCGATGGCCGACGCCGCTAGAACAGATCGTCCGGGTCTGCCGCCTCTCTCACCCGAGGTGCTGGCCGATGGACGAGTGACCTTCAGAATCCACGCTCCCGCCGCGAGAGAGGTGCTGGTCTGGGGGGAGTGGGAGGGCCATGAGGTCCCCCTCACCAGGGATGAGGATGGTGTCTGGTTCGCCACGATCGGGCCCCTCGTGCCTGACCTCTACGGGTATGGCTTCAGGGTGGATGGCCTGAGCTTGCCCGACCCTGGGAACACATGGATGAAACCCATGCGGTCACCCACGACAAGCGTGTTGGAGGTGCCTGGACGGGGCGACCTCCCCCATGACTTCCGCGACGTGGCCCATGGCGACATCCGACTGCTGACCTACCGGTCTGGCGCGCTAGGACGGCTACGCCGCCTGCGCGTTTACACCCCACCCGGGTACGACGATAGCGCAGGTCGCTACCCAGTGCTCTATCTGCTGCACGGCGCTGGTGACAACGAGGCAACGTGGACCGATCTAGGCCGCGCCCATCTCATCGCTGACAACCTCATCGCCTCAGGCGCAGCCAAGCCGCTGATCATTGTCATGACGGATGGGCATGCCTACGTGGAGCGCGAGTGGAGCCCCGAGGGCCGCAGGAGGAACATTGACTCTCTGCGGAGAGACCTCATCGAGGATGTGATCCCTCTCGTTGAGGGGCGCTTCCGAGCCTGCGGCGAGCGGTCAAACCGAGCCATCGCCGGGCTGTCGATGGGTGGCGGGCAGGCGGTCTCCATCGGTCTCAACCACCTGGAGTTGTTCTCTCATGTCGCGGGATTCAGCTCCTACGTGGGTCGCCCAAGAGAGGCGGTGGCGGCTGCTCTGGACGCGCCCGAGGCGGTCAACGCCGCTTTGTCCTGCTTCTGGCTGGCTATCGGTGAGGACGACTTCCTACTTGACGACGCCGAGGCGTTCCATCAGGAGCTGCGTTCGGTAGGTATCGAGCATCACTATCACATTACCAGCGGCGACCATAGCTGGCGGGTATGGCGAAGGTATCTGGCCCAGTTGCTGCCGCTGCTCTTCGTGGAGGGCCCCGCCTGAGAGTTCCGAGGCTGTTTCTGGCGCCATCGACGGGGATCTCCCGGAGATGGGTAGCGAGGGAGCAGTGGTCGCCCTCTGCAACGTGTCGCTGGCGTCTTAGGCGCCGGTCTGATCGAAGGCGGAGACGAAGGCTACGGCGGTCTTCTCGTCGATATTGCAGAGCCTCACTTCCGTCACGCTTGGAGCCGGTTCGCGCTGCAGGAAGGACTCGGCCTCTCGTACGATGATCGCGGCGCAGCGGTCCTTGGGGAACCCGTAGATGCCCGAGCTGATGCCGGGGATCGAGATGGAACTCAGTCCGAGGCGGTCGGCGGCCTCCAGGGACGACCGCACCGCGGCGGCGAGGAGGTCATCCTCGTCACCGGTACCGCGGTACACCGGCCCCACGGCGTGGATCACATGGCGACAGGACAACTCGCCCCCCGAAGTGACGGCACATGACCCCGTCGCCACATGGCCGATCGCGTCGGACTCGCGCTGGATAGCGGGGCCGCCTGCTGCCGCGATGGCTCCCGCCACACCGCCACCGTGCTGCAACCACTCGTTGGCTGCGTTGACGATGGCGTCGACGGGCTCGCGGACCAGGTTTCCTCGAACCACGCGCAGCACGGCGCCAGAAGGGTACCGCCGCTCCCTAAGTATCGTTGCCACAAGCATCAACCTCCAGTCGAACGTCTATCGCCAGGGGCCTCCGCAGTCGGTCGGAGGACTCTCCCCGAGAGACCGTGAAACGACTCTGTAGTCCTCCATGTGGGGGTTCGCGTGACGCTGCTCGTACTCCTCAGCCTAGTCTGCGCCTTTCCGGGTGACCTCGAGACCCCGGGCGACCGCGACCGACTCGCGCTCGAAGGGCGGGCGGAATGGTTCCGGCCCCTGCCCTGGACGCGCATCGAGGCCCGGTTCGTGACCGGCCAGCACCTGGGTGTCGTCGTCAGACTGGTGCCTGACGGAGGGACCGCCTGGTTTCGGGGGCCGGTCGGAGGGCTTTCGGTTGGGAACCCCGGCCTCACCGCCGAGCGCGGCTCCACTCAAGTCAGTGGGTGGGGGAGCCATCATTGGGAAGCGGTCGAGATCGCCGAGGGGGGAGCCATTCGGCTCACGGACACAGGCCGTGGCGATCCGGCCGGCCTCTACCAGGTGGTGTCCGTGCCGGCAATGACGGAACAGTCCACCGCAGTCTGGGCCGCGTGTCTGGGCGTTGGGCATCGAGCCAGGCTCGAGGTGCTCCCCGCCACCGATGAGGAAGTGATCAGCGGCACGTGGGATGGGTCGGCGCGCCAGCCCCTAGCGTCCGTGGTGGCCCATGGCCGCCCCCTGGACCAGACCCTCGGCGAAACCGCTCTGCGTCTATCGGGCGGCGCGATCGCATCCACAGAGACCGTTGCGCCCGCCGGACGCGCTATCCAGGTCGGGTGCGTGGCCCGCAGCGACTCGGGCCGGGCCACCCTCACCCTCGCCGTGAGGTCGAGCGATGGTGCTCTGCTCGCCTCCCGCCGGGCGGTCTTGCAGCCTGAGTGGGGACGCGCTCCAGCCCTCGTCGCTTGGTTGCCTGAGGGCACGACCGGCGTGACGGTATCCTGGTCCTCGGGACAATCCCCGCTCTCGATCGACAACCTGTATGTGGGGCCCGTGCTCCGCGACTTCTCCCCTGCAGGATTCGCGGATCTGTCGGAGGGCATCGCCGTGGACGGCCCGTTGCGCATAGCGATCGATCAGGCTGTGGGAGGTGGGGCCATCGAGACCTACGCGCGGGAGTTGGCGCGAGACCTCGCCTGGGGAGCCCCGCTCGAGGGTCCGCTCGCCGAGGTGACCGTTCAAGCCGACCCGACGCTCCCCCCTCAGTCATACCGTGTCGTGAACGACGGGGCGGCCGCCATGCCGCAGGTCATGGTGGCAGACTCAGCGGCGGCGGCCTACGCGTTGGATGACCTTCGCGGCCTGGTGGCGTTCCAGGGATCCCGTGCCATGCTCATGGCCGCGGCATTCGAAGGTGGACCAATCATTCCCTGGCGAGGGGCCGTACTGTCTGAACCTGTGCCCACCCAGGTCTCCCGGTCCGTGGCAGCCCTCGCCTCGGCTCGCTTCTCTCACGTGCTGCTTGCGACGAGCCTGTGGGGGCGCCTGGGCGATGCCCAAGCCTTGCGGAGAGCCGGCGCGCTCGAAGCCGAGGTGGTCCGCCACGGCATGGTGCCCGTGCCCGTGCTACGCATGTGGGGCGAGAGCTTGCTGCGCGACCGGCCAATGCTCGCCGCCACGTCCGAGGCTACTGAGACACTCCAGCTCAGGGAGCTCCGCCCCACCCTCCTGTCCCACTCCAACACCGTTATCACCGACCTCAAGGGCATCCGCGTCACTTCAGAGGACGAGCGAGTGATCTACGTCGATGGCGAGGACTACGTTGTGATCCCGGGAATCACCGCCTTCGGCGATGAGGGCTACCGTCCGACGAACGCGCCGTGGGGCATCGCACGGGCGGCCACGGGACGGATCGCGGATGGCCAGAAGGTGCGGGTGATGCACCAGTACGTGGCTGACGCGGGCACCCCGAGGGTGTCTCCGGATCTAGCTGAACCCGAGGTGCATCAGGCCCTGATGGACGACTTGCGTCGCATCCAGTTGCAGGCGGGACCCACCATGGTCGTCCTTGACGCTGGCCCCTTGGGCGCCACGGGCGACCCGTCCGATCTGCTCTCCTTGGTCCGCTCTCTCGCCCTCACCGCCGCCAAGGAGTGGCCTGGGATGCTGCTGGTGGCCCCGTCGGAAGTGATCCTGCGCCCAGGCAGCGACACGGCGTCGAGGCTGCGGCAGCTCCCTCGCACGTGCGTTATCCTCATGCGCGGGGATGACCCTGCGATGTTCCGTGAACTGTCCGCGCGCGGGCACCGGGTCCTCGTATCTGTCGGCGCAGACCCAGCCACGGTGGCGCGGGCCGCGTCACGGGTGCACGCATGGGAGGAGGCCGGCGCAGGCGCCATGGGAGTGGCCGTTGATCTGCCCGAGGCGGGGCCGCCTCTAGTCGAGTTCGAAGCCGGCCGCGCGGCGTGGATCGGAGAGCCGTAGGGTCGCGTCAGTCCTGCGCCTCAGGCTCCGCCGGAGCGACACTCTCGTCCTCGGTGAGGCCTTCCTTCTTCAGATAGGCTCGGCGGGCTACGGTGGTATCCTCGAACAGGTAGTCACCCAGCGCCGCGATCTCGTCAGCAGTCCCCACCAGAGGAGGCATGTACCGGTTGTAGGGTGAGTCCTCCGGCCGTTCATGGAGCATCGTCAGAATGCTCTGGATGCCGTCGCGATCGCGGCTCGCAAGCAGCCTGCGCGTCGACCGGTACCCATCGCGTGTGTGGCATGCCATGCACTGGCCGCGGTACATCAGCTCACCCCGATCGAGTTGGTAGGACTCAGACGAGACGGGCGACGCCCAGGCCTGCGCCTCTGCCGGGCGGACCCAAGGAGAGTTGGCGAGGTAGGACGCCATCCTCTCCTCCGGCGTATCGACTGCGGCCTCGAGCAACCCGTTCGAGTACATGTAGCCGCGCACGACGTAGGGCTTACGCAGCATCTCGCGGGCCATCTCCGACGCGCCCGTTGTCAGGAGGGCTAGCCCAATGACGGCGAGGGCATGGCTCAGTCTGAGATGCCGCGCATCGCGCCAGACGAGAAGCAGCACGATAGGGGCTATCGTGGCACTGCCCACCGCGGCGTAGAGTGCCGCCCGAGTCACTTGGGTGAATGCCCCGACCCCGGCGCTTCCCACCCCGAGCGCCAGGATCTCTCGAGCCCCTTCGGGCAGCGCGGCGACGAACCAGCCCATGGCGATGGGCATGAGGACGAACCCCGGAAGCACCCAGCGGGAGGACCAACGCGCGAAGCTCTCCTTCAGATCTCCATGCTTGGCGCCATCCAGTAGGCTGACGGTCACCAAGGCATAGGTTCCGGCCAGGGAGATGGCAACCAGGGCACGCGCGATGAGGCTGGGCCAGTACTCGGCATTGAAGAAGGCGGGCCAGAGCGTGCGGACCTCGTCACCGGTCCCCGCAGCATCGAGCCACGCGCCGGCGGGGGTGAGCATGAAGGCGAGGATCCCGTTGATGATGATGAGCGTCCACAGGGAGCTGACCGCGTACACCCATCCCACAGCAAGGTGCAGCTTGTCGGAGACACGATCCCACGTGTAGTAGTAGACGGCCGCTGCCGTGATCTCCACGAGGAAGAAGACCCACTCGATGGCCCAGACGAAGACGAAGTTGTGTATGAGCGCGCTCGTCCCAGCTGGGCTACCAAGGCCGATAGAGAACCAGATCCCGACGCCGGTGACGGTTCCAGCGGCCGCGGTCAGCACGAGGAAGAAGCGCGAGTGGCGCTTGAGCAGGGGCATCCACTCAGCGCGGCCCTGGGCCAAGGCTCTCCGCTCTGCCATGGGGAGAAAGAGCCCGCCGCCCACCGCAAAGTGCGAGATCAGGACGTGGATGATCGCGATGATCGCGATGACCCACGCCCCGCCTAAAACAGGAACGTCCCAGACCGGGTAGTTCATCGGTCATGCCCCTTCATGCGGCTCAGGGTCATAGCCCCGCATACCCCCAGATGGTCAGTGCCAGCAGGCCGATGAGCGCGATCAGGGCTAGCCATGTCGCGTGGCGAGCGCGGACACCACTCTGGCTGGTGTTGTCATAGAGCGGCAGCAGTCCCCACAGCACCCCACCCAGGGTGAATAGGCCGATGCCCAGGATCTCACCCAGGTACCCAGGTATCCACTCCCCCAGGACCTTCAAGACCTGGAACTGCGACATGAAGTACCACTCAGGGTGTATCCCCTCGGGCGCCGATGCGAGAGGATCTGCGGGCTTACCTAGCTGCCATGGGAAGACGAATGCCATGACACACAGCACGTTGAAGCAGATGAGCCACATCACGAGGTCCTGAGTGGCGAAGTTGGGGAAGAAGGGGATAGAGCGGCGCTCCCGCTCCGGCCGTGCCTCCTCGCTCGGAGGCACGGCGCTGCCGTGCCTCATGATGAGCGCCAGATGCACACCCAGGATTCCCATGAACACGAGGGGGAGCACGAAGACATGCAGCGCGAAGAAGCGCTGCACCGTTACCGTGCTGACCTCGGGGCCCCCCTGCACAATGTTCGCGATCAGGGCGCCTACACCGGGCAGGCTCCGTGGTATCTCGAGTCCGACCGCTGTGGCGAAGTAGGAGAGTTCGTCCCACGGTAGCAAGTAGCCACTGAAGCCGAAGACCAGCACGAGGCCCATCAAGGCGAGACCTGTCCACCAGCCGAACTCCCGCGGTCGGCGGTACGCCTTCATGAACGCCACGGAGAACATGTGCACGAACACGGCAAACACCATCAGGTTGGCGGCCCATGAGTGCAACGAACGCACGAACCAGCCAAACTGGATGTCGTAGGTGATGCTTCGGACGCTATCGTACGCTTCGGGCCCCGGCCGGTAGTAGATGAGCAGCAACACCCCGGTGATGGCCTGGACGATGAAGAGCAGAAGGGAGATGCCGCCCCAGAAGTACCAGAAGGTGTGCCGATGCAGCGGCACGGTCTTCTTCTCGGCGATCGCCCAGATCGAGCTCAGTGCGAGGCGCTCGTCACACCAGTTCCACACTCGAGCCCCCAGGGCGCTAAGCCCGGCGGATGACGACTTTGCCATCGAGCCTCTCCACATTGAACTCCTCCAGGGGCCTGGGCGGCGGGCCCGAGACATTCTGACCAGTCCGGGGATCGTAGACTCCTCCGTGGCACGCGCAATAGATGCGATCCTGGTCTGCCTGGTAGGCAACCGTGCAGCCCAGATGTGTGCATACGGCGCTGAAACAGACCATCGTGTCATCGTCGTGTCGAATGAGGATCGCCTTGCGGGCTCCGAACTGGAGAATCGTGGCGGATCCAGCGGCAGGAAGCTCCTCCTCCGGCAGTTCCATCTCCGTGACCTTCGCCAGCTCGGCGGCCTCCTCGGCGGGGTCAGCGAGATAGCGGTACACGGGGTAACCCAAGGCGCCCGCGTAGACGGCTGCCGCAGCACCCAGGCCGCCCCAGATCAGCTTGCGCCGAGTCAGGTCGGCGGGCATAACGCCCTCTTCCGATCCCGCCTCAGGCGGCGTGGTTGGACTCTTCCTCTCGTCCTTTGGCATAGCCCCTATGCTCTCCCTCAGCCTTCAGCATGGTCCTGATCAGCCAGCCCACTGCCACCAACCCGCCGGCAAAGACCACCAGGAATGTCACCACGATGGACCAGTTCGGATTGACCTCGCGGGCCCACACGCTGTAACCGAACCGATTGAGACTCAGATCGCGGATACCGTCTCGCACGAGGACCCAGGACGCCACCTGGAGATAGACAAGCAACGACGCGAGGGCCGTGAGCTTCCAGCCCCCCGTTCGTTCCCTCCAGGAGGCATAGCCAGCCACGAAGGCGACCACCAGGATCAGCGCCAGCCACATCGTGCGTGCAGCCCCATAGAGCGCGCTGCCGCCGAGCGCCGCCGTCACCTCTGCTGGCTGCGTCGACAGCACCCATGCGGCGACTGGGAGGAGGAGACCCGCGAACAGGGCGCCCGCGAGCGCTCCCCACTGCTGCAGGAATGTTCCTACGGCACGGTCTCTCACCGCCGTTGCCCCCATGAGTGCGACAGCGACACCAGCGGCCATGAGCGAGGCGACAACCATGTAAGTCCAGCGCGGCCAGATGGTAGGATCGCCCGATGCAAGATGGGCGCCCAGCGGACTGAGCCGATACGTCTCCAGCCAGGCATCCGGGCGTAGCATCAGCGTCATGTTGTTCACATATATCAGAGCGATCTTCGCGACGAGGCCAAGCCCGATCAGCGTTATCCACCAGTAGACGCGCCCCTCGGCGGAGCGGCGCTCGGCCGTGTAGAGCAACGAGTACAGAACCACCAGCAGCGCAATGACGCTGATCCAGAGAAGCCCGATGAGTACGCTGCTCGTGTACAGCGCTTGACCGTAGAGCACCTGTGTGAAGAGCAGAGGGGGCACACCTAGGTTGATGACATAGGCCATCACTACTGGCAGACGGCGGACCACTTGGCGAGCTGCCGGGACGAGGATGTCGGCGCCGCCCTTCCGTCGGCCGGCGATCCCCCACACCGTGCCGAGGACTAGCCCTCCGATCAGAAGGTGCACGGCTGTAAAGTGCAGACTGAGCGTGAGCAGTAGGAGCAGTTTGAAGAGCCAGATGGGTGCCAGAATGGGTATGGGCTCAACCGCGGGGAACTGGTCCATGGCCGACTCTCGCCTTCTCTGGTGCGGTCTCTCGCGGTCAGGGGTGTTGGTCCCGGTTCTGTAGGCCGCCCTCCCCACGCGACCCGAGATTCGCGGCCCCATACCGCCGTCCTCCATCCTGCGCAATCGGGTCGCGGCAGGATGACCAAGGCGCTACCGGGAACCCTCCGTCGGCGGGATGTGAGGTGCTCACGGAACTCGAGAAGCCCGAGCACCACCTGGTATTCCAGGGCAAGCCACGAGGCATTCCTCGCACTCCCGAGGGCTTGGCCGGCGCAGAGCCAGAGGCCTGTGTGAACTGCCTCACCCGCCCGCGCACGGTATGGAGGAGGTCTCTTATGCGGAGTTGGCTCATCCCCCTCGTTGTCTACCCCCTCGTGGGGGTCGCTCTGGGCGCCCCCTCTGCGGCTGGGGAGATCCTGCTGGACGGCTTCGAGTCCCTGGAGCCGTGGGCCCCCAACGAGGATGGCGGCAATGCCCCCTCCATTGCCCTCGACCTGACCGACGTGGTGGAGGGGGCGGCCGCTATGCGCCTTGCCTACACCAACGAGTCGCCCAACTGGGGCAACCTGACCCGCGATGTCGACATTCCGAACGAGGTGACGGCGATCGGGATCGATATCCGGAAGCACTCCTCTGGGCCGGGCGCGGCAATGCACCTGTGGCTCATGGAGGAAGACGGTGACGCGTGGGTGGCACAGCTGCGCCCCGACGGGCGCTCCTTGGGGGCTGTCCCGGAGGCCCTCTATCGCGTCGTCGTTCCAGTCGCTTCGTTCCAGTTCGAGCCCCGCGGACCAGGCACGCGGGATATGCCCTCGACGAGCCGGATGCTGCTAGGCTGCAACTTCGACGACCTGGAGGTAACTGTGGACCGCCTTGTCCTGTTGACCAGGGATGCCGCAGCGACGGATTCCCTCCCCTGCGATCCCGAACTCGTGCCCGAGCATGGTTTGAAGGGCTGTGTCCTCATACTCGGGGGCGATATGCCCAGGACCGATGGCGCGTCCGACCCTGCCCGTCTTGCGGAACTGCTGCGCGGAGCCGGTTGGGGCGCCACTGTGGTCCAACCAGGGGATCTCTCACGACTTCTCGATCCGGCGACCGCGGACGTCCTCGTCGTGCCCGGAGGCCCTGCGTTCCCCGCGGAGGCTGTGGACTCACTGCGCCGGTACTTGGCTGGCGGCGGGAACCTGCTGACGATGGGCGGTTACGCCTTCGATGAGCCCCTCAGCTATTCCGGTGGGGACTGGCTCCCCGTCGGCTCCGAGCTTATGGCGGCCGAGGTCAGCGCGGGCGGCGAGGATGTCCAGGCGCGAGTGAACTCGCGGATTGGCGTCCACGGCGACACGATGGGGCTCGATCCAGAGCAGCTGCAGGTCTTCGATCCCTCCTTCCCGCTCAAACGCGTGGCCGGGGCGCGTTCGGCACCCGGCCAGAGCGTTGTCGCGCCTGAGGTCCGCATCGCGCGGGAGTTGCACGGTTACGCGGCCGTGTCCACCCTGGGCTCGAACTCCCCCGTGTTCCCCGACCTTTGGGGCCGCCGCATCCCCCTGCTCGAGACCTACGACGCCTTCGGTCGTCCCCGAGGCGCGGCTGGCGCGCTGGTGCACTACTTCGACGGTCCATATGCGGGATCGAACTGGGCCTTCTTCGGTGTCACGAACTACGACCTCTTCACCGGTCAGGACGCGCCATTGGCCGCCGCCGTGCCCGCCCTGATGGACGCGTTGACTGCCCCCACATACCTGCGCCGCGTGGCGGCAGAGCATGCGTGTTACCATCGCGGCGAGGATGTGACGATAGAGGGCGAGGTGTGGCTAGATGGAGATGAGATCGACGCGCACGTCACCATTAGCTCACCAGTCCTAGGCGCCGTTCGCGCCGAGATCGGCGAGCCCACCGCAGGTACCGGACTGCGGGCCTTCTCCGTGACGGTTGCCGCGCCCACGCTCTTGAGCGACTACGATGAGGTGCGGGCCGAGTTGGTCGTCGATGGCTCCATCGTCGACACCATGGAGACCGCCTACGTCGTGTGGGACACGGCGGTCATTGAGGCCGGTCCCACGGTGGCCATAGAGGGCTCGCGGCTGATCATTGATGGGAACCCCCACGTCCGGCTGGGCACCAACCAGACAGGCTTCATGTGGTACTCGGAGCATGAGGACCCCAGAGTATGGGATGCGGACTTCCGGGCGATGCGGGATCACCAGATCCGCATCCTCCGAGTCCTGCACTTCTCGCCCTACTCGGAGGGCGGCTACGCCGGGCAGCCATCCAACCGACCAGAAGCCCTGCAGTACCGGCCTGAGCGGCTGTGCCGCCAGACTGACGCGATGGTGCAACTCGCCCAGAAACACGGCATCGTGCTGTTTCTGACCCTGCACGACTGGATGCAGGTAGGGCTTACCGAGGAGCAGTACCAGGCCCAGGCGGACTGGAATCGGTTCTGGACCGAGCGTTACCGCGACGTGCCGGGGATCATTTACGACATCCAGAACGAGCCCGACATCGGCGATCCGCCGGACTACCCCAATCTGGTTGACCTCTATAACGAAATGCTGGCCGATCGCTATGGCGATGAGGATGGCCTGAGATCGTCATGGGGAGTAGACGAGCTGCCGGGCCGCTGGGGCCAGGTGCCCATACAGCGCGGGGGCTCCGATTGGGCTGACGTCCGCGCCCATGACTACTGGCTCTTCAAGATGAGGGTCTACAACCACTGGGTGCAGCGCAACGCGGAAGGCATCCTGGCGGGCGACCCCGATGCCTTGTTCACCGTGGGGCATCTCATCTCGAATGTCCACGCCGACAAGCAGCTTGGCGCGGCCCATGTGCCCTTCACCAACACCCATTATTACGGCGACCTATTCAGCTTCGGCGAGTACCTCAAGTTCAGCGATCGGCTGGTGGCTGGCAAACCACTCACCATCGGCGAGTTTGGAGCGCAAGAGGCGCACGATGAGCGCACCAGGGGGGGCGACGCAACCCGCGACGCAGCCTCCGTCCAGCGCTTCGTGTGGTATGGCCACACGGCCCTGGGGCTGGACGCCACGTTCCTCTGCAACTGGAGTTGGAAGGACTTCGAGGGAGCCGTGTTCCCCTGGGGCATGCGCTACCTCCAGGACCCCGTCTCCAAGGATGTGCTGCTGGCTCAGCGCGCCCAGGGGCTCGCGCTGCTCGGTATCGAGTTGCCACCCGTGCGGTCACGCCAGCTGTACGTGGTCACCCCCGACTGCCACCGGTTCGGTCCTATGTTTGGCGAGATAGAGTCGGCGCTCCGCAGGGTCTTCGCGACGCTCTACGGTCTCGGGGTTCCCTTCGGCCTTCTCACTGAGGCCGATCTCGCGACCATACCCGAGGCGGCGGAAGCGCTGATATGGCCCGTACCGTACTGCGCCGACGAGACCACTCTCGACCGACTAGAGGAGTGGGTCACCGCTGGTGGCTCACTCTACCTCTCAGGCACGATCGCTTACGACGACTGCCGCCGGCTGACGGCCGATGGACGCGCAGGCCGTTTCGGGATCGAGCAGTTCCCCAAGGCGCGCCCAGGTCAGGCCGGTGAGGCCACCGAGGCTACCTCTGTCGCTCTGGGAGAGGGACTCGTCCACTTCGTGCCGACGCCCGTCGAGTTGTCCGCACGGGAGGCCTTATCCGACCTGTATCGGAGCTTCCTCGTGGACGCCGGGATTCCACACACGCCGGCCGAACAGCCTCTGCAGGCACTGAAGCCAACTGCCGACGGCCTCACGGTGCTTCTGAATCCTCAGAATGAGCCGACTCTAGCTGTGTATGGCGGGATCGAGGCTGAGATGCCAGCAGGGGCGGCGGTGATGGTTCATGCGGCCGCGAACGGGCGACCGAAGGTAGTGCACGGCTACGCCAGCCTGGCGCGTGCAGGTCGCCTCGTATTCGCCAGTGCAGGCGAGTTGTTCCTGATGGGCCTCTCGGATGACGCCCTCAACGATGGTCCGGGGGCTCTGCTGTGCGCTCTGACGCCGGGACCGTTGCGGTTGCCGGCGCTCGATAGGGCGGAGGTCCTCGTGGCCGAGGTCGGGGATCTCGTGGATGGCCGATGGACTGGCTATGAGACCCGGACCCTCAATCGAACCAGCGGCGGGCCGGGGCTCGATGTCCCCGAGGAGTGGGCCCTGAGCTTGGTGCTCGTGTACCCGACCGGGGCGAGAGAGGCTGCTGTGGAGGCGGTGGAGGCCCTGGCTCGCCGCTAGGAGGTCCTGAAGTGCCCAACGGCTACGCGCAGATACTCACCCGTCGCCGCAGCCTTGAAAGCGCCCTCGGCCTGCTCCAGCGCGAAGGGTGGGCTGACCACCGACTCGAAGGGGCTGGAGCGTCCGTGGGAGGCTAGGAACTCCATTGCGGCAACGAGATCGGTCGGGTGGTAGTTGTGGAGACCCCGGACGGTCAGGCACCGCCGCACGATGGTCTCGGCGTCCACGCTAACCGGAGGCGCAGGGTACGTGGCTCCGACCCAGACGGCCACGCCACCGAGGTCGAGGGCTTCCAGCGTCATCCGCGCCCCATCAGGCGAGCCCGTGAACTCGAACGCCGCATCCACGCCCCGACCATCCGTGTGAGCCATCACTGAACCCGGGATCTCGTTGCATTCCAGTGCACGAAGAGCCCCGAAACGTGTTGCTAGCGCACGGCGCCTGGGGTCCACGTCGACTCCCCACACGCACTCAGCTCCTGCCGCCCGCAGCATCGCGCAGGCCGTCAGCCCCAACATGCCCAGCCCCACCACCAGGAATCTGCCCTGTGGCCGAGCCGCCGCGACGCGCAGCGCCCCAGCGACCGTGGCTGTCGCGCAGGCCGTCGGGCAGGCCACCGCGTCCGGCACGGAATCGCGCACACGGACGATCGCCGTCCCTCGCACCAACAGGCAATGAGACGCGAGGCCTCCGCTCAGCTCGCGTCCCGGACGCAGCGCTTCGTGACCGTACTTGAACAGTGCCACGCACTTCTGCGGAAGGTCCCGGTGGCAGTAGTGGCACTCTCCGCAGGAGGCTGCCAAACCCCACACGACGCGATCGCCGACCGCCAGAGGACCACCACCGATGGCAGTGGGTGGCTCAGTGGGTAGCTCCTCGATCTCCCCCAGGATCTCATGCCCCAGGATCGTTGGAACGGGCGTGAGACGTCGGCCTTCGTAACTGTGCAGGTCGCTCCCGCACAGCGTAGTTCCGAGCACGCGAACGAGGCACTCACCCGGGGCCAGCTTCGGCCTGGCGAAGGTGGCGCAATTCAGCTTCCGGCCGGGCCCGTCGAACACCATTCCCCAGGGCGTCTCCGCCGTCATAGAGCACTCTCTCCCGATGCCGTGGCGGTCAGAAGGACCAGTAGTTCGTCAGGTACAATCGCTGCTCGCTACGCTGGTATGCTAGGGCAATCTGCGCCTTCCAGTCGTCCTCGATGAACCGCGTGTAACCAAGCCACGCGAGGGATACTCGGCTTCCCGGGTGCGAGGGGCGACTGAGCCGCTCCAGACGGAGGGTCCAGAACTCGTCCCCCGAGCCGTCCTCGGGCCAGTATCCATACCGTGACGTGCCGTCCGGCCAGTAGACCCACTGCACGTAGCCTCCGGCACTATCCACGAGCTGGCCATCGCCTCGCGCCTGGCCCGCCGTCCACTCGGCCTCCAGCCAGTGCTTGGCGCCATGGTAGCAGTACTCGAGCCCCCAGGCCTGGAGGTGATCGCCCGGGGATCCGTCGTACTGCATCCCAGCGCGATAGGAAACTGCCGCTCTGTGCCGGCTGTCGGCACTTGAGTACTGGTACCGCAACACGATGTCCTGGTGGGAGTTCTCGTCCATCTTGTTGCGGCCAGCCCCACCGAAGACGGCTGCCTGTACCGTGTAGCGGCGGTCGCTGTCCACCCACTGGTACTGCGCCCCGTACTGGTAGGCGGGCGCCAGCCCGTAGAACGTCGAGCCGTTCCAGGTGGAGTTCTCACTGACCAGAGGCCGCTCGGGTAGAGGCTGGTCCATTCGCGATAGCAGTTGGGCGTATCCTTGGGGCATCTTGAACTGCCCGAGGGTCCATGTGCTGCTGCGGGAGGGGCGGTACTGAATGTAGACCTTGCGTGGGAGGTCGCTGGCTCCCGCGGCCCCATCCAGCTCGACCTGATAGGTCGTGTCATCGGAGAGCGCACCCTTGACGGCCACTCGCAGCCGTCGGAAGCGCCCGCCGCTCACTCCGGTCGATGGCCCAAAGACGTGGCGGTACTCCATGATCGTACTGCCCGACCAGTCGGAGGTCGGATAGTCAGACTCGGCCGGCTCGCTCACGGGCGGCATGTCCCCTTGTGCCGCCGCTTCGGCAGCAGCGTCCTCGGCGAGGGCCTGTTTGAGTTCCGCGAGCTCGCGCTCGAGATCGGCGACGCGTTGCTCGAGGGCATCGCGGTCGGTCGCCGCCCCTTCGGCCTGAGCCCAGACGGGAAGCGATACGAAGAGCCCCACCGCAACCCAAACTACTACAGGCGCCAGTTGACGCATCGTCCGGTCCTGCCTTCCGAAGAGCCAACGTATAGTGCGCACGCTGTCTTCGAGTGGCCGGAGCCGGCTCCTTCGGCCCCAATGTCGTGGCTGTGTTAGCGGCTTGCCCGCGAACCACGGCGCGCCATGAACAGGCGCCTCGTGGTAGACTCAGCAGGCAGATCGAGGAGAGGTAGACACACATGGCCCTTGAGCGCTTCGGTGTCGGGATGGATGCCGGCTTACTCGCCGCTTTCGACCAGCTCCTAGACCGACAAGGCTACCCCAACCGCTCTGAGGCGATCCGTGACCTCGTGCGAGCCTCCCTTGCTGCCGATGCTCTCGCTGATGTGAACCAGCCCGCCTTCGGGGTGGTCGTGGTGATGTACGACCACCACAAGCCCGATCTCGTCGACCAGCTGATAAGCATCCAGCATGATGCGCCAATCGATGTGGTCTGCTCCACTCACGTCCATATCGACGCTCGCAATTGCGCCGAGGCCATATTCGCGGTGGGTACTGCCGGCGAGATCCGCGATCTCGGCCAGCGGCTGGCGGCGCTCAAGGGCGTCGCCAGGGGCGAATCCATCATCCTGGCTCGGCCAGGAGATCCCCAGTAGCCAACTGCCGACTCAGAACGCAACCTCACCAGGAGTTCCTGCGCCGCGGCGGGAATGAGCCTAGTACGGGCTCAGCCCGTACCACCTAAGCGACCCAGGGGGAGCTACCCACCATGTCAGGTGAAGTGTTCGACCTTCACGGCCGTCTGGAGAGACTCGCGGCCGCACGCCAGCAGTTGGAGAGCCCTGCCGATCGTCTCCTTGCCGAGATCAGGTTCGCGACAGGACTCGCGCGCCAGACCGAGGGCAGGACGACAGAGGAATGGCTCGGCCTGATAGGCAGAGCTATGGACCTGCTCGAGGGCGCGCTGAACTCGGCCGGTACCCTGGACCTCGGTGCCGTCGTCAGTGAGGCAGAGGCCCTCCTTGCGCCTATTGGTGACGAGGCGAAGACCTATACGATCCACTGCTGCGGTCACGGCCACATAGACATGAACTGGCTGTGGAGCTGGCCCGAGACGGTAAGCGTCACCATGGACACCTTCGCGACCATGGACCGACTCATGGACGAGTTCCCGGAGTTCCACTACAGCCAGAGCCAGGTGTCCGTGTACCGGCTCACCCAGAAGTACAACCCCGAACTCTGGGAGCGCGTCAAGGCGCGTGTTCAGGAGGGACGGTGGGAGGTTACCGCCGCCCACTGGGTTGAGGGCGACAAGAACCTCGCGTCGGGCGAGATTCTATGCCGCCATCTGCTCTACAGCCGTCGGTGGCTCAGTGAGAACCTTGGGATCCCCTACGATGCAGTGAAGATTGACTGGGAGCCTGACACCTTCGGGCATGCGTGGACTGTGCCCGGAATCCTGAGGCGCGCCGGGATCGGTCGCTACTACCACCACAGGGCTGGCGCCGGCCATCGCCTCTACTGGTGGGAGGGCAAGGATGGAAGTCGCGTGCTGTCGTATGACGATTACCCCGTCGGGTACAACTGCGACATCGCACCCTACATGGCGGACCATCTGTTGAACTTCACCCGGGAGACGGGATTCCGGCACATGCTGTGGGTCTTCGGCGTGGGTGATCACGGCGGAGGCCCCACTCGCAACATGCTCCGGGTGGCCGCAGCCATGAAGGACTGGCCTATCTGGCCGGTTGTGAAGCTCGGCACGACGGACGAGTTCTACTCCATTGCCGAACGCGAGGCGCCGAGCCTGGATCTCCCCGTGGTGAAGAACGAGCTGAACTTCGTGTTCCGTGGCTGCTACACGGCCCAGAGCCAGATCAAGCGAGCCAACCGCCTCATGGAGAACCTGCTCGTCGAGGCGGAGGTCTGCGCCATCCTCGGTGGTAGCCTAGCGGGTCTACCCTACCCCTCCGAGGGGCTGTTCGAGTCCTGGGAGCGGGCGATGTTCAGCCAGTTCCACGACATCCTCCCCGGCTCCGGGGTCCGGGAGACGCGCGAGCACTGCATGGGGATGCTCCAGGAGACCCTCGCACAGACGCAGACCATACGTACGCGCGCCCTCCGTGCGGTGGCGAGCAAGATCGACACGGCGAGCGTGGCAGCCGAGCAGGCCGGCCCATCCCTCGGGTACGGCGTGGGACGGGGCTCCTACTGGGGTGGCCTCTCCGCTTCGGGCGCGGGCGCCGGGCCTTCGGAGCCTTTCGTGGTGTTCAACTCGATGGCGCACCCCACCTCAGACGTGGTCATGGCGACCATCTGGGACCGGGCGATTCGACCCGAGGAACTGGTAGCGAGGGATCCCAGCGGCCAACGGGTGCGGGCTCAGGTTCTCAGCCAGGGCCAGCACTGGGCGCACCGCTATACCGAGGTCCTCTTCCCCGCCCGAGACGTGCCCGCCATGGGATACAAGACCTTCGTCATCGAGCATGATCCCGCGCCCGTGGACCCGGGACCGAATGTCACCATGAGCAGCGGGGCCCAAGTGGCGTACAGCTCCGAGGTCATGGGCGGCGCAACCATGGAGAACGACTACCTGCGAGTCTCCGTTGCGCCCGGTTCCGGAGCGATCCGGAGCCTCGTAGACAAGCGCACGGGCAAGGAGCTGGTCCCCCCCGGGAAGCTGCTCGGGCTGCTCGTGCATCAGATCGAGACTCCGCACCCTATGAGCTCCTGGGAGGTTGGCCAGGTCGGCGTTGAGACCCTTCTGGACTCAGGCGCCCATGTGCGCATCGTCGCTCGTGGGCCGCACCGCGCTTCGGTCGAGACCACCCGTGAGTTCAATGGCAACCACCTCAAGCTGACCATCAGCCTCTGCGCGGACTCCGATCAGGTGGAGTTTCAGCTCGACTACGACTGGCGCGAGTTCGGTGGCCCCGACAAGGGCGTCCCCGTGCTGAAGCTCGCGTTCCCCGTCGCCGTCGAGGATGGCAAGGCGACCTTCGAGATCCCGTGTGGGTTCATCGAGCGACCCGCCAACGGCGATGAGGTTCCCGCCCTGCGCTGGGCTGACCTCAGTGGCGCCGGTCAGGGCGTTGCCCTCCTGAACCGCAGCCGGTATGGGTACCAGGTCAGCGCGGACGAGATTCGGCTTACCATCCTGCGAGCCAGCTACGCCCCGGACATCCTGCCCGAGGTCGGGCCCCAGACGGTGGAGTGCGCGCTCGTCGTGCATCAGGGCGCGGATGCTGCCGAGCTCACGCGTAGGGCACAGAGCTACAACCACCCGTTGTCCGTGGTCGGCACTGACAGCCACCATGGCGAACTCCCCCTTACCGCCGGTTTCATGACGGCGGAGACGCCCAACGTGCTCGTGTCCGGCGTCAAGCGAGCGGAGGAGGACGGGAAGCTCGTGCTGCGGCTCTACGAGATCGCTGGCGAGGCGACGGAAGCACGAGTTTGGGTGTCGCCGGCTCTCAGCCCCGCAGGCGCGGCGGTGCAGGAGACCGATGTGCTGGAACAGCCGCTGGCTGAGAACGGCGCTCGTCGTGAGGGCGAGTACGTTGTGGTCGCCATCCCGGCGTACGGCATCGCGACCGCAATGCTGGACGTGTAGCGCTCGAGAGGGGCGGACCACGGCCCTCGCGGCCGGTGCGAGCTGGCTGGGCGAGGGGGTCCGCCCCTCCTGGGAGTTGTGGCGTCGGTGGCAACGGGGCGGATGCGGGAGATGTGGCACAATCTCATACACAGGCCCCGCAGCGGCTCGGCCGCCCCCTGAATCGAGGGATGCGACGTGCCCGTCTTCGAGTTCACCAGCCGAGATCATGAGGGGCGGACCATCAAGGGTACGCTCGAGGCCCCCGACCGCACTGCTGCGGTCCTTGAGTTGCGCGACCGTGGCATCCTCACCACCGATGTTCACCCGGTGGGACCCACGGCAGCCGAGCAAGCGGCGGCCGAGGAGCGACGGGCCGGGTTCTTCCGCCGTCACTTCATTGACCCGATCTTCTTCCGCGTGAGCTATCGCCGGCTTGCCTGGCTGTTCCACGAGCTCGCCTCACTCACCCACTCCGGTGTGAGCCTGCTGGAGGCCCTCGACCTCATAAGCCGGGATCTGCGGCCCCCGCGGCTGCATCAAGCCCTCCGAGACATCCACGGCCAAGTACTGCATGGCCGGCCCATGTCCGAGGCGATGGGGAAGTACCCCACCCTCTTCAACGAGCTGATGGTTGCCCTCGTGGCGGCAGGAGAGCGCTCGGGCCACATTCCCGAGATGTTCACCGCCATCGCCGAGTGGCTGGAGTACGAGGTCTCCATACGTACCAAGATGTTCACGGCCACCCTCTACCCGAAGTTCGTCGCCGTCGTCGCGCTCTCGTTGGTCGTCGTCATAGCGAACGTGAACCTCATCCAGGAAGGCAAGGCCGCGTTGCTGCCGCTCCTCTGCATGGGCACCGCGGCGGCTCTCATCGGCGGCTGGCTCCTCTACAAGGGCAGCGAGCGGCTGCTCGAACAGGTCGCGTCGTGGCGGCGGTCGTGGGACAGCATCAAGGCGTCGATGCCAGTCATCGGCAACATGATGCGGAAGTTCGCCCTGGCGCGCTTCTGTACCGTGTTGGGCACGATGTACCGCGCGGGCCTGCTGCTGCCGACGGCGGTTGGCATTGCCGCGGACGCGTGCGGGAACGCCTACCTGCGCGACCGTATCAGAACGGCTGTACCCGTGCTCTACGAGGGGAACGGCCTAGCCGAGACTCTGACTCAGACGGGGGTCTTCCCGGCGACCGTGCTCCACATGATAGCGACTGGCGAGCAGACGGGTGACCTGGACACCCTGATGGGCAATGTGGCGCGGCATATGACCGAGGAAGCGGACGCGACCGCCCAGCGCATGGTGCCGGTGCTGTTCATCGTCACCTTCCTCGTGGTGGCCATCTTCGTTGCGTACTACGTTATCAGTAGCTGGGTCGGTCACTACACCCAGTTGCTGGAGTTCTAGGGAGGCGTTCTGCATGGCTAGACGCACGACGGCGGCTCAACTCGTCGCGAAGAGCCAGGGAGGCGAGAGGATCGTCTGCCTCACCTCGTACGATGCGCCCACAGCGGGCCTGGTGGAGGCGGCCGGCGCGGACCTGGTGCTCGTGGGTGACTCGGTCGGCAACGTTGTCCTGGGGTTTCCCGATACGCGCGCTGTGTCCCTGGACATGATGATTCACCACACCCAGGCGGTGATGCGCGGGACGCGCTCCGTCCATGTGTGCGCGGACCTGCCTTTCGGCAGCTACCAGGTATCTCCCTCGGAGGCGAAGCGAAACGTGAGCCGACTGGTGGCGGAGACGGGTTGCCAGTCTGTGAAGCTGGAGGGCGGCCAGCCCTGGTACGGGACGGTCGCCGCAATACGGGAGTTAGGCGTCGACGTTATGGGCCACCTCGGCCATACGCCTCAGAGCCTGGGGCTTCGCCCATCCCGGGCGCCCTGGACCCCAGCCGAACGGGACGGGATCATCGAGGAGGCGCGGGGGCTCGAGGCAGCGGGCTGCTTCGCCATTGTCCTGGAGATCGTGCCCACCCAGGTAGCGAAACTGGTGACAGAAGCGGTCAGCGTGCCCACGATCGGGATCGGCTCCGGACCGCACTGCAGCGGCCAGGTGCTCGTTCTGCACGACATCCTGGGGATGGGCCCCGCCCTCCCCCACGCCAGACGGTACGGCGAGATCGGTGAGGCGATCCGGCGGGCGGCCGCAGAGTACGCCGAGGATGTGCGCACCTACCGTTTCCCAGGGGACGAGCACGGCTTCGACTAGGGCTCAGATGTACCGCCCGAGCCGGGCGGTGTGGTGTCAGGGAACTCCACGCCGTATTGGAAGTCGAGCACGATCACCGAACCGCGCACCGAGGTCTCGAGAAGCACGGGGAGCATGGTCTCCGAGTCGACGCGGAGCAGGATGGGCGCGCCCGCCTGCTCCGCCCCAAGCCATCCGTCGCGAGGCGTTATCTGTATGCATCGGACCGTGCGGGGACCGAACTGCTCTAACCCGAGGTCGCGGACGGGCGCATCCAAGACCGTGCGGCTCGCCAGCCATTCCTGTACCGAGAACAGCCCCTCCATATCCAGGCCTACCGCCTCGGACTCCAATGAGCCGCTCACCAGCCGGTGCGGGTCGAAAGAGAGGGTCTCGGCTCCGTCTCTGCTGAGCGCGTAGAGCGGCCCCGAGGGACCATCATCGACGCGCACATGCAGCCGGTCGGGCCGAGCGAACCACACCTCGATGTGATTACACACGGAGCCCTCCGGCCCGCTCAGGAGAGGCGGCGTCGCGGTACCCTCAGCCTTCCACTGCTCGATGGAGTTGAACGCGTGCCCGATCTCGGCGCTGATGCCCGGAATGCCCAGGCCGACGGGAGCGAGAACCATGATGAGCGCCGCCAAGGCGGCCACCAGTGCGACGTGCCAGCGTCGCGGAAGCAGCCACGGGCCGGCAACAACCTCACGAGGCGCGCTGAGTGTCCCGCCGCTGAGCATTCGGGCCACGCACGCCGCGCGCTGCTGGTCACCGACAGGGAGGTCGCCCCAGGCGCCCAACGCCTCGGCCACGAGCTGCACCCGGGAGAACTCCTCGCGGCAGGGCTCGCACGTCTCCATATGGCCGGCCAGGCCCTGCCCGCCACGCCGTCGCCGCTCCTCAGGCCTGTCCATCATGAGCACTCGTGCCTGATCGCACCTCACGAGCAATGGCCCCCTTCGGCCACATCGAACTCCTCACGGGCGTCACGGTCGGCATCAACGATCGCGTTGAGCTTCCTCATCGCGTAATGGAGCCGCGAGCCAACGGTCCCCACGCTGCACCCACAGATCTCAGCAATCTCCTGTAAGGAATGGTCGTGGTAGAAGCGCAGGATCACCGTCATACGGTGCGCCTCGGGCAACTGCAGCACCATGCGCCGAACCAGGGCGCTCCGAAGCGTCCTCACCGCGCGAACCTCAGGGCCCGCGTCTGGCGAGGGGTCCGGCGTCTCAGCGAGCTGCGACTCCTGAGCCTCGTCGGGAGTGACCTCCCTCTGTCTGCGGCGATGCCGGAGGGCATCCCGGGCCGCGTTCGCGGCGATAGTGAACAGCCACGTGCGCAGGGAGGAGCGGCCATCGAAGCGGTCGAGGGCGCCGAGGGCCTTCACGAAGACCTCCTGGGCCAGGTCCTGCGCTTCCTCGCGCACGCCCGTGAAGCGGTAGACGAAGTTGAGGACGGCACTGTAGTGCTCGTCGACGAGCTCTTCCAGGGCCGCAGGGTCACGTTCGGCGCAACGCCGAGCCAGGCTCATGTCCAGCTTGTGTGACACGGGTCTCCTCCGCCCAGGGTGCTTCATGTCGTATGACGTTCCACGACCAAGGCGCCTTCACTTCTCGGGCGGAGAAGGAGGAGATGAGCGACGAGCCAGCAGACTGGCAACGGCCCCTACCGCGAGGCCCACGGTAATGAACACCAGGAGGTTGGTCAGCAGCACGCTCACCCGATGCATGCCTGCGACGCCCGTCTCACTGTTGTAGGCGATACGGGCGCGGTAGAGCGCCCAGAGCCCCCAAAACAGGGGACCGCACAAGGCAAGAAGTAGCCTAAGGGGCCCGCGTTGGCACGAACTGCGCCACGAGACGGCAGCAAGCACAAGCCACGCTAGGCTCCATAGTGCGCACAGCACCGCCCACAGAGCACCGAAGGTCTCCATGCTGATCAGCTCGGAAGGGACCTCCATCGGCGCTTGCTCCTAGGTCTCGGCCGGCCCCCTGGCCAGGATCACGCAGCCCGTGCGAGCCGTCTCGGTGACGCCGAACGGCGCCAGCAGCCTCAGCAACGCTTCGATCTTGTCTCCGCGGCCGGTCACCTCGACGATGACCGAGGTCTCGCACACGTCCACAATGGTGGCGCGGAAGACGGTGCAGATCTGCATGATCTCCGGTCGATTGTGAGCGGTGCAGGAGACCTTGATGAGCGCGAGTTCCCTCTCGACCACATCATCGTCCACGTGGTCGTAGACCTTCACGACGTCGATGAGCTTATAGAGCTGCTTGACGATCTGCTCCAGGACGGTATGGGAGCCTGCCCGCACACGGATCGTCATGCGGGATATGTTCTCTTGGTGGGTGTGGTTGACCGAGAGGCTGGCGATGTTGTAGCCGCGCCGGGCGAAGAGGCCGGCGACCCGAGCCAGAACGCCTGCGCGGTCCTCGACCACAGCCGATATGGTATGCAGCCCCTCGGGTGGGGGCGCCGCGTTGCGGTGGTGTGCCATTCCTTTGCTCCTCCGACCAGGTCGCCGGTTGACCTGCCTGACCGTCTCCCGCTATTCGAGGCGCATCTCGTTGACCGAGCCGCCGGCGGGGATCATGGGGAATACGTTCTCTTCCCTGGAGACCCTGAAGTCGATGACCACGGGCCGCTCGCGCTCCTCGAGGGCTCGCTCGATCACGGCGTCGACCTCGTCCTCATTCGTCGCGCGCAGACCGAGGCAGTCATAGGCCTCGGCGAGCTTCACGAAATCGGGCGACACGCTGAGATCAACGCCCGAATAGCGGCGATCGAAGAACATGTCCTGCCATTGCCGCACCATTCCCAGATACTGGTTGTTGATGATCGCCAGGATGACATTCGCCCGCTGCTCGCGCGCTACGGCCAGCTCCTGGAAGGTCATCTGGACGCCGCCGTCGCCTGCGAAGGCGATGACGGGCATGTCGGGGCAAGCGACCTTCGCGCCGATAGCCGCCGGCAGCCCGAAACCCATCGTGCCGAGGCCCCCGGACGTGACCCAGCGCCTGGGCTCATCGAGCAGGTAGTACTGTGCGGCCCACATCTGATGCTGTCCCACGTCGGTCGCTACGATGGCATTGCCCGCGGTCATCTGGTAGACGCGCTGGATGACGTGCTGGGGCTTCAGCAGGGTCCCCGAACGCTTCCAGCGGAGGGGGTAGTCCCGCTTCCAATCGTCGCATCGGACGTTCCAGAAGTCCGGTTCCCGAGGCTCAACCAAGGGCACAAGCTCACGGAGCACCTCTGCCGCGTCGCCAACGATTGGTATGAACGGATCGATGACCTTGCCGATCTCGGCGGGATCCACGTCGATGTGGATGAACTGGGCTTTGGGGGCGAACTTGCTGGGATTGCCCGTTACCCGGTCGTCGATCCTCGTGCCAACCGCAAGGATGCAGTCCGCCTCATTGATCGCATAGTTCGCGTACGCTGTTCCGTGCATCCCCGCCATGCCGAGGGCGAGGGGATGGGTCTCCGGGAAAGCGCCCTTGCCAAGCAGTGTAGTGAAGACCGGGATGCTCGCCTTCTCAGCGAGCTCCCTCACGAGTGCTGCGGCCTCGGGGCTACGCACACCGCCCCCGACGTACAGGAGCGGGCGTCCGGCGTTCGACAGCACCTCGGCGGCCTTGCGAATCTGGCGCGCGTTACCTCGCACCGTCGGCTTGTAGCCTGGGAGGTCATGGCCCTCTGGCAGCACATCACGCTCGACCGTTCCCGCCATGACATCCTTGGGGATATCCACCAGCACTGGCCCCGGCCGGCCCGTGGTGGCGAGGTAGAAGGCATCGTGGATGCACTGCCGGATGTCCGAGCCCCTCTTCACGAGGTAGGAGTGCTTCACCACCGGCATGCTGATGCCGAAGATGTCGGCCTCTTGGAAGGCGTCGGTGCCAATCGCGGCCGTGACCACCTGGCCGGTGATGGCGACCAGCGGGATGGAGTCCATGCTGGCCGTGGTAAGGCCGGTCAGGAGGTTGGTAGCGCCTGGGCCCGACGTTCCTACGGCCACGCCGGCCCTGCCGGTCACCCGAGCGTACCCATCCGCCATGTGCCCGGCTCCCTGCTCGTGGCGCACCAGGATCGAGCGGATCCGGCTGTCCAATAGCTTGTCGTAAAACGGTATCAGGACGCCACCCGGGATCCCAAAGAGCACGTCGACGCCCTCTCGCGAGAGCTGATCGACGAGAATGTCGGCACCCGTCATGCTCAATTCATCAACTCCTCGGTCAGCGACAGCCCCTACTGAGGGGGCGAGACCACGGCCCCGGTGCTAGCGCTGCTGACGAGCGACGCGTAGCGCGCCAGGTAGCCCTTGCTGACCTTGGGTGGCCTGGGCTTCCACGTCTCGCGCCGCTTGGTGAGTTCCTCCTCCGAGACGAGCAGATCCAGCTTGCGGCTGGTGATGTCGATCAGGATGCGGTCTCCCTCACGGACCAGCCCAATCGGGCCTCCCGCCGCCGCCTCAGGGGATACATGGCCGATGCACGGCCCGCGCGTACCTCCGGAGAAGCGGCCATCGGTGATGAGTGCAACGGACGACGACAGGCCCATCCCCGCGATCGCGGCTGTCGGACCCAGCATCTCCCGCATCCCGGGGCCCCCTGTGGGGCCCTCATAGCGGACGATGACAACGTCGCCAGCCTCAATAGCCCTGGCAAGGATGGCCTGCATGGCCTCTTCCTCGGAATCGAAGACCCTTGCCCGCCCCTCCATGTAGCGCATCTCGGGCGGGACCGCCGTCTGTTTGACCACGGACCCATCGGGCGCGAGGCTGCCCCTCAGCACCGCGAGACCGCCCTCCTCGTGGTATGCCGTCTCCCGCGTCCGGATCACGTCGCTATCGACGACCCTGCTCCGGGCCGCGATGTCAGTGATACAGGGACCCGTCACCGTCGGCGCCGATTCGATCGCGTCAGCCAGGACCGAGAGGACAGCGGGGATGCCGCCGGCGCGCTCGAGGTCCTCCATGAAGTGATCCCCGCCGGGCCGCATCGAGGCCACATGTGGGGTTGCCCGGCTGATGGCGTCGAATGTGTCCAAGTCCAGCGCCACGCCCGCGTCGTGAGCTATGGCGGGGATATGAAGGGCCGTGTTCGTTGAGCCACCTAGGGCCATGTCGACACGAATGGCGTTACGGAATGCCGCCTCGCCCATGAAGTGGCGAGCCGTCAGACCCTCATGCACCAGTTCGACCAAACGGCGGCCCGACTCGTAGGCGATACGCTTCTTCTTGCCCGAGACCGCAGGGGCAGTAGCGCAGCCTTGCAGACTCATGCCGAGGGCCTCGGTAACGCAGGCCATCGTGTTCGCGGTGAACATGCCGCTGCATGATCCCGCCCCCGGGCATGCCGCCTCCTCGAGGCAGTACAGATCATCGTCATCGATCTCTCCCGCAGCGTGCTGCCCCACGGCCTCGAAGGTATCTCGGACGAGGTCTAGCCGGCGCGACCCGAGGACGCCAGCGAGCATGGGGCCAGCTGTCACGACGATGCAGGGAATGTCGAGCCGCCCCGCGGCCATCAGCATGCCGGGGGTGATCTTGTCGCAGTTGGTGAGAAGAACGAGTCCGTCGAGCTGATGACCTTCGGCCACACACTCCACGGCATCGGCAATGACCTCGCGGCTCGGCAGGGAATAGCTCATGCCGATGTGGCCCATGGCAATACCATCGCAGATAGCAGGGACCCCAAAGACCCGAGGTGTCCCCCCGCCGGCGCAGACCCCGTGCTCGATCGCACGCTCCAGATCTCGCATGCCAGCGTGGCCTGGCACCAGGTCGGTGAAGCTGGAGGCTAGACCGATGATCGGCCCTTCCACCTGCCTACGGGCCATGCCGGTGGCGAACATGAGGCTTCGGCTCGGGGCTGCGGACACCCCGCGTGTGGTGCTATCGCTGCGCATTTCGTGCCTCCCACATATGCGAAAGCCCACCCCGAGAGAATGTTGACGGGAGGGCCATGGTGACCGGGGAATTGCGCGAGATGACTCCAGACGGAAACTAGCACATAAGGTGGCACCCGGTCAATGCGCGCACTCGGGCGACGGGCTCCCGACTCCTTAGCCTGACCGGCCGCTAGCGCGAGGGCCGAGCGGACGTGATCCAGCCCAGAACGCGTCGAACCAGGTCGGCGATCGCACCGTATCGACCGGAGGTGACGAGATCCCTGCGGATGAGCTTGCTCCCCATGCCCAGGCAGGCCGCGCCGGCGAGCATCCACTTCTCTACGCTCTCCTCCGTCGCGTCCACTCCGCCAGTAGGCAGCAGCCGCACCCACGGCATGGGACCCAGGATGGACTTGATGAAGCCGGGTCCGCCGAGCTCTCCAGCCGGGAAGATCTTCACGACCTCACAGCCAAGGGCCTCGGCGTTCGAGATCTCCGTCACGGTTCCGCAGCCCGGCAGGTACGGTACCTTCCGCCGGTTGCATGTGTCCGCGATGGCGGCATTCAGGGTCGGTCCGACAACGAAACGCGCGCCGCTGCTGATGTAGAGTGCCGCCGTCGCCGGCTCGATGATCGAGCCCACACCCAGGGCTACTTCAGGCGTGTGAGCGTCCGCCCACTCAGCGAGTTCCGAGAAGACCTGCCACGCCCGATCCCCACGGTTCGTGAACTCAACGACCCTCGCTCCACCGTCAGCGCACGCCTGCAGCAGGGAACGGCAGACATCCACATCCCCTTGATAGAACAGCGGAACCAACCCGGTATCAAGCATCGAGTTCCACACGGTCAGGCGATCATGGCGTGGCATAGAGTGGCATCCCTTCTCTTGTTCGCAGGCCGCGGCGTCGGGTCGTGCGGCCCACCTCGTCCTAGCGGCTGACCCGGCCCGATGCGTCGCCGCCCATGAGCTTCTCAACCTCCGCGACGGTCACCAGGTTGAAGTCGCCCGGCACGCTGTGCTTGAGGCATGAGGCCGCGACGGCGAACTCCAGCGCGCGTTGCGGATCGGCGAAGGTGCTGAGGCCGTAGATCAGGCCCCCGACGAAGCTGTCTCCGCCCCCCACTCGGTCCACGATCGGGACGATGTCGTAAGTGGGAGCCGTGTAGACGCGTCCCTCGTGGCGCATCATGCCGCTCCAGGTATTGTGGCTCGCCGATAGCGATCCGCGGAGGGTGATGGCAACCGTGTTGAGCGACGGGAAGCGCTCCTGGAGCTGGCGCGCTACCGACTCGTACGCCTCGGCGGCAACCTTCCCCGCTTTGACGTCTACCCCTTCGGGCTTGATGCCGAAGACCTTCTCCGCGTCCTCCTCGTTGCCAACCGCCACGTGGGATAGTGCCACAAGCTCAGGCATGACCTCGGACGCGGACCTGCCCCACTTCCACAGTTTGGCGCGGTAGTTCAGGTCGCATGACACCGTCAGCCCTGCCGCGCGAGCCGCTTGGACGGCCTCCAGGCAGACTGCCGCGGCCCCCTCGCTGATGGCGGGTGTAATGCCGGTCCAATGGAACCACTGGGCCCCCTCGAAGACCGTCGGCCAGTCGATCATGCCAGTCTGGATCTCGGCGAGAGCCGAGCCCGCTCGGTCGTAGATCACTTGGCTACCCCGCTGAGCGGCGCCCGTCTCAAGGAAGTAGATCCCTATGCGGTTGCCGCCGGTTGCGATGTGCCTCGTGCCCACCCCGTAGGATCTCAGGAAGGCCATGCAGGCCCTGCCGAGGTCGTTGGCAGGCAGTCGGGTGACGTATTCAACGGGGAGGCCGTAGTTGGCGACCGAGGCGGCCACGTTGGCCTCGCCGCCGCCGAAGGTAACCTCTAGCCTGGTAGCTTGCCGTAACCTCTGGAAGCCAGGAGTGGCTAGTCGCAACATGATCTCCCCGAACGTAACGAGCATCGGACAACACTCCATTCCGTTAGCTATGACACGGGCCGGACGAGCGCCCGTGCCGGGGCGCCCTCCGCGCCGGGAATGAGCAGGGGAACGCACATGAGGTCATACTCGCCAGGGCCGACCCCCGAAAGGTCGAGCGACTCCAGAATGGGGATGCCGGCCCCAAGGATGATCTGGTGGACCTCCGCGCCCCATCGGCGGTAGTTCCCCGCCGACAGGTAGTCGATCCCCACTAGACGGACCCCTGCGTCCCTCAATGCGGCGGCGCCGCTCGGATCGAAGGCCACGGCCTCCTCATTGAAGACCGGCCGGCCCCATCCCTCGGAGTTTCGGGTCTTGAAGAGGAGTCTCTCTCCGGGCTGCGGATGGAAGGTATGCATCAGATCAGCTGTAATCCAGTCTGCGTCACCGCAGTCGACGATGCGGCACCGGCCCGTGAACACCTCGAGAGGGACCTGGTCGATGGCTAGGCCGTCTTTGATGAAGTGAAGCGGCGCGTCGATGTGGGTGCCGCTATGTGCGCATATACTGACGACTGAAAGGTTCGCGACGGCGCCTGTGGCCATGTCGTGGAGGCGCTCAATCCGAATCGGCGGGTCGCCAGGCCAGACGGGTGTCGTATCATCAAGCGGAATAGAGAGGTCGATCCACGCCATGCTAGGTGCCTCCCGTAACGGATCCCGCACGACCTTCGCCGCAGGCCTCGCCCTCGCCTGCGTTCTCGCCGCCTCGTGCGTCCCTCACTCCGATGTCAGGCCGCCCGTCTCCGGGCCCGACCCTGCTGACATCATCGCGGAGCAGGAGGTCTCGGTCGCCGCGCAGGACGGCGTCGTCTTCTCCGTTCGGGGCGCCGAGCTCACCGTTCCCGCTGGGTCGCTGGAGTTCGATGCCCTCGTGCGAATGGCTCTGGCGGAGCCGGCCGGGCTTCCCCCCAACGTCGCGCTTCCCGACGGGAGGAAGGTCCTGGCGATCGTCTGGATCTACACGGATGTCCGGGTTGCGGGCCGCTGGCCGCTGGAGTTCCAGATACTCAGCGACTTCCAGGATCCCGACCCCTACGATCCGGACATGCAGGTGCATTGGCTCAATGCCAAGACGGGAACCCTGGAGCCCATTCAGGGGGCCACGATCAGCAGGACGTATGTCTCGGCTGACGTGCTGCCAGGCTACACCGTGGTCACGGTGCCTATCGCGACACCGCAGGCGATTGGCCTGACCGGCTCGCAAGCTGTGGGGCATATCGCCTTCCCCTCCACGGTAATGAGCCAGGTCGACAGCGCCTTCGGTATGCGTCCCACGGGCACGGATCTCCAGCGGCTCACAAACTCCTTGGCACCCGGCTTCCGCGATCGGCCGTACCTGTCCGCGAATGGGTACCGCGTGGCGATCGTCAGAGAGTCCCTCAGCGGCGCCGTACCGGACCGGATCTTCGGCACAACGCCCTCCAATCCCCTCGAACACCTGACCCAGGTCGCCACGGCAGAAGCGGGCACGAAGATTGGTGATCTGTGCTTCCGCCCCGACGGCGATTCCGTGGTCGTGGCTGGGCATCTCAGCGGCGGAGGAACCTATGGGGGTGGGGTGTTCCGTGTGCCGCTCGTTGGCGCCGCCAAGCCCGAGCTGATCTATCGTGACCCCGGACCAGGTCTGCCGCAATCCGTGGCTATCAGCCCTGATGGAGCGTGGCTCGCGGTGACCACGGCGCGGTTCTTCGCGGGAGCGCCTGGCGGCGCCAACTACGACGTGATCGTTCTGCCCACCGCCGGGCCCCTCGAACCAACGGACGCCGAGGTGATCCGGCTTACCGCCGCTCTGCACGCGGGGGCGGCGGAGCCCGCGGCCGAGGTGGAGGCTGTGAGCATCTCTCCCGACGGAGGAACGGTGCACTTCGGAGCGTACGTCGAGGGTCAGTGGCGCGTCTACGCAGCGACCATTGATGGTTCGGCCGTCTGGGAGATGGAAGCGCTTCGCGGCTACCGCTGGCCGGCCCTCAGCCCCGATGCGTCCCAGATGATCGTCGGGCGCAACGATCGTCTCTACCTCTATGCAATCGTAACGGGCCAGATGGAGCCTCTTGGGCCGCCCGCGAATGGATACGGGGCGGGGCTTCTGTCCCGGGGGACCACAAAGATCAGTTGGCGCGGGAGGTAGTACGGCCCGGCGCCGTAAACAGCGTGGGACAGGTGAGAGTCGAGGTGGTACGTTAGCGTCCATGGACGCCCTTGTGGCCGAACTCAACCTGATGGGGTACCGCATCGCTCTGACGGCGGTCTCCGTGGTTGTGGCTGTCTGGGCGCCCCCACGAACCTCGCGGCTGCCCCGTATGCGCGCGACGGGGTGGACCTGCCTGGTTGTCGGACTCGCCCTGGCCGTGGCCTTCTACGCTTGGGACGCCGCCCATGGCCGCTCGGCCCCCTTCGAGTACATGGCGCCCCTCATCGCAGCGCTTCTCGGTGTGGCCGCGCTCGAGGAGACAGGGCGCTTCCGCCTAGCGCGCGCCTGGGCGGCCACGAGGGGCACAACCTGGCGGCATGGGCTTCAGTTCCTGCTCACCGGCGCGCGGGCGATCGGCTGGGTGCTGCTTGTGCCTGCCCTTGCCGCAGCAGTGCCGTGGTGGCTGGGGTTGCCCCCCTACATGCGCTCCTTCGGTCGTTTCATAGTCCTCTATGCGCTTTCCGGCGTGGCGTTCACGCTGGCTGGCATCGGTGAGGCGGCTCTGCGGCGTCGCATGGAGTGGCGCGAGGTCGCGAACCGTCCGGTCGGCGCACTCATCCTCAACATTGTTCTTTTCATTGCACTATGCCTGACCTTCGTAGCCCTCGATCCAGCCGACCCCTGGCCCGCCCAAGCCAGCGCGGCGGGGATGATAGCCGGCTTGGCGGCAATCACATGGTACGCCACCTACCGCTGGACTCGCTGTCGGATGGGACTGCCTCCGCTCGAGGTGCCGACTGTGGGCTGGCTGTGGCGGCGATTAGTCACGGGCATCCGACGCAGGCGTTTCCGCCCGACTTTCCGTCTCGCCACAGAAGGGCCGTACGTGGTGGTTGAAGGCGATGTGCCGCATGTGCCTTTGGAGCACCTTCGGATCGAGGTGCTTCCGCGGCGCATTACCATCACTGTCGTGGAGCCCCTGGACGCCTACTCGCCCTGGGGGGGGTGGACCGGCGTCGCGCCGCTCCCACGAACCGTCGAGCCTAGCGAAGCTCGGGCGACCCTGGCGCGCGGCCGCCTCCGGGTGCGCGTGCCCCGCAAGTTCGGTGTGGACCTCTGGGACTGAGCCGAACGCCTAGGCGCCCGCCGCTCTTAGGTACGCGATGCTGACCCGCAGGTCATCGATCGGATCCCGAAGGTGCGTGTCCTGCTCGACAGCCACTGGGCCCTCGTACCCGATAGAGAGCAGAGCGTCCACAACCGCAGCGTTGTCCAACCCTATGTTGCCCCCACCGAGGTAGGTGAAGTGACCGCGTTCGTGGTAGGCGCCCTCCTCGCGCACCTGGAGCCAGTCCTTGAAGTGAACCATCACGATGCGGTCGCCGAACCGCCTGACAACGTCCACCGGATCGCCGCCCACCGCGGCAAGGTGCGCCGTGTCGAGTATCAGCCCCGCCCTGGGGCACAGATCGAGGAAGCGCACTGTCTCCTCATGACTCTCGACGGGGGTGGCCATGTGGTTGTGAACCGCCACGAGCACCCCGTGACGCTCGCAAGCCTCGGCTTGCGCGTTCACCTGCCGACAGAAGGTCTCGTGATCGCGGCCGGAGACCGCGGCCCACACGTACCGGCGTCCGAAAGCAGCCGTCCAGCGGATAGATAGCGTCGTCGAGGGCGCGCGAACCGTGGCGAAGGTCATGCCCATGCGATGGAAGACGGCCGCAGCGGCCAGGGCGTCGGCTTCCGTCGCGGCGGTGAGGCGCTCCAGCCCACGGTACCCAACGTCCCGCAGGGCTTCGAGCCGCTCCTCTAGATCGAAAGGGCCGCCATAGTACTGGTCCATCCCGTAGTCGGCGACGAGAACATCCCATGCCATCAAACTGCCTCCTATCTCCTCCCTCCGCCCGTCACGCCGGTTCCTGGACAGCGGGATCCTCACCTCCGACTCAACCGTTACACTCTTATAGCACTATCATAGGAGTGCTATAATCCGTCGCCGGGTGTCAGGCGCGAGGAGAGATGTATGGTTCCACGGGTCAGCGAGAGGGCCAAGCGGCGGGGGAAGGCGTTCCTGGTCGGGCTCTGGGTGACGTCGGGCGCGCTGCTGGCGCTGATGATTGTGGCGGGCCTCGTAATGGACGAGAAGGCCGCGAGCATCGTGCGGAGCGGCGGCCCACTCACGGTCATCATTCTAGCCGCGATGCTTTCCTTTGTGGCCGAGTACGTGGACAGCTCCTTGGGTATGGGCTACGGAACAACCCTCACTCCTACCCTACTGCTCCTTGGCTTCGAGCCCCTGCACATCGTGCCCGCCATCCTGGTTCAGGAGCTGGTATCGGGCACTGTGGCGTCGGTGGGCCATTACTGTTGGGGGAACGTCGAGCTGCGCCCGGGGCTGGGCGTAGCGCTCATTCTCGGGACCTGCGGCGTGATCGGGGGCCTCGTCGCAGGGCGCGTGGCTGTAGAGATGCCTCAGGACACGATGCGCCTGATCACGGGCGGTATCGTCATCTCAATGGGCTTTCTCGCCGCTCTGGCGGCAACGGGAAGGCTGTGTATCACCTTCACGTGGGCTCGAGCCGCCGTGTTGGGACTGATCGCCGCGCTCAACAAGGGCTTCATGGGCGGCGGGTACGGACCCATCGTGACCAGCGGGCAGATCGTGGCTGGTGCGAATGCCAAGAGCGCCGTGGCGATCACCTCGGCCTCGGAGCTGCTCACCTGCGCCGGCGGCCTCGTGGGTTATGCCTTGGGGCGCCAGGGCGTAGACTGGCGTTTGGCTGGGGGCCTCATCCTAGGGGGCACCGTCGCGGCACTCCTCGCGTCACCGACTGTCCGGGTCTTGCCCACGAAGAAGCTCACCGCGGCCGTTGCATGCGCCTGCTTCGCGCTCGGGGCGGTTACGCTGGTCAACGCATTACGGTAGCTGCTCAAAGGGCCCGGCTGACAGAGGAATGTCGCTCCTGCCCAGTGAGGAGAGGACCCGCCGCCAAGCATCTACCTGGGCTTCGTTCTGAGGCGTGGGAACGAAGCCCAGTTTCAGGTAGAGGTTCACGGCGGGCAGCCGGTAGTCCTGGGTGTCCAGCATGGCGCGCTTCAACCCCACGGACACCATGTGGTGCAGAACAGCCACCGTCACCAGCCGTCCGAGGCTCCTGCCACGATGGGCATCCTCGGCCCCCACCCAATGCACACGCCCCAACTCGCGCTCGTCCGGCTCGTCTAGCCAACAGAACGCGGTCGCTACCAATGAACCGGAGTGTCGCACGAAGAAGGTGCCCTCAGGCATGAACTGGGCTCTTTCGATGGTGCGGGACGCCCACTTGCCCTTGTCGAAAGGCTCCAATTCGGGGAAGCAGCGGTCGAGCAGCGCCACCCACTCCTCGAAAAGACCTGGCGAGAAGGTGATGAGCTCATACCCGGCAGGGACCTCGATGGGAGGTAGGCCCTCGAGGTCGGGGCGATCCATGCGTACGTCCACGTGCTTGCCCATAGGTTCCCCCGACACGCTTTCCACGGGATTTCGGCGCGCCATCGGCCCCGACCTCTGATTGCAGGACATGGAGTGGCGCTGCCGGAATGCCGGCGCCAAGGAGCATTCGCCGAGGAGGACACCGATGGATGACAGACCTTCGCCACTCGACCCCGCGAGGCCGGATGACGGCGTGGCCGCCCCTCCAGACGCCGCCTTCAGCATGCACGGGCGGGAGTCCCTCGCTGACGGCGACGTCGAAGGGAGCTTGGATGACGAGATCGCCGCATGGGTGGAATGGACGTACTTCGTCGACACCCATGAGCATCTGCCAGAGGAGTCCACGCGCGTCCGGTGGGAGCCGGGCCACGGGATCCCCTGTGACGATGTGGGGGCGCTGTTCAGCCACTACGTCAACAGCGACCTGATCTCCGCCGGTATGACGCCGGACGAGATGGGACGGCTCTGCGGGCCAGACGTGCCTCTGGCAGACAAGTGGGCGGCGCTGGAGCCTCACTGGCACGCGGTTAGGCGCACTGGCTACGGCCAAGCCGTGCGCATCGCGGCCAAGCGGCTGTACGGTGTTGAGGATGTCAGCGCTAGCACATTCGAAGCCATGGCGGAGGGGTACCGCGACTTGGTCGCGCCCGGGTTCTACGAGCGCGTGCTCCGTGAGGTGGCTGGCGTCGACTCTTGCCAGGTGGACTCGCTCGATGCCGTGGTCTATCGAGAGACCGAACGCCCTCTGCTGCTGATGCAGGACATCTCTATCATGGATCTACACATGGGGCCAGACTGGCGTCGGCCGGCGGCGGTGACCGGCATCGATGTCGAGGATCTCGTCGACTACCATGGGGTGATCGACTGGTGGTTCGATCACTACGGGGTGTACGCGACAGCCGTCAAAAGCCAGGCCGCGTACGGACGTCGACTCGACTTCGCCGATGTCCCGGCAGACGAGGTCGCTGAGCCGTTCCTTCGTCAGCTCTCGGGAGATCCCGTGTCCAATGCTGAGACCAAGGCGATCCAGGATCACCTGTTCTGGTACTGCGTACGCAGGGCGACCGAGGACGGCTTGCCGGTCAAGCTCCACACAGGGTTCTACGCAGGTAGCGGCCACATGCCCCTTCATCGGGTGGGCACGAACCCCGGTGACGTCTGCGAGCTTCTTCGCCTCTCTCCAGAGACCACATTCGTGCTGATGCACATCTGCTACCCGTACGAGGATCAGATGATCGCGATTGCCAAACACTGGCACAACGCCGTCATCGACATGTGCTGGGCCTGGATCATGAACCCCGAGGCGTCGGCACGGTTTCTGCGGAGCTACCTGATGGCTGCCCCGTCCAACAAGCTGCTCACTTTCGGCGGCGACTACGTCCCCGTCGAGTTGGTGGCAGGCCACGCCTCCCTAGCGCGCCACGGTATCGCGCGCGCGCTCACCGATCTCCTTCGCAGCGGTTGGCTGACGCGTAGCGATGCGATCGAACTGATCGACCCACTCATGCACGGTAACGCGGAGGCGATCTTCAGGCTGGAGGACAAACGAGCCGCGGCGCGCACCGTGCCGTGGGATCATCTTGTCGAGGGGTAGGAACCCAATGCTGGCTACTCTGTGCCTCATCCTCACCCTAGGACAGGCGCCCGCGCTGGAGGGAACGCCCGTGGTCGTCACCTACGACATGTCCTACCTCTTCGAACTGGACTTGGCCGATCCCGAGCAGCGGCGCGAGTTCTGGGACACCACGCACCTCGTTGTGTCGCTCCAGGGCATCGTGAACCGTGACGCTCCGCGGCTGTACATCCGGTACGTGATGCCGACGGATGACTTCTGGTGGGACGTGATGACGGAGCCGGGCGGCTGGCTAGACGGCGCCCGGGTCGAGCAGGCCACGGACCTGACGGACCTTCTTGAGCGGTTCGCGCCTCACTACAAGGGGGCTGTGGCGTGGGACGAGCGAGTCCCGGCGACAAGCAATGTAGCGTCAACCATCGCGGGCGCCGACGGCCTGCTCTGCCTGCGTTATGACGACGCACCCGGCTCACTCTACCAGCGGCTGACGGCGGGCGAGGAGGGGCTCCCTGTCCTGGTTCTGCTGCTATCTGAAGGCGGAGATCCGCTCTTCACGGGCAAGGGAACCGTCCCGGGCACCGCCCTCCCCTCCTCCGGGAGCGCCAAGTGCGACGCCTATCTGTGGCTCGTGGAGCACTACCTTCGCCCCGGACGCCTGACGCCCACTACTATGGGGTACTACCTGGACGCTCACTGGTTGGAGTCATGCATGGCCGGCTCGCCGGTCAATCACACACTCACCAACCAGGACTACATCATCGCGAAGGGCGGGCTCGTCTTCGATCTGGGCGTCTGGGAGGATGAAACTCCCGTGGACGATCCGGACCAGCCCCTGGGGACTGACGCCCGCACCTTGCGGACTATCCTGCGCACCGCCTGGGAGGCAGTCGACGGTCAGGCGATGATCCACGTTGCCGGCTTCACCCCATGGGCCTACAAGTACACTGACTTCCAGATCGACGCCTGGAGCGCGGGTGGCACGCACGGCGGCGTTCCGACGGAGTGGAAGTACGCCGAGATCCTCTCTTGCTTCAACGCCTACATGGACGCCGACGCCCTGGGGCTCAACGCAATGGCTAACGCCTCCTTCTTTCAGCACTACCCCCTCGATGACCACTACCCTCAGAACCCCAAGCCCACTCGGGAGAGCCTCACAGCAAGGGGCATCCTCGATGCTGACGGCCGGATTGTGCCCAGGCACTACTTCGCGCACTACGTGGGGGACTATGACGCGGCGGCGTGGCTCTACCAGCAGCTTCCGAGTATGTGGACTGACCCAAGGCGCGGAGAGACGCCACTCTCCTGGGCCTTCAACCCGAACCTGTGCTACCGCTTCCCCCTTGGCATGGCCTGGGCGCGCGCTCACATGACCGATCAGGACTTCTTCGTGGCGGGAGACTCGGGCGCCGGGTACCTGAACCCCGGTCTGCTCAGCCCGCCGCGTTGGCACTCGGATCTGCCCTCCGGCATGGACGCATGGGAGCGACACTGCCAGGCCCTCTTCGACCAGTGGGACATATCGGTCACTGGCTTCGTGATCGACGGTTTCGGCCCGCCGCTGACAGAGGACGGCTGGGACGCGTACGCTCGCTTCTCTCCAGACGGAATCGTGCCCCAGAAGGTGGATCTACGGGGCATTCACCAGGGGATGCCGTTCATACGCATGGGCACGATCCTCTACGGCAGCACCCAGGAGGCCGCCGAGAACATTGCCCGGAGGTTTCGAGGCCCTATGCCGGACTTCCATGTGAACCGCTCGATACTCCAGAGGCCGTCTTGGTACGCCGAGGTTGACAGTCACGTTGTCGCCCTGACGGACGGGCAAGCCATGCCCGTTGATCTCTACACGCTCCTGTGGCTGGTACGAGAGGTGGAGATGCACCCGGAGACGTACGGAGCGGAGGCCTCGCCCTATAGGGACTCGGCCGAGGTCAGTGCTACGCCGACGCAGTCTCATGGCGTGTTCACCGCGTGGGAGAACGACGGACGCTTCCGAATCGAGCGCGACGCGGATCCAGCATACTGGGGCTCGGAGGAGACGGCCCCGACGAGGTTCCTCTACTTCGATGTCGATGATGGCTTCTGCGAGCAGAGCGACGGTCAGGTCCGGGTCACGGTCAGCTGCGCCTCAGACCCGAACGTCACCGTGGGGCTGCAGTACGACTCCCACGACACGTCGGCGACCATGGACGGCGCGTACAAGGACCACGCGCTCCGCTGGGAGTCAGACGGCAGTGGCCGATGGCTGCAGGTCGTGTTCGATCTCACTGACGCGCGGTTCGAGGGACGGCAGAACGCGGGAGCTGACCTCCGGCTCGTGCTCGGCGGCCCCGACGTGCGCATCTCGCGCGTCCATATCGAGCGCCGCTGAGCGGAGTGGTCGCCGGCCCGTGCTATCGGCGACCACTCCACGCCTGGCCCTATTCCGTCTCGTCACCGGCTGTTTCGGGCTCCGCGTCGCTCCCAGAAGGTTCGGGTACGCTCTCCGTACCGGCTACAGCCTCTCCGAGGCCCGGCACCGTAGCGAGAAGCTTCTGCACGTCCACCCCAGATAGCGCTTCGACGATAGGGGGCAACTCCGAGATGATGGAGGTGACGTCCTTGGTGATCTTGGAGGCGCCGATTCCCTCGCCGCCCCCACTGACCATGACGATCCGATCGGTCTTGGCGAGCGGCGAAGCCACGGCGGCCGCAATCTGCGGCAGGACCTCCACAACTCGCTCGATCACGGCGGCCTGGTTGTAGTTCCTCCACGCGTCGGCCTTCTTCATCATCGATTCGGCCTCGGCGAACCCCTTCGCCCGGACGGCGTCGCCCTCGGCGAGGCCCCGAGCCCGCTGGACCTCAGCCTCGACCAGACCGCGAGCCTTCTCGACCTCAGCCTGGGCCAGACCACGGGCCCGAGCAGCCTCCGCCTCGCCCTCTCCGAGCCTGCGCGCGGCATCGGCCTGGCCTTCGGCCTCGAGGGTGTACTTGCTGCGCTGGCCCTCGGCCAATGCCTGCATCCGGTACTTCTCCGCATCCGCGGGTCGTTCGACCTCGGCTTCGAGCTCCTTTCGCCGCCGCTCGATCTCCTTGGTCTCGACCTCGATCATGCCCTCTTTCTCGACGACCTGGACCTTGATCTCCTCACGCTTGACCTCCTGGCTAGTGCGGTTCTTCTGGAGCTCGTAGGAGAGGTCGGCGTCCGCCTGAGCCTGCTGGACGTCCCGCTTGTAGGACGCGGCCTTGATCTGGTAACCCCTCTGAGCATCGGCGATCTGGGCCTCGGCCGCGAACTTAGCCTCTTCACCAGCCTGCCGAGCCGCTGCGGAGCGGATGGTTGCGTCCCTCTCCGCCTCGGCCTCTCCGATCGTCGCGTCGCGTTTCACCTGGGCGATGCGGGGCTTGCCCAGTGCCTCGAGATACCCCTGCTTGTCGCGGATGTCGCGGATCGTGAAGCTGACGATGCGCAACCCCATGTTGGCGAGGTCGCTCGCCGCCACTTCCTGTACTCGCTGCGCAAACGCGTCGCGGTTGGAGTACGCCTCCTCCACCGTCATGGTGCCCAGGATCGCCCGAAGATGCCCCTCAACCGTCTGGAGAGCCACATTCATGACCTGCGCGGGTGACTTGTCCAGGAACTGCTCGGCGGCGGTCCGTATCATCTCCTCTGTGCCGTCGATCTTCACTTGGGCGACGCCGTCAACCATGATGGGCACACCCAGGCTGGTGTAAACCTCGGGGGTGGTTACGTCGAGCGTCATGACCTCGAGAGAGAGCTTCGAGACCTGCTCAATGACCGGCCAGACGAAGATGCCGCCGCCGTAAACGCACTTGAACCCGCGCTTACCGTAGACGATAAGGGCCGTATTGGGTGGCGCCTTGCGGTAGCGCGCCGCGTAGATCATGAATAGCAGGATGGCGATACCTAGTACCGCTATGCCTATCTTGATGCCGAGATTCACCGCGACCTCATCCTTTCCCAGCCCGTGACAGAGCGCAGTACGCTTTCCCTATTGCTGCGGGGGTGAGTTCACAACGACATCCTTTGGTGCGGACGGCGACGCCTCGGCCTCCCCCGAACTCTCGGCCGCGTGCAGACCGAGCAGCCGCAGCCGCTCGTCGACCGTTGCCTCAACGTTGAAGTGGCCGTCGCGATGGGTGACGATGACGACCCGCGTCCCTCGGGGGATCGCGCGGCCATCGGTGGATCGCGCGGGCCCGGTTCGGCGGCTGCCTTTGGCGGTAAAGGCGATCTCGCCCACGCCTCTCTCGGCGATGGGGGTGATGACCTCGGCCTCCAGGTTGGTGGCTTCGGCGAACCGGATGTGGCTGGATCCCTGGACCCTTCTGAGAAGTCCGTTCAGGCCGAACAGAGCCGCCCCAGCCAAGGCGATCCCCGCCGTGCCTGCGGCGAGCAGGCTGATGGCGCCACCGATGCCGGCCTGTGTGAACAGAAGACCGCAGATGCCGCCCATGCCTAAGAATGTGGCGATGATAGCGGGGCTGGTGATCGTGAAGGCGTCCGCCCCGTTCGAGTCCGAATCAGCGTCTGCCGTGTCGCCCGTCGCATCAGCTTCGTGCGCCGCCTCCGCATGGGCCTCCGCGCCGTGGGCCGAGTCAACGTGGGCGTCGTGGCCGCCTGCCCCGGCGTCATGGTCCATCATCCCGCCCAGTTGCCCGGTGAGTGCGGAGAACACCAGGTAGCCGCCGCCTATGATCGTTGCGGCCCAGTAGATGGACTCGTACACGCTGAGGTCCATCGCTACTCCTCCCTGCGTTGGCGCTTGACATCCGCGTCGAGCTCGCGCCGCAGAGCCTCGAGTCGCGCCTCGATTCTATCCTCGGAGGGGAGTCCCAGGTCCGTGGCGTCGCCTAGAATCTCATCACCCGCACGGGTCGCCGCGTCGAGCTCGTCGATCCGCTCCTGAAGGGGCGCGGAGACCTCGGAGTCGACCCATGTGGTCCGTCGAGAGACCGCGCGCTGGGCCTCGGCCAAGCGCTGACGCGCGACGACCATCTCCCGCTGCCGACGCGCCTGCTCCAGCTTCCGCTCGAGGGCCACGACGTGGCGACGCAGCATGGATGTGGTTGTATCCTGGAGGCTGGCTTCGCGAAGCAGGCACTCCCGCCGCTCCACCTGATTCTCGACCCGGCGGAGGGCCTCTCGGGCGAGGTCTTCGTCTCCCTGCGCCAGAGCCAAGCGAGCCTTGGCCTCGTAGTCCGTGGCCGCATCCCCGGCGGTCTGAGCCTCGCTCCTCAGCGATTCCACCTCACGCAACGCGGCACCCAGTTCGAGCCGCGCGTCATCGAGATCGGTCTCCATGCGGGCGATAAGCTGGTCCAGTCGTGCCTCGGGTTCCTCAAACCGGTCCGCGATCTCCGACAGGTTCGTGCGGACCGCGTTCTTGATCCGCTCAAGAAGACCCATGGCGACCACCTCCTCGCCCTGGAGGCGCTTGAGCGCCCGAGGGCCACAGTGTCCACCTATTCCGCCGCCAGAGCGGGCTCGCCTGCGGCACAGGATGGAACAGTGTTCATGACGCTTGGTTCGCTCGGTGGTAGCGCCCCTGGGGTCAGGCTGATTGTGGGAGGACAGCGCGGCAGACTGGCCAACCGGTGAGGAAGGCAGATGTGAGTGAGCGAAGGAGGGATCCGAAGTGAGCTGGTCGAGGAGGGACTTCGTACGCGGAGCGGCTCTGGGCGGGGCCGCGCTGGCTATGAGCGCCAAGACCATCGGGGCCAAGGCGCAGACCGAGATGCAGGCCGTGCCCAGGCGGAAGTTCGAGCGCATCGACCTCGAGGTGCCGGTCATGACGGTCGGCACGGTACCGCTGACCGACTTCGCCCCCATTCTGCGGGCCATGGAGTGGGGCATCAACTTCGTCCACACCTGCTCCGGCTACGCCGATGGCAAGGCGATCGAGATGGTCGCGAAAGCGATGCGGGAGATCGACCGCGAGGATATCGTGCTGGGGATCAAGACGCGGCTGGAGTACGACTCCGTGATGCGCGACCTCGACGTGCTCGGCACGGACCATGTCGAGATCGCCTTCTACCACAGCACCGAACCCGCCGAACCAGGCCAAGAGCAGGTCTATGAGGACTTCCTCCGCCTGAAGGAGGCTGGAGCCGTGAAGTTCCTCGGCCTCACCAGCCACGGGGCGGTACCGGAGGTCATGGAGGCTGGGCTGCAGACGGGCTGGTACGACGTGCTCATGCCGGCCTACAACCCGGGCAACGCCGCAGAGGTGGATCCCATCCTCGAACGCGCGGCGGAGCAAGGCGTCGGCGGCATGGTCATGAAGTCCCTCCGTGGCGGTGGCGGAGAGGCCGAGCAAGTATGGGGGAACATGCTCGCCAAGAAGCATTGGACAACCATCTGCTGGTCGGTACGGACCGATGGCGACGTGGACAAGATGGCTCAGTTCGCCAACGACTGGGAACGTTGGGTGGACGCTGAGACGGAGGTCGCCCTGGCCCTCGCCGCCGAAGGACGCGTGTGTGCCTCCTGCGGCTCCTGCGATCGGCTGTGCCCGCAGCGGGTCGCCGTGTCCGATATACTGCGGTACGAGATGTACGCCGCCGAGTACGGGTGGGTGCGGCGTGGTAAGAAGCTATACGCCTCGCTCCCGCCCAGCCGCAGCGCGCTAGCATGCACGGACTGCGGCGCGTGCGTTGCGGGATGCCATGCGCATCTGAACATACCAGCGCGGCTTCGTGTTGCGCATCGCGTGCTTTCTTGACATCCGCCGGAGGGCCTGGCTACACTTTGCGCGACATGATCAACCACATCAGTGTAGCCAGGCCGCTTTGGTGGCGGGGTAGCTCCCCTTAGGACCCCGCGGGCAGGGCTGTGCGTGACAAACGACCTATAGGCGAGGCGCCCGCGACAACCGCGGGCGCTTTTGACGTACCACGAGGCACACGGAGGGGACGCTCACGATGCGCCGCTCGTTATCGGGGATTCAGCCCTCAGGCAAACTGCACATCGGCAACTATTTCGGCGCGGTACGGCAGTACATCGCCCTGCAGGAGGAGTGCGACGCCTTCTACTTCATCGCCGACTACCACGCGATGACCACGGTCACGAATCCCGACGAGATGGCCGCGAACTGCCACGACGTGGCGGCGGGCCTGGTCGCTCTTGGCCTGGACCCGGAGAAGGCGACCCTGTTCCGGCAGTCAGATGTGCCGGAGGTGGCTGAGCTCACTTGGCTGTTGAGCGTCGTTACCCCTGTGGGGCTGATGGAGAGGTGCCACGCCTACAAGGACAAGGTCGCCCAGGGCACGGTGGCCAGCATGGGCTTGTTCGGCTACCCCATCCTCATGGCCGCTGACATCCTCATCTATGACTCGAATGTCGTGCCCGTGGGGCAGGATCAGAAGCAGCATCTCGAGGTCACGCGGGACATCGCGGGAAGCTTCAACTTCCAGTATGACAGTGAGGTCTTCATCCTTCCGGAACCGTACATCCTGCCGGACGTAGCCGTTGTCCCCGGTCTCGACGGCCGCAAGATGTCCAAGAGCTACGGCAACGTGATCGAGATCTTCGGGGATGCCAAGGAGACCGAGAAGCGCATCAAGCGCATGAAGACGGACTCCACGCCAGTGGAGGAGCCCAAGGATCCCGATTCCTGCAGCGTCTTTGCGCTGTTCCGCCTCATGGCGTCGGCTGATGAGCGCGAGGAGATGGCGAAGCGCTACCGGGAGGGGGGCGTGGGCTACGGCGACGTGAAGAAGCGTATCGTGGAGTTGTTCTTCGAGACCTTCTGTGAAGCACGCGAGCGACGCCAGGAGCTTGAGTCCAACCCCGAGATGCTCCGCGAGATCTACGCGGAAGGTGGCCGCCGAGCCCGCGCCAAGGCTCGGGAGGTGCTAGAGCGGGCCCGGGAGGCCGCCGGGATCGGCCGGGGCCTCTAGGACTCCGTGTCGCTCGCCGCGATGAGCTCGCGGAACACCGCGGTGTTCGCGGGGGCTTGCCCCATCCGGTGGTTGTTGAAGTAGACGAGGACGCGATCACACTGAGTGGCGAGGTCCCGCACCGGCTTCACCCACTCCCTGAGCTCCTCGTCTGAGTAGAGGTAGTCGTAGCGCTCCCATGCCTCGCGGTGGTTGAACCACTTTGCTCTATTCCGACCGTGGAAGCGAATGTATGCCAACGGCGATGTCGCGACCGACTCCCGAGGCATCAGAGTCGCCAGATCAGGCTGGTCAACACAGCAGTAACCCACCCCACGCTCACGAAGCCAGCGTTTCACGCTGTCCCGCGCCCAATCGACGTGGCGGAACTCGCAGACGAGGGGAAGCGACGCCAGCGAGCCCAGGAGCGCCTCCAGGATGTCCCGTGACTGATGCGTCGGCCGGAAGCCCCAGGGGAACTGGAGAAGCACGCACGCCAGGCGGCTAGCCTCGACTACAGGAGCCATCGACTCGAGGAACAGGGGCACACCCGCGATGGCTTCTTCCGGGGTTTTCGGCTCGTGCGTCATTGACTTGTGTGCCTTCACGGCAAAGAGGAAGCCGTCCGGAGTCCTGCGGACCCATCCCCGAGTGGTGATCGGCGGCGGCACCTGGTAGTAGGTGACGTTGATCTCCACCGTGTCGAAGTGCTCGGCATAGAGGGTCAGATAGTCACGCTTCGAGGCCCCCGGCGGGTAGAAGTGGCCCACCCAATCATCGTAGCTGAAGCCCGAGCACCCTACGCGGATCTCGCCCATGTGGCCCTCCTGCGCGCGATCGGTTACCTGCAGCATGGACACTCCAGACGTGCCAACCGGTTCGCCACGCAGGAAGACGCACCCTGGGCGAGAACCTTGGCCGACGTTGAGGAGGCTGCCTGTGCACGTGGTCGTACTGCTGGCGACGGTACTCGTCGGCGCTCCATGGCCCGGCTGGCTCGACGCTCTCGTGGAGAGCTATTCCGGTGACTCCGTCGCTGCCGTCCAGAGGGCTGAGGCGGAGGGCTTGGTAACGGCCACGGAAGCCAGGATCGCGCTGGACTGGCTGACGCAGGATGGATTCGTTGACGTTACGGGCGGGCGGCAAGTCGAACTCACCGCCACCCGGTTTGAGCCAACGCCTGCAATCGACGCTCTGCGGGAAGAGTGGCGGCAACTCGACGATGACGGAGTGGGCGCGACCGATCGACGCCGTTTCGAGCTGTACTTGAGGGCCTGTCATACCAGACGTCTCCAGCGACTCGCGCCCTTCGAGGGGCCCCTGGGTAGGATTGCTTACACGATCCACTACGATATGGGCGGGTCGCACTATGCCTACACTGAGGCGCAGTCCGATGCGCAGAACGAGCGAAACTGGGTTCCCGGCGCGAGCCTCAACGTCCTCAGCGTGGTGGATGGCTACGGCTCGACGCAGGTGCTCCTAGAGGACGCGGGCGGTGTCATCCGCGATCCCGACATCGCATGGGACGCGAGCACGATCCTCTTTGCGTGGAAGCGATCCCTCGACGAGGACGACTACCACCTGTACGAGATGGATGTAGCCACAGGCGCGGTTACCCAGCTTACTCGCGGACTGGGTGCGGCGGACTACGAGGGCGCCTACCTCCCGAATGGCGAGATCGTGTTCAACTCAACCCGATGCGTACAGACGGTAGACTGCTGGTGGACAGAAGTCAGCAATCTCTACCTGCTCGACCCCCAATCTGGCGCGGTCCGCCGCGCCACCTACGACCAGGTCCATACCAACTACCCGACGGTGACCCCCGATGGACGCGTCATCTACACGCGGTGGGACTATAGTGACCGCGGGCAGATCTTCCCCCAAGGCCTGTTCGAGATGCGCCACGACGCCACGGGCCAAGCGGCGCTCTATGGGAACAACTCGTACTTCCCAACCACCATCTTACATGCCAGAGCAGTACCGGGCACGAGCCGGTACGTCGCCATCTTCACTGGCCATCACACGCTGCAAACGGGTTGGCTTGGCCTCATCGACCCGTCCCTGGGGCGCGAAGAGAACAGCGGCGCCCAACTCATTGCACCCGTCAGGCAGACCGAGGCTGAGCGTATCGACGTCTATGGCCAGTGGGGTGACCAGTTCCAGTACCCCTACCCGCTGTCGGAGACCGCATTCCTCGCCTCCATCAGGCCGGAGGGGTGGCCCCTGTATGGCGTCTACTGGGTGGACATCAGTGGCAACCGAGAGCTTCTGGCCTGGGACGAGACGTACAGCCATTCGTGCAACCAGGCCATGCCCTTGCAGCAACGGTCCCGCCCACCGGCCGTGCCCATCCCCGCTCAGGCGGGTGAGGAGAAGGCGACCCTCTATGTGCAGGATGTCGCCTACGGACCGGGTCTGGAGGGCGTGGAGCCGGTTAAGGCCAAGCGGCTCCGAGTGGTGGCGCTGGAGTACCGCGCCGCCGGTATCGGCGAGAGCTACAACGTTGGCCCTGCGGGGGACGCGCTGGTCTGCACACCGGTGTCGATACAAGGCGCCTGGGACGTCAAGCGTGTCCTGGGCACGGTTCCAATCGAGGCCGATGGCTCAGCGCTCTTCGAGGTACCCGCGCGGACGCCTCTCTACTTCCAGGTCCTAGATGAGCATGGCTTCGCGATTCAGTCGATGCGCTCCTGGATGACCCTTCAGCCGGGGGAGAACCGGTCCTGCGTTGGCTGTCACGAGGACCCCAACGGCTCCGTGCCCAATCGTGAGCTCTCGCTCGCGCTGCGGCGCGATCCATCGCGGATTGAGCCGTGGCTCCCGGCTGCGACCGATGACCCCGCGCTGGCGCAGATCACCGGGTACGACTTCCGCCGAGAGGTCCAGCCCATACTCGATCAGCACTGCATTGGATGTCATAGGGTTCCCATCGCTGAGTGTGTGCCCGTTGATGAGGCAACCGTCCTGATCCCTCCGCGCCAGGGCGGCTGGCGGTACTCGCTGGAGCGGCCGGTGGAGGGCTGGGACCGTCCGGAGTTCGACGACTCCCCTTGGCTCTCTGGCTGGGCGGGCTTCGGCTCGGGAGAAGTTCCTGGCGGCGAGGCGCGCACACCGTGGACCAGCGAGGACATCTGGCTCCGGCGCACGGTTCATCTGGACGCGCCACCCGCGAATCCCGCGCTCCTGGCCCACCATGACGACGACATGGAGGTATGGATCAATGGTGTCCTTGCCGCCTCCACGGGCGGCTACACCCACGACTACGGCCTCGTGTCGATAGCTCCAGACGCCATGAAGGCGTTCCACGCCGGAGACAATGTCATCGCTGTGCATGCTTGGCAGTCGGTGGGCGGGCAGTACATCGATGTGGGTCTCGTTGACCTCCCAGCGCCGGCGGCGGGACCGCCCGGAACCGAGCCGGCGTTCTCCTTGCTCGGGGTCGAGCGGTACGACCCGTTGAGCCGCAAGGGCTGGAGCGACGGTTACCGTGGTCTGGCGCGCCGGGGCATAGCGGAGTGGATCAACCCGCAGTCGGCTCCGCCCATGCTGGCGCCCCGAGAGGCCGGGGCCATCGCGAGCCCGCTCATCGGAATGCTCCGCGATGGCCACTACGGCGCGATCCTCTCCGCCGAGGAGATCGGGAGCATCGCGTTGTGGATTGACCTCCTGGTTCCTTACTACGGGGCGTACGATGCAGGTCTGAGCACTGAGGACCGGCTCCTATACCAACACTTCGCCAGCAAGCGAGAGCGGCTCTCCGAAGGGTACGCACCGGCAGCGGTGAATCAGCCGTAGGCGACTCGGCAGCGTCGCGCCTGATGCCCTGAGAGGTGGATCTCCCCATGAGACACGCATCTGTCCGGTGGCTGGTGATGGGCTCATTCATGGCCCTAGCGTCCGCCGGTATCCTCGCGACAGCGCAAGAGACTCCCGGGGCCGCGGATGTCCCCGAACCGATGCCAGTTTCGGACGGGACCAAGGTGTGCCTCGTCTGCCACGGAGCGAAGTCCGGTGGAGGCATGGGCATCTACCCGGCCATCGCTATGCAGTGGGAGGGCAGTCGGCACGCCCAGGCGGGCGTCGGGTGTTTGGAGTGCCACGGTGTGCCCGAGGAGTTCGCGGGGGAGGACGTCGATAACCCGCGCTACGTGACCGAGACCGCCTGGGATCAGACGACGGGCCTGAAGTCGACAACGCTGGTCACCGACGGGTCAGGCCCCGTCGTGCGGCCCGACATCTGGCACCACGGTGGCGCGGATATCGTCGTGGCCGTCAGCCCGAAGTCCTGCGCCCAGTGCCATCCCACGGAGGCAGAGGAACTGTACCGTTCGCGCCACTCATCCGCAGGGCAGTTCCTCGGGTCCGTCGGGAACTTCCTGGGGCGCTATGCGGAGGGACCCGCCGCGGCGATCAACGGCTGTCAGCAGTGCCACGGCGGGCCCGTCCTGATGGCGGCTGAGCAACCTACGAACGAGTCCCTGGCGCCTGTCTACGCGGCTGACACGTGGCCGAACTCGGGAGTCGGCCGGATCAACCCCGACGGGTCCTGGGGAGCGTGCGCGGCCTGCCATGCCCGCCACGAGTTCTCGGCCGCCACGGCCCGGCGTCCGGAGAACTGCGGCAAGTGCCACATGGGCCCCGACCATCCGCAGAGCGAGATCTACAAGGAGTCCAAGCACGGGATCGCCTACGACGCGAACCGCGACAGCCTCGACATCGACGTCCCAGGCGGCGAGTGGGTCCTCGGCGAGACCTACGCGAACGCGCCGACGTGCTCAAGTTGCCACATGGGCCCCGTGGGCGCGCACTTCGGCAGCAAGGGCCTGCCGCTTACCCACGATGTCGGGGCGCGCATCTCCTGGACACTCCGGCCGGAACTCTCGTACCAGCCTGCGGCCATCGTCGACACCGACGGCGAGGCGTGGCTGAAGGCTCCGGAGGAGCGGCGTGATGAGATGCGTCAGACATGCCTCGCCTGCCATGGTGATAACTGGGTGGAGAGCTTCTACACCCAGTATGACCAGGCGGTGGAACTCTATAACAACAAGTACGCCAAGCCGATGATGGCGATCTACCAGTTCCTGTCGGAGCAGGGCATCATCGACGACGTGCCCATGAATGACGAGATCGACTACCTCTACTATGAGCTATGGCATCATGAGGGTCGACGAGCGCGCCACGGCGCTGCTATGATGGGTCCCGATTATGTCCACTGGCACGGATTCTACGAGATGACGCGGCATTTCTACACCGAATTCCTGCCGCTCGCGATGGAGCTTGGCGAGGCTGCCGGCAAGGGCGCCGAGACCGAGGCCTTCATCGAGACGACGCTCCGAGGCGAGGACGGACAGGACTGGGAGCGTTACCACCGCTGGACCGAGGGGCTGACGGCCGAGCAGCGCGAGGAGATGCTGCGCTGGGAGCGAGCGGTGTACGGCGGCATACACACGGAGTAGTCACGTCTCTCTCCGTGCTCTGAACGGATGTGGTTCCAGCCAACACGGATTTCCTTAGCCAACTGATAACGGTCATCGGGCTATCGCTGGTGACGGTGTGGGGACTTCGCCGGCTTCGTATCCCGGCCGTGGTCGGCTTCCTGCTAGTCGGTGTCGCGTTCGGTCCAGGCGGACTAGGGCTTGTGGCCGATAGCGAGAACATCCAGGCGATGGCCCAGATCGGTGTGCTCTTCCTGCTCTTCTCCGCAGGCCTTGAGTTCTCGCTTCGTGACCTCTGGCAGATGCGGAGTTGGGTGTTCGGAGCAGGTGGGCCCCAGGTGCTCGGAACAGTGGCGATCCTCACGCTGTTGAGTATCCCCCTCGATCTAGGCCCGCGGCTCGGCGTGGTCTTCGGCTGTCTGATTGCACATAGCTCGTCGTCCCTGTATGCCAAGGTCCTCGAGGAGCGAGGTGACCTCAACTCCTCGCATGGACGTTTCGGGCTGAGCCTCTCGCTATTCCAGGATGTCACAATTGTGCCCATGGTACTGGTGCTGCCCGTGTTGGCGGGTACCAGTACGAGCACCGCGGGCGCGGTCCTGGGTCTCGGGCGCGCGATTCTGATCGTCGTGAGCGTCCTGTTGGCCGCGCACTTTATCTACCCGCGCATCGTGGGCGCCGTCGTTCGTTCGAGGAGTCGCGAGCTGTTTGCGCTCACGACCGTAACGGGGGCTCTGGGAACCGCATTCCTCGTGGGCAAGGCGGGTATCTCGCTCGAGATCGGCGCGTTCCTGGCGGGAGCTGTGGTCTCCGAGACCGAGTATGGCCGGGAGACACTAGAGACAGTGGCGCCCTTGAGGGACGTCTTCAGCGGTCTCTTCTTCGTCTCGATCGGCATGCTGGTCAGCCCGGCCATGTGGCTTGCCGAGCCCGTGCTCACATTGGGATTCGCACTGTTCGTCATCCTGGGCAAAGCCGTCTTCATAGTTGCGCTGGCCCTACTCTTCCGCCTCAGCATGGAGTCTGCCCTCATTGCCGGCATGGGCCTCGCGCAGCTAGGTGAGTTCTCCTTCATCTACGCGCAGGCAGCCATATCCGAAGGAGCTCTACCTGAGGACTGGTACCACATCTTCCTCTCCACCATGGTCCTGAGTATGACTGCGGCCCCTATCCTCATGCTGACCGTGCCACGTGCCGCAGCGCGACTTCGCCGGAGGGCGCTGAGGCCCGAGGAGCCATTCGAGGACGTGGACGCCATGGAGGGGCACGTCATCTTAGTGGGATACGGTCTGCAGGGACGTAGTGTGGGGCGCGTCCTAGACCAGATCGGTGTGCCGTTCATAGCCATCGAGATGAACCCCGTGACAGTCCGGGAGATCCGCGGTCAGGGCGTACCGATCATGTTCGGCAATGCGGGCAGGGAGCACGTGCTGCGGCATGCCCAGGTCGAGCGGGCCAAGGTGCTGGTCAGTAGCGTTCCCGACCCGGCGGGTTCACGCGAGGTAGTGAGTGAAGCCCGCCGGCTCAACCCCGACCTCTACATCATCGCCCGCACCCGCTACCTGGGCGACGTCGAAGCCCTAGTTGACCTCGGCGCGAATGAGGTCGTCCCCGAGGAGTTCGAGACGGCCATCGAGATGGTGGGCCTCGTAATGCAGGCCTATGGGGTGCCGCCGCGGGCGGTAGAGCGGGAGCAGGACTTCATCCGTGAAGACCAGTATGGGCTGCTGCGAAGGGACCTACCCGCGCGCGGCCGAGGTCCGTCCCTGCGCAGCCTGCTCAGCGGCGCGGATGTGCGTGACGTGGCCTTGCTGCCCGACTCACTGGCTGTTGGGCAGACGCTAAGGGCTCTTGACCTTCGTGCCGAGACAGGAGTGACCCTCCTGGGGATCGAACGGGCCGGAGAGCTTCTCGCCAATCCCTCGCCGGACACCCCGCTCCTCGTAGGCGACGTCCTGGTACTCTTCGGCACCGGCGAGGGTGTGACGAAGGCTACGCAGATGCTCGCTGGGGCCGCAGGCGCCCAGTAGCGCCGAGTCACTAGGGCCGCACGCCGTAACGCTGCATGGTCTCCGCCATCAGCCCGTACGCGCGATGGGCCATGGTCGTCGGATCAGGATCGATCTCGAACACCTCGAGGGAAACCCAGCCATCGTACCCAACCTCCCGCAGCGCCTCGATAACCTCACCGAAGTCCAGGTCCCCTGTGCCGGGCTCACGTTTGGTCGTATCGTTCGCGTGCACGTGGGCGATGAGTCCGGCGGACTCGCGGATCACTTGGCTACGCGCGATGGCCTCGTCCCCCATGCTGTAGCAGTCTACCATCATGGCCACCCCTGGGTGGCCGACCTCTCGCACGAAGCGCCGGACCTCCGCGGCGCTGTTCAAGAAGCTGGAGATGGACCGTGCCAGCGGCTCCATGGCGATCACGGCGCCGAGCTCGTGCGCTCGCTCGCCCGCGAGCCGGATCGTCTCCACCGCCCTACTCCACCAGGCGAGCCGGTCAGCGCCTGGGGGCACATCGCGACTCTTGGGCGAGCCGAACACCATGTCACGGCCCCCTAGGAGAGCGCAGAACTCGGCCAGCGTCGCGAGATAGTCGGCGGTCTCACGGCGTACGGAGTCGTCGGGCGAGCCGATGTGGAGCCCTTCCGGCTTCGTCAGGAGCCAGTGCAAGCCCGCACAAGCAAGCCCCGAGTTGTCCAGCGCCCTGCGGACCCGACGCTTCTCCTCCTCCGGCATCAGCCGAACGTCATCGTGGAGCGAGAAGGGGGCTATCTCGATCCCGTCATACCCCATGCCGGCGACGATATCGCAGACCGCCTCGATCTCCATCCCTTCGAACATCTCGTTGCACACAGCGAGTCTCATGGTACTGGTCCTCCCTGCTCACTCGGCGAAGAGGTCGCCGATGATCACGTCGCGTCGGGTGGCGTACAGGTTCGCGGTAGTGATGAGCACCTTCACCAGATCCTCACACATCGCGGCGCCGTCCCAACTCAGCGGGCTGTCGGGCCCGTCGCCTTCGGCCACCTCGATCGACCGGAGCTGGTCGATGAGCCCCGCAAGGTCCTTCAGATGCTGTTCAGGCGTCCTCTCATAGAGCCGGTCCCTCATACCCGACTCAATCTGCCCTTGCAGGTCGTAGAGGCTCTTCGGGGGCTCGCCATCGTCGCCATCCTCACGGGTCGCATCGAACAGAGCCACCCCGGTCCGCCCGGACACCCGGATGCGGTGCGTGTGGACCGTCTCATCAACCTCGACGATCTCGGTCGGCACCAATGTGCACGTTTTGGGGATGAGCTCCACCGCATAGCCGATGGGGAAGAGGATGCAGTGCGAGGGCTTATCCTTGCCATGGTCGCGGCACACCTTCACGCCGCGCCTGTTGCCGAGCCGGCTGCAGCCGACGCAACATCCCCCGCACTGGGAGCACTCTCCCTCGTACGCGAGAACGATCTTGTGGTAACGGGGCATTCGTGGGATCCTCCATCATGCGTGGCGCCGTGTCGCGCGATGCGGCATCGTCGGCTATAATTCACCGCTCTAGGGGAGGAATCATCCGATGAGCGTCGGCATGCGTGTTGGCGAAGTTCGACGTGAGACGCGCGAGACCCTCATCGAGGTCCGACTGGATCTCGACGGCCGTGGAACCACCGAGCTCTCCACGGGCATCGGCTTCCTCGATCACCTGCTAGAGGCCGTCGGTCGGCACGGGCTCCTGGACCTGCAAGTCAGGGCCAGCGGCGACCTGCACGTGGACTGCCACCATACGGTCGAGGATATGGGGATTGTGCTAGGCCAGGCCCTGAGCATGGCTCTGGGCGAGCGCCGGGGCATTAGGCGCTATGGCGAAGCCACGGTGCCGATGGACGAAGCTCTCGTGCAGGTGGTGCTCGACCTATCGGGTCGGCCCTACTTCGCCCATGACCTGCGGCTGTCGAGCGAACGCGTGGGAACGTTTGAGGTGGAAACCGCCGTGGAGCTCCTGCGCGCCTTGGCCACCACGGGGGGCTTCAATCTGCACGTGCGGCAGCTCGCGGGCGAGAACACGCACCATGTCCTAGAGGCGACGTTCAAAGCCCTGGCCCGTGCCCTCGATGCCGCGACGCGGCTGGACGGACGGCAGGAGGGTGTGCCCTCCACCAAGGGGCTCCTCTAGGCTCGCACTACTCACGGAGGCGCTGGATGATCGCGGTGATCGACTACGGCGCGGGGAACCTCGCGAGCGTGCGGCGAGGTCTGGTCGTTGCCGCCCAGGTGGTCTGTAGCGCCGTGGGCGAGCTCGCCCCGGCGGTAAGGGTCACCGGGGATCCGGCCGTGGTCGCCGATGCCATGGCTGTTGTGCTGCCCGGCGTGGGGGCCTTTGGCGACGCGGTAACCGAGTTGCGCCGGCGCGGCCTCGAAGACGCCATCGCGGAGGCGTTCATCGGCCCTAGACCCTTCCTGGGGATCTGCCTGGGCCTCCAGATCCTCTTCCCTTCCAGTGAGGAAAGCCCCGGCATTCCCGGCCTGGGCCTCGTGTCGGGGAGTGTCCGGCGCTTCCGGGATGTCCCAAAGGTACCTCACATGGGCTGGAACCAGCTCGAGGCCATAGAGCCTAATGCTCTACTCAGGGGCATCCCCGATCGGTCATACGCCTACTTTGTGCACTCCTACTACGCGGACCCCGACGACAGCTCTCTGGTCACGAGCTGGTCGGAGTACGGCGGCCGCTTCTGCTCGTCGATCGGCACTGGCACGGCCTTCGCATGCCAGTTCCACCCGGAGAAGAGCCAGCGCGTTGGTCTCCGAATCCTACAGAACTTCGTGAGGGTCACGATCCATGCGGCTGATCCCAGCGATTGATCTTAGCCAGGGCCAGGTGGTGCGCCTCAAGAGGGGCGACATGGCCGCGAAGACCGTCTACGGCGACGACCCGGTTGCTGTCGCCCAGAGCTTCCGTGAAGCCGGTGCGGAGCTCATCCATGTCGTCGACTTGGACGGAGCCTTCGATGGCCGGCCCTGCAACGACGAGGCCATCCGGGCTATCTGCGCGAGCGCGGGCGTGCGTGTGGAGGTCGGAGGAGGGCTACGGTCCCTCGACGCCATCCGCGCCAAGCTCGACCTGGGCGCTAGTCGCTGCGTGCTGGGAACCGCCGCGGTCGAGGATCCCAAGCTGCTGTCCGCCGCTCTTGAGGCGTTCGGGCCCGAGGTAATCGTGGGGGGGCTGGACACCCGTGAGGGGCAGGTGGCGATCAGGGGTTGGGTGGAGGCCCGTGGAGACGCCGCTGAGGTCGGCCGCGAGCTGAGGGAGATGGGCCTAGAGATCGCCCTCCACACAGAGGTCTCCCGCGATGGCGTTGGAGGAGGTCCTGCCCTTGAGGCAAGCGTGAGCCTCGCCCGCGCCACGGGTCTTCGCATCATCGTCAGTGGCGGCGTGTCGAGTATAGACCATGTGCGACAGGTCGCATCCTGCGGCGAGCCGCTCATAGACGGCCTCATCGTCGGCCGTGCCCTGTATGAGGGCCAGGTAGACCTGGTCGAAGCCTGCCAAATCGCGCGGGAGATAGGCTCCACGCCAGACTCTGGAGGGACCCATGCTAGGTAAGCGCATCATTCCGTGTCTCGATGTGGACAAGGGGCGGGTCGTCAAAGGCGTCAACTTTGTGGGTTTGGTAGACGCGGGGGATCCGGTCGAGCAGGCGAGGTACTACGACGCGGAGGAGGCCGACGAGCTCGTCCTCCTGGACATCACCGCATCCTCCGATGAGCGCGACACGATGGTCGATGTGGTGCGCCGGACGGCGGAGCACGTGTCCATTCCATTCACCGTCGGTGGCGGCATCCGATCCGTGGACGACATGCGGCTCATCCTCGCGGCGGGAGCGGACAAAGTGAGCATCAACACCTCCGCTATCCTGGAGCCGCAGCTCATACGCGATGGCGCGGAACGCTTCGGGAGCCAGTGTATCGTCGTGGCCATGGACCCCAAGCGGATGGACGATGGCTCCTGGGATGTCCACACACACGGCGGCCGCACCCCGACGGGTATCGATGCCCGGGATTGGTGCCGCCGGGCGGAGGACCTGGGGGCTGGAGAGATTCTCATCACCGTCATGGACAAGGATGGGACGCTCTCGGGTTATGACATCGAGATCACGCGCGCCGTATCGGAGGCCGTCTCGATCCCCGTCATCGCGTCGGGTGGTGCGGGCACCTTGGAGCATCTGTATGAGGCCCTAACGGAGGGCAAGGCCGATGCCGTGTTGGCAGCCTCCATCTTCCACTTCCGCACCCACACGATCCGCGAGGCGAAGGACTATCTACTCAGCCGCGGTGTCCCGATGAGGAGCTAGGCACACCCCACGCGCCACCACAGTGGCACGATTGGAGATGGCATGACCAAGCAGGACGTTACCCAGGATCTCAAGTTCGACGACAAGGGGCTTATCGCGGCGGTTGTGATCGATGATGACAACGGCGAGGTCCTCATGGTCGCATACATGGACGCCGAGGCCGTGCGGCGGACCCTCGCGAGCGGTCGCACCTGTTTCTTCAGCCGTTCGCGCCAGACCTATTGGGTCAAGGGGGAGACGAGCGGCAACGTCCAGCACGTGGTGAACGTACTGACAGACTGCGACCGCGACTGCCTGCTTGTTCGGGTGAAGCAGACGGGTGCGGCTTGCCACCTCGGGTTCCGCTCCTGCTTCTCCCACAGGTTGAGCCTAGACGGCATTGAGACGGTCGCGGAGCCGATCACGGAATCCTACTAGCGAGGCCTAGAAGCTCGTCCCGCTCGTGAAGTGAAACTCGTCTATGATGGCCGGTGGGCAAACCATGGTCTCGGGATACTCCGTGTAGGTCAGCACGGGTTCCCCCATGCGTCGGATCCGCTTCAGGAAGCCAAGTGGGCTGTCGTTGAACCGGAAGTTGGTGAGCGCGCTCGTGACCTCACCCTTCTCGATCCGGAACAGCCCGCCGCGGGTCATTCCGGTGGTCGACAAGGCCATCTCGTCAACGAAGTTCGTGTACCAGAACCGGGTGACGAGGATTCCGTCCTCGACGTCGGCGATGAGATCGAGGTCCTGGCCTCCGTCCCCGCCATCGATCACGATGTTCTCGCAGTACCCCGTGGGCTCGACGCCCTGGCGGCCGGCCCAGTAGCGGCTGTAAGCCAGCTGCCGGAGCACGCCTGAGCCGATCCAATCGACCCGGCGCGCCGCCAACCCGTCCTCCGTCATGGGGTCGCCGGGCAGGCGCGGATCGAGGGGGTCCGAGCGCAATGAGAGCGACGGTACTGCTATCCCCTCCCCCACCTTGCCGGTCCACGCGGACCTCTCCTCGTCAGCCTCCTTGGCATTGAGGGTCCACGTGATGAAGCACATCAGCGACCCGAACGCAGCTGGTTCCAGAACCACCGTCATCGGCCCCGGCTCGATCGTGATCGGCGCGCCGCCCGTCACCGCCTTGCCGATGGCGCGCCTCGCCAGGGTCTCTACATCCAGATCCGATGCGCGATGCGAGTATCCCTCCGACCAGCCAGAGCCGCCGGACTGGGCGGATGTGGAGACCGTGAACCGCGCGAAACTGCGCTCCTGGCACGCCTCCAGGCCCGCTGAGTTGGCGAGGAACAGTCTCCTTGCTCCAGTGGTGTAGCTTCCCGATGACTCCACGCCCGCCTCCGCCGAAAGGCGAGCTGTGAGCGCCACGGCCTCGGCGCGCGATGTGGGCGGGAGCGTGGATGTCACCTCGTCGTAGGCTTGAACCTCCGGATAGCACTGCGGGCCCGGAGGTGGCATGTACTCCTCGTCCGGGGCGCTGCTCCGCGCGATCGCCTCGGCCCGGTGGAGGGCGTCGATAACGCCCTCGGGGCTGGTATCTGTCGTAGAGGCTATCCCCACCCGCTGGCCGAACGCGGCTCGAAGTGAAACGGTCTGCGTTACCTTCGCGACGTTCTGGTTGATCGCGTTGTCACTGAAGCGTGTCACCGCTTCATCGTGCCCATCGATCCAGACTTCCAGATGCTCGGCCTTCGCCGCCTGCAATGCCACCTTGGCCAGCTGTGCGTGGTCCATGCCCACTCCTGTCACTAGAACGATGTGCCACTCGTGAAGTGGAACTCATCGACCAGCATTGGGGGCACAACCTGTAGGCCGTGGAGCGTCGTTGGCCGGGCTTGGCCCATGGCGCGGATCTTCTTGATGACGCTGAGAGGGCTGTCGTTGAAGCGCATGTTCCGCACGCCTCGAGTAACGCGTCCGCCCTCGATGAGGAAGAGCCCGTCGCGCGTCATACCGGTGATGAGCAGCTTCATGGGATCGACGAACCGTATGTACCAGAAGCGGGTCACCAGAAGCCCGTAGTCCACCTGAGCGATCAGGTCCTCGGTGGTGGCGTCGGATCCGTCGATCACGAGGTTCGCGGGGCGCCCCGTGGCCTCCCGGCCCTTCTCCTGAGCCCAGAAGCGGCTGTAGATGAGGTTCCGCAGGACTCCGTCCTCGATCCAGATGGTGTCGCTCGCAGCGATTCCCTGCTCACCCCACGGTGAGCTCGGCAGTATGGGATGTGCCGGCACTGACCTCATCGTTAGGGCAGGCACGCCCACCTGGGCACCCTCGAGCCCCGTCCAGCAAGACCGCCCTTCGTCCGCGGTCTTCGCATCCATGGTCCAGCCCACGATGCTGGTCAGACCGGCTACGGCCGCTGGCTCGAACACCACCGTGTATGCGCCCGGCTTGACCTCCGTGGGGTCCTTGGCGGCCTCCGCCTTCTGGAGCGCCACCCGTGAGGCAGCCGGCACGTCGAGCTGATCGAGGGCCGAGCCGACACTCTCCGCCCAGCCTGAGCTGTTCTCGGTCAGCACTGTCTGTACGTAGCAAGCATGGGTAGACCGGTTGTAGCCGAAGACGCCGCTCGAGTTCGCGATGGCCCGTTGACTCGCATGGGTGGTGTAGCTGCCCGCTGCCCGGAGGCCCGCTGCCTCAACGGGCGCTAGTGCCTCAGAGATCGCGGTCGCGCGCGTGTCGTGGGGCAACTCGACGACATCATCGTCCCAGGCGTCGATAGACATGTAGTCTTGCGGCCCCGGAGGAGGCAGATACTCCGTGTTCGGCTCCGACGACCTGGCTGCTGCCTCGGCGCGGCCGACGCAAGCGCGGATGCCCTCGTCAGAGAGATCGTTGGTACTGGCGCCGCCCACGCGCTGCCCGAAGGCCGCGGTAACTCCTAGCCCCTGGTCGCGATTGCGGACGTGCTGGATGATGCTATTGTTGGCAAAACGCGCGGCCGTTTGGACCCCGGCCCCCACGGAGACCTCCGTGTGGTCCGCGGAAGCGAAGGACAGGGCCTTCTCGGTCAGGGCGCGTGCTCTCTCTTCGTTCACGATGCTCCCCGCATTCCGGATGGCGTTTCCGCTAGCTGCTCTTTCTCATGACGCCGGCTGCCGCTCCCACCTGCACATTGCGCACTCGAACCGTCGCGGCGCCGTGGGTCATCTGGGAGATCTGCATGGGGTCGCCCTTGCCGCAGTTGAGGACGCCGCCCATGTGCCAGAACCGCTCGTCGGCGATGGCGTCGATTGAGTTCCAGAAGTCCGTGGTCATGGACTGATAGGTAACGTTCTTGAGCATGCGAACTCGCTTGCCGTCTCGGATCTCCCAGAACGCATCTCCGCCGAACTGGAAGTTGCACCGCATCTGGTCTATGGAGAAGCTGCCGCGCCCCTCGATGTAGATGCCTCGCTTCGTGTCCGCGATGATCTCATCGGGGCTGCATGGGACCTTCCCTGGCATGAGCGAGAGGTTGGGAATGCGAACGATGGGGATGCTACCCCAGTGATCCGCACGGCAACTGCCCGTTGACCGCTCGAGCCCGATCTCTCCGGCCACTTCGCGGCTCGTGCCGTAGCCTACGAACAGCCCATCCTCGACGATGTTCCAGGCCTGGCCAGCGACGCCTTCGTCGTCGAAGCCGTGGGTCGCGAGCCCATGTTCCAGAGTGTTGTCAGCGCGGAACGTCACCAGGTCACTGCCATACTTCAGGTTACGCAAGAGCGAGGGGACCGCAAAACTGCGGCCGGCCAAGCTCTCCTCCATGCCCAACGCCCGGTCGAGTTCCGTTGCATGCCCGACAGACTCGTGAATGGTCAACGAGAGGTGCACTGGGTCAAGCACCAGATCGGTCACGCAAGGCTCGCACTCGGGGGCCCGCAGGTGCTCAACCGCCTCCTCCGCCACTCGTTCGGTGTTGGCGAGCAGATCCTCGCGGTCGATGTTCTCGTAGCCCATCGTAAGCGGCGGCGGCTCGTAACTCCGCGATCGGGCATCCCCATCACCCACGGCCGTGGCGCTGTAGGTGGCGTTGGTAGTCACCACCTCGGACTCGAGGTCGGAGCCCTCGGAACTGAGGAACATCCTGTCGGCCTTGCGGAGGGTCATAAAGCCGTGCGCCTTGCGCACCGCGCGATTCGCCAGGAGCCGTTCGTTGATCTCAAGGAGCAGGCCCACCTTCTCCTCGATGGGCACCGCGAAGGGGTCGATCTGGTACGGTGTGCGGAAGGCTCGTGTCGCCGGTGGTTCGGGCACCAGCGAGACCGGCTTCTGACCGACGATAGCTGAGGCCCTGGCGATGGCGACAGCATCAGCGGCACACGCCTGCACGCCCTCGGGGCTCAGATCACAGGTCCCGGAGAACCCCCAGGCGCCGTTGGCGATGGCTCTGACGCCGATCCCCACATCCTCGGTGTCTGATAGTGAGGAGACTCGTCGGTCCTCTGTGCCGATGTTCTGGCTACGGTACCGAACGAGTCGCACGTCGGCGTAGTCCGCGCCTCTGCTTAGCGCCGTGTCCAATGCAAGCCGAGCAAGATCCTTCATCAAGGACCTCCTAACCGCACTGCGGTCTGTGATGCGAGTGACAGTGGTGCAGGGCCAGCACTGGGCCCACGTGGCGCTTCGCCCGTCAGCAGCTACCGGGATCGATCTGTTCGAAGTAGATGGCCGTATCCGTGCCGTGCTGGCGGTAAGCGTGCGTCGTGGAATCCGGGTACCGCCTCGCGATCTCCCGGATCACCGCTACCGCGTCCGCACACTGTGTGCTGGTGCGTTCCTCCTCGCTGGTCTCGGCCCCAAGAAGACGCTTGTAGTGGCCACAGTCCTCATGGAAGACCAGGACGAAGCGGTCGATCTTGTACGTCTGAACCAGGAAATCGACCTCGCGCCAGAGGCAGTCACCGTCGCCCGCACCTACAGCGCGTCCGGCGAGCGGGGCGGCCCCACCAGGAACCGCCACCCAGTGCGCGCCTTCCAAGCGCAGATTCGACTCAAAGAACTCATCGAGATAGCGCGCATAGCGTCCATCGGAGCAGAAGATGGCGAGCGTCCGCGAAGCCTCCTCGCGCCGCTCGCGCTGCCATGTCGAGACTCGAACCATGCTGTACCCTCCTACGGTCAGTCTATCCACGCCTTAGGATCACACCGTGGCGCTCTCCATTGTACTCGCCATCGGCGACCACAAGGCGACCATTCACATAGACACGCCGGATGCCCCGTGGTCGCGCATTGGCCGTATACGGGAGGGACACATCCCGGGTGTTGGCGAGATCCAGGACAACGATGTCGGCGGCCATGCCGGGGGCGATGCGGCCTCGGTTCGCCAGCCCCATGCGCTCAGCGGGCATCGCGCTCATACGCCGAATAGCCTCGGGGTATGGAAGCACTCGTAGGTTCTGTATCCGCTCCTGTACCTCGCTGGCGACTTCAGGCTCTTGCAGGGGATCCTCGGTGTCCGGAGGCGGCGGCGAGGCCTCCGGGGCGTTCCCCTCGCTCCCTTGTTCGCGCTCTGTGCGCCCGCGTCCAGGCCTGTAGGCCCCCTGGCCGGTGTCTCGGTTCCCTGCCTCCTCAGGAGTCTCAGGCTGCTCTGGCGCCACCACTGCCTGACGGCGCTCAGCTTCGAGTTCGCCCGCGAAGGTACCTAAGAGGCGTGCGGTGTTCGAGAAGCTCCAGGGAACCAGGCCCTGAGGAGCGATGTTCGCGGGTCCTCCGGCATCGCTCGCGACCATCATGAACGGACGAGCAAGCGCTTGCGAAATGGCCTCCAGACTCATCTCGTTCATGTAGATACCCATGGGAGGCAGGGGCGTCCCCCTCACCGGCCCCTCAGACGAGAGGGCCAGGTCCACTATCTGGTCCAGTAGGTTCCGAGGTCTGTCCCACGTCGTGAGGCTCTGGACCACCCCGATGAGGCTGAAGTCGCCATAGCCCTCGTACGCTGCAGCCCGGGGAAAGAAGAGCGTGGGATCGACTAGCGCCACGCGCTCGCCGACATAGGCGAGAAGGTCCGCGTCGTAGCGAGCGGCCTCTAAAGCCTCGCGATCCCCACTCACCCAGTATTCTGGAGGCAGGTAGGCCATGGGGACGGTCATGCCTGCCCCCGGGTGCACGTAGAGGTCCGCAGCCACGTCGATGCCCGCGTCACGAGCCTCCTCGACGAGGTCATAGGCGGCCGCCGCGTTGGGCCAGTTAGGCTCGAAGCGACTCCGCATGTGGCTGATCTGCACTCGAGCGCCGCTCATCCGTCCAAGGGTGATCGCCTCGGTCGTGGCGTCGATAAGCCCCGCGGTCTCGGACGCCCGGTGAACCGCCAACAGGCCCCCTTCGACGGCGCCCACCAGACGTACGAGGGCGATCAGTTCGTCGGTCTCCGCCTCCGCGGCCGCCCCATGTGCTCGGTTGAGCGATAGGCCGTAAGCTCCCTCGCGCAGAGCCTCGTCCAGTCGTGCCTGCACTTGACGCAGGTCGGTGGCGCCCTCCCGCAGGGTCGCGTGCCCGGCCAGAGTGGCGTAGTTGAAGGGCACGCCCTCCGACTCTAGCGCGGCGAGGTGAGCGCCAATGGCTCCGGCGGAGTACCCGCAGTTCCCAGCGAGGACGGTCGTGATGCCCTGCTCGAGCATCATGCGGCTATGCAGCTCAGGATAGGGACCCTCATGGGGGGGCAGCGGCACGTCCATGGGCGCGGGCCAGCACGCGACATCCATGTGGGTGTGGATATCCACAAAGCCAGGGCAGATAGTGAGCCCCGTACAGTCAACCTCCTCCACCCCCGTCATCGCAACGCCGATAGCAGTCACTTCCCCTCGCCTGATACCTACGTCGGCGAGGACGGGCGCGGCGCCGGTGCCATCGATGAGGGTGCCTCCGCGGAGTACGACGTCACACTCGATGGGTTCCTGTGCGTATCCGTAGCGCCGGCCAACGGCAGCGACACCTGCGGCGCCTGCCGCGGCTACCCTGAAGAACCCGCGCCTGTCCATGGATCGCTTCACGTCGTGGCTCCTGTTCAGTCCGTGTATGCACACCCATTTCGGCAGGTGGGCGCGCGGGCCTGCCTGAAACCACAACCCCTGGAGGTGCCCTGTGGCGACACCCGCGGCCCCGCGAGGCTTCGAGACCCTCAGATGGGATGACGGTCTCTACATTATCGATCAGACGCTTCTCCCGAACGAGTACCGCATCATCGAACTCGCCGACCTGGAGAGCATCGCTGAGGCCATCGTGAGCCTGCGTGTGCGTGGCGCCCCAGCGATCGGATGCGCGGCGGCCTACGGCCTGTGCGTCTGCGCCGGTCAGGTGCGAGTGGGTGGGGTGCAGGAGCTTCAGGCGGAGATCGAGCGCGCGGCACGAATCCTCGCCTCGACGCGCCCGACGGCCGTGAACCTGTTCTGGGCGCTGAACCGCATGCAGGCCGTGGCCGAGGCGAACTACGAGTCCCCTGACGCTCTACGCGAGGCTCTCCTGGCCGAGGCGCATCGCATCCGCGATGACGATGACGCCGCATGCCGTCGTATGGGCAGCCTGGGGGCGGAACTCGTGCCCGATGGCGCTGGCATCATCACTCACTGCAACGCGGGCGGCCTGGCAACCTCGGGCTACGGCACCGCTCTCGGGGTCATCCGCGCCGCCCATGAATCGGGGAAGCGGGTCCACGTGTACGTAGATGAGACCCGACCGCTACTTCAGGGAGCGAGGCTGACCGCCTGGGAGATGAAGACCCTTGGCATTCCGGCCATCCTATCCTGTGATGTGGCCGCGTCGACGCACCTTGCGTCTGGCCGAGTGCAACTCGCCATCACGGGCGCCGACCGGATCGCCGCGAACGGCGACGTAGCCAACAAGATCGGGACTCTTGGGCTCGCTGTACTCTGCAGGCACTATGGCGTGCCCTTCTACGTGGCCGCGCCTCTGAGCACATTCGACAGCGCCCTAGCCTTGGGCGACGCCATCCCCATCGAGGAGCGCTCGGCCGATGAGGTCAGCTCCCTGTACGGTACGTCTATCGCGCCCACCGTAGAGGGCAGCTTCACCATTGCCAACCCCGCCTTCGACGTGACCCCTGCGCAACTCGTCTCCGCGATCATCACCGAGCGCGGCATCCTGCGGCCCCCCTACCACGAAGCGATCCGCGCCGTGCTGTCTGAGTAGGGCAAAAGGGCCGCTCGTGTAGAGAGGAAGATAGCTGTGGATATGACGGCAGAGATCGGCATCTTCGGAGGGACGGGCCTCTATGACTTCGCCTCAGGCCTCGAGGAGGTCACGGTAGAGACCCCCTATGGGCCTCCGTCCGACGTTCTGGCCGTGGGCGAAGTGGCGGGTCGCCGTGTCGCCTTCCTACCCCGTCACGGTAGATCCCACGCAATCCCGCCCCACATGATCAACTACCGAGCAAACATCTGGGCGATGAAGGAACTTGGGGTTACTCGTATCATCGGGCCGACGGCGGCGGGTAGCCTGCAGCCGCACATCCGCCCCGGCGACTTCGTGGTCAGCGACCAGTTCGTCGACCGCACCAGTGGCCGCAAAGACACCTTCTACGACGGTCCGATCACCACCCATGTCAGCAGCGCAGAGCCCTACTGCCCTGAACTGCGCCCCCACGCGGTGGAGGCTGGACGGCACGTTGGCGTGACGGTCCATGATCACGGGACCGTTGTCGTGATCCAGGGGCCGCGGTTCTCCACCATCGCCGAGAGCAAGTGGTTCACGAGCATGGGCTGGGAAGTCATCAATATGACCCAGTATCCGGAGTGCTTCCTGGCCAAGGAGCTCGGGATCTGCTATGTGAACGTCGCGCTCATCACCGATTACGACGCGGGCCTAGTGTCGGGCGGTGAGGCAGTCACTCATGCCGACGTGCTCACTATCATGCAGCAGAATTCAGACAACGCACGGAAGCTGATTCTCGAGTTCATAAAGCGCATCCCGCAGGAGAGAGGTTGCGACTGCGCCCACGTGCTGGCACGGTCCAGAGGCTAGCCCAGGCCGCCGATCGCGCCGGTACTCGAGGTGTCACAGGAGCCCCCAGGCATACCATCGCCTCCGGGGGAGCCGATTAGTCCCAAGTTTCCGAGGCGGGAGCGGTGTTGAAGTGGGTTGCGAATGGGTTTAGGGCGTGTTTGCGCCTGCGGAGTGTAGCCACTAATATACTCCAGTAGTGGCTTGTGCTTCGTTTCGAGGTG
>Ga0209613_1000143_pt1 | contig 94049 bp, 71 predicted proteins | sample BioC13SIPDNA_2_FD_185747 | JGI IMG/M metagenome (GOLD analysis project Ga0209613, IMG submission 185747) | Anaerobic biogas reactor microbial communites from Washington, USA - Biogas_R2_A C13 SIP DNA (SPAdes) (version 2) | ecosystem: Engineered > Bioreactor > Anaerobic > Unclassified | place...
CGCGCCGGCCCCATCCTCGAGATCTCCACGGACTACTTCTACTTGGAAGAAGGAACCCCTTTCTTCTTTCCAAGTAGTGACGCACTTTTGCTGAGCAAAGCCGGGGCAATTCAGCTGAGCGACAAAGCAGTGGGCGATGAACTACGTTTGACGCCATAGAACACGGCATTTCACCCGGTTTCTAGGATCGGCCGGACGGGCAAAAACCATTAGTATACCTCTCCCTGTAGCTGACTATAGGGTATAGCCGTTACGGCTGTATAATGGTCCCATCCCACACCCGTTTAGTCGGTAGAAAATCGGTGGAGCAGCATGATCGCAAATGCCAACGGACGAAAACTGAACGGCCGCTTTGCACTGGGCAATCCCGGCGGACCAGGCCGGCCGCCCATCGCACGAGAACGCCGGTACGCGGAAACGCTGGCGACCGTCTGCACTGTGGACGATTGGAGGGAGATCTGCGAACGGGCCGTAAAGGATGCCAAGGCCGGGAACCGGCACGCCAGGGAATGGTTGTCGAAGTATCTGCTTGGCGAGCCCGAAGCCGTCGCGAAGGTCCTGCACGCACACTTCGCCGTCGGTGCGTCGGGAGGCATCTACGCGAACGCCGACCCGGAGTTGATACTGCAGGCCAAGGCCGCCTTGGCGAGGTTGGAGGAATCGAGCAAAGGGTCTTATGTCGCCGGCTGGGAGTAGACTACCCGCATCCAGGCGATGGGAGACGCGGACAAGGGTGTGGCAGACGACGGTTGCGGGTCTACAGGTCATCAGTACGCGGCTTTATCTTGGATTTGATCTTGTCATTGGCAGTCTTCTCCAGTTCCTTGTGAGTCAGAATCAAGAGGGAACGATCTTTGTTGCCTGCCAGTTCGGACAGTATCAACTCGGAGACTAGGTTGCTCCACAAAAGCACTTCGCCCGTGAACGTGGCTCCAAAGGAGTTCTGGTATGTCCGAGTGTCTTTCCCCTTCGTCTCCCCAAACTTGGCCGTCACAGCAGCAACAACCGTGTCAAAATCGTTTCGAGAAAAAAAGATTGTTATTTTGTACAGGTTGCCATCCACGAAGTGATATACATACAAATCTGTTGGGGCGCCCGCAATGGATGGGACATTCGGTTTTGTCGCATATGCCTCATAGGGAAATGTTGTTCGAGCGTGGACTATCCCTGCTTGACCTAACTCGGCACGATACAGCAGTAATGGGTTTGTGAAATCAGGATTGGCGTCCGAACACATGGGGGCGGGGCTATCGACATGCTCTGCACGATAATACTTGCTCTTGAACATATCCAACGTCATGCCGAGTCGGTCAGTTTTCAATTCAAAGGGCCGCCGTTCTGGGTCTATCTTCGATTGCTCTTCTTCCCACTCTTTCCACTGAGCCAGGGACGCGGCTCTGCTTTCGACTGGGACGTGCCCTAACGGGGCCGCCCCCACCACCGGCCGTGCGAGTTCTTGCGGCCCCTGTAAAGGCCGAGCCGCCTTCTTCTCTGTTTGGGTTGCTTGGATTTCTTTCAGTTTGCTCATGGGCAACACCCTGACGGAGAAGGTTAGTTTTCTCCAGTTCGTCTTCATCGGCGTCTTACTAGGCTTGGCGGGTGCTGCTGCCTTTCTTTCAATCGGGCGATAGGCCACGATCTTGTAGTCTTTAGCAGGGTCAAGGTAGTGGAAGGTGCCAAACCTGACGGGCTTGTCTTCAACCGTTGCGATAATGTCACCCGGCTGTAAGCCTGATGTACTTGCGGGAGTGTTGGGTAGGACCTCCAACACGAATATGCCCTCTTGGACGGGCGGGACGGCATTGTGTCCCTTCAAGACGTTCATGGTTTCCCCCGATAGCGGGACGCCGTTGACGCCGAGGCCCGTCTCTGCATTTTTCAAAATGAAGTCTCGGTCCTGCTCGCTTAGTCGCTCAAGATTGATGTCAAACGTTTTCCCATCGGTCCTTCGTAGGGTGACCGTCTCCCCATCGAAGCCAAGAAATTCTGCTTCAAGGGTGCGGTCGCTTGTGGCATCTTTCCAGGTTCGCACTTCAGCTTGACAGATGCCCGCAGTGGCGAGGACGGAGAAGAAAAAGGGAAGCACCTTCGTTTTCATTTGTCACCCCCCACATCTCCAAAGAGGCACCTTTCTTAGGCTAACATGATTCCCATTACCGAAAGACAGAAGCGGCCAAGGCAATGCCAGAGCAGCCGAGAGCACACACAACCAGCAAGACGAAGCAACCGCAACCGGGGTTCTGTTGTCTTCGGCCCCGGCCAAGCGTAGACTTGAAGACCTTCGGGACCCTAGGCCCCCTCGATGACTTCTTCAACAGGCCAAAAGACTTGGCCGCCTTGGTGTACTTCTTTGGCATCCCGTACCGATCGAAGCTGCCCATTGAAGACCTCCATCCAAGAAAACGTCATGAAAGGAATCTCCGTGTGCCGATCAGTTGGCCCGAACGCACGCCGCAAAGTGTGACGTTTCGATGTTAGTTCACTCGCTCAAAGGCTGCCCGGTACTCATCTTGGCGATGGAGCTTTTGCTTGTTCTGTGCCAACTTAATGATGTCGATGGGGTCCTGATGCTCCGTGTCCGCTTCTGCCCACTTCTCCATGACCAGCGGGATCATCGGCCCCCAGCCGGCATGTTTTGCCGCTACCACATCAAGCACATTGGCTTTACCCTTTCGTAGGATTACGGTCCCGGTCTTCGTCAGTTCAACCGTGATTTCTACGCAGTCGCTCTTGTATCGCAGATTGTCGCCCGCACTCAATCGCCCTGCCACGACATCATCGTAGTAGTACCCCTTCTTGACACAGACCGCATCCTTGATGCGGGCCGTGAGAACCTCGTTCGTGTCCTTGTCCTGGTGTAGTACGTGCGGCCTCCCCCTCCCGCCCGCTCCGTAGAATGCGGCGACTCCCGCGATCCGCTTGAACGAATCGATGTACCTTTCCTTCCGGAAGATCTGCAGGGCGTTCAGCACGAACTCCGTCGAATCGTCTCGGAGGCTCAGTTCCAGCACCTTGACCACGGGGCCAAGGTGCTGCAGCGTCCCCTTGGTGCTTTCGATGAACGTCTTCTTGACCCAGACCTGGAAGTCAACGCCGTTCGTCAAGAGACCATAGTTGACAGCGGGATTGTCTCGGATGTAGTCGATAATCTGCTTGTGGTGGTCGTCCAGCAAAGCCCCCAGTGGCTTGGCCTCCACGAGGAAGCAACCGTCAAGCAGAAAATCAAAACGCTGGCCAAACTTGACATCCGAGGATTGCTCATACGCAATGTCTCGGAGTGTGTTGAAATCCAGAACCACTTCCAACATCGGCACCACGATGACGCACTCGACTCCCTTCTCGCGGAGTCTAGCACCTAGCTGATCGAACTCATCGGGTCTGTTTACGAGAAGTTCGCGGATTTCGCCAAGCCGTTCAGCAAACGTCTTTTGCGTCAGTTCCATTGATAGACCCTCCCAAAAACGGTTCTGCTCTGACTCCTAAACTGATACAAGCGAAGGTAGAGTTCAGGCCGCGTGCTTGTTGGCGAGACGTTATTGTGCCAATAAAAAAGGAGCGTCACAACCAAGGCCGCTCCAGACGCCCTCGCCAAAGGGCACTACTGAACAGCACAAGGCGGACGCTCCCTTGCGGGAGCGTTGCCAAGTGGCTGCTTCAGTAGTTCAAGAGTCCGTAGACTCAGGTTGGCGATTTGTCTGGAAGCAGTAACCTGACCACGCGGGTCAATCTAGTTGTCGATTCACTCTGGTTCGTTCAATTCTCTTCTCCGAGGTTGTCGTGGCTGGCAAGCCCCACGCGGCCTGTCTGGCGTTGTCGGGTGAAACCAGCACGGTACAGGCTACCACGCCGGCCGCTGTGAGCCAACCAGACGCCGGCGATTGTCGCCCCGCAACTGGTGAAAAGCAACAATCCGGAGGGACTTCCGGCTAAAATAACGCCTTGAAACCTAGCCCCGGCATGACGGAGCAGACGTGACCCGCCAAAGCCCCGCCACACGCCCGAGGACGGGCCTAGGACGGGGCCGAGCGGAGCCACGGGGTTCTTTCCCCATCGTCCGCAGACGGCCGGCAGGAGCGATCCTAGCGGCATTTACCGGGGACTCCAAAAATGAAAGGTGAACAATGAAACGGAAACGACGGACACCGGAAACCGAATTCCCGGACAGCCCCGAATATGTTGACAAGTGGGCGAGGGAACTGGTCAAGACGGCCGGCAAGGCAGAAGCCCGGCAGGCTCTGGCGGAATACCGGCGACTGGCGGCGGATAAAAAGGTCCCTAAGTTAGAGCGGAAGGCGGCGGCGGCACGGGCCGAAGCAATCGAGAAAAAACTTTGACGAATCTATCGACGAACCCCTACTGATTTGTAAATATCGCCCCCGGAGGAACGAATACTCAGATAGGGAGGTCAAAAAGCCATGTCCGAAGCAACGAATCAAATCATCGCGTACTACCGGGTATCGACCAAGAAGCAGGGGGCTTCAGGTCTGGGACTGGAAGGGCAGAAAGCGACCGTCAGCGATTTTGCGAATCGAAACGGGGCGATGGTGGTCTACGGTTACACGGAAGTCGAGAGCGGCAAGCGGAAAGACCGGCCGGAACTGGCCAAGGCCATCGCCCACGCCCGACGCAACAAGGCGACGCTGGTTGTCGCCAAGCTCGACCGCTTGGCCCGCAACGTGGCGTTCTTGTCAGCCCTGATGGAAAGCGGGGCGGACTTCGTTTGTTGCGATAATCCCCACGCCAATCGGCTGACCATCCACATCCTGGCAGCGGTGGCCGAAGATGAAGCCAAGCGGATCAGCGACCGAACGAAGGCGGCCCTGGCTGCGGCCAAGGCTCGCGGGACGTTGCTAGGCTCTGCCCGGCCCGGACACTGGGAAGGGCGAGAGGATCGGCGACTGGCCGGCCTGCAGCGGGCACGCAAGGTCGCGGTCGAGACAATCAAGGAAAACGCCCAACAGGCTTACGCCGATCTGTTCGGGGTGGTGAAGTCGAAGCACGCGGAAGGGCAGACGCTGCAGGCCATCGCGGACGAGTTGAACGAACAAGGGCATCGGACCCGACGCGGTCGGTCTTGGACGCCGGTTCAAGTCATGCGGGTGTTGCGGCGGGCGGGGTGATAGGGCAGATCAGGGGAAAGGGCAAGGAATCATGTCTAAGCCGAAACCACTCAGATTTGGCGCACTGATCCGGGTGTCGACCGAGAAGCAGGCCGACAGGGGCGAATCGCTACGGACGCAAACGAAGCAGATCGACGAAGCCGTCGAGCGGTGGGGTGGCACCATCAAGCGGACGTACAGCGGGCAAGAGCACGCGACGCCGGATTATGAACGCCGATTATTGGACCAGTTACTTGCGGATGCAGAGACGCACCCCAGACCCTTTGACGCAATCATCGTTGCTGATGAAAGCAGGTGGAGCCGGGACAACGAACGGAGCAAAGCCGGTCTGAGAACCCTGCGGGAAAACGGTATCCGGTTTTTCACCAGCACGATGGAACATGACCTACACAACCCGGCCGTGCGGTTGTGGCTGGGAATGTCGGCAGAGATCGGGGAGTATCAGGCGAGCGTGCAGAAGGAGAAATCTGCCATCAACCGAATCAACCGGGCCAAACGCGGGTTGCCCACTTGCGGCAAACTCCCTTTTGGCAGGACCTATGATCGGGAAACCGGAAAATGGGCCGTCGATGAAGAAAAGCAGGCGATGATCGACGACGTTGCGAGACGCTACCTTGCCGGCGAACCCCTGCCCCGGCTTGCCGAGGAGTACGGCGTAAACCACAGCAACCTCCACAAGGTCCTCACCAGCCGTTGCGGCGCGGTCTGGACGCAGACGTTCTGCATCGAGGGCTTGAAGATCAACGAAACCATCGACGTTCCCGTTCCCAGGCTCTTGCCGGATGAAACAATCGCGGCGATCAGGCGGAAGGCGGAAGCAAATCGAACGTACCAGCATGGCAGGCCGAAATACCCGTACCTGTTGGCGGGCTACGTCTTCTGTAGCCATTGTCGCTACTCAATGTTCGGACAGACAAACCACCACCGGCTTCAGTACTACCGGCATGCGCACACGTCGCGGGCGAGAACGTGCGGGTTACATCCTCGGCCGTGGGTGCGATGCGATGAACTGGATGACGCCGTCATCCGACACCTGTTTGAGCTGTTTGGCAACCCACGGGCCATGCAACGGGCAATCGAGAACGCAACGCCAAACCTCCACAAGCTGAACGAACTTCGTCGCCGGTCCGACCGTCTGTTGGAGCAAATCGAGAAGATCAACCGGGGCCGTGATCGCATCCTGAAGCTGATCTCGAACGAGCTAGTGACCGAGGAGCAGGCCCAAAGCCAGTTGCAGGAGATGAATCTGCGGGAGGCGACCTTGCGTGACGAGGCGCAGCAAATCAATGCACAACTGGGACGCCAGCCGACGCCCGACGCCATCAAGGACCTTGCGGAAAATGCAACCGAGATCTTCCGTAAGCGAGTAGACGCGAGACCGTGGGCGGCGTCCCGAGATTGGGACGGGATGACGTGGGACGACAAGCGGGCTTTGATTCAGACGGTCTTTGACGGCACGACGCCAGACGGCCGCCCTTGTGGGGTTTACATCGACCCGATCAATGGGCAGGTGGACCACCGGCGCAAACGCTGGGCATTTGAACTCATCGGCCACCCGATGGTCGATGGGGAGTGGTGTGTAACGCAATATACGTGCCATTAATCAGTGCCAGTCCCTCGCGCACGCCGCTTTTGGCAACCGCCGCTTCCACCTGGGGCGTGATGTTGATGAAGGCCATCCGCTTGGGGACGTTCAGGGTCAGCGTGTCGCGATACGATTTCATGTCTGCACCTCGTGGGTCAAAACGGGCCTGTAACTTCGACAGCTTACGGAACGGCAGAACGACGGGCAAGGCGGGTTCGCGGTCCCACTGGCGGACGCGGCCCCGCAACGCGAGCATCGTTCGGAATCCGGGTGTCTCTCGAACGATGCCAGGATGCCCGCGGGCCGAGTTGCCGGAGAGCTTGGAAGCGCGAACGCGCCGGATTACATTATTCCGCAACTCTTTCAACCGGCTGTTTAGCCCTGCGGTGGAGAGAAACGGAGGACGAGTCTTGAGCATGACGCACAAGGACCGAATGCAGAAGATCGTGGCGAACCTGTTTCCGGAGCCGCCTGCCGTTCTGGCCCGACACGCCACCGAGACCGGCGAGATTCAACTGCAACATCGCCTGCTGGAAGACGGGGCAGCCGTCTTTGAGATCATCTCGGACGGCGTTTTTCTGATGTCCAGCCAGTTCCACTTTGGCGAGCAGGTCCTGGCCCGGCACGCGCTGGTTCACATCGAACAGCATCCGCACGCCGATCGGCGGGTGTTGATCGGCGGTTTAGGGATGGGGTTCACCCTGCGCGAAACGCTGGACCACGCCGTGACCAAGGTCGACGTCGTCGAAATCAGCGACCACGTCGTCGATTGGAATCGCCGCTTCTTCGGCCCCTTGAACGGAAACGCCTTGTCCGACCCCCGAACCCGCCTGATTCAGCAAGATCTTCACGCCGCCCTCAACCAGGCGAAGCCCGGCGTCTACGCGGCCATGATCCTGGACGTCGATAACGGGCCATCGTGGCTGGCGCACGACCAAAATGCGCGCTTGTACACGGACGAAGCCTTGGCCACCTGGTCCAACCTTCTGCTGCCGGACGGGGTTCTTGCCGTCTGGTCGGCCCAACGGGAACCGGAGTTCCTGGAGCGGATGAGCGGTCACTTTCGCGACGTGGAGGAAACCGCAATCCCGCTGCCGGACCCCAAGGGCCGGACTCGAAACGACTACGTGTATCGCGGCATCCGGGGCTGATTCCTCACGGCAATCGCGTCCCAATGCCCAGGCGCCCCCAAGCGTCCGGCGGCGGATTAGCAACGGGCGCCGAAATAACTTGGCGATTTCGTCCACCGTGCGGGGTCAGGCTTACAGATTTCAATTTTCGCGGTCCCAGGACTTCCCACTTGGAAAGCGACTGCCCCGCGAAAACTGAAATCTGTAAGCCTGACCCCAGACGCCTGCCCAAGCCATGCCCGACAAAACGCTACTGTGGCGTCGCCGCCGTGGAACGGAGCGGCAGAAAGCGAATTCGGGCGTAACGCGCCGCCGGTTGCCCGGCAACCATGTCGGCGATCAGCAGGTCCGCCGCTTCGGTCAGCGGGTTGCCTGCACGGGGCGTGGCGGTGAAAAACGCCCCTGCGATGGGGCGCGCTACGGGAATGCGGACCGGCGCCGAAACCGAACCGTCCGCCTCGACCCGGACGGCATAGGTTCCCGTCTGTGACTTGGTCTCGGCCGTCGTGCCGACCAGGTTGCACAGGATGTACATCGTCTGATCGGGTGTGATGTGGAATCGCGGGTGACCGATGTAGCCCGTGGGACGCACCGGGCCGGCGGTCTCGCCGCCGGCGAAGAGAACCCGTTTGGCGATCAGTTGCCCGTCCTTCAGGATTCCATAGCCCAGACGCCAATCCCGCTTGATGTCCGGGAAGTGGACATCGCGCAGCCTGGGGTGAATCGGCTCCTTGGTCCACACCACGTGCAGCCGGCCATCCGGCGCCAGCCACGAATCGCCTAGTCCGACGGTGCCGCCGTCGTCCATCGTGTCGTCCAGCACGACCCACTGCGTGAACGGCTTGGACGTGATGTCGGGTGTCCAGGCGTAGTGAAGTTTGCGCATCCGCCAGCCCCAGTTGGCCCGTCCCCAGGTTTCGCTCTTCAGCGGGTCGATGCGGTTCCAGATGTTCATCGGCGACTGGCCGAGGAAATGCACGGCGCGGTTTTTCACGATCGCGTGAGGGTAATTCACGCTGGTGCGGTCGTTGCCAGAGACGGAGAACTTCGGGTCCTCACCTTTCGGCCAGTCGACTTGTCCGGTGGTCCAGTTGCCGGACTGATCCAGAAACGCCCACTGGGAATGCGTGGAAGTGACGTTCTGGAACAGGACGAACTCACCGCGCTCGCCGTCCGCGGCAAACGTGCGGTACGAATGTTCGGTGAACTTGGGCTCGCCATCCCAGTCCGGCAGCCAGTGCTTGGGCTCTCGTTCGGGATGCGCGGCGTCGAACTCCAGGAATTCCGGCCGCGCGGGCCCGCCGACGCTCTTCTGCCCCTCGCCCGCGGGAACCCAGGGAGCCAGCGTCGGATTCACCGACATGAGCAGTCGCCCGGCGTGGCTGACGCACAGCGGGCAGGGCTCGCGAGTGCGATCCCGCGCGTCCCGCTGGCGCAATTGCCAGCCGTCGGGGGTGCGCTCGTACAACGCCCAGCGGGCGTTGTTCAGCGGCGCTGCTCCCGGCACGTGTTCAAAGGCGCTGACAAACAGTTTTTCCCCGCTGCGCGCGATTTGGCAACTGCCGGAGCCCCAGAACATCCCCGAACCGTTGTTGGTGACTTCATAGGCCGGCGGGTGGCAGACGAGCTCCTCGACCTCCACCTGCACTTCAAAAGGCGGAGACGGGTCCGCGGAGACGCCAACCGGGGCCGGCGCATCCGCCAGCCAAACGGCAAGCAGCACACTGGCCGAGAAGGGAACAGTCATAGCCGATCTCCTTGCAGCAAGGGTTCGCTGTTTTTGATCACGACGTCTGTCCTGTCGAGGCCTCGCTTGGATTGGGACTGGGCCGCCGCGGCGGTTCGCCGCATCGACGTCTTGTCCGGCGCGTTCGTTCCTTTTGCCTCACCGCCGCATCACGCTGTTGCCGCTCACCCGGCGGATCAGGCTCCGCATTTCCAGCACGCTGATGGTGGCCAACACGCGCTGCACGGGCAGTCCGCTGGAGGCGACGATCTGGTCGATGCTGGTGGGCTCGGCGGCGATGGCGTTCAGGACCTGGAGTTCCAGTTCGTTCAACTGCAGTTCGGCGGGATGGTGCATCACCGTGCCGTCCGGGCGCGGCGTGGCCTCGACCAACGGGCCGAATTCGTCCAACACGTCCTCGACGCATTCCACCAATTTGGCGCCGTCGCGGATCAAGCGGTGGCAGCCGCGCGACGTGCGGCTGTCCACGCGGCCCGGCACGGCAAACACCTCCCGCCCCTGTTCCATCGCGTGCCGGGCGGAAATCAGCGCCCCGGAACGCTCGGCCGCTTCGACCACGATCACGCCCAGCGTGAGCCCCGAAATCAAGCGGTTGCGCTGCGGAAAGACGCCGCTTTGAGGTTCGCTCAGCGGCGGGTTTTCGCTGATCAGAGCGCCCCGTCCGCGGATCTCTTCGGCCAGCGTTTTATGCTCCGGCGGATAGATGTTCAGCACGCCGCTGCCCAGCACGGCCAGTGTCCGCCCGCCGGCCTGCAAGGCGGCCCGATGCGCGACGGCATCGATCCCGCGCGCCAAGCCGCTGACAATCGTCAACCCGGCCCGCGCCAAACCGGCTGCCAGGTGTTCCGCCGTCTGGCGGCCGTAACTGGTGGCGTGCCGGGTTCCGACGATGGCCACCGCCAGCGCGTCTTCCGGTCTCAGTTCTCCGTGGATGAACAGGAACGCGGGGGGACTGTGGATCTCGCGGAGCAGGCGGGGATAGGCCGGATCGGTGTCGCCCAGGATCGTGATCCCGTGCTCGCGGCACAGCTGCAATTCCTTGTTCACGTCGATCTCGTCGTTGGCGGCGACGATCTGGCGAGCGAGCTTGACACCCACTCCCGGAACTTCCCGCAATTGGCTGGGCGGCGCCGCCAGGACCGCCTCGGCCGACCCGAACCGCTCCAGAAGCGCCCGGCGCGTCACCGGTCCCACGCCGGGAGTCAGGGCCAGGCGCAGGTCCGACGCGAGCGCGTCGCGGCTGTCCGGTTCCGGTGAAAAAAGCTGTTGCGGCACGGCGAGAACCCTCGGTGGAGGCGGTTTCACTTGCAGCGGCCAATCCAGAACGGTCCCGTCCCGCCCGCGGTCAACGCGCGGAGCGTGATGGCTGGCGGACCGCCGCAACCGTTTCTGATTCGCCGGTCCTTTCTCGGACTCGCTCGCTTCGTTGAAATCGTTCCGCGGCCCGGCGAACGGCCGGGAGTCAGTTCGATTGCCAAGGTCCGGATTATACACCGGCGGCGGACAGAGGGGGCCAGCCGCCTGTGGAAAAACGGGGACAGGCGCCTCGCCGTGGCCGTCTCTCCTTGGGGTTCTTCCGTGCGGCTCCGAGCCAGCACCTCGCCTTCAACAGAGTTGCCAGCACCCAACGGCATTTCGTCGTCTTTTCCCGCGTCGTTGCTGAAGTCACGGTATCGGTGCGGGGGTCAGGCTTACAGAATTCAATTTCGGCCGTTTGTGGCGTGCGCCATAGGGTACGACCCTGCTCGGCCGAAACTGAATTCTGTAAGCCTGACCCCATTTCGCTCGACCCTGCCACCACAGCCGGCGAAACGAGCCGCAGGAGCGTTGTTACCGTCGTCTTTGCGCCGTTCGTCAAATTCACTCTCTCCCGCCGCAACTTGTTCCGTCGCCGCCTTTTCGACGGCCGCACGACGGAAGGGGCGGCAAAGGCTGATTTGTTGCCCATTTCGATCCGAACCCCGTATACTTGACGTGAGAGGATGCGGAAGCGCGCGACCCGGGTAAGCCTCGTTTCAGAAACAACGGTCCGGTGACAAGTAAGCGGCCAGGCGCCGGTCTCGCGGATCGCCGGTCAGCGGTGGCCGGCGCCATTCCGCTCACAGAATCCTCGAACGGTGCCGGAAGCGGTTGCTTTGGGAGTCCGTGGCCTTCTGAGAAGGCGTCGATATGCGATTCGTCTGGAAATGCGTTCTGTGCCTGTTCCTCCTGGCGGTGGTCCGCACTGCGCAAGGCGCCGTGTTCTTGCTGGTCACCGGCGGGCAGATCGAAGGCCAGTTGCTGAATCCCGACGAAAAACCGCGCCAAGCCTACGTCGTCCGGACCGAAACCGGCGGGACGGTGAAATTGGCCTCGGCGCAAGTCGCCCGCGTGCTGACCGTCTCCGAAGACCTGGCTTGGTACCGCGAGTCGCTGCCCCAGGTCCCGCCGACCGTGGAGGGACACTGGGCGATGGCCGAAGAGTGCCGGCAACGCGGGCTGAAACAGCAGCGTGAATTCCATCTGCAGGAGATCCTCCAACGGGACTCCGAACATGCGGAAGCCCGCTACGCCCTGGGGTACAGCAAGGTGGACGGCGCGTGGGTGAAGACCGACGAGTGGATGCTCAGCCGCGGCTATGTCCGCCATCGCGGCGCGTGGCGCATCGCCCAGGACGTGGCCTTGGAGCAAATCGCCCAGCGGAACGAGAAACAAGTCAAAGACTGGCGGCAGAAAGTCAACACGTGGCGGACGGCGATCCACAAACGGCGCGGCAAGGAGCAGGAGGCCACAGACGCCATCCGGGCGATCGACGATCCGGCCGCGGCGCCGGCCCTGGCCGAGATCGTCGGAGACACCGCGGAGCAGCGGGACCTGCGACTGCTGTGTATTGAGGTGCTTGGCAAGCTGCACAGTCCGGCAGGGGTCACGGCGTTCATCCAGCGCGCCTTGGACGACGCCGACCCGCATATCCGGGAAGCCTGCCTCGATCAGCTCGCCCGCTACGGCACGCCGCAAGCCGTGCGGATCTGCGAGAGACTGTTGGCGTCGAAGGACAACCAGAAGGTCAACCAGGCGGCCTTCTGCCTGGGAGCGCTCCAGGACCCCACCGCCACGCTGCCGTTGATCAACGCCTTGGTGACCGAACACAAATTCATCGTGCAGAGTTCCGGCGGAAATCCGGGCCAGATGAATCTCGGCTTTGGCAGCGGCCCCAGCGGCGGAGGTAATTCGTTCAGCGCCGGCGGGCGCCCGCAGGTGATCACCAAGAATCTGCGCAACGAAAACGTGCTAAATGCGCTCGTCGCTCTCCACCCCGGCATCAACTTCGGCTACGATATCGAAGCGTGGAAACGCTGGTACGTCGACCGAGACCGGCCTGCCGTGCTCGATCTGCGGCGGGACTTTTGAGGGGCCTGCGAATCCGTGACGGTCCACGGCCGGCCGGCGACCGTCCTGCGGGGGCGCGACGGCTTCGGGGAAGTCGCGACCGTCGTTGCTGATGGATTCGCCAGTTCCGGAATCCTGCGGCCGCGTTCGCACGGACTTCTTCGGTCAGGCTGTGCGCACGAGGCGCGCAGCCTGGAAACGATGACTCTGACCGAAACGCCCGTGAAAGGACAACGACGCATGAAACGTTGCATTTCGACCGGACTCGTTGCCGCCATCCTGCTGGTCCCTCCCGTTACGGCTGGCGCGCAGGACGTGCAGGCGTCCGTCCAACCGCTGGCCGATCAGACGGCACCTCAAGCGGTCGCTTGGCGGCGGCAGATTCACGCGCACCCGGAGCGGTCCAACCGCGAAGAGAAGACTTCGCAGCTGGTGGCCGCCGCCCTCCGCGAGATGGGGATTACCGAGATCAAGACGGGCGTGGCGCACCACGGCGTCGTGGCCCTGATCCGCGGCAACCGTCCCGCGCCGGTCGTGGCCTTGCGGGCCGACATGGACGCCTTGCCCGTCCAGGAAGCCACGGGGTTGCCGTTCGCTTCCCAAAACCCCGGCGTGATGCACGCCTGTGGGCACGACGCGCATACGGCGATCCTCTTGGGCGCCGCCAAAGTCCTGTTTCAGCTCCGCGAGTCGCTGCCGGGCAGCGTCAAGCTGGTGTTCCAGCCGTCCGAAGAGGGCGCGCCGGCGGGCGAAGAGGGCGGAGCGGCCCTGATGATCAAGGAGGGCGTGCTCCGCGACCCGGAGGTCAGCGCGATCTTCGGCCTGCACGTCGCACCGGACCTGCCGACCGGCCAGGTGGCCTATCGAGCGGGCGGGCTGATGGCCAGCGTCGATCGTTTCCGCGTGACGCTGCGGGGCAGGCAATCGCACGCGGCCATGCCCTGGCTGAGCATCGATCCGATCGTCGTCTCGGCCCACGTGATCACGGCCATCCAGACGATTTCCAGCCGCCGGATCGACGCCCGCCAGCCGATCGTCGTTTCCGTCGGCGTGATTCAAGGCGGACAGGTTTGGAACATCATCCCGGAGCAGGTCGTCCTTGAAGGCACCGTGCGGACGCACGACAAGGCTGTCCGCGACGAGGCCATCGGCCTCTTTCGGCAACTGGTCGAGCAGACGGCCGCCGCCCACGGCGCGCGGGCCGAGATCGAATTCTCGGGGGACCATGCTCCCGTCTGGAACGACCCCGAATTGGTCTCGCGCATGAAGCCCGCCTTGATCGCCGCGCTGGGCGAGGCGAACGTGGTGGAATCGCCGCCCGTGATGGTGGGCGAGGATTTTGCCCACTATCAGGAAGCGATCCCCGGCATGTTCGTCTTTCTGGGCGTCCGCAATGAGGCGGTGGGTGCGGTCCATCCCTTGCACACGCCGCAATTTGTCCTGGACGAAGCCGCTTTGCCCGTCGGCATCCGGACGCTGAGCCAACTGGCGATCGACTACCTGCGCAGCAAGACGGCTGAGTCGCCGCCTGCCAAGTGATGACGACTTCACTTCTGCCGAAAATCGAGCCGGACCGCCGCGTCGAAGTGGTCGCGCCGTGCCGCGTGCATTTCGGCCTGCTGTCGTTTGGGAGGCCGTCAGGGCGCCAGTTCGGCGGTGTCGGCGTGATGGTCGACCACCCGGCCGTCCGCTTGCGGGTGTCGGCGGCGGACCAGCTGGAAGCGGCCGGGCCGCTGGCCGACCGGGCACGCCGTTTCGCCTGTCTCTGGGCGGAGTCCGCGGGCTTGCCCAGCGAGCCCGCGTGCCGCATCGAAATCCTGGCGACAGCCGCGCCGCATTCCGGTTTGGGCGTGGGCACGCAGTTGGCCCTGTCGGTGGCGGCTGGATTGAACGCCTGGTGCGGGAAGCCCCAGCCTGCGCCGGCCGAATTGGCGCTCAGCGTCGGGCGGGGGCAGCGATCCGCCATCGGCACCTACGGCTTTGCGGCGGGCGGCCTGATCGTGGAACGCGGCAAGCTGCCCGGCGAGCCGATCTCGCCGCTGGAATGCCGCCTGGAGCTGCCCGCGGCCTGGCGGTTCGTCCTGGTCCAGCCTGCGGCGGCGGCAGGTTTGTCCGGTTCCGCCGAGCAAACGGCCTTTGACCGCTTGCCGCCCGTGCCCGAGGAAGTCACGCGCGAATTGCGGGCCGAAATCGACCGGGAAATGCTGCCGTCCGTGCGCCAAACCGACTTTGCACGCTTCAGCGCCAGCGTCTATCGCTACGGCCGCCTGGCCGGACTGTGCTTCGCCGCAATCCAAGGCGGCCCGTACAACGGCCCGCAACTGTCGAGCATCGTCGATCGAATCCGTGCCCTGGGAGTCGCGGGAGTGGGCCAGAGTTCCTGGGGGCCGACACTGTTCGCCCTCTTGCCCGGCGAGCCGCAAGCACGCGAATTCGTCGCCCGCCTGACCGCCGAACTGGCCCCCGAAGAGATCCGGTTGACGATCGCCCGTCCCGACAATCGCGGCGCGGAGATCGTCGGTTTGTGAGTTCAACTCATCTACCAGCCGCCGTTGACATGGATCGGCTGGCACCGGTTGCCAAAGCGACCCTGCCCGCCAACTCATCGGTCATGCGGCACTCTCCCGCAAGTCGGCGATCCGGATCGCAACTCGAGCCAGATTGAACACGAACACGGCCAGAACGGCCACGGCGGCGCCCAGCAGCACGTAGATTAGCCATGGCAGCCGTTCCGTCAACGGCAGCGGCGCCGGCTGGTAAATCGGGTTCGGCTGGCGCGGGCCGAGCGGGAGCCGATCGGGCGGCGGGGCGAGCTTCTGCGGCAGATTGCGGGCAAAGTCGTAGTTGGGGGCTTCGGCTTTCGGGTGGCCAAAGTACAGCCGCCAGGGGCCAGAGGGCGATTCGGGCCGCTTGGCGATCACCACTCTCGCCGGAGCGGCTGCTTTGACGGTCGTCAGACGCAGGGGCGGATTGCGATTGTCGGTCACGACCAGCCGCAGCCGGGCCGCTCGCACCTCGTGCCCGAACTCGGCGGCCATGTCCTCCACGCGTTCGCCCGCGCGGCGCTGCCAGACGCCGCTGGCCACGCGCTGGAACCGCTCATGGGCGTCTGCCGGTCCGCCTGCTTCGACGTACCAGTTGCGGACGAATTCCTCGTCGGCCACCGTCACCAGCAAACGGTCCACCGGCACATCGCGGCCCTGCAGATCCAGGACCCATCGCGAGCCCGGTCCGCCGTCGGCCCGCGTCGCCTCCCGCTGGCCGTAGGGCACCTCCCGCACGTCCAGTTCCCCCGGCACCTTGACCCGCCGACGGACCACGACGTCCCCGATCTCGATCGGTCGCGTGTCGTTCTGCGGGTCGGGCGAGACCGTGATCCGCAAATAGCGGTAACGGCTGGGCGTGTAGGACAACGTCTTGTCGACGAACGCCTTCTCGCCGCTGGGAAAACGCACGATGTCGCGTTTGGTCAGTTCCTTCCACTGGTTGCCGTCGTCGCTTCCTTCCAGTACCACGCGGCGGCGGTAGTTGTCGCCGGGCGTATTGACTTCGACTTCGTTGTGGTCGATCTGCTTGTCGTTGAGGTCCAACGACAACTGGACGCCGCCCGCAGGATCCGGGACGCGGTTGAATTCCTTGCCCTCGACCGCTTCCGTCGTATCCACGTCGCTCCGAATCCGCAGGGCGTAGGGAACTTCGCGCAGCTGGGCGTCGTACAGCCGCAAATCGGCCAGGTCCACGCGGGCCGCGTCGAACACGCTGGGCGGCAGGACGAAGTCGATCAGCGGCGATTTCCCCGCCCCCGCGACGGGAACTTCGGCCAAGAACTGCCACGCGGACACCGCTTCCGCTGCCCGCTCGCCGCGCGGTTGGCCGGCCGACGTGCCCGGCGGCTCGGAGCCGACGGCGCCGGCCGCCAGTACGCCGGCCGCCAGTACGCCGGTCAACACCGCGCACAGCAATCCCAGATTTCTTTGGCTAAGCGTTGAAGAAATCCGTGTCATCATGGTCCTTGGTCTCCCGCGATTGACGGTCCACCTGGGTCCGCTGGTAGGCCCATCCGGCCAGACCCAAGAGCACCGCCAAGATAAAGAACGCCAGAATGCGATAGATCTCCTGCAAGCCCGCCATGTCGTGCAGGAACGCCTTGCCCACGGTCACGGCGAAGATGAACAGCGCGGCCCAACGCACGCTCGGCGCGCGGCGGACGAACCCGATCGCCAACAGACACAGGGCGTACACGGACCACAGCGCCGACAGCGCCACTTGGCCCAGCCAGCGCCAGCGGACGGCCTCGTCGCCGGACACCTGCAGGTCTGCCACGGCCCGGAAATAGCCGTACGTGTCGATGGACAAGACGAACCACAGCAACAGCACCCCGACCGCGCCCGCCAGGGTTGTCAGGATCCGCTCGGCCCGCCCCAGCCGCGCCCAGAATCCGCGGGCGGCGGTCACCGCGCCCAGCAGGCAAGCCGTAACGCCCAACGCCGGAATCGCGTACTTGTTGAAAATGGGCGTGACCAGTTCGTGGCTGCGGTGCAGCGTGTCGACAAACACCAGCCGGCCGACGGCCAGCGCCGCGACGCCCGCCGCCATTCCGCGCAGGGCCGGCGACCGCGTCCGCAGGCCAAACCACCACAGGGCCGCCGACTCGGCCGCCCAGCCCAGCGCGATCCACTCCGCCCGCGCCTGAATCGGAAACGCCAACGCGATGAATCCGACCGCGGCGGCCAACGCGGTCAGCAACTGCCGGCCGTCGTCCGGGCGGCGCCCCAGCATGACCCGCCCCAGCACGGTGTAGACCAGCGCCATGCCCACGGCCAACAGGCCCAACCACTCGCGATACTCGGCACGCAACAGGATGCAGGCCGCCGTGAACCACAGAGAGGCACACAGCAGCAGCCGCACCAGATCTTCCCAAGTGGCCTTGCGCCGCCGAAAGACGTGGGCCGTCAGACTGTGCATCACGAACAAGGCGTAGATGACCAGCTGAAAACCGAGGGCCCACTCGAATTTCTCCGGATGGTAGTTCTCCCGGTGCCACAGCCAGAACAGCCCCTGCGTGCCAAGCAACGCCGCCGTGGCCAGGCCCGGCCAGTGCCGCCACAAGGCCAACACCACGACGCCCGCATCCAACACGGCCAGGTACGTGAAGAACGACTGGTACTGGTCCGTCTCCGAGTGCATCAGCACGGGGATCAACAGCCCGCCCAGCAAGGACATCCAGGCCAAGGCAGGCGCGTTGTACAAGACGGCCAGCAGGGCCGCTTCGATGATCACCGCCAGCAGGAACCCGGCGGCAGCTTGCTGCGGCACCAAATGGTAGAATCCGAAGGCACTGTAGACAGCCAGAAACAGCACCAGAATCCCGCCGGAAGAAAGCATCTGCGAAAAGACCCGCCAGCCGCGCAGATGGTATCGCCAGCCGCCCGCAACCAACGTCAGCCCGGCCAGCAAACCGACGGCCACGCGGCCGATGGGCCCGACCCACTGGTTCTCGTAAGCGTAACGCAGGAAGAACGCCGTCCCGAACAAGAGCAGAACGACCGCGACCCAGCCCAGCCCTTTGCGCCCGATGAGCAGTTCCCAGTTGATCGCCGGACGCAGCGGCGGCGAGACCGGAACCGGCGGCGGTGGGACGGACGCGCTCGAACGGCCTTCCTCCGGGCTCGCGATCACCGTCGCCTCGACCACCTCCGACGTGTCGGCAGGCGAGCGGTCATTACGCACCGAGCGCGTTTCGGCCTCCAAGCAGGCCAGTCGCCGCCCCAGATCACCGACGCGGCGGAACAACACGATCACCAGCACCAAGGTCGCGATCGGAAGCAGCACGACAACCGCGAACAGGAGGATTCCCAGCAGTCCGAGAAGTAGTTCTTCCACGTCTGATCCTCCGCTGGGAAAACGAGTTGCGTATCCTGGTAGCTTCCGGGTGTCGCCCCCGACCCGCTCGGCCAGAACCCTGCCGAGCCGAACAGGCCGCAGGCCGCGCCCGCAGCATGCCTGGCCCCCGCGACGGCAGGCCGCGCCCGCGACGGCAGGCCGCGCAGAAATGACCTTCGCTAGCATTCTAGCGGGCGCCGCATTCCGACACAGGACCAACGCGGATTTCTTGGCCGGATCGGCCAAAGGAGATTTCCAGCGAAAGCGTTCGGTCTGTGCCGACTGTAAGGACGAATGCGACTTTGCCGCCTGTATCGGTTCTGCCGCCGAGACCAGAATCCATGGTTGCAGCGGATCTTCTCAGCCGATGCATAAGGCGGCGGATGACTTCCGCGATGAGACCCTCATCAACCCCCCGCCCGGCAAGTCGGGCTACGAGTCGACCTTCAACTCGCCCCACCGACCTCCGATTTGTACGGGTGTCTTCGCCCCTCCATGACCCAGCCGCTCCCCACGGCTGGGTCTTTTCGTTTCCAAACACGTTTGGGGGCCCTTGATTTTCCGCCCCAATCAGGCGAAAACTTGCGGTGGGCGGATGGTATTTGGCCGAGCGGCGAATTTCCTGGAGCGCGGCAAGTGCGAACCGGAACGAGCCTTGCCCTGCCGCGCGCCCGGCCTGACAGCGGGTCCTCCTGAGGCACGAAGATGTTTTCCGACGCGATCGACAACCTGCAGCGAGACTACACGGACCAGTACGTCGTGGTGGACGACCAGCGGCCCGAGTTGCGCCGCTTCCGCGGGATGACCGGGATTGTCAAGACGGTCAACATGAACGGGCGGGCCTTGGTCCAGTTCGACAGCCACAACAACCTCGGTTGGTACGACATCGAACTCGATTTCCTCAAAATCGTCCCTCCACCGCCGCCTCGGGAAACGGAGACCAAGGCAGCCAAGCCGCCGGTACCCAAAAAGCAAGAGGCGTGATCGCGTAAGATGATGGAAAGCGGTTCCCACCTCATCAGGCTGTGCGATTGTCCCGAGCTGAACGAGGCGACGCTCGTCCTGGCTTTTACCGGCTGGATGGACGGCGGGGATGTCTCGACCGGCACCGTCAAGCGGCTGGTGCATCTGCTGGATGCCACGCCGGTGGCCAGCATCGATCCGGAAGCCTTCTATCTGTACAACGTTCCCGGCTCGATGGAGATCGCCTCGCTGTTCCGGCCCCACGTCGAAATCAGCGACGGGCTGATCAAGTCTGTGAACATGCCCGAAAACGAGTTCTACGTCCATTCGCCGGCCAATCTGGTGCTGTTCATCGGCAAAGAGCCCAACTTGCGTTGGCGGACGTTTGGCGAGTGCGTTCTGCAGTTTGCCAGTCAGGCCGGAGTGCGCCGTATTCTGTTCATCGGTTCCTTCGGCGGTTCCGTGCCGCATACCCGCGAGCCGCGGTTGTTCATCACCTGTTCCGATCCCGAGCTGCGGCCCGAAATGGAAAGATACGGCCTGCGCCGGACCGACTACGTGGGACCCGGCTCCTTCACGAACTACCTGATGACTCTGGCCAGACCGATCGGCTTGCAGATGGTCTCGCTGGTCGCCGAGATTCCCAGCTATCTCCAAGGCGCCAATCCGCTGAGCATCGAAGCGGTGACACGGCGGTTGGCCAAGATCCTCAAACTGCCCCTGGACCTCGCCTCCCTCCGCTCGGCCAGCACCGCCTGGGAACTGGAAGTCTCCAGCGCCGTGGACCAGAACGAAGAGCTGACGCAACTCGTCCGCCGCCTGGAAGACGAATACGACAACCAGCTGCTGGAGCAGGCCGACGAACACTAGCGCCAAACGGTCGTAGGCTGCTTTACAATCACGCTGGGGTCAGGCTGACAGAATTCAGTTTTGGCCGAGCCACGTCGTTGCCTCTAGCCGGACCCACCGTCGGCCAAAATTGAATTCTGTCAGCCTGACCCCTTTGGAAAGTCTTCCGTGTCGTGCTGCGCTGGCCTGTCGTCGTCGAAGCCGCGGAAGTAGGATGATTCCGTTTCTCCGGGAACGATTCGCCGTCCCGGCCTTCCTTCGAGTGGAGTACTTCCATGAGTGCGAGACGCATGAAGTCGTTCAGTGGGCTCTTCGCGGCTCTTCTCCTGGGCGCCTGGGCGCCGTCGTGGGCCCCGGCCGCGGAGAAACCCAAAGCGGCTGCGAATCATCCGCCGGGGTTTGTCACGCCGAAGCCGGATGCGGTGATTCCCTTGTGGCCGGGGGATGCTCCGGGGCTGCTGCCGGGCGGGCGGGCCGAGACGCTTGTGAACGAACGCTACGGCAACGTGTCGGCGCCGCAGTTGTTCGTGTACCTGCCGCCGAAGGAAAAGGCCAGCGGGACGGCGCTGGTGATCGCGGCGGGCGGCGGCTATCACCATCTGGCCATGTGCCTGCACGTGGAGAACGTCGTCAAGTTGCTGCACGACCAGGGGATCGCCGTGTTCGGCCTCAAGTACCGGACCCGGTACGGCGCCAACGACGTGGTGGCCGATGCGCTGGCGGACGGCAAGCGAGCGGTGCGGATCGTGCGCAGCCGGGCGGCCGAGTGGGGCATCGACCCGCACCGGATCGGTTTCCAGGGCTACTCGGCCGGAGCCAATCTGGGCCTGAACCTGGCGGGCCAATTCGACGCGGGCGACCCGGCCGCGGCGGACCCGATCGAGCGGCTCAGCAGCCGCCCCGACTTCTGCGTGCTGATGTGCGTCTGGCCGAACCGGCGGACGACGGCCGATTTTCCGCTTAGCAAGAATTCGCCGCCGACCTTTTTCGCCCACGCCCGCGACGACACCACCGCACCGATCGGCTTTGCGATGGAGGTCCGCGAAAAGCTCCGCCGCCTGGGCGTCCCGGACGAGATGTTCGTGGTGGACACCGGCGGCCACGGGGCTTTTCACATCGGCATGGTCGAGGGCCCCGGCGTGCGGTGGCCGGAAGCCCTGCTCCTTTGGCTGAGAAAGATCAGCCTGTGGCGCCAATTGCCGTGACGGCTTCCCCGCGGGACGGATTGCTGACCCGTCCGGGACGAAAGGACGTTCCGTCCTACGGTGCTTGTGCCGGTGCATCCGGCGTCTGGGCGGCGGCGGGCGGAAGCCGCTTGACGGCGATGTTGCGGAACAGCACGGGATCTTGGTGCCCGGCGAAGCCGAAGTGGCCGCTGGTCCGGTCTTTGCCCGGATGCGGCCAATTGTCCTTGAATTCGGTGACCTTGCTCAGGTCCGCGTTCAGGATGACCGTGCCGTTCAGTTCGACGAGGATGGTCGAGCCCTGGACGGTCACCTGCTGGTAGTTCCACTGTCCGACCGGCCGCAGATAGCCGCGTTGGGCGGGCACCATCGCGTAGGCCGAGCCGTGGAACTGGCGCGGATCGAGCTTGGCATACTTCTCGGCCGTGTCGTCGATCACCTGCAATTCGGTCATGCCGTCGTACGCCGCCCGTCCCGTGCCGGGATAGCGGATCGCCAGGCCGTTGTTGCCGCCCGGCGGCAGCTGGAACTCCAGCCGCGCGACGAAATCGTCGTATTGCTCCTCCGTGAACAGCACGCCGCCCTTGCCCTGGCGGCAGACGATCGCCCCGTCGCGGACTTCGTAGTTGTCCACCGCGCCGGCCCAGCCGCTCAGATCGCGGCCGTTGAACACCGGCTGGAACCCCTGCGCCGCGTCGTCGCCGCGGAGACGCCGATTCGCCTCGTCGGCCGGGATCTCCCGGACCAAGATGTTCCGCCAGCGGATTTCGCCCCCGTGCGTCTGCAGGTGAATCGGGCCGCGCACCGGCAACGGCGCGACGCGGTCCTTGTCCCAGTAGTTCTCCATGATCGCGTGGTCGACCACCAGTTGGCCGTTCAACAGCACGGTGGTGCGACTGCCGATCTGCGTGATGCGGAACTGGTTCCATTGGCCGAACGGTTTGTCGGCCAGGACCAGGGGCAGCTTGCCGGGCGCGTCGGCGCGGTTGTTGTACAGCCCGCCGGAGCCCTTGTCGGCGCCCCGGTCCCACTTGCCGCCCGCTTCCGTGTAATCCCAGATCTGGATCTGCGGCGCGCCGCGCAGGTAGATCCCGCTGTCGGCCTTGGCCACGGTCTTGTACTCGATCAGCAGTTCGAGATCGCCGAACTCCTCGCGCGTCGTCGCATAGGGGCCTTGTCCGTCGTTCACCAGTTCGCCGTTCTCGACGCGCCAGTGAGCCAAGAATTCCTCTTGCTTGGCCTCGATGGCCTGCTCTCGTTCTTCCGCCGGGACGCGCTCGGTCTGGTGAGGGTTGTTTCCGTACCAGCCGTCCAGATTCTGGCCGTTGAACAAAGCTCGAAAACCTTCCGGCGGATTGGGTTCGGCCGCCAGCAAGACGCCCGCAATCGCGAATTGGCTGAAAACGATCAGGGTTGCCAGACTGGCCAGTTGGCCTTTCGGGAAGTATCTCATGAAGCATCTCATGTCGCGTACCTCTTGGGAGTGTCGATGGGGATGAAGCGTGCGTTTCAAAGGGGGGGCCAGGCACTTCAAACTTCAATCTTCGCCGCGAAAACACGTTGCCAGTGGTAGAACGTGGGGCAGCGAAGATTGAAGTTTGAAGTGCCTGACCCCGCACATTCCGTTCGGGGACGTTGTCTTGGCCGCCGTTGCCGGCAGTCCAGGCCTTTTCCGCAGGCCGCCGCGGGGCAAGGGGCTTCCTGCCTCTCACTGGTTCATCTCGTCGATGATCCGTTGCGTTTGTTCGGTGGTCCAATTGCCCGGCCGGTTGCCGCCCAGGTTGGCCTCCATTTCCGCGGCGGTGGGGCGCGGGGCCTGCACGCCTTGCGGCGGCACGTCGATCCGGGCAACCCAGCAGAGGGCGTTCAGCAGGATCTGGCGGAAACCGTCGTGGGCGTAATTCCAGTGGTCGTGCCCGCCCGTGAAGCCGAAGCCGCGGCCGCCGTCCGGGCGCTCGTAGGCCCAGGCCACGTGCTCCGCCATTCCGACGCGGGACCGCACCGTCGGGTTGCCGCTGTGCGGTCCGTCGCGCCCCTGGCGAGTCCTCTCCGGCGGCACGGCGCTCAGGATGGGCGTCACGCCTTGCATCCCTTCGCGGAACCGCATGTGATAGTACCACTCGTCGTGGATCGCGAACGGCCGCACGCCGCGGGTGATCGGGTGGTCCGGCAGTTGTTTGAATTCCGCCTTCCACGACGGATTGACCGACCAGTGCTGCTCGTAGTACCCGCCGAGCCAGGCGAGCAGGTATTTTCCCCAACGCGTGCCAGGATCCAACGCGTAGTGGATATAGGCGATGCCGACGCCCCGCTGGGCAAAGGCGTCCAGGGCCTGGTAGTTGGCCTCCGAGCCCAGCACGCCGTTGCCGTCGCAAGCGATCACCATCGCGGCGGCCCCGTCCAGGACCGACAGGTCGTTCGGCCAGCCGCCTTCTACGACGACCGCCTCAACGCCGGACACGCTCTTGTTGAGAATGCCGGCCAGCAGCTTGCACTCGGCCGGATAAGCGTGAGCGCTCCATCCGTGGCTCTGCCGGCCGGGCAGAAACACGATCTTCTTCTTGGCAGCCGCCGCCGGCGCCTGGTCCGCGCCGGCGGCCGGCGCAACGGCCGGGCCGAGGCAGGAAACGGCAATCCCTAACAGGACAACAATCGCGATGCGGTGTCTCATGGCAGCAATGCCTCCAAGGTGAGTCTGATGTGCGGGGAACGGGTTGCGGAAAACGGGGTTCGCAACCGTCAGCAGAAGCCCTCTTCCGTCCGGCGTCAACCGCCGGCGAAGCGCCCGTCACAGCAAGCGCGCGCCCAGGTTTTGTCTTCCGGACCGGTGCACTTCTGGGCCATTATGAAGCCGAACGGAGTCGCGCACAAGAGCCGTCCCTGCCGGAAAGCAGGGAGGCCGCCCGACGGCAAAGACGCCGCCGAAGTCCGTCAAGCCGTCGCGGAAGGACCAGAAGCTAAACCGTGCGACATCGCACGCAACGCCAGCCGCCGACAGCCGCGCCATCGGGCGCACGCGGTTCCCGTTCCCGCCCTGCACGTGAAGGAAACGGAACGGTGCTCCTCCACCGAAAAAGGTCCCGCCGAGTGCGCTAGGGTAGTGCGTCCAGCCTGGTTTCCACAGCCTGTCTTTTTCGGCCGTGGGTGAAGGAGACCTTGCCGTACTTGTGGACAGTATTGGGTTTGGGGTGCGGTTTTGTCCAGCCCCCCAGGGACTCGGAACCGCTGGACGTTGCCCGGAGCGGGCCAGAGGTAGCCGGGGTGCAGGAGAAACCCCAGGAACTCCAGCGACTCGCGGCGGGCGTCCAGGATCCGGGTCTTGGCCCCGTTGACGCGCAGTTCCAACCGGCCCAGTTCGCGCACCGCTCGCCGCCGCGCCTGCTCCGCCTCCTCGCGGCTGCGGCAGCAGATCACGAAATCGTCGGCATAACGGACCAGCGCACAGCCGCCGCCCAGCAGCGCCCGATCGAAGGGATCCAAGTACAGATTGGACAGCAGGGGCGACAGCGGACTGCCTTGCGCCACGCCCCGCGGCGTGGCCAGGAACCGCCGCCCCAGCCGGGCGCCGACCTCCAACTGTTGCCGGACAATCTGCAGCAACGCCCCGTCGCGCACCCGCTGCCCCAGCAGGTCCAACAGCCGCCGGTGCGAAATCGAATCGAAGAAATCGGCAACGTCCGATTCCAGGAACCAGGGCTGGCCGCCATCCCGCCGACGCAACAACTCGGCAATCGCCTGGTGTACGTCGCGGCCGGGACGGTAGGCAAAGCTGGTGGCGGCCAGGCAGGGCTCGGCAATTCTCTCCAACACCAGGCGGACCGCCTGAGCCACGACGCGGTCGGCAATGGTGGGGATGCCGAGTTGCCGCTGGCCGCCGCTGAGCTTCTTGATAAAGGTCCGCCGCACGGGCTGGAACCGGTAGCGGCGCTGGCTAAGCGCATCGCCGATCCGCTGCAATTCGCTGTCCGCCCGCCGCCGGAACTCGTCCAGGCTGACGGCGTCCACCCCGCCCGCCGGGCCGCCTTGCTGGACCAGGCGCCAGGCCCGCCGCAACAGTTCGGGAGCGCACAGTTGATCGTACGTCGGGGTCTTTGGCCGAGCGTGATGGGACATGGCGGTCGGTGGTCTCCAGAGGGGAAGGGGGAAATCGTAGGCCGCTCGCTCCGCGAGCGGTCTACGGTAGGCTTCGTTCCCGCTGGCGCACGGCGAACCGGTCCACGATCTGCCGGGCTTGTTGTTCGAACGTCGCGCGTTGCGGTTGGCCGCCGTAACGGGCCTCGAACACCTGCAGAAACCGGCGGAAGGCGTCGGGATTCAGCCGCACGCCGTTTTCCGTGTTGTGGAAATGCTCCGGGCGGAACGCGCCCTGGCGGACTTCGGCCAATACCAACTGGTCCACCACCGGCGCTCGCAGAGGCTCGATCAGGTCGCAGGCCAGGGCCGGCTTGCCGGCGCGACGCTGATGGTAGACGCCGATCAGCGGGGCCAGTCCGATCGCCGCCGCGTACGCCTGGACGCGGGACAACAGCAGCGTGTAACCCAGCGATAGCAGGCCGTTGACGGGATCGGTGGCCGGATGACAGCGGCGGCCGGGATAGGGCATGGGGTCCCGAAACAGCGTCCGCAGGGCCGCGTGCCAGCGCGCGGAGGCGGCCCCCCGTTGGCACTCATGGATTTCTCCCTTTCGTCCAGATTCAAGCGGGTCACCAAATGACGGACGTCTCGAACACCGGCTGGCCCGGCGCGCCGGCGGCGACGTGGGCGGTCTGCCAGGCCTGCGGCAACGCCCAGGCGCCCACCGTGTCGGTCCGCACGTCGATCAGGTCCGCCAACTCCTGCATCAGACCGTCGACGTCGGCCCGCGACAGTTCGGCGACGAACACCGATTTCTGCACGCGCAGTCCGGCCCGCTCCAGGCGTTTGGCCACCTTGGTCCGGCGGCGATTGGCACTGATGTCGTAGGCGATCAACCAGTGCATGGACTTCGGAGTTCAGAGTTCGGATCTTAGATCTTAGATTTCAGATTCGAGGCATTTGCGTCAGCGGCCGGCGATCAGCCCGGCGATCAGCACCACGATCCCCACGGACACTCCCAGGAACACCAGGTAGCCAAGCCAGCCAACGCCCAACAGGGCCACCAGTTCGGCAAGCGTTCCGCCGCCCAGGAAGAACACCGCCAGGGCCACCAGGATCAAGCAACCACACCCGCCGTCGCCACCGCCGCCACTCATCGTCGCACCCCTTTCCCCGTTGTCGTTCGCCGCTGGTTTCGCGCGTCACGTGAGGGACGCAGCCCCACTTGGCTCGCGTCAGGCCCGCCCTCCGGGCGAACCCGCGCGGATGCTCCTGCCCTGCAGTCCGCGGGGCGTTTGGATCACGATGCAGCTGAGCCGCTGGCCGGACGCGAAGGTCAGCGCCTGCTGGCATTGACCCCGGTGCAGGAACACGTCGGCGGCCAGGCCGGCCGTGCGGCCGAAGGCGTACCGGCCGTCGGCGGCGACGTTCAGCACGGTCACGGTCTGCCGCGCCTCGTCGCTCACGAACACCTCGCCGCTCAGGCGGCCGGCGTTCACGCGCCGCGTGTGCTCGCTTTGGAAACGGCTGCCGGCCCGGTCGCTCAGCAGCTGGACGCGCCCCCACTGGTTGCGCAAAGGCCACAATCAGCGCCCCGCTGCCGTTGCGAAGCTGTTCACTGGCGCGTTGCATGGACGAGGGCTGAGACTCCCACAGGCGGGGCTGCGACTCATCCAACTCGGCACCGTTGAGCACGCTGGCTAGTTCGCGCAATCGCCACCGCCAGGGTTCCGCGTTGGCGAACTCATCGTTCCGGGCGATTACCGCAGCCGCATCAAAACCGCCATGCTTGATCAAGGCGGCGACCTGGACCCGCGTCGCCAGGGATTCCGCAGGCGGCACAATGACCCGCGCGGACGGCGGGACATGCGCCGCCTCTTCAGGCCGGCGGACGAACAGCAGGCCGCCGCCGAAACGATAACGGCACGAGGCAGCCAGGATCGGCTTCGTTTCCGGCATACCTGCGATCTCGGAGAGGACCGCCCGGCAATCCGCGTGAGTTCGGGCCAACTCGCGGATTTGCTCGTCAATCCGGCTGGCGGCGGCTACGGACAGGTGCCGTTGGTTCTGGCGGTCTACCGCGTAGAGTTGCTCGTCTTCGCGGAGGAAAACGCATTCCTGGACGGCATCTTCCGAGAGCGACAACGCGGCCGCCAGGGGCGCCCGGACGAGCGTCGCGGCGGCGATCGCTTCCTGGTCGCGAAACCGTCCTTCCGCGCGACGCGTGCTCAGCAGCAGCACGGCCTGCGCGCGTCCCAGTCGCCCTGCGTGCTGCAGTTGCCTGATCTCGTCCGACAGTTCGGCGAGCAGCGGCGCGCAGAGACGCACCGGTTCCGTGCCACAGTCGATCCGCTAGTCCTCCAGGTCCTTTCCCGAAATCGGCGTCGCCAGAACGTTCGTGGCAGGATCGTACTGATACTCCTTCTCGTAGAATCTCTCGACTGTCGGTTCCAGACAATCATCCAGACCAAGCATCGAATAGCGAACGCGTTGATCCAGGCATGCCTGGTGGAAAGCCCGTTCGTGCTTGCGCCGGAGACGGAGTCGAAGGGGACGGAGAAGGCGATTGGATTCGTAGACGACCTGGATATCGCTGTCTCCCGAGGTCACGATCAGCACGAAATCTTTGGCCATGGGCCGACTCCTGTGACAAACGGTCCCTTCGACGATGTCATCGTAACGCATGCGGAAATCATCTGGCGATTTCACCCACTGGCTGGGGTCAGGCTTACAGATTTCAATTTTCGCGGTCGCAGGACTGAAGACTTGGAAAACGCCTGCCCCGCGAAAATTGAAATCTGTAAGCCTGACCCCTTACTTCGCGGAAACCGGGATGTTCTTTCGGTCACCGTTGCTCGCGGTCGATTCCCCGGCCGCGCCATGAATTGCACGTCGTTCTGGCCCAGCGTGGCGATGGACGCGAAACCCTTCGGCACAACCAGGCGCCCGAAGTCCACAAAACGCGGTCTGACGGCAGTCGGGATGGCCCTTAATCTGCCCGTTGACTGCGCCAGGGCTGCCCTGCTACTGCCCTTCTCCGTCCAGATCCTCCAGTGACTTCAGCCCGCCAGAGGCCCCAGAGGACCGTGCCGTGCCGGCTTCCGGCAATTTGCGGCCGGCGGCGTGTCTCTTTCTCTGATTGGTGTGGTAGTTGTAAATGGTCTTGGCTCCAGGACGCTCCGAATTGACCGAGTCGCCGTTGACTTTCCGCGCGATATCACGTGGGTAGTCGAAGGACTTTCGTCCCGCGTACCGATGCACCTGCAGCCAAGGCACGAAAACCTGTTCGACCCAGTCGGCCCGTTGGCGGTCCGTGAACGATTGGGCGATCCTTTGAGCCAAGGCCGCCACGGCGGACCTGCGCTGCTGATCCAATTCGGCGGACCCGTTTTGGGAGGACATCGCTGGCCGCAGTTCCTCGTCGAACTGCAGCCGGCACATCGCCTTGACCCGCACACGGACGCTGCCCAGGCCCAACGGGCGCCCATGTCCGACCTTGAGCGCCAAGAGCGGACGCTGGTCGTCGTCCGGCTTCCAGGACGCGACGCGTTTCAACCAGGCGATCAGTTTTGGTGTCCGGCTCCGATCCAAGCCCAGGTTTTCGACGAAATGTTCGATCAGTGGCTGGTCCGCCGCAAGCGCCAACCAGAGCGCCCCCAGTTCCCATGTCCGGAGATCGCGAAAACGGAGCGTGAACTTGAATTCGGTCCCAGGTGTGGACACGAAGCGGGCGATGCCGGCTTGCTCGCTCAGGACGGCCAACTTCCGATTCGCTGCCTCGCCGAGCCACCAATCGGCTTGGCCGGGACCGGTCAGTTCGTAACATTCGCGCGCGTGGGCTGCATCCGGCTGGTGGAGATAGAACTTGCGGCCGTTCAAGTCGCCGGCGGCTTGATCTACCAGCGTGTCCCCGTAGGTACACAAGGTGCCGCGGTCTTGACGTTGGCCGAGTTTGTCCTGGGTCAGGTAGGTTTCGACCGCCGAGGGTTTGGGGCTGCTCAGCGGGCGGAGAGGCACCAGGCAGGCGGATGGCCCCTCATTCAGGAATCGTCCTTGGCGCCGTGGGTCTCCGTCTTCCACCGCCCAGTTGACGCTCACTCGGCCGGCCAACTGCTTGAAGCTGCCGTCTGCGACGAAGATGACGGGGACAGGGCGCAGTTGACGCTCACTCGGCCGGCCAACTGCTTGAAGTCGCTGCCGGTCCCGCCGATGCCGAAGGTCAAGGGCTGGTCGGGGACCTCGTAGCCCGTTGCCTGCTGGGCGACGTAACCGAACAGGCCGCGGGCTGGTGCCTCGGTGTCGGCCCTGGCCGGATCGAGAATCGCGTCCCCAGTTGCTACGTTGCGGATTGTTTGCCATCGAAGTTCAACCTCCACCCTTGCAGGACACCGGCTTCGTAGTACAACCGGACGCCGACTTGTTTGACTTGTTTGTCACCCAGTTGCGTGTGGCTCAGGCCCGTATGGACGTCGCCGGGTCCGGGCCGCCGGCGCAGCAGCACGTCTTGGTCGCGGTACGTGGCCGAAAGCTTGGGCGGCCCGCCCTCCCCGGACACTTCGAACCAGGAGGGCCTGTGCGACCCTTCGCACCAGACGGCCCAGCGTGCTCCCGTTCCGTCGGACACGACGTGCAGCAAGCCGTCGAGATAGAACAATCGTGCCTCGGCCAACGCCGCTTCGCCGCCCACCCGATCCGGCGCGGCTAGACCGGCGAATCCCGCGATGGGATCGGGACCGTTCACGGGATCGCGATACACCAGCAGCGGCTTGGCCTGCTGGTCCAGCTGTTCCTTGACGAGGGCTTGCACGTCCTTGGTTGTGGAACCATGCCAGACTCGCCAGCTGATTGAACCATGCCGTTCTTTTTCCATATCTCGTTCCTTTCGATCCGGCCCGCCATCCGCCTTACGTCGCGGTGGGCGGATCATCCCACAGACCAACGATACGCTGCGAGGGAGTTGCCGTCAGTTCGGCCGGCTGCGGAGTAGGGCAAGCCTCATCGCCCGCGCGGCGCAGTTGGATGTCGCGGAGGCCTTCTGCAGATCGCTCCCCAACGGATCGTCCTTCCAATTCGGATCGCGAACCAGCGTGGCTCGGCCGTCCGGTTCTTTCCTCGCTCGCTGCAGGCGCGAGGCCGTCTGCCGCAATGGCCCGCGCAGTCCGCCGCCGGGCAGGTATGGCCGCTCGGTCTTCGCCGTCGCAGCGAGCGTCGTCACAAACGGCGCGTCCGGCAATTTGAATTCGTCGTTCACGACTCGCCAATGCTCCAGCGAACCGCCGGTCTCGGAGGGCTCCCGTTCTCCGCGGTACTTGTCCGCTACCGACAGTGGTGGAAGCGGATCCGACTGTTGCGACGTGAGGGCGACCGACGGATGCGCGCCGACCTGCAGCACATCCCAGCCGTAGCCGGATTCGGCGAGGCCGGGAGTCAGCCGGACACGAAACGACAGATAGTGCCAATCACCTCGCCGCCACCGCTGTGTGTCGTCCTTCGCACGCTGGGCGGCTAACTGGCGAGCCTGATCGACAGCGTCATCCCATTTGGGGCAGTCCCCCTGCGTCGTGACCTCCGCCTCGACATCCCCCCCGGCGCCGCGTGTTATCCGGCCACAGTTGGATCGCTGCCGGGGTCTTCCGTTTCGTCCAATCCATTTGTGGTCACCTCCACTCAGCTGCAGCGGAATAATTCGCCAATCCGCAAGGGGACAAAGCCCACGTGCGGCTGATTGCTCTTGTCTCGAGCAATCCGCGCGCCAATCCTGCGGCGCTTGGTAAATCCTCCAAACCGAACGCTATCCTTCGGCCACGTTGCAGCCCTTTCTCGTTTGCATGGACTCAGGATTCCGACTGGAAGTCTCTCGTTGGAGAACGGCAGGGCCTTCTTTTTCGCTGGCTGGAGAAAATGACGAGCGATCACGCTGCCACACGGAGGACTGCGGGCCGATGCGGGGAAGTCGTCGTTTCGGCGGCGTGGGAGACTGGAAGATTGTCTGGCCAAGGCCCGCCAGCAGGTCGAGGAATTGAAGAAATTGGGCGAGGAGTCGCCGGGCGAACTGACGAAGCGACAACACGCAGCGCGGCAGCGTGCGGCGGCGGAACGCCAACCGCATCGGCAGAATCGTCAGCAAGCTTGGCGAGAAAGCCGGCGTCCAGACGAGCGACACCGGCTGTGCGACCGCTCACGACTTCCGCCGCTCCTTCGGCACACGTTGGGCAAGCCGAGTCACGCCGCCGGAACTCCAGCAGCTCATGCGGCACCGATCCATCACGACCACCATGAGCTACTACGTCCGTCTCGATTCCTCGGAATTAGCGGCGAAAATTGCGGGAAAAGTAAACGATTTGGTAAACGATCCGCCCCAGCGACCGTTGGCCACCGACACATTGCCGATGTCCAACAACGAAAAAACCCGTTGCAGGGCAACGGGTTACAAAGCGGAGGGCACGGGAGTCGAACCCGCAACCGGCAAAGCCGGCATCTGATTTCGAATCAGACCCCTCACCATTCGGATACCCTCCGGCAGTGACCGTGCTTATTAGACTATCGCTGCGGTCAAATGGCAAGACGGGTTTGGCGGGAAGGAAGTTCAAGGGGTTCAGTCGGTTTTTCGGCGTTGCATGATCCAGGCGTGATCTGGGTGGGGAAAGCCGAGCTCTTTGTCTACCAGGTTCACAAGCGGACGGGCGGCCAGGTATCGGCGGAGGTTTTCGCAGAAGAAGTCGGTGACGTCGTTCTCGCGACGGACTGCCTGGGCGCCGACGTGCGGGGTGATGATCACGTTGGGCAGTTCCCATAAGGGGCTGGCCGCTGGCAAGGGTTCAATTTCCGTGACGTCCACCCCGGCGCCGGCGAGGTGGCCGGAGTGCAGGGCGGCGACCAGATCCGCCTCGACCACCACGGGACCGCGGGCCACGTTGATCAAGGTCGCTCCTGGCTTCATGCGAGCCAGTTGCGGGGTCGCGATCATGCCTTTGGTCCAGCGATTCAGGGGCACGCACAGGATGACGATGTCTGACATGACGAGAAGGTCGTCCAGGCGATCGGCCGGCCACAGTTCTGCGACGTGGGACGGCTTGTGGATGGGGAAGGCGTCCGTGGCCAGAATCCGGGTCTTGAACGGGGCGAGGACTTCCGCCAGACGCCGCCCGTTGCCGCCGAAGCCGACGATGCCCACCGTGGCGTGGTGCAAATCGCGCGTGGGACGGCGGATGAATTCCCGTTGGAGCGATGCGCGGAAGAACATTGGCAGGCTGCGGAGCAAGCCCAGCAGCAGCGCCAGCGTCTGTTCTGCGACCTGATCCGCAAACAGTCCGGATGCGCTGGTCACGGTGATATCCGAGCGGATGACGGAGGGCGTCAAGCAGTGATCTAGTCCGGCGGCGGAGGACTGGATCCAGCGCAAACGGCCCTGGGCGACGACTTCGTCCCAGGGCACCGGCCGCTCCTTGGCGTGTCCGCAGAAGACGTCGGCCCGGAGGATTTCTTCCGGGATCCGCTGTTGTCCCGCATCGACGATTTTGGCGTCGGGCGCGGCGGCGGCGATTTGTTTCAGGTGGTGGGGTTTGACGGGATAGCCAATCACGATGCGCATGCGGGGTGCCTTTCTTTCCAAGCTCTTCAAAGCGTTTCGGGTTTCAGTAGTCTGCTCCTTCGGGACGGGCCCACCGCCAGTACGTGCGCCGCCAGCGGAAGCTGATGCAGCCGCAGAAGTAGGCCAGGGATCCGGAGAGAACGAGCATCAGCAGGCACCAAGTGCTCGCCTGTCTGCCTGGCAAGCTGTCGCCCAGTTCCAAAAACTGGACAACCTGGCTTTGGGGACCAGCCAGCGTGAGTATGCCCAGCAGCGCGGCATAGGCGGTGGCGAACGCGAGCATCACGATCGACGTCACCCACGCGGTTCCCCAATCCGGCAACTGTATCAGGTAGACGGCATAAGCGATCTGAAGTCCGCCGGCCAGCAGCAACGCCAAGGCCCAGCGGGAGACTGGCGCGGAGTCCGCCTGGGGGGCGGATGGAGTCACATTCAGCAGGGCGGGAATCATGCTCACCACCGCCACGGCGATGACCCACATGCCCAACTGGTAGACGGGCCAACGTTTCATCCAGTCGTATTCCACGCCGGGAAGCGAGACGGGGATTGGCGCGGGACGGGGCGGCGTCGGCGGGGGTGGAACGCAAGGCGGGGGGGCGGGGTTCGGCGACGCTGCGGCGGCGACCGACTGCCTCGAGGCGGTCTCCGAGGGCAACGGCGGAGGGAGCGGAGGGGGGGGCGGCAAGTCGTTTGCCGGTTGCGGCGGTGCGTGCTTCCGTGGCGGGGCTGGAACAGCCGGTTCGCTGGCCACCGCGGGCTGGCCCTGTTTGCGGACAGGCAACTTGGGTGGCCGAGAGGAAGTCTGGCCGGGCAGGGGCGGCGGTGAGGGTCCGGAACGCGATGCAGGATTCAAGCAGGCTTCGTCCGGCGCGGTCCGGTGGTTTGCTTCCGAGACGCCCTGGGCCGCGGGTTCGGCAGGTGCAGCTCCTGTGGGCGATTCCACGGGAACGGAGAGCCCTGTGCCGCAAGTCGGGCAGCGCACGGTCTGGCCGGCCTGCTGCCGAGGCACGCGAAGCGACTGATGACAGGAGGTACAATGCAGTGTCAGGCTCATACGCTTGAGGGCTGACCGTGAGTGATCCGCCGAACCGGGTGAAGGCGCTCATTGTCGCTGGCAGGCCCGGCGATGTCCATGCCCCGGTGTGCGGACGGCGGCTGCTGGCGGCGTGCGGACGAGCGGTCTACGCGGGAACTGAGGACTTGCCGTACACTGAAGGGGGTCCTTCCTGATTTGGGCCCTTTTTTCGGTGGAAAGGTCGCCATGTCCAAACCGCTGCCGCTGGGCTGTTTCATGACCGACATCAATCTGGGCATTTACACGGCAAATATCGATCCCGGCCGCACGATCTACGCGACGTCGGAACGGACCGCGATCCGGCGGCATCAGTTCGGCGAGGTGCCCTTGGTGTGCCTTATGGAGGGGCTCTTGCAAGCCAGTTGGAAACGGCGCGCCCGCCCGCGCATTCCGCAACGCGAATCCGCGTGGGGTGAACGAGCGGCCGGCGACTCGCGGATCACGATCCGGGCGTTGTTTCAGCGGTTGCATGAATTCCTCACGCCGGACATGGTGGTCATCGCTGATCCCGGCGATTCGCTGTTTGGCGCGGCGGACCTGACGATCCATCGGCGGACGGAGTTTATCAGTCCGGCTTACTACACCTCGATGGGTTTTGCCGTGCCCGCGTCGCTCGGCGCGCAACTGGCCAATCCCGCGCTGCGTCCGTTGGTCGTGGTGGGCGACGGCGCCTTCCAGATGACCGGCCTGGAGTTGTCCACCACCGCGCGGCTGGGCTTGAACCCGATTGTGATCGTGCTGAACAACCACGGCTACAGCACGGAACGGCAGATCAGCGAGGGACCCTATAACGACATCACGAATTGGTCTTTCAGCAAGGTGCCGGACCTGTTGGGCAGCGGCCGTGGCTATGTCGTCTACACGGTGGCGGATTTGGACAAGGCCCTGCAGGCTTCGCTGGCCAACCGGGAGACATTCAGCATCATCGAGGTAGATCTGGACAAGTACGACGCTTCGCCCGCACTGACTCGGCTCGGCCAACGGCTCAGCAAACAGGTCAAGGGCAAGCCGGACAAGCGGCGACTTGTGCAGTCTCGGCAGCACGGTCCTCCCGAGCGGGCGTCCGGATTACCTTTAACGCCGGAGCCCGCCTTCGCTGCTAGCATCGGCCGGCGCAGGTCTCGCGTCCGGCTTTCGCCTTGGCGGGGCGAGTTCGCTGCGTGAGTCACCCCGGCTTCGGTTTGGCGGCCTTGTGAGCCTGTCGAAAAGTGAGGACCTGGCTCCGAGTGGCGTGGGAGAAACTCAGGGGAAAACGACCACTGTGGGATGCCTGTCCTTTTGTACGCTTTTGTACGTGTCCTCCTGGACGCCTTCTGCTTCCACAGGCGGTCATGTCGCGGTGGTCGGGCGCCGGCGTTTTCGGCACGACCCAGAAGATCAGCAAAATCGAAAAAAACCTACTATTCGGCACGATGCGCAACCGACAAGTAATAGCGGAGACAACGGAATCGACCAGCTTGACTGCGCTGAGACTGGCTCACCGGGGGGCGCCGCAGGGCGGAGCCGCGTGGACGGTTTCAGGGGGGCGGTGCAGGCAAGATTTCGTTGGGAGGACTACCGCCGAGCCTCAGAACCCAGGCGACCGGATTTCCCGCAAGTTCGTCGTCCCAGCCACCCAGCGACACCCGATCGGGAGGGGAAGGCGAACGCGGACCGCCCTTGGGGCCTCGGGCCAGGAGCATGAAACAGGTTTATTCAGGGAGGGCACTCATGCGACGTCTAGTTGTTGGATCGGCGATTCTTGCTTTGGCTGCCGCCTCGCTCAGCGGGGCGTGGGCCGACGACCAGGAAATCGCCCGGAAAGTGGCAGACCGTCTGAAGCAGGAGCAAAAAGAAGGCAATCTGCAGGGCTTCGACATCAACCTCAGGGTCGCCGAAGGCAAGGTTATGCTCAAAGGCGATGTCTCCTCCGCGGAGCAAAAGGAACTGGCGGTGGACGTGACGCGCCAGGTCGACGGCGTGGAGGAAGTCATCGACAGCCTTCACGTCAAGGCGGCCGGCGAGTCAGCGACGGCCAGTTCGGGGCCGCCTCGGAAGTCGCTCTTCAGCAGTCTGCTGAGCAGCGAACCGGCCAAGCGGTCGTCCAGCGGGGTGAGCGAAACGCCGCCGAAGGTGAAGGCGTCCGATGCCGACGTGGCGCAGCAGATTGCCGCGGAATTGAAGAAAGAAAAGGACGCCGGCAACCTGAAGGATTTCGATATCGATCTGGCGGTGAAGGACAGCGTCGCCGTGCTGGACGGTCAGGTCTCGAGCGACGAGCAGGCCCAGTTGGTCTCACGAGCGGCCCGCGGTGTTGCGGGTGTGCGCGACGTGATCAGCCGGTTGGTGGTGACCGAGAGCGACAACAAGCTGTCGGCCACGGCGAAAACCAGCGCCAAACGGGCCACGCTGGGTGAACCTCTGGCTGGGCCGACAAGCTCCGCGACTGCCAAATCCGGGACATCGTCCCGGATCGCCAGCCGACAGGAACCGGAGACGAACTCGAAGCAGGCCCTCGAAGACCGCCGGATTGGTGAGGAACTCACTCACCGCCTGCAGGAGGCGAAGCAGAGCGGGCAACTGCGCGGGTTCGGAATTTCGGTTCACGTCGAAAACGGCTACGCCTGGCTGAAAGGCCGCGTGGGCTCAGCCGCCCAGCGACAACTGGTGCTGGACCTTGCTCGGCGGACCAGCGGTGTGCGGCAAGTGATCAACGAATTGTCCCTCGGAGAAGAACCGGTCAACATTGCCCAGGATCTCACTGATCGTCTGCAGGCGGCTGAAGCGGAGGGATCGCTTCGCGGGGCGAATTTGAATGTCAAGGTGAATGGCCCCGACGTTTGGCTGACCGGGACGGTCAGCCAGCCTCAGCAGGAACAACTGGCGGTTGATCTGGCTCGTCAAGTTTCCGGCGTCCGCCGCGTCATCAGCGGTCTGATGGTCGCGGGCACGGCTTCCCAACCGCGGCCCGTGTCGGCGATGCCCGTCGCTGCGGACTTGGCGACGGTGAGCGCTGTGCGCAGCGGGTTGCCGGCCGCTAGCGGCAACCGTGCGAACGCGGCGTTTGCCGCCACGCCGGTTGCCACGCTGTCCGAGCCGGCGGCGCCCGCGCGGATCGCGTCTAGCGCTGCGCCGATGGTGACGGTGGATCAGACGCCGCGTCCGTTGGGTATGGGGCAATTGGCGAGTTACGCTGGCGCGGCCGCCGCGGCTCCGCTGGCGGCCATCGCCGGGGCGGCTGGGATGGCCCCCGCGCAGATGCCCGGTCCCGGTTACGCGGTCGTGCCGGCCCGCTACGATCATCCCAGCCTGCCGGGATACGCGTGGCCGAGCTACGCGGCCCACCCGAACTACGCGGCGGTGACCTATCCCAAGCAGTATTCCCCGTCGGCCTGGCCTTACATCGGCCCGTTCTACCCGTATCCGCAGGTCCCCTTAGGATGGCGCAAGGTGACCATGAAATGGGACGACGGCTGGTGGAACCTGGACTTCAAGGCGAAATAACTTACCCGCGAGATGCCCGCCCAGTGCCTGCCTCCGCCGGAGTTGCTCCGGCGGAGGTTTTTTTGTGGCCTCACAGCCCGGTTTTCCACGGAGTTCCGGCGTCTTCTTGGACGCTATCACCAGCCAGCGCCCCTACAAGAGTCTTTCCCGGATTTATCCAAAAAACCCGCAAGTTTCCCCCAGATTGACACGATATCTACGGTTAGACAGGGTCGTGAAAACCGAGGACAAGTCCATGTCACACAGATTCACTCTTTTCCTGCTTACCTTGACGCTGGCTTGCCTTTCGCTGAGCAACACGGGATGCGTCCACATCACGGAAGGCAATTCGTTGGGCTTGCTGGCGATTCCCATCCCGGTGAGCCCGTATTTCCAGAAGGGCAAGGAAGACGAATTTTGGGAAGCGGAACGGTATGATTCGGTTCCCATTCTGGGCCCGATTACGGCAGGCGGTCCCGCCACGGCGCTGGACGAACCGAGCGACGACGAAGTGATGCGGGCGTTCGAGCGAGCGAAGCCGACCCAAGGCGGTTTGCCGTTCCTGCACGAAATCCAGCTCAACGACGTGCGCATTGTGAAGGAGAAGATTGCCGACTACATCGATCCGCCGCGGGTCGTTCCCTTGATCGGCCCGGCCCAATTGCACCACGCCCACTACAAGTGCACGATCTACTATTCCCAGATCACACGCGTCGGCTGGCCGATTCCGCACACGCTCCGCGACGAGGAAGCGGTGGAAGTCATCTACGTGGATCACAACCATTTCCACATGGTGGGAAACGTCGATTCGGGCACTTCGCCGAACTACTGATCGAAAACGCGGCAGCGACCGAACGACCTTCTTGGCTTGGAGACCTCGCGACGGCTTAGGCCGCCGCGAGGTCTGTTTTTTTGCGGCGGCCCCCAACAGCCTGTTGCGTTCTTTCCAGGGTGGGCCTGGTGACACGAAGGGAACCGGTCTGAGTTCGCGTCCGACGCGGCGATACGCAAGATCGTTCCCAAGCTGGCCTGCTGGGACGCATGGAACAGGTGGGCTAGAGCCCGCCCGTTCGCCGAGTTCTGGCAGCTCACCACGACGGGGCGCGGCGTCTTCTGCAAAGGCGCTCCCGGACACGTCGACCGGGCATCGCGTCTTGACGGCCCGCCGGCTCCGCGGGACGATGGCGTCATGTCACGAGAGCAGCGCGGCCAAGTTCCGTTGCCGCCGGACACCCGGCGGCGGCGCGACGCGATGACCGTCTTCGTCCTTACCGTCGGCTGGTTCTGGGCCGTCGCGTTGGTGGCTGCGCGCGAGCACCAGATCGTCCTTCACGACGTCCTCGCGTCCGCCCCGGCCCTCTGGGGATTCCTGGCTCTGCCCGCGTGGAAACTGCTGACGATGCTGCTGGCGGGCGGCGTTTTCGCGGCTGCGTGCGTGGATACCGCCCGGCGTCGAGGGCGATGGCTGGGAACCGCCGGACGTTGGTTGATGCTCGCCTACAGCGTCCCGCTGCTGGACGCGCTTCGAGTTCTGGGGGTGGTCATCGAGTACACGTTCTGGGAGCCGTTGCTGTTGACGGGAATTTCCGGAGCCGCGATGGCGGCCTTGACTCGCGACGGGACCGGCGTGGGGGCTTTCTGGTCGTCGCGGTCGTCGTCGGGGACGGGCGCGGTTGCAGGGCGGAAGCCGGTCCGGTTAGCGGCGAACGTCGCGCCTTGGACGCCCTGGGCGATCACCGGGCTGCTGACCGTCGCGGCGGGCGGATGGTGGTACCTGGAGGGCTGCCGGGCGTATGACGAATTCATGCTCGGCTATCACGATTTTGGCCATTTTGCCTACCGCGTTGCCAGCACATGGGAGGGCCGAGGGTTTCTGCTGGAGACGCCCAGCCTGCCTGCGTTTTGGGACCATTTCAATCCCGGCCTGGCCCTGCTCGCGCCGCTGTGGGGACTGTGGCCGGATGCGCGGCTTTTTTTGTTGTTGCAGGCAGTCTGTCTGGCGTTGCCCGCGTTGGGGGTATTCTGCATCGCGCAGGCCTGGGGCGTGCGGCCGGCCGGTGCGGCGATGTGGGCTGCTGCGTACCTGGCATTTCCCGCGGTGGGGCAGCTGAATTTGAACTATTCCTACGGTTGGCATCCGATCAGTCTTGCCCTGCCGTTGATGTTTGCGGCGGTGGCGGCGCTGTTGGCCGGCCGCTGGGGGTGGGCCGCAGGGCTGGCGGTGTTGGCGTGCAGTTTTGAAGAAGCGGTGATTGTGGCGTGGGCCTGCCTGGCAGCCGCCTTGGGATTGCAGGCCTGGTGGAGCGAACGCGGCGGCCGCCTCGGCCATGGCCTCGACGCTCCCGAAGCGGCCTTGGCCCGGCGGCTGCCGGCGTGGGCCTGGCTGGCGATCTGGGCGACATGCACCGTCGCCTTTGTTCTGATTGCCCGCTACGCCGCGTTCACTCAGTACCAGACAGAACGCTTTGCCAACCTGGGTGACTCGGGGATCGAGATCGCCTTGTCGCCCTTGCTGCGGCCGAAAGCCTTCTGGGGGCAAACGCTGAGCCTCGGGTCCATGCTGTTTCTGTGTTCGCTGTTGCTGCCGCTGACACCGGCTGCGCTGCTCCCAGGGCGTCTGATCCTGCTGGCGGCCGTGTTCCCGCTGGGGTTGCTGATGGGCTGGGATCATCCTCCGGCCAAGTCGATCGCATTTCAGTATGTGACCACGTTGCTGCCGATCTTGTTCCTTTCCGCGGTTGCCGGCGACAGGCGTTTGGCGGCGCCGCGCGAGGCGGTTGTCGCGGGGCGGCCCAAGGCCTTGAGGGAAAGCAATCCAGCGGCCGGTCTGGCGGCGCTGGTGTCCTGCCTGGTGGCGTCGACGTTCTTTGGGGCCCTGCCATGGAGCAGTCCGACCTTGGCCGTCATGCGGGCTCGGACCTACCAGGGGACCGACGGTCCAAGCGAGCAGAATCCGCGGCGGCCCGGAACGGCGAGCCATCGGGAATTGAACGAAATCGTGGCGCGGGTGAATTCCAAGCAGGCCAGCGCCATCGCCAGCGGACGCATCGCCGCGCATCTGCTGAATGTCCGCCGCCTGGAAACGGTGGAACAGGCGATCGTCCGCTGGGACGCGTTGTGTGCCGAGGCGGGTGCCGGGCGGAGCGGCGCGGAGGTTTTCGACTGGATTGTCGTGGACACGTGCGAGTGTTTCCAGCAGTCGCTTGAGAAGACGGAATTCATCCTGGCGGAAGCCCGACGGGCGGGGTATCAAGAGCAGGTTGCGCGGGAAGGCCTGGTTGTGCTTGCCCGTCCGCCAGGCAACGGAGGCTGAAATAACTTCCCGTTTCGGCGGGACCTGGCGGCAAGACGAGAGCGCCGATTCGCAGGAGGGAGTCCGCAACGACTTTGCGAGGGTAGCCACCACGCTGGCGAGCAGCGTGGTGGCCGAAATCCGGGAAGTCATTTTGGCCACCGTTGCAGCAGGCGGCGTCCCCGCGCGGGTGCGGACGCGGAGCCTTGACCGCCAGTTGGAAAAAGAGGAGGATGCCGGCCGGCGAGGGACGCGTGTTTCCGTTTGGCCGGCGCCGGCCTGAGGTTGGACATCGAGAATTGAGGAGACCGGGACGATGTACTGCATCCAGCGTTGCCTCCGGCAGCATCGGCTGCCAACCAGCGTCTTTCTGTTGGCCATCGGTCTGATGATCGCTGGCGGCGTTGAGTCTGCGTGGGCTGCTGAGTCAGGCGGCCCGCGGCGGCCCGAGGTGGTCGCCGTGTATTACCCGCATTGGCACACTTACGATCACGGGAGCGCCTGGAAAGGCGAGGGCTGGACGGAATGGGAGGGCATGAAAGCGGCGATTCCCCGGTTTCCCGGCCATCACCAGCCGCTGAAGCCTGTCTGGGGTTGTTTCGACGAGAGCGACCCGAAATGGGTGGAACGGGAAATCGACTTGGCGGTGGAGCACGGCATCGACGTGTTTCTGTATGACTGGTACTGGTACAGCGGCGTCCAGAACATGGAGGAGGCGTTGGAACAGGGCTTCCTGCGCGCTGCCAATCGCCACCGCATGAAGTTCGCCCTGATGTGGGCCAACCACGACCGCCGGGACCAGTTCTGCCCGGCGTTCGGCAAGGAGCGGACGGTGTGGCTGCCGTCGCGTCACTCGCCGCGCGACCTGGAGCGTGTGATGGATTATTGCGTGGAGCACTATTTCCGCCAGCCGAACTACTGGCAAGTCGAAGGCCGGCTGTTCTTCAGCATCTTTCAACCGACCCGGTTCGTCGCGGAATTGGGCGGCCCGCTCGAAACCCGCAAGTTGCTGGAGAAAATCGACGATCGGCTGCGCCAGGCCGGCCTGCCGCCGATGCACTTCAACGGCATGGTGGCCGATCCCAAGTCGGCAGCGGTGCTCAAGGAGGCGGGGTTCCTGAGCACGAGCCGATACAACGTACACTCGGCCGGCCAAGCCGGGCCCGACCTGACGGAGCAGTACGAGGACGTCATGCAAGCGCACCGGGAGCACTGGCAGCGGATGGCGTCGGCGCCGCTGGTCGACGTGCCGGTGGTCACGACCGGCTGGGATGTGACGCCGCGCTGTGCCCCGGACGTGCCCTGGCCCTTCCCGGTCGCCCCGGCCTCCAAGCGGCACGAATACCCCTACGTTCCCGTCGTGGTCGGGAACACGCCCGAGCGGTTCGAGCAACTCTTGCATGACGTCGCCCGGCACGTCGAACGCGACCCGCGGCAGCCCTTTGCCGTGCTCATCAACGCGTGGAACGAATGGACCGAGGGCTGTTACTTGCTTCCCGAAGAGCGCTACGGCACGGGCTTCTTGGAGGCCATCCGCCGGACCTTCGCTCCACGCCGCGACGGCGGGCCGGAATCCCGCTGATTGACCAGGACTCCCAAACGGGTTTGGCGACAACGCCGCAAGCCGCGATCCAGCGTGGGTGACAGGGCACCGCACTTTCCCGCGCGGTTGCGGCGGAGCGTCGCGTAGGTTGCCCCCGATCGAATGCTCGCCGCGGCTCGAATGCCCGCCGCGGGCCGTACGCTTGCCGTTCCGCTTGCCGTTGTTGCAGGCAGTCCACCCCAGGGCTAGACTGGCTGGCATTCGCGAGACAGTTGGCGCGCCGCTGTTCCGGCACGCCCGAGGAAAACTACAGACAACAGGAGCTGTCGCCATGATGACCGGTCAATCTCTGACTCGCCGCACGTTTGTTGAGCGGACGGCTGCCGCCACCGTCCCGCTGCTGGCCGCCGCGTCCACGGCACTGGCGCAAGAGGCTGGCGCCAAGCCTGCGGCCGCCGTGTCCGTCGAGCGCAAGGTCCGCCTCGGGTTCGTGGGGTTGGGGAGCCGGGGCAGCTGGATCGCCAATCTGTTCAAGCAGCATCCGGGATACGAGATCGTAGCCGCGGCCGACTACTTTGAGGAGACGGTCAACACCGTCGGCGAGAGACTCGGTGTCCCGGCGGGGAAACGCTTCAGCGGCCTTTCCGGATACAAACGCGTGCTGGACAGCGGCGTCGAGGCGCTGGTCCTGAAGGACATCCCCTACTTTTATCCCGAGCAAGCCGCCGCCGCGATCGACGCGGGCGTCCACCTGTACACGGCCAAGCCGTTTGCGGTCGATGTGCCAGCCGTCTTCGCCATGCAGGCCCTGGCGAAGAAGGCGACGGAGAAAAAGCTGTGCTTCCGCGTCGATTACCAGTTGCCCACGGACGAAGCGAATCAGGAAGTGAAAAAACGCATCGCCGCCAACGCCCTGGGCGGGTTGGCGCATATCTATTCCGGCGGCACCTGCGGCAAATTGCCGGATCCGCCGGTCGGGCCGACGATCGAGAACTTGTTCCGCCGCGCCTGGTACTCGCACATCGGGCTCAGCGGCGATCTGCTGCTGCTGTACGACATTCACATCATCGACGGCGTCGTGTGGAGCCTGGGCCAGCGGGCGGTCGCAGCCGGCGGGTACGCGCGGATCGTCCGGCCCGATCCGCACGGCGACCGCTCGGACTGTGGCGGAGTCGTGTTTCAGCTCCAGGATGGAACCTGTTGGACCCATGCGACTCAGCTGCTGCAAAACAACGCCGTGATGTACAACCTGGCCGCCGACATCATGGGCCTGGAGGCCACGGCGCACATCGCGTACTCGGGCCAGGTCTTCATCCGCGGCGGCTCCCAGCACTACTCGGGCGCCGCGTCCGGCAGCATTTACGCGGATGGAGCCAAGGCCAACATCGCCGAGTTTTATCGTTGCATTACGCAGGGCGAATTCGACAATGCGACCGCCCACCGCTCGGTCGACAGCACCCTGACGGGCATCCTCGGCCGCGAGGCCATGTTGCGGAAAACGTGGCTGACAATGGACGAATTGATCAAGGAAGGCAAGACCCGCGAAGTGAATCTGCGCGGATTGAAGACCTAGCGTCCAGCAGGCCGCAGCGCTCAGGCGGAACGCAGGCAAAGGACTGAAAGGCCAGGGAACGTTCCGACGTTTTCTGGCCGGGACTTGTCGGATTCCGTGTTCTTTCTGGGGAGAGAAAAAAATGTCTGCGGCGCGGTGGCGAGGGGCCTTGTTGTCTCTGCTTCTGCTCTGGATCGGACTGGACGGGCGGAACGCCAGCGCCGGCGAAGCGGTTCCGTTTCCGGCCGCTTTGGACGCGGCGGCGGTGTCCGTCCAGCGGCTGGACAGCGTCCTGGACGACGCGCTGCTGATCGGCAACGGGGATTTGAATGCGTTGGTCTATACCGACCGCGGACAGCTGAAATTGAACCTGACCAAGAACGACGTGTGGGACGCGCGGCTGGATGCGGACCGCGACCCGCCGCTGCCGACGCTGGAGTTGGTCCGGAAATGGGCCTTCAATCGTGGGGCGACGATCACCCAGAACGGTTCCGTGCTTCTCGACGACGGCGTGTCCTGGACGGGGCCGGACAGCTACCATGCGCATCCCTATCCGTGCCCCCGCCTCTGTGCCCGGCTGATCCTTGGCGCAGCGGCGGCGGAACCGAATTGGATTCGGATTCGGGCCGAAGGCGCCCAGAACGGCTGGGACTACCGCGCCGGCGCCGGCGTGATGAGCATCGCAGGCAGAGCCGGCGCTTCCAACGGCTTCTCCTACGGTCCGATCCAGGTCGACACGCGCGAGTACCCGGAACTGCGGGTCGAGGTCTCCGGCACGGAGAACGCGCGTTTCTACGTCGACCTGATGGGCGCCGAGGGGCAGGGCGTCTTCGGCACGGGCTGGCAGGAAACGCCGACGGAAACGGCTGTGCGGACATTCCCATTGCCCAAGGGGGTGGCGGCCGCACAGGTGATCCTGTACACCTGGACCGAAGACGGCCAGCGGGCGGAGAACCGCTTTCAAGAGGTAGCGTTGGCGGGGCCTCGGGGCAAGGTGACCTTGAACCTGGAGGCCCAGCCGGAGCCGACCTCGCCTGCCCGGCTGGATATCCGCCGCGCCGCGGTCGCCGTCAAGGGCAACTGCCGCGGCGTTCCCTCGGCCGCGATCCGCGCCCTGGCCGACCGCAACGTGATCCTGATCGATCAAGGCGGTGCGGGCAGGCTGGAGGCGGCCCGCGCACGCGACTTGCCGGAGCCGGAGCCAGCGCAGCCGCAGCCAGGGGTGCAGACCATCCTGCAGCAGATCCCCGGCGATCCGGGCTGGGCGGGAATGCGCTTCGCGGTCGCCCTGGTGACGCGCGGCGGCCGGCAGGCCCTGGCCATCGTTACCAGCCGCGAAGCCGCGGACCCGAAAGCCGCCGCGATCCAGTTGGCCAGCGAGACGCTGGCGGCCGGTCCGGACGCTGTGCTGAAAGCCCACGAGGCGGTCTGGGAACGATTCTGGTCCCGCAGCGGCCTGGAACTGGACGACCCGCTGCTGCAGGCCCTATGGTACCGCAACCTGTACTTCCTTCGCTGCGTCGTCCGGCCGGGCGCCGTGTCGCCCGGCTTGTTCGCGAGCCTGGTCAGCGACGGCCCTGCCTGGCACGGCGATTACCACACCAACTACAACATCCAGTCCACCTACTGGCCCGTCTACAGCAGCAACCATCCCGAGTTGTCCGAGCCGTACGACCGGCTGATCGTCGATTACCTGCCGCGGGCGCGGTGGCTGTGCCGGGAGTTGTTTGGGATCGAGGGCGCCTACCTTCCGCACGTGTTGTTCGCTTACGAACCGCCGCCCGAAGCGTGCCGGGGGCCGACGCGGCGTCAGTACATTCATCATGTCTGGGGCTGGACGCTCGGTGTGGCCGGTTTCTCCGCCCAGCCGGTCTGGTGGCACTACAAGTACGAGCCGTCGCGCGAATTCCTGGAGCGGGTTGCCTATCCGGTGGTCCGCGAGATCGCCGATTTCCAGGCGAACTTCATCGGTCTTTGCGAGCCGGCGGCGGACGGGAAGATTGTTCTCGCGCCCACCGTTTCGCCGGAGCATTGGGGCTGGACCAAGCGGTTCGAGCGAAATCGCAACGGCGCGTTTTGCCTGGGCATGTTCCGCTACATGTTTGCCGCGGCGATCGAGGGAGCCCGGACGCTGGGGCGCGACGCCGACCGAGTGGCCCGCTGGCAGAAGGCCGCGGCCTTGTTGCCCGACTATCCGCTTTCGGCCGGCCCGTCGCCGGTGGTGGTCGACGTCCAGGATGCGCCGCCCATCGGCTACAACATCTCCGTGCCGGCGACTCCCGTCTTCCCGGCCGACGTGGTGAGCATCTGGTCGCCGGCAGCCCAGCGGGAGTTGTTTTCGCGGACGATCGGCCAGTTGCGCTGGAACGGGAACAACTCGGCCATCCTGCTTTCCGTGGCTCGCGCCCGGTTGAGCATGCCTGAGACGCTGCCCTGGGTGCGTGAGGAGTTGACGGCGCGGCTGCGGCCCAACGGCACGCTGACGCTGAATCGCAACGAGCCCCGTCACGGGTTCAACAACTTCGGCCATTACACCGAGCAGTTCGCCGCATCGCTGGCGATCAACGAGTTGCTGTTCCAGAGCGTCGCCGACGTGGTGCGGGTGTTCCCCGCCTGGCCGCTGGACCGGCCGGCCCGTTTCCGTCAATTGCGGGCCCAAGGCGGATTTCTGGTCTCGGCGGCGTGCGCAAACGGAGCGGTGGGCCCCGTCACGGTCGAGTCGACCGCCGGCGGCCGACTGCGGCTGCTGAGCCCCTGGCCGGAAATCGAAGTCGTCGGTCCCGAGGGCAAGGTCAGGCCCTTGACGCCCGACGGTCAGGGCGTCGTGGAGTGGGACACGCAAGCCGGCCAGACGTTCGAGTTCCGGGCTCGAAAGCGTTTGCTGGAAACCAAGAAAGCTTGATCGCACGCCGGTCGTTCCCGGCGCCTCTGCGGGTCATCATGGCGGGATCGGAATGCCCATGGCTTGCATCAGCATTTTCATGTCATCCCAGGTATGACGTTTCATTGCCGGGGTGCGGAGCAAGTACGAAGGATGGTAGGTCACGACGACTTGGCTGCCGCGGTAGTCATGGAACTTGCCGCGCAGCTGGCCGACAGGCACTACTGTCCGTAGCAAGGTTTGGGCAGCCACGGCGCCCAGGCAACAAATGAATTCGGGCCGGATGAGTTCCAACTGACGCTCGAAAAAGCTCCGGCAATTGGCCACTTCGTCGGGCAGCGGAGTGCGGTTTCCGGGAGGGCGGCACTTGAGCACGTTCAGAATGTACACGTCTTCTCGACGCAACGTGCAGGCGGCGATGATCTTGTCCAGCAGCTGCCCGGCCGGCCCGACGAACGGCTCGCCCCGGCGGTCTTCATCCGCACCCGGCGCTTCGCCTAGAAAGCACAGCCGAGCCTGCAGGTTGCCGGCTCCGAAGACTGTCTGTGTCCGTTTTTCCGCCAATTCAGCGCAGCGGCGACAGACGATCACTTCGCGGCGAATCACGTCCAACGCCGCGGATCGCTGGCCAGGGGCAAGCGGCGTGGGCGGGGCAGACGGCGCTCTGGGGTCGGACGCGGCGACGGAAGAGGCGGGAGGAGTTGCCGCCAAAGGCGGACGCTCGCCGGCGGCCGCCGCGGGTGGGCGACCAGACGCGGCCCCCGCTGGGCGGGACGGCGCGGGAGCCCGTGGCCGTTCCGGCGGCAGTTCCGCTACGACTGCTACCTCCTGCACGATCGGCGTCATGCTCGGCGGTACCTTGGCAAGTTGCTGCACGCCGCTGCGCTGCAGACTTTCCAGTTTCTGTCGCAGGATCACCCGTGACCGCGGAAAGGCGTCTGAGCCCGTCTGTTCTGGCATCGCTCCTCCCTTGGCTGGACGCACAAGCAAAGCGGAACTTCATCAGGCAATATCTTCCAACCTGTCGGGGCAGGCGGCAAGGCCACGCTTGAGACAAACGTAAAATGGGCAAGCGGAACCGTTTAGGTTGACAGACCGCCGTCCAGACGAAATGATTAAGCATAATGATTAAGCATGAGGGCAAGGCGGAGAGTCCACAGAGTTCGGTCGAATCCGGCGGGTTCAGCCCCCTCACGCAGCCGGCACCCTTAGGGGTGCGGGGCTATTTCCGGGAGAAAACCATGTCCATGCTCAGTTGTCAGTCTTGGTCGCGGTCGCTGACCGCTGTTCTGATGGCGGTGTCCTTCGTGTTGTCAGCCAGTCTCCAGGCCGCCGAACAGGCCGCCAATCCAGCACCGGAGCCGGCGGCGAACGAACCGGCAGCTCCAGCCGCGGACGAGGCCGAGGACTACGACGTCATCCCCTTGCCCGATTGGGCCTTCGGCAACTCGCCCCAGGACAAGAAGAGAAGGAACGATCTGGACGTCAGAAAGGAAGCCATCCTGCGAGGTTCCGAGCCGTTTGATTCGCAGGAGACGAGAGACTATCTGCAGAACTACTACACCCGCTACTATTTTCCGTTGCTCACCAATCCTCAGCACATCGGCGAGTGGCCCGATTTTCGCGTCAAGTTCCTGCGGGCGCTGTCGGTCAACACGCTGCAAGAACCGCCTTTGCTGCGAGTGCACGACTTCCTGGTCGAAACCACGTATCAGGCCATGATTCCCCTGATCAAGGGCAATTACCATCCGGCCGTCCGCTGCAACGCCATGCTGCTGTTGAGCCAACTCAATTCCCAGGATGCCTTGTTGGTTGGCGACAAGAAGCGGGCGGCGGTGCCCTTGATTCAGGCCTTGAAAGTCATGCTGGACGAGTTGGCCAGTCCCACCCAGATCGACGGCGTACGAGCGGCGGCGTTAGCAGGCATCCTGCGGCACGTCGAAATCGATCGGCAAGCGGGCGAAGCGCCGGGTGGACAACGGCGCTTGGTGGGCAACGCCGAGAACTTGATCGCGGACACGATGGTGAAGCTGGTCAATGAAAAGGAGCCGCCAGAAGGCCGTTCGCAGGCCGGCCACGACTGGATGCGCCGCCGCGCCGTCGATGTCTTGGGGGCCTTGGGCAGTGCCGGTCAGAACAACAGCGTGGTCACGGCCCTGGACGGAGTGCTGGCCGACGTGGCGACGGCCGTCTCGCTCCGTTGCGCCGCCGCCGAAGCCTTGGGACGGCTCAAGTTGCCCGCGAACGCCAGACTGGCCGTGCCGGACACCGCCAAGAAATTGGCAAGTGTGGCCGTGTTCGCTTGCAAGAAGGAGGCCAAGCGGGTGGAGGATCAAGAGGATCGAGAGGCGAAAGACAAGCTCCAGGCCATGGGCAGCTCGGCGTACGGCATGAGCGGAGGTTACTCGGAAGGCGGATACGGCGGCATGATGCCGGGGATGATGCCGGACACCATGCCGGGGATGATGCCCGGCATGATGCCGGGGATGATGCCGGACACGATGCCGGGATATGGGATGCCAGGCTACGGAATGCCGGGCGGTACGCCCGCCAAGAAGTTCAACCCGCTGGGATATCGGATTCTGTTGACTCGACGGCGGATCGCGCATGAAATGCTGCTGGTCAAGCGCGGTCTGTTGGGTCCCGACGCCACGCTGAAGCCTGCTGCCACGGTGACGGTCTCCCGGATCGGCTCGGCTGCGCCCACGCCGCCCGCCAAAGCGGGGCTGTCGGCGCTGGCCAAGTCTGCTGCGGAGCAATCCACCATCGACACTGTGGTCAACGGCATTGACGAAATCATTGGCGTCGTGAACCAAAGCAGCTTCAACGAAATGAAGCCTCTGGTCGCCGAACTGCGCGCGAAAGTGCGGCAACTGGAGGACAAGTGCGGCATCGTCGTCGAACTGCCGCAAGAGGCTGTTCCGGGCGCCGGCCCGGAGGCCCTGCCGGCCAATCCGTTGGAACTTCCGCCCGAGATTCCTGGTTTGGATCTGCCTGTGATGCCGGGCCAAGAGCCGGCGGCAGAGCCGGCGGGAAAGGCCCCGGCCGGCAAGCCTGCCGCGGCTCCGGCAGCGGCCAAGGAAGCGTCTGCTCCCCCGGCGGGCCAAGGGGCGAAGGCCCCGGCAGCAGCCAAGCCGGCGGCGGGTCCGCCAAGTGCCGAACCGCCGGCAGTGCCCGCGCCCGGCAAAACGCCGGCCCCCGGCCCGGCTCCTGCGGCGGCGGGGCCCGGCGCAGCGCCGCCCGCCGCAAAGCCACCCGCCGCGGCAGGCGCTCCCAAGGCCTAGCCTGCGGCCGGAACGCCGCCAACGACGTGTCTGATCGGCTTGCTTGCCGGCCGGTTCGCTCTGGCAGCCGGGCCGGCTGTTTTTCAACGGCCGCCCACCCGCGGCAGGTTCGGAACCTGGGAGCCAAGGAGAGCCCTGATGAAGCACGTTGTCACGCTGGCGATGACCGGGATCGCGTTCATCCCGCTTTTTGCCGCCCCACACACGAGCCAGCCTGCGGAACCGCCCGCGACGGATCGAACGGCCACGAAAAAAGCCGCTGAGCCAGATCCCGACGGTGTCGCAGCGCCCGCTTTCCGGGCTCCTGGGATGTGGGAGTACAGCGCGCCGCTGATCGGCCCTGAGCGGCGCGACACGGACCCCAGCCACGCCCAGAAGGACCCCAGCGTGGTCTTCTACGGCGGCAAGTGGCACGTCTGGATGACCGTCAAGCTGCCGAAGAAATCGGTGATCGAATACTGCTCGTTCGCTCGCTGGAAAGACGCCGACCGTTCGCCGCGCACGATCCTGAAGGTCAGCGACGGCGATTACTACTGCGCCCCCCAGGTCTTCTACTTCTCGCCGCACAAGCTCTGGTACCTGATCTACCAAGTAGGCGTTCCCGGCGTCCAGAAGATGTGGGTCGCCTACTCGACGACCGCGAACGTTGCCGACCCGGCTTCGTGGACGCGGGCCCGGCCCATCCTGGACGGAGGCGAAAACGATCCGCGCCGGGAAGGTGGACTGGACTACTGGATCATCTGCGACGACCAGCGCGCGTATCTGTTCCTGACCAGCCTGAACGGCAAGCTGTGGCGGCTGTGGACGAAGCTGGAGGATTTCCCCCGCGGGTTCGCTCATTGCGAGTTGGCCTTGCAGGCCGAGATTTTCGAGGCCAGCCATACCTACCGGCTCCAGGGATTGGACAAGTACCTGACGATCGTGGAAGAGAACGGGCGGCGGTACTACAAAGCCTACTTGGCCGACCGCCTGGACGGCCCGTGGACGCCGGTCGCCGACACGGCCGAGCGTCCCTTCGCGGGCTGGCGCAACGTCCGGCCGGCTGCGGGCGTAGCCCCCTGGACCGACAACATCAGCCACGGCGAACTGATCCGCGACGGATACGACCAGGCCTTGACAGTCGACCCCGGCGACCTGCGGTTCGTATTTCAAGGCATGTGGGACAAGGACAAGTCCGGCAAGACGTACGGCCAATACCCGTGGCGAATCGGGATCGCGACCCCGGCCGGCGAAGTCAAGGAAGCCGAGAAGCGCGGATCGAAGTAGCGGTCGGGCCGAGGTCCGCAGTACGAAATGCCGCCAAACGGTGAGCCGATGCAGAGCACGGAAAGCCTTGCGAGGGCTGGTTCTCACAGCGAGTCTCCCGCGTGTGGCTGGGACCGGTGGCTCGTCCAGGGCCTGTTTTACGCGGGGTTGCTGGCCTACGTCTGGTTGCTCATTCAGCCGCGTTTGATCTACGATGCCTTCGGCATCTACCTTCCGTATCCGGAATTTGTGCTTGACGGAATCTGGTTGCAGCAGGCTGTGACTCGCCCCGGTGGATTTGTGGAAGTCTCAGCTGCCTTTCTATCCCAGTGGTTTTTTGCCCCGCCTCTCGGGGCTCTGATTGTCACGGCCATCGCCGCGTTGATCGGTTTCGGCACGCAGCGGTTGTTGCAGGAACTGGGGGGCGCGGCGAGCCGGGAGGCGCGGCACGGGTGGTTCGTGAGTCTGTTTCCCGCGCTGAGCGTACTGGTCTTTTACCAGTTTTACTATCATCCGTTGGCCGCGCTCCTGGCTTTGGCGATTTGCCTGTGGGTGGCCGTGGTACACCAGATGGTCGCGAATTCTTGGCGGCCGGTTGCGTTTGCCGCGTTTTGCGTGGGGCTTTATCACCTGGCGGGGACGGTGTGCCTGCTCTTTGGGCTGCTGTCGGGGATCTGGTATGTGGCCGGGAAACGCCGTCCGATCGCGGGCGCGGTGGCGATCGCATTCAGCGTCCTGGCGCCTTGGTTGGCCGGCGTCCAGTTGTTCCACCTGACGGTTCTGGAAGCCTATTCCGTCGCTTGGCCGTTTGGAACGGGAAACGCGTCCGACATGGAGGCCTGGCCGCTGAACGCCTTGCGATGCCTGTTCCTGTTTCCGCCGGGGCTCTTGTTAATCGCGGTTTTCTGCCGCAGCCTGCCACCGCCGCTGCAGGTTCGCTGCGCGGGATGGTCGCGGTGCGGAGGGCGCATCGTACGCGTGATGTGGCAACTTGTCGTGTTGGCGGCGGCCGTCGCGGCGGTGCTTTCGTTTTCGCGCGCGCTGCACCGCGAGAGGCGTTTCGAGATGGTCCACTTCGCACTTCAGCAGCAATGGGACCAGGTGCTGCGCGTGGCTCGCCAGCTGTCCCCCTCCCGCCATGACTGGTTTTCCCGGCATCTGGTGAACCGAGCGCTCTATCATACGGGTCAGTTGGGAGACGCACAGTTTTCGTTCTCGCAAACCCCGGCGGCCTTGCTGTTGTTGGCCGACGAGGTGCCGCACGGTGCCCCCAAATTCTGGATGCTCTCAGAGATCGCCTGGGAGTTGGGCGACGTCAATCTGGCGGAGCAATGGACTTTTCAGCGGTTGGAAGCCCTCGGCGAATGCCCGTCGGCCCTGGAGCGGTTGGCCCAGATTTGTCTGGCGAAGGACCGGACCGCTGAGGCATCGCAGGCCGGCGAGCCTCTCGCAAACTCGGCGGGAGTCAGGGAGAGACTCGCCGACGTATCCTCGCCGGGCCGTGAAGCCGCCCGCATCTTGCTCAACAGGATGGCCAAGAACGTCCTTTACGGGCACCGCGCCAGGGCGTTGCTGGAAAGGCTCGATGCGCCCTCCCCGGCAGGCGACTCCTGGCTGCAGGACGTGGAGAGGGTTCGCGTCTTGCGATGCAGCGACGATCGCGTCTTCCAGACCTATTCCGAGGAGTTCATGCTGGACAGTCTGCTGCGCGCCAACCCGCGCAACAGGATGGCGTTCGAGTATTTGATGGCTTTCTATCTTGCCTGTTGCCGTACGGACAAGCTTGTGGAACACCTCCCGCGACTGAACGATTTCGGTTACCGGGAGATTCCGCGGCACTACGAAGAGGCGATCTTGATCCACACGAACGAGACGTCGCAAGCGGTGGCCTTGGGCGGGCGAAAGATCCGTCCTGAGACCGTCCGGCATTTCCGGCGTTTCATCGACCGCCTTCTCCCGTGGCAGCAACAGCCGCCGTTGGCCGTAGGGGCACTGGCGGACGAATTCGGCGGCAGTTACTTCTACTACTATGCTTTCGGCATTTCGGGGACCGGAGGGGCGCGGCGAAGCCCGGCTGCGCAAGGACCTGGCTGCGGCGTTTTGGTCGACGGGGGCGCGCACACAGGAGGACGGCGATGAGGATGGGGGCAAAAGAAACTGCCTGCCTTCTGAGTCTTGGCGCCGTCTCGCTGGTCGCGGCGGCCTGGTGGTGTCTTCCGCGACGTCCCAGCGAGCAAGTTCTGCGGACCGCGCGGCTGGCGTCGCGGGCGCCTCGCATTCACCCCGATTACCACGGCCTCGTGCTCCCGCCGAACATTGCTCCGCTCAATTTCCGCATCGTCGAGTCCGGCGACTTGTTCTACGTCCGCATCCGCTCGCTCCGCGGGACAGCCGTGGAAATCCTTAGCCGCGCGCGAGAGATCGAGATTCCCCTGGGCGCGTGGCGCCGTCTGCTGGCCGAGAACCGCGGGAATCCGTTGTCGATTGTCGTCTATGCCCGCACCGGGGAAGGCGGGTGGTGGCGATACGAACCTTTGACGAGCAAAATCGCCGAGGAGGAGATCGATCGCTACCTCGCGTACCGGCAATTGAGACCGGATGCGTTATACTATCGGAACATCGGCATCTATCAGCGCCATTTGGAGACGTTCCAGGAATCGCCCGTGCTCGACGGACGCTGGTTCGGGGGCGGCTGTGTCAACTGTCACGCCTTTCGGAACGGCGATCCGCGCGACCTGTCGCTGCATTTTCGCGGCGGCTACGGCGATGCGGCCCTGTTGGTTCAAGACGGCCAGGTACACACCGTCGCAGCGCGTCTGGGTCATGCGGCCTGGCATCCCAGCGGCGTCGTGGTGGTGTTCTCGCGCTTTGACATCCAGTTGTTTTATCACACGGCGAGGAACCAGACGCGCGACGCCGCCGACGCCGATTCCCTGTTGGGTTACTATCGCCTCGACCAGAAGCAACTGAAGACCGCGCCGCCCCTTGCGGACAAGGCCCAGTTGGAGACCCAACCGGCCTGGAGTCCCGACGGCCGATACCTGTATTTCGCCAGCGCTCCCAAGCGGTGGGCGGATGCGGGGACCTTTCCGGCCGAGCATTACGCCAGAATCCAGTACGACCTGAAACGCGTGCGTTACGATGTCCGGACGGATCAGTGGGGCGATGTGGAAACGGTGCTGTCGGCCCAACGGACGGGGAAAAGCAACCTCAATCCGCGACCCTCTCCCGATGGCCGGTTCCTGCTGTTTGGCATGTGCAACTACGGAGGCTTTGCCCTGTATCAGCCGGACAGCGACCTGTATCTGCTGAACCTGGAATCGGGCGAGTACCGGAGGCTGGAGTGCAACAGCGAATTTGCCGAATCCTGGCACGGCTGGTCCCGCAACGGGCGCTGGATTGTCTTTAGCAGCAAGCGTCCCAGCGGCATCTTTACCCGGCTCTATCTCTGTCACGTCGACAAGGCCGGCCGAACGTCCAAACCGTTTGTCCTTCCGCAGCGAAATCCCGGCTACTACGACGATTTGCTCTCGTTGTACAATCTGCCCGAATTCTTTGGCGGGCCGGTGTCCGTGTCGCCCGCTGAGTTGCTGAACGCCGTCCGCGACGACGCGCGAGTGCAAGTTGACGGAATCACGGGGGCGACGGCAAAGGTCCGCTTTCCAGAACGGTGGCGGCAGGGACAAGAGTAAGCGTCTGGCGGCGCAGAGGGCGTCCCGGCGCGTCGCGCGGTGGTGAATCATCTGCCCGGTGATTGTTGCCGATCGGCCGCGGCTCCCGCGCGAGGCGAATCCCAGGGACGCCGTTGCCCGTGACGCCGAAGCATTTCCTGAGCCAGGTCCTCCCGACCCGCGGACAGGTACCCGCCGGCCATGCTGGCCAGGAGATTGTGCTGGATCGCATCCAGGCCGAGGCCGCTAAAAACTTCCCGGTCCAAGGGGGATAGCAACGCATAGTCCCGCCGCAGCCGCGTCGTGATCCGTTCGATCTGAATCGGGCTGTCAGGCGCAAGCCTTAACGGCCAAGCCTGGACGGCCATCAGCGTAAACGTGTCCGCGGCCAAATGATCCAGGGCGGTAACCCCCAACAGCGCGTCTCGGCGTGCGGCAGTCGGAATCCGCGCCGCTTGCCACGGGGTGCGCAACAAGCGTTCCTGGATGAATTGCCCCAGGATCAGGGCGACGCGCCACGTCCCCTCCAGGTTGTAATGCACGTGCTCCAGAAAGAAGTCGTCGCCCGGAACGGGAAACTGGGACTGTTCGCCAAGACGGCGGGCGACGTCACAGAACAACACGGTTCCGGAGTCGGCGGACGCGACACGCTGGACCGTCGCCTGGAACGTACGAGGTGCCCGGAAGCGACAGCCGTCCAAATCGGCAGCCCACACGTAGGCGTCCGCCGCCGCTTGGGTCTGTCCGAGCATCTCCAGGCACTGCGCCTCCCGGTAGGCCAGAATCGCGCTGCCCGAATCAAGTTGCCGGGCCGCCTGCAGGATCGCCAGTGCGGCCTCGTATTCCCCGTACGAGAAATGGCGGGCAGCGGCCTTCTGCCGCTCGGCTTGTTCCCGCTGTTGCTGCTGGTTCAGGTCGCTTCGAGCCAGTGAGTTCATCGGGCTCTGGTCGCGCAGGTTCCCGGGGACGGTCGTCAGCAGGATGGGAATCCCGGCTTGGCGCGCCAGGGCGATCATTTCTTGCAGATGGACCTCGTAAGCCCGCCAGGCGCGCACAAAGACGGGACCGTCCAGCGGGATTGCGATGTCGGCCGGCAGGGTTTCCAGCAGATGGGTTTTTTGCGGGCGGTGAAGGCAGGATTCAACCAGTTGGAACAGTCGCCGGCGCCGCAGGCATTCGAGCAGTGGATAGAGTCGGGGCGCAAAGCCGCTGGCGGTGGAGGCGCCGCCGCCAGCCCCGTAGAATTCGTTGTGTCCGGAATGGACGACGATTAAGTCCGGCTCGCACGCGATGCCCTGCCGCACCACGTCCACTTCGCTGTGTGTGTTGATCGCCGTAATTCCGGCGTTCAGGATCTCGAACCGCCGATCCGGCGATTGCTGCTGGAGCACGACTTCCAACTGCCGCGGCAGGGCCAATTCAAAGGGATACGGAAAGCCCGCGACGGTGGAGCCGCCGACGACCAGAATCCGATAGAGCCCGTTGGGTTTGGGCAACTGAAACGGCCGCGGCTCCGGGCCGATCACGTCCAGGGCTCCAAAATAGGCCCGGTCGACATCGGGATTGAAGCGGTGAGTGGCCCCCGCCGGGGCACCGGTGACGGGGACTGCCAGACGCGTGTCGTAACCCAAGCCCAGAATCCGCAAGCCAGCTTCCACCGCCACCAAGAAGAACAAGGACAGGACGACGGTGAGAAGACGAAACAGCCACACGCGATGCCCGCGAGGACGTGCCGGGGGTGAGTCGGAGTCTGAATGGCTGACGTGTCGGAACATGATCTGCCGCTGATGCGCCCCGTCGCAGCCCGCAGGATGCACGCTAGAAACCTGAAAACCAAAGCACGACGCACGAAACGGATGCACCGTCCGGTTGACCGCCACGCCTCAGACGAAACCGACGCGACGCCGCGGTTTGAACATGTGGGTTTCTCATTGGTTTTGGAGTTCGGATTTCGAGGCTCTGCGGATGCGGTGATCGTGCCACTGGATTTCGTTTTCGGCCGTTTGGATCGGCATGTGGCAGCGTATGCAATCCGTCTTGGGTGAGACGGGGCAAACGGCTGAGCTCGCCGGCTTGTGGCAATCCAGGCAACGTTGAACGTAGGCCGCCGGGTCGCTGGAAACCGGAGCGTGCGGATCGTGACACGTCGTGCAGCCCAGGCGGTTTGGGGACTGGATGAAACACCGGCTCTGCTGTAACTCGGAGGCTTGCACCCGGACGCTGCGGATGTGACCGGGCATGGCCTCCAGTTCGTCGTCCCCGCCAGCTTGCACATGGCAGCGACTACAGGCGCGGATCTGTTCCAACGGCGGCGGCGGAGGGCGAGTCGGAACGGCCTCGCCGCGGGCCTTTGCCTCACGCATCGCGAGCACGTGTCCGCGTCCGGGCCAATGGCATTTCTGGCAACCTACGTTGGGTTCCAGGCCGCGGATTTCCTGTTCGCGGATCTCTCCCCGCGTGGCGTGGCAGTCAAAACAACGGGCTAGCGTCGCGGCGTCAATCACCCGGCCGAAGTGCTCGACATTTTGCGTTGCCTTGCGCCCTTGGTGGCCTGGAGCAAGTTCCAGGACTGGTCCGCTTTGGCCGCTGCGGACGGAGACGCGGTGTTCGACGCCGACCGTCTGACCGAGCCGGTCGGGAATCAGCGTCAAGAAAGTGACGCCGCGTCTCCCGGATCCAAACGCGTAACGGAGGGGAAAGGACTCGTTGCCAAAACGGTCGGGAGCGGTCACCGACAGGCCTTTTTGCGGGTCGAACCGATATTGGTACGGGATGCCGCGTTCCGGGTCTGGAAAGGCCTTTCCATCCAGGTCGGCCGCGGATTGCCACTCGGCGGCGGGCCGTAGCGTGTGCGCGTGGCCCGTGCGCGGATACGACGCCGCCTGATCGGGATGACATTCGGCGCACATGCGATCCTCGACGTACAATCCAAAGCCCGGCGGAACGTTAGCCAGCACCGCCGCCGCGTGCCGCTTCGTCTGCTCGGCCGGCGACTGCAGCAGCGGGAGGCTGGCGATGATTGCGCACAGACCGCCGATCGCCAGCCAGAGGGCAATTCGCGTCCGTTGGCCAAATGTTTGTCGCGGCTGGTTCATGGCTGCCGTTGTTGGATGCGTTGCCCTGGTTCGCGAAATTTCTCTGCCTCTTCAGGCCGCCCGGTCGCCGCCGCCGCCTCGGCCAGCAAGGCCGCCAGACGCTGTTCGTCCGGATAGCGTTCGACGAGCGGTTTCAGACGCTGGAGGGCCTGCTCCGCCTGATGCTCGGAAAGCAGCAGTTCCGCCTCCAGCACGCGGCAGTTGATGTCCTCCGGCGCCAATTCCAGGGCCTTGCGGAGTTCGGTTTTTGCCTCCTCGGTCTTCCCTTCATCGCGGGCCGCTGTCGCCAGCAACCGCCGCGCGTCAAAATCCTTGGGATTGCGCGACAGGCACCACGCTGCCTCCCTGCGGACTCCTTCCGGCTGGCCCGTCTTGGCATAGGCATAGCACAAGTTCAAATGAGCGGCGTAGTTTCCCGGCTGCAGATCGAGCACGGCGCGCAAGGGAGCGATCATGTCGGCGTGGCGCTCGAGGTCGTCGAACAGTTCCGCCACCAGGAAATGGAACCGGGCCTGGGACGGATCGAGTTCCGCAGCCCGCTGCGCATGGTGCAGCGCGAGCATCCGGTTGCGCTGCCGATAGAAGATCTGGGCCAGGGACAGCTGGACCCAACTGTCCTCCGATGCACCGGCCTCCAAGGCCAGGAGCGCCTCCTTGGCTTCCCGATCCCGCCCGCGTTCCAGGCAGATGCGGGCGATGAACCGCAACGCGTCCCGATACTGATCGGCTTCCGGCGGTATCTTGTGCAATTCGACGAGCGATTGCGGCGGATCGATGCCGTCCAGCACGGCCGCCAGTTCGAGCCGCGCGCGCCAGTCGTCTGGATGCCGCATCAGGTGGACCAGATAACATTCGACTGCCGATGGCAATTGGCCTTCGGTGAGGGCCCGTTCGGCAAGTTGCAAAGGCGTAGGGTGCCGCAACCAGAGCACCGCCGAGACGATGGCCCACAGGGCCGCCACAACGGCCAACGCCTGACACAGCCGTTCAATGCGGCGGCCTCGATCGGCAGCGGATAGGTTTGGATCGGCCGTCATACCAGTGAGTTTCCAAGCGCGTTCCCAATTCCAGACGGCAGTTCGCCGCAACCGACGCGGGCGGCGACTTGCCCGCCCTAGCCCAGCGCGTGCGTCCGATGCGTTTGCCGTCGCTGAGACAGCGCGAGAACTCAGGGACTCGTCAGCTTTTGCATGCTGTCCAGCGCCTTCTCCCACAACGCCTTGATTTCGTCGTCGGAACCGCCCTTCGCGATCGTCTGCACGCTTTCGACGAAAGCCTTCTTTGCTGCTTCGCGTTCGGGAGTCGAGAACGTCGACGGGATGGGCTCCTTGTCGAGATTGTCCAACAGTTGGGTGAACGCCGGCGCTGCCGCCGCCGCCTGGGCCGCCTTCGGACCCTCCCTCTGCATCGACATCCCCACGGTCATCATGCCGCCTTCGCCGTTGATCGCCTGTAAGGCGGGCCAAGTCGGAACGGGTGGTCCTTCCATTCTTTTCCTTGCGCTGGCTCCCGGATCACACCCGGCGACAATCATCGCCAACAACGCCACAAAAGAAAACGCTCGAGCCACGACAGGCGACTCCTTATCCAAGGCAAAGAGTAATGAGGCAGAAGTAGTTCGATGGGGCTGGGCCAAGCCCGACCATGCCTGACCCAACGGCGGCAAGCGGGTCGCCCCAACCGTGAAGCCGCTTACGGAGGCATGTAGACGCCGGCTTCCTGACCGGACCTGGATCCCGTGTTCTGCCAGAGCACCTGGTCCACCGTGTCGGGAATGAAATGGACCGAGGCATCGGCATAGGCACACAGCGCGCCACCCGGATGCAAGCTGGAAATCGGTCGGCGATCCGTCGCTTGAAAACATCCGGCGCAGTGCATGTCCACCCACGTAATCCGGTCATTTTCATGCCAGTTCGGCGTCACGTTCGTCGCGGCTCCACAATAACCGGTCTCCTCGACCCAGCGCCGACAACGCTGTCCGTTGCACACGCCGACTCCTGAATACACGTGGTCGCACGCCTTGCCGCGGAACACCTCGCCGATCATGGCGGTGTTCGCCGTGCCGTCGGTAATGTGCCCCATCGTGACTTTCAGCCGCGAGAACACGCCTCGATCCGCCTCCGGACGTGGAGTATCACCCCAAATCCCTCCGTAGTTGGTCGGGCCTTCGGTCCCTTGCTGCCGGGTCGGATCGCTCGGACACATGAAGGTCGGAATGACCGTGTCACCGGGCCGGCCCGTCGGGTCAGGATCGCCCAGACGCGGAAACGCACCGCTGGTGTCGCCAGCCGGGTAGCAACCGGTGGTGACCTTCGAGAAGTCCAGTCTGTCGTACAGCGACTGTTGCTCCATTTGCGGCAGAATCATGGCCCGCCAGCTGAAACCGGTGGAGATGATCCAACCCGCACAGCCCGGGTAGGCGTCCGTTCGGATGCCGCCGGACACCGGCGGGAACGCCAAGTGGGTGTCGTGGTAGTTGTGCAGGGCCGTCGCAATTTGCTTGAGGTTGTTCGTACACTGACTCCGGCGTGCCGCCTCGCGCGCCGCCTGAATGGCTGGCAGTAGTAAGGCGACCAAGATACCAATGATGGCAATCACCACTAACAATTCCACCAGTGTGAAGGCCCCTGTTGCCAAACGGCTGGGGGCTCGCGGTTTTAGCACGCAGTTCATAACCCAGATCCCCTTGGAAAAAAACGGTAAAGAACACGAGTCAATTGCCCCAACTCCGCTACGAATGTGCGACTGGGTCAAAAGGTTGTGGATTGAATGGCCGCGAAATCCGCTTGGCAGCGCGGGGCTGAGATTTTGCACCAAGTCGGACCAAGCGATTCACTGGCCGAAGCACCGGGAAACGCCTACCTTTCAGTACCATCTGCGGCCCGCGCCGGCGGGCGTCAAGCGCCCGCCGATGGTCGATCTGGACGGAGACTTCGATTGGAAAAAAACGGCCACCGCATGCCTGCCCGATCGGCTTGTCCCCGGTGCTCGTCGCGCCCATGAAAACTCACGGCGAAGCCAGAATCTTCATGTTCTCTCGAGCCTTGTCGTAGGCCGCTTTCACCTCGCTGTCAGGACCGTCCTCGGCGACCTTGCGCAGGTTGGCCACGAGTTCCTTCTTGGCCAACTCACGTTCCGAAGTCGCGAACGAGGAAGGAATGGGGGTCTTCTCGAAATCGTCGAGCAGTTCTTTGAACCGGGCAGACGAAGCGGCCTTCCGGGCCTCCGCGGGGCCTCCCCTGTCCATCCCCATGCCTACGGAACTCATGCTCTCTTCGCCGGAGGTGAGCGCCTCGAGGGCGGGCCACATGGGAGCGGACTCGCCCTGCATTTTTCTGGCGGCGCTTTGTCCGGGATCGCACCCCGCCGGGCCCAACGCCAGCAGCGCCAATAAACAAAACAAACGGCAATGGCGAAACATGCTCGGTTCTCCCAAGATCAGTTCGAGAAAGTCTCGGATTCTTTGCCCGCTCGAGAACCCGTAGCGGCCCAGACGGCTTGGTCTACCGATTCGGGAATGAATTTTACCGAACCGTCGCCATAGGCGCACATCGCTCCGCCGGGATGCAGGCTGGAGATCGGACGACGGTCGTTCGCGCCGTACTGGCCCGCAGCAACGGGATCCGCCCACGACCATTGATCCGGCGTCCCATCCGTGATCCCATAGTTCGGGGTGAAGTTCGTTGCCGCTCCGCAATAGCCGGTCTCTTCAACCCACTGGCGACAGCGTTGGCCGGTGTAGCTCGCGGCCGGTCCGGTCAGATACATGGCCTTGCCGCGATACACCTCGCCCACCATGGCCGTGTTGCTCGTTCCGTCGACGATGCCGCCCATATCGACTTTGATCCTCGAAAAGATGCCCGCGACCGAATCGCTGCTATTCAACCTCGGTTCGAGACCCCAAATGCCGGCGTAATTGGTCGGTGCGTCGCTTCCCACAAACCGCGTGGGGTCGCTGGGACACAGGAACGTCGGGATCGCCGTGTAACCCGGCGATGACGAACTCGAGGGTGCCTCGTCACCCATTCGAGGAAACCCCCGGTTGCGGTAGCAGTTGTAGTGGCTGTAGGTGGAATCCATGCGGTCATACAATGCTTGCTGCTCGATGTCCGGGAGAATCATGGTCCGCCAGCTGAAGCCGTTGGTCAGAACCCAGCCGGGGCAAGGGCTGGGATAGACGGTCCCATTGAGGTAGCCTCCCACCGCCGACGGAAACGCCCGACATCGGTCGTGGTAGTTGTGAACGGCGACCGCGATCTGTTTGAGGTTATTCGAACACTGACTGCGGCGGGCCGCCTCGCGCGCCGCCTGAATGGCCGGTAACAACAAGGCGACCAGAATTCCAATGATAGCGATGACCACCAACAATTCCACCAGCGTGAAGGCCCCTGATGCCACACGGCTAGGGGCGCGCGGCTTTGGCGTGCGGTTCATACTCGAATCCCCTTAGAAGAAGACAGAAGAAAAAGAAAGGAACACGACACACTTTCCCCAAGATGGCATTAAGTCTAGTATTGCTCAAATCCGGTGTCAAACACAAGACCGCGAAATTCGTCCGCGGCAGCGGGCCGGGAAAAAGATCCGAACCATCCAGTGGCGGGCTGGCATGCGATTATCTCTAGCACAATCAGCGGTCGTAGCGTCCCATCCTGGGCTGGATCGGCCTGCGCACGGGTCCCAGGCTCACGCTCAATCCGGAAGGCAGGTCACGCGATTTCTGCTGGTTCTAGCTCTGTCCGGTACCCTCGGTTGCGGGTCGGGCCAGATTCCAAGGCCCCACGCGGAGCCCGTCGATCGGGAGCAGATCGGTCGTCAGGTTGCGGCCTTTTGCGGCGACTGCCACGCCGTGCCGCCTCCGGCATCGTTTCCCCGCCGCGCGTGGCGGGAGCAAGTCGAATTGGGGCAGCGGTTTTACGTCGAATCAGGACGAAACGACCTGCCGGTCCCGCGCATGAACGATGTGATCGGCCACTACGAGTCGCTGGCCCCAGAAGAACTTGTCTTGCCCCCGCCGGAGGAAGCCGCGGACGGCGTCAAGATCCGTTTTGAACGCACGTTCGTCGAATTCCCCTACAACTCTCCGTTGTTTCCGGCGGTGTCGCACCTGCGCCGGACGAGATCGCGGGCCGAGGACCGCGCGGAGTTGTTATTCTGCGATATGAGCGCCGGTGAGGTGCGGAGGCTGATTCCTGACCGGCGGTCTTCCCGGACGGAACGGATCACCAAGATTCCGCATCCGGACCATGTCGAGCCGTGCGATTTGGACGGCGACGGGCAGGAAGATCTCGTCGTGGCGGATTTGGGAAGTTTTTCTCCGCAGGATCACGATCGCGGCAGAGTGCTCTGGCTGCGCGGGGGCGCGCCGGATCAAGAGCCCGTCGTCCTCGCGGAGGGCCTGGGCCGTGTCGCCGACGTTCAGCCTGCTGACCTGGATTCTGACGGCGACCTGGACCTGGTGGTGGCCGATTTTGGCTGGCGGAGCACGGGCCGCCTGAGGTTGCTCGAACAAATCCGCGTCCACGAATCAACGCCCCGGTTTCGCCAGCGCCTGCTCGATGACCGGCACGGCGTCATCCATACACCGGTCGTCGACTTGGATCGCGATGGCCGCTTGGATTTCGTCGCCTTGTTCAGTCAGGAATTCGAGTCGGTGGAAGCCTTCCTGAACCGCGGCCAGGGGTTGTTCGAGCGGCAACTGATCTTTGCGGCGGAAGATCCGTCCTTCGGCTCCAGCGGCATCCAGCTTGTCGATCTGGACGCCGACGGCGACACCGATGTGCTGTACACCAGCGGCGACACGCTGGACGGATTCCACATCAAGCCCAGCCACGCCATTCACTGGCTGGAGAACCAAGGGCGTTTTCCGTTCCAGGACCATGTGCTGTCTGCCATGCCGGGCGTGATGCGCGCCTTGGCGGTCGATCTGGACGGAGACGAAGACTTGGATGTGGTGGCCTGCGCCTTTCTGCCGGATCGGATTCTGCGCGGGGCCAGTCGCCGCGAGTACGATTCGCTGATCTGGCTGGAGCAGGTCGCCCCGCGCCGTTTTCTCCGACATGGTCTGCAGCGATCCGAGGATGGACACATGGCGATGGAAGTCGGCGACCTGAACGACGACGGCCGAACCGATCTGGTCCTGGGCGGCGTTGCTCACCGAACCGGTTCCACCCCGCCCTGGCTGACGATCTGGTGGGGCGCCGCTGACCAGCCTGTGGCCGCTGCGGCTCGATCTCCTTGAGCGGAAAAGGGGTCAGGACTCATTTGCGCAACAATGAGTCCTGACCCCTTTTGCTTCCTCTTGGTGGTTGGCGGCGGCGAATCACTCGTGGGCGTCACCAACTGGTTCCGCCAGACAGTGAGGTGCGGCAGCTCGTGCCATTTTCGGGACAACTGCCAGCCCACGGCGAAATCAAGGTCGCCGTCGCTGTCGAAATCCGCGACTTCCAAAGCGGCGTGGCACGGAAACCCAACCTCCAGCGTGTGGCGTCCAAAGACTCCAGGGGCGGTCTGCTCCAGATAGACGATCGACGCCAGCGGCTGGCTGGCCACCGTCACCGGGTACGGTTGGTCGTGAAGCCAGGAGACGGCAATCACGTCCAGGTCTCCGTCCCGATCGAAATCCTCGGCCCGCGCACCATGGACGCCCGGCAACGAGGTGAGCGGTCGGTGGGCGAATCGCTCACCGCCCAGATTCTCGAGCCATTGGACTCCGTGAGACGGCTTGACATATTGATCGTCGAAAGTGTCGCCGTTGGTAAGAAGGAGATCGTCGTCTCCGTCGCGGTCCAGGTCGACCCGCCGAACGCCGGTTAGTCCAAAGGTCACCTCGGGCGCGGCCCAGACCGTCTGCCGATGGAACTGTCCATTGCCCTGGTTGAGAAAGCTCGCCACCCACTCGTACTCTTGACTGACCAAAGCGAGAAAGTCCGGGCGACCGTCATCGTTCAGGTCGTGGACCAGGATGTGGCTGGCGCCCGGTCGAGGGTCCAGCACCTGAAGCTCGAACTGCGGTCGATCGCCGGCGGTGGCGACGTTCTTGAACAGCGCGATCTTTCCCGTCTTGTGATACCCGAATTCCGCGACAAGCAGGTCGAGGTCGCCGTCTCCGTCGGTGTCCACCGGCTGGACGTCGGCCACTCGCCCCAAGCCCGAAGCGATCACGATCTTTTCGTACTCACCACCGGCCTGCTGGCCGCGCAGCCAGAGGACCTGACCCCGGTCGTGGTCGCCGGCGAGAAAGCTGCCCAATTCGGCCACGACGAGATCGCCCACGCCGTCTCCATCCAGGTCGCAAGGCTCGGCGTGGCACGGGTTGTCCAGTTGGGCCAGAATCCGAGGAAGCGGGTTTGCGCCGCGCAGATCCAACGCGGACACATGGCCTCGCCGCATGTCGCACACCAGCAGGACAGGCTGGCCGCCCGGTTCCAATTCGGTCCAACGCAGATAAGAAATTCCCGGCTGGACGTCCTTTTCCTGGCTCAGATGCAAGGGCTGAGGAAGGAACGTGATCCCCGCTGGCGTTATTGCCTCCGGCGGTTGGGGCAACACGAGTTGCTCCGGCGCTTGGGCGCGGAAGTAGGCCGCCGTCCGGTGGATCGGCGGCGGATCCAGGTCGTTCCGGCCCGAGCGGGCATAGTATTCGTAGGCCCGCCGCACTTTGCCGTGCCAGGCGTCACGAGGATAGCTCCCGGCAACGGGCATCCCATGACAATCGCTGCAGAACGCCTCGACTTGTTGGACGAAATCTCGCTCGAAGAAAGCGGAGCCAGCCGGATCGGCCTGGCCGGCGACGTACTGCCGCCACCTGTCTCGGTTCGCGGAGGCCCCAGTTCGCCAGCGGGCCAAGGCAATCGTCAAGAGCGCAATCGCCAAGCACACGGCGCATCCGACCAGGAACCAGCGGCGCCACCCCGCCGGCCCGGTGCTTCGCGTCCCCGCCATGCTGACAGATCCCTTTTCACCGGCCATGTTGCCCCGCGACGTCACGATCGAGTTGTCCAACATCCGGCCCGAGCGGACCTCTTCGATGCTCGCGCCCGCCATCGGCCGCGGGACAAATGAAGTCGGGCCGCTCGCGACCGCCTGCCAGGTCGTTGAAAAAGGGAACCGGCTTCGAGTCAAGCCGCGCAAACCGCGGGAAAGAACACTGCCGCCAGGTGCTTGGCCCCTTCTTTCAACGTGCCCTTGTTCCACGGGTTGCGGCGGCGAAGTTCGGTCAAACACCTCCATACTTGTAACGGAAAATGCAGGCCGTTACAATCCACCGCGAGGAGTTCTCCGACGCGATGTTCTGGAACATGACCGACCAGCGGTCGGGAGCGGGTTGTGCCTTCTGGTCCTGCCGATTCGCCTGAGCCAAATCATCGCCGGATCTTGCTGGTCGCCGGCGGCGTGTTGCTGCTGGGCGTGGCGTCGCTGGTCTGTGCCGTGACCGTCCCCGTCTGGGCTCGCTGGATGGCGGTTCGCCAGATGGAGGCGGGCGCGATTAGCGAGGCGCAGCGCTGGCTCCGCTGGTCGGCCTGGTTTGCCTTCGGCGGCGGGGAAACGGAACTGGTGCGGATCGCCTGTTTTCGCCGTCTCGGGCAGATCAGCCGCTGGGAGGCCGCGCTGCAATCCGCGCAGGAGAAAGGGGCGGACCCTGATCGCGTGCAGCAGGAACGCATCTTGGGTTTGATCCGGCAGGGCGCACATGAAGTGCCCGAGGACTTCTGGAGGAGCCCGGTCGGGGTGGGGCTGCGGCTGTACGACGGCATCGAGGCCTGTGTACGTGGCCATCTGGCGCGGAACGAACCCGCTCAGGCCCGCGAGATCCTCGAATTCTGGACGGCTTCTCTTCCCCAAGAGGCATACATCGCGTATCTGCAAGGAGTCTACTGGTTCAATCAGGCTGACGAGGCCCAAGCGCTGGCCGAGTTCGAAAAGGCGATTGCCCGGCAAGCGGGATACGAGTTGGCGCACATCGCCGTGGCCAGGCTGTACGAAAAACAAGACCGGGTTGCCGAGTCGCTTGCGGCCTACGCCCGTTTTGCCTCCAGCTGTCCGCACAGCAACGCAGCAGTGGTGGGACTGGCCCGAGCCTTGCGCAAGCTGACACGCATTGAAGAAGCCCGTGCCGTGGTCGGGTCGCTGCGTTCCTCCTCGGATCCGTTTTCGGGGTTTCAGGCCGAGATGGGGGCGATCGAGCTTGAATTGGGCAACTACCAAGAGGCGCTGCGCTGGCTGGGCCAGGCGCCCGCTCCCGAAGGACAGAAGAAACAGGAACTGCTGTGGGACGCGGCGTTGGCGTTCGGTCTGCAGGAAGAGGCCACGGTCGCCGACCGGCTGTTCGAACAGGCCGATGGCGAGATGGCGAACCTGTCGCGGATTTCCGAGTTGCTCACCCAGCTTGCCGTGGCGCCCGACAGGAAAGAGGCCGCCGACGAACTCCACCGCTTGTCCGAGACCGTCGCCGCGACCGCCCTGCAGCCTACCCAGATCGAACTGGAGCGGGCCGGGCTGGCCCGCCGTGAGAGCGCCGGCTTGACCGCGGCCGACCTGTACGCCCTGCATTGCGACGCCTGTCATGGGCCCCAGGGCGGCGGCGATGGCCGAGCTGCGCGCCATCAGTTCCCGGTGCCGCGAGATCTGCGCGGGGACAGTTCCCGCCTTGTGAGCACTCAGAACGGCATCCCGACGATCCAAGATTTGGCAAAGGTCATCAAACAAGGCATGCCAGGGACGTCGATGCGGGCCTTCGACCAATTGAGCGAAGACCAGTTGCAGCGGTTGGCCGAAGAAGTCCGGCGAATGCGCCGGGAAGGCCTGCGCGACAGCTACGTCGCGATGCTGCAAGCCGAAGACGAAGAGATCGAGGAAGCGGACGTCCAGGCAGTGGTGGATCTCCGCAGCCTGCCGGGAGACACCGTGCAGGTGCCCGCCATCGGTCCTGCCGACGAGGCGGCTGCGGTCCGAGGAAGAACGGTGTACTTCGACAGCGGTTGTCGGCCTTGCCACGCCGACGACGGAACCGGCGTGCCGGACACGGTGCTGTTCGACCCCTTAGGGTTGCCGGTTCCGTCTCGCAACCTGGTCCACGACCCCTTCAAGGGCGGGCATGACCCGGAGTCCGTCGGTCTGAGGATTCTGGCGGGAATGCCGGGCAGTCCCCACCCCGCGACCAAAGTTCTGACGCCCCAACAGTGTATCGACCTGGTTCACTTCTGCAGCTCGCTTTCACGCCAGCCCAAGCGAACGCTGACGAACCACCAACGATACCTGGAAGCAACCCGATGCCCGCTGCCGGCCGAGATCCGGGAAGATTGACGGGCCGTCAGACAGCCCTTCCGGATCGGTCGGCCGGCTTGAAACCGCCGAGGCTCCTGCTCAGTATTGTTCCGTCGCCATGCCGTCCTGGCGATCTCGCAGGTATCTGTACGGAACCATGCCGATGCTCTCGGAAAGGAACCGGATCGAACCATCGCAGAGCGCTATTTGCAGGCCTCCCGGATGATCGCTCCCGTTGCCCCAGGAAGGCCCCCAAGTCGCAGTCGAAGAGTTGATCAGGTAGGTCGCACTGGCACCGCCATAGCTGTCGACGTCGGTCGAAGTGACCCCAGGGTGCCAAGTCGGGTTGCTTGACAAGAACCGCGCTCCGATCCACAAACCGGCGTTCCAATCGCAGTTCACAAAACCATCCGTAGCGTTGCCACAGTTCAGTCGGCGCTTGTCTTGCGTTCCCGTTCGCTCGACCAGCAGGGCCGTGTTCGCCGTCCCGTCCATGATGTCTCGCATCAGGACTCGCGAGTTCGCCCAGAAAATGCCCTTCCGATCGACGGCGGCATTGTTGCCGGAGTTGCCCAAGTAGTTGTTCTTTCCGTAGTTGCCTCGCTTGTTGTTGATCAGCGGCATCGAGTCCGAAGGACAGCTGTAGGTAGGGATGCCCTCTCGCGACGAAGGAACCACGGCCGTCGCGCCGGCGAGGTCGCGTTCCCAGTGCCGCACAAACTCCGACGTTTCGGTCCGAATCAGGTCGTGCAACGGAGCCATTTCGATGAATGGCAAGATCAACGCCGACCAGGCGAGACCATTCGAGTTTTCATAGGGAGTTGGCGACCGCGTCGTGTAGTCTGCCTTGTTTAGGACAATTCCGGGCGGAAAGGCCTTGTACGTGTCGTGGTAGTTGTGCAAGCCCAAAGCGACCTGCTTCAGATTGTTCGTACACTGGGTCCGCCGTGCCGCTTCCCGCGCCGCCTGGATGGCGGGAAGCAATAACGCAACCAAGATGCCGATGATCGCGATCACAACCAACAACTCGACGAGCGTGAAAGCAAACCTGCGAGTCCAGGTTTTCGAGATGGAACCGGCCATAAGAACGTCTCCCCAAAAAAAGACGACAGGGACAAAAAGCCGCAGTGAAACCAGTCAGGGACTGAGATCGAAGTCATGCTTATTCTCGCCAGCTTGGACCGTTACCTTCAACTCGGAAGACTCGTTGTACTTCGCGGGAACGGGGTCTTTGTAATCGGGCGGCGTGGGAAAATCCAAGACCGTCGTAATGCGCACCGTGCTCGGCCCCAGCGGCGCCCCCTTGACGTTCCCCGCAAAGAACAACTCATACCGCCCAGTCTCGTCCGTCACGCCGGAAGCGCCATGTCCGGTGGCTGATTCGAATTGGACGGCCACCTTGCTGAGCGGTTTTCCACCCATGGTCACCGTTCCGCTGACGGGCGCCAAATCGGGCAAATCGGTTTCCGGACCGGAACAACCTGCGACCAACACTACCAGGACAAGGCCAGCGGCTGCCAAACAAGAAACCCTGAACATGATCTGATTCTCCGCGTTGAGGTCTCCGGGAACGAGAAGAAAACCGCACCACGTCGTCGTGGTGGCTGGCCGTCCGGGGCGGTCAGTCAGGTCAACAATTATCTTTTGTCGCCGGTACCCTGGGCGTTGTCAAGCCTGCGCGTACCTCGAAAGAGGAGAATTCCACGAAGGAAATCGCGTGGTGGACTCGTCCCTGGACTGCGGGAGCGGGCTGAACAACGGCGGTTGACCGGCGGTCGCCGCCAGTCTCCTCGACTCTGTCACGGCTGGCTTGCGACGCTGGCGGCGGCGTTGTGAGCGGGGGACCGGTCTGGTATGTTGGTCGCGCAGGGGTCCGTCGGCACCGGAACCTTCCGCGGAAACGCCGTCGCCTTGGGGACGTGGGTCGGCAACCTCGCTCGATCCATTCCAGCGTCAACTGGGCGACAATTGACATGGGAGGCCGTGCCTCGGAGCAGCGCCCGGCGTCCGGAAGGCGTTGGGCAGACCCGCGGGAGCCGTTCATGCGTGGATCATGCTTATGGCTTGTCGTGCTGGCAGCCGTCGTTGCCGTGGCGGGCGCGGCGCTGGTGTTCTTGCCGTTCGCTCCTCGCGAGCACCGCCAGGACAGCGACGAGACCATCGCGGGCCGTGTTCTGGAGGCGTATCGGCCGGACGGGGAATATTCGCCGTTGACGATCCACTATCCGCTCGATCACACGCTGTTTCCCCCCGAGTGCGTGCCGCCGACATTTCGCTGGGAGGACAGCAGTCCGAATGCGGACGCCTGGGTCCTGACGATCGAGTTTCAGGACGGGGAAGGAACCGGCGGTTTCCTCAGTCCTCAGAGCCGATGGACGCCGTCCGGCGAGCAATGGCAGGCCATCAAGGGCCGCTCGTTGGAACACGACGCCAAGGTGACCATTTTGGGCGTCAGCCGGGCCGCGCCGGAGAAGATCGTCTCCCGCGGCAACCTCGCGATTCGCACGTCCCAAGATGAGGTCGGGGCGCCGATTTTCTATCGCGAAGTCATCCTTCCCTTTATCGACGCCTATGCCGAACCCTTCCGGATTCGATGGCGATTCGGGGCGATTTCGTCTCCGGATCAGCCGCCGGTCGTGTTGGAGAACCTGCCCGTCTGCGGCAACTGCCATTCGTTTTCCCGCGACGGCGCCGTCTTGGGCCTGGACGTCGACTATGCCAACGACAAGGGCTCGTACGCGATCGCGCCCGTGGCGCAAGAGATGACTCTCGAACCGGGCGACATGATCACGTGGAGCGACTTGGACAGACGCGATCCCGAGCCCACGTTCGGCCTGCTTTCCCAAGTCTCGCCGGACGGTCGTTATGTCGTGAGCACCGTGAAGGACCGATCGGTCTTCGTCCCGCGGGAAGATCTGGCGTTCAGCCAGCTCTTCTTTCCCATCAAAGGGATCCTGGGCGTCTATGACCGCCAGACCAGGCAATTCCATTCCCTGCCCGGAGCGGACGACGGGGAGTTCGTGCAGAGCAATCCCAGTTGGAGTCCGGACGGCAAAACGATCGTGTTCGCCCGGCAGCGGGCGTATCACTTGGCGAATGTTTCCAAACGCAGTTCCGTGCTGCTGACCCCGGCTGAGTGCCGCGAATTCATCGATGGCAGCCAGGACTTCCAGTTCGATCTTTACCGGATTCCCTTCAACGAGGGCCGCGGCGGCAAGGCGGAGCCCTTGCCTGGGGCGTCCCACAACGGGATGAGCAACTACTTTGCAAAGTACTCACCCGACGGCAAATGGATCGTCTTCTGCAAGGCCAAGAGCTTCATGCTGCTGCAACCCGACAGCGAGCTGTTCATCATTCCCGCGGCGGGAGGCGAGGCCCGGCGACTGCGGTGCAACACGTCGCGGATGAACTCCTGGCACAGCTGGTCTCCCAACGGCAAGTGGCTGGTGTTTTCCTCCAAAGCTTACTCGGTTTACACGCAGCTCCTGCTGACCCACATCGACGAAGAAGGGAATAGCACGCCCCCGGTGGTGCTGTCGCACTTCACCACTGCCGACCGGGCCGCGAATATCCCTGAGTTCGTGAACACGACGCCCGCCGCGATCAAAGCCATCCGGGAGCGGTTCGTCAACGACTATTCGTTTGCCCGAGCCGGACAGGCGTACGGCTTCAAAGGCGACCGCGAGGGCGAAGTGCGGTCGTATCGGAAGGCCGTGGCCATGAATCCCGACAACGCGGACCACCACAACAATTTGGCCATGAGTCTGACCGCGATGGGAAGGCACGAAGAGGCAGAGGCCCACTACCGGAAGGCGCTCCAGTACGAGCCCAACCACAGGCAGGTGCATAACAATCTCGGGGCGTTGTTGAGCAGTCAGGGCAAGTTCGAGGAGGCGCTGGACCATTACCGTGAGGCGCTCCGCAGCGATCCGCAGTATTTCGAAGCCTGCCTGGGCCTGGGCGCCGCCCTGTCGGAATCCGGACGGCTCAAAGACGCAGCCGAGCCGTTGGCCGAGGCGTCGCGACTGGCTCCCGACAATCCCAACCCGCACTACCAATTGGGCATCGTCTTGCACAAGCTGGGCAAGCAGGAGGAAGCGATCGCGCGATACCGCCGCGCCTTGGATTGCGATCCGAAATTCGTTCCGGCCATGCTCGGACTGGCGTCGCTCCGGTTGCAGGCCGAGGACTCGGCTGCGGGCCGCGCTCAGGAGGCGATTCAGCTCGCTACGACCGCCTGCCAGTTGACTGGCTATCGGCACCCGGTATCGCTGCAGGTCCTGGCAGCCGCCTTGGCCGCAGACGGCCGATTCGCGAATGCCGTTTCCGTCCTCCAGCGCGCCCTGCAACTCGCGCACGCCGCCGGAGACCGGACGCTGGTGAACGCCCTGAGCCGGAACCTTGCGGACTACCAACAGCAGCAGGCCAACGCGCCCGGAGAATCCCGCTGATCCGCGTTCGATCGTCGCTGGTCCATGTTTGACCGTCAGGGGAATCTGTTTCAGAGCCTCCGCCGCAGGCCGGCCGGCCAGGGGGCCAACTACCGGCCTGCGGTGTCGGAATCGCGGCTCTGAATGGCTCGCACCAAGCTCCGGCCGCTTGCCGGGGCCGGCCAAGGCGTCAATTCCGGCGCATTGTAGGTCTTGATGAAACGATCGTAGAAGGACGGGTCCTTCTGGGGCAGCAAGACCGGCTTGTGGACGCGGCCCTCTTCATCGACGTAGCTGAAGTAAACACGGGCGAACAGGCCGTCAGCACGCTTGCTGGCAAACGCGATCCAGCGGCCGTTGCTCGACCAGCAGTGCCACGAGTCGCTGCGCGGGGAGTTGACCTCCAACCGTCGGTGTTGTCGCGTTTGCAGGTCCAGCAGATACAGGTCGCTGGAGGGCTGAAACACCGGGAACGCCCCGTAATCCGACATGCAGAACAGCAGCCAGCGTCCGTCGGGCGAGACGCGCGGCTCCGCCACGCTCCGTCCCGTGTCCTTTGCCAGAACCACCGGCTCCACGTCGCCGCATTCTCCACGCTCCGGGTCATAGCTCACCCGCACCAGGTCATAGCGGACTTCCCGATAGCGATCCCGGGGCCGTGGCTCGGCACTGCAAAAGTACAGATACCGGCCGTCCGGCGACCAGGCGGGAAACGTCTCCAGGCGATCCGGCCGAGAAATGCTCGCCGCGGTCGTCACCGTGTTAGAATCGACATCGTAAAGGGCCAGGTCCGACGCGCTGTCAAAAACGTCTCGATTCTCCCCCGCGTCGTGGAAGAACTGGGTGATCTCATTCGCCGAGTAGGCGACGACACGCCCGTTCGGATGCCAGGCCGCATAACTGGCCAGCGATTTCGTAACGAGTCCGCGGTCAGACTCGGCGTGACGGACCAGTTGCCGGGTGTCGGCCTTGAAGACCTTGCCGTCCCGCACGACGATTGTCCCGTTCCGGTAGTCCTGCTCGCCCTCGTCGCGGGACTGCAAGATCATGCGGCCGGGATGCCGGGGGGCAAAGGTGTGACAGTTGATGCAGCCGCCCTTGAAGGTCCGGTTGCTCACCACGGTCGCTTCCTCAAACGTCCGGACGTCCCGCTGATAAATGGCTACGTCGACGCGGAGAATGAACAGGGGCTTGATCAGCCGGTAACACAGGTAATTGTCGATGTCTGCGTCCGCGACCGTGTTTTCGATCGGTGCAAACCGCGTCCACTGCCCATCCTCCCGGCGGACGTAGACATCGAAGTAGAGCTTGCCGCCCCGGTTCTCTGCCAGCAGTTGTCTCCAGCGCGTCAGGGGGAAGGCGATCTGCGAAGAGCGGCTTGTGACGTCGATCGCTGCACCTTGCGCCGAGCGGATCTGCACGCGGTAATGCGTGCCCGGCTCTTCCACCATGAAGTTCAGGGGCGCGATGTTGGGCGGAACGACGAGGTCGCGATAGTCGGGCCGGATGCCCGGCGGCCGCGCGACGTCGACGACGGTTCCGATGTCAAAGACGATGCGGTGTCGAACGGCGAACGCCCCCAGCGTCAGGGTCAGAAGCAGGATCGCCGAAGCGAGCTGGAGAACGGTGGATTTCTTCATTCGGCGGTTCTCGACTGGCCGTAGGTTAGGTCGTTTCGGCCGAAGGCGTAGAAGAAGAAATAGGTATCGCCGTAGTCGCGATACAACGCGGCAGAAGCCCCGGCGGTATCCCCCCGAAACAACTTCCGTCTTTGCATGAACTCGCGGCACCGTCGCTGGGTTTCCGAACCGACCGTGCGGCTGACCGGGCCGGCGGCCTGCGAAGCGGCGCTTTCCAGGTAGATTGCCAGGGCTTCCTCGCAATGCCGCGGCAAGTGCGGATCGCCGAAATCGTCGAAGCGATCCAGATTTGCCACCACTTCGTCGAGTTGCCGGGTCAAGAGGTAATGGGCCAGCAGATACTCGAACGCCATCCGATTGTGGCGGTTTCTGCTCAGCAAGTGCTTGAGCACCGTTTCCAGGTCATCCAGTTGACCGTCCAGATCCTCGACCGCCATGAGCTTGCGGCGCGAGGCAACGGCGGGCACGGCGGAAAGCGTTGGATCGGCCTCCAATTGCCGGAGCAGGCCGCGGGCCCAGCGGCGGTGAAGCAGGCTACGTTCCAAGAAGGCAAGGAACCTCCGCGCCGCTTCGGGGTGATCTTTCAGAACGTGGATGTAGACCAGACGCTCCAGCGTTCGGGGCCGCTCGCCCAGCACCTCCAATGCCTCGTGTGCCATGTGCTCCGATTCGTTGATCAGGCCAAGATCGAACAGGACGTCGCTGCTTTCCAAGGGTACCTGTCTGGCCTGTGTGGACAGATCGCTGAATCGGAGCGTCAACGTCGGGGCGTCCGGCACTTGCGCATGGCAGAACATGTCGTCCAGCAGTCTGCCGGTGAAGAACAAGGCCCGGTTGACGTGGAACACGGTCCTGATGACGCGCAACGCGCCGCCCAGGTCGGTGATTTGGGCGTTCAACGGCGGAATCCGTCGCGCGTGCTCGAGCACCTCCGACCATCGTTGGCGGTCGGCGCTGGACACCATCTGCAGCCAGTGTTTTTGCGGGGAATCGAAGGCTGCCAGATCGGCGACGACGATCCATGCCGCCAGCACCAGTGCCCGAATTGCCGCAAACGCAACGGACGTGGGGCGGGCCGCAGCGGGGACTGCCGGGACGGCAAACTCCTGCGCATCGCAAGAGTCCGTAGGGGGCTCAGGCAGATCGCCGACGGACCTGCCCCAACTCAGAACCATGCCCGCGACCGGCGCAAACAGCAACAAGCCCGCTTGGATGGTGACGGCAATGCCCAGCGACGACGGCATCGCCAGCGAATCGGCTACCGACGGAACGCCCCAGCCTCGGTACGCGTCCGAAACGCCCAGCGCGCACAATCCCATCCCGACTGTCACGGGGATCACCGCGGCGCAGGAGATCGCTACCGCACCCAGCCCTCGCCGCCGCCGTACCGACCACTCGAAAACTCCACACGACAGCGCAAACACCACGTAGAATCCCGCCGCGATGGAATACACCAACACGGACGAAATCAAGAACATCATCAGCCACACCGCGGGACGCCGGGCTTCGATGCGGACGAAGCCGTTTGCGAACGCCAGGACGACAAGCAAGCCCACGCCAGGGCGAACGGGATGGCTGTACCGCCCCAGCAGCAGAACCATCAGCACCATCGGGATGAGAAACGCAAAACGACCGCCCGTCCCGGTGACCGCCGCAAAAAGATAGCGGGTTGCGAGGCAAATCAACGCGGTCAGCAAAGTGACCACCGCGGCGCCGAGCCAGCCGTAGGCAAACAGGGGTGACAAGAAGGCGGAGGCAAAATCGACCGGACCGCCAGGCTGTTCCAGAAACCCGCGGACGTAAGAGGATTCGAACAGAAAAACGCGACTGTCCACCTGGTAGAAGAGTTCGGGGACGAGACGCAGCAGCACGTACAGATAGAACCCGATCCACCAACCAGCCGCGGACGCGACAAGGAACAACCTTCGACGCGGGCGGTCTGGCTGCGAGGTTTCCATGGGAGGAATCCGGCGAGAACGCCAGGTATTTCGCCCCCCGGCGCCCCAAGCTCTGACTGAACCGTAATGCGTCGCCTCCGTTCACTGTGCGGCTCGCCTTCACGCCAGCCGAAGCGAACGCTCACCAACGACGCCACGAAGCTACCCAACGACCGCTGCCATCCGTCCTCCCGGACGGTTCACGCGACACAGGAAGCCCCTCCGCATTGTCCTCCCGGCTCGGAAAGGCTGATCGCCCTGTCGATCGAAGATCCAGGCCGCGGCCGCGACGGCGGTGAGATCCTGCCTCGCCGCCATTCCCCCTGCCGCCCAGAGTCCCTCAGGCGATGTGCTCGACCGCCCTCGGGACCCGGACTGCGCGAAGGTTGTTCAGTACCCGGAATCAGTACGCGGGAATCGTCATCCCATCCGCACGATCACGCAGGTATCGATAGGGCAGTTCGGCGATGGTTTCGGAAACGAATCTGACCGCGCCGTCGCACAGCGCCATTTGCAGACCTCCCGGATGATCGCTGGCGCTGCTCCAGTCTCTGCCCCAATTGTAATACGCGCGGTTGATCATATAGGTTGCGCCATTCCCGCCATAGCTGTCGACATCCGTCGAAACAAGTCCAGGGTGCCAACCTACGGAGTTACCCGAATAACGCGCCCCAATCCACAACGCGGCGTTCCAATCGCAATTCACCCAGGTATTGGTGGTATCTGGACCGCAACTCTGCCTGCGATTGTCTCTCGTCCCCGTTCGTTCGATGACGAGGACGGTGCTGGCGGTCCCGTCGATGATATCTCGCATCAAAATGCGCGAGTTCACCCAAAAGATGCCCCTCCGATCAATCGCGGCACCATTGCCGGAATTGCCCAGATAATTGGTCTTGCCGTAGCTTCCTCTCTTGGTGTTCAGAGGGCCCATGCTGTCCGAAGGGCAGTTGTATGCAGGGATGGGCTCTCTGGCCGACGGAATCACGGCCGAAGCACCGCTGAGGTCACGTTCCCAGTGCCGCGCGAAGTCGAGCGTTTCGGTTCGGACCATGTCGTGCAGCGGCTGCATTTCGATGAACGGCAAGAGCAACGCCGACCAGGCAAGACCGTTCGTGTTTTCTCGTGGACCTTGTGTCTTTCCGTTCGTATAGTCCGGATCGGAATCCACGAATCCCGGCGGGAAGACCTGGTACGTGTCGTGATAGTTGTGCAAGCCCAAAGCGATTTGCTTCAGGTTGTTGGTGCATTGCGTCCGACGGGCCGCTTCGCGCGCGGCTTGGATGGCGGGAAGCAAGAGTGCAACCAGAATGCCAATGATCGCGATCACCACCAACAGTTCGACCAGCGTGAAGCCGGACCCACGAGCCCGGCTCTTTATGAAGTTACTGTTCATACCAACACACCTCTCCAAAAAGGAAAAAAACAAGACCAAAGCGAAAGCAAATCAAGGCTCCAAAGCAAAGTCGTGAGTGTTCGGACCCGCTTGGACCGTGACGTTCAACTGAGAAGATTCGTTGTACTTCGCAGGGATCGGTTCTTTGTAATCGGCTGGCGTGGGGCCATCCAGGGCTGTCGTAATGCGAACCGTATTCGGGCCAACCACCGCGCCCTTGTTCTGGCCAGCGAAGACCAACTCGTACCGCCCGCTCTCGTCAGTCACGCCGTAGGCGCCATGCCCGTCGGCGGATTCGAAAGCGACGGCAGCCTTGGCGAGCGGTTTTCCATCCATGGTCACCGTCCCCGAAACCGGCCCCAAGTCAGGCAAGTTGCCCTCGGACTTCGAGCAACCCGCGACCAGTACCGTCAGCGCCAGGTTCATGACGACAAACCAATAAGCCCTCAACATCGTTGAGTTTCCTTCTGATTTCTTGGGTGGGAACATGTGTTAAAAAAAGAATGCAACGGCCCAATCATAGCTACGTCGTCAAATGCACGTCAATCCATGCAAGATTCTTGGCGTTTCGTGACGGCGCGCCGCGTCGCCTACCAACGAATAATCTGGAGCAATGTATCTAATTATTCGCAAACGTGCGTCAGGTGATCGGGCAGCTGCCCCGGTCGGATCAGGCATGGGTTCGACGGGCAGGGCCGTCAACATCCATTGAATACTCGGCTTTTAGTGCGGTTCAGGTAGACCGTCTCTCCGGTCTGGCACGATTCGCGGGAGGCCAAGGCCAAGGCCAGGGCCAGGCGGGAGTCGGTGGCGGGGGCTCGGACCGGCGACTGGCCGGTGCGGATGCAGGCGGCGAAGTAGGCGACCTGGTCACGCATGGCGGCGGCGAACGAGTCTTCCGCGGGCGTGTACAGCCCTTCGGGCTCTCGGCCCCAGCGGTACAGCACCAGCGACGGGCCGCCCGACGAAGCCTGCCCTTGCTCGCCGTGCAGCGCGAACGCCCCCGGCGTATATCGCCAAGCCAGCGAGCCGGTGCTGCCCAGGATGTGGAACTGGATGTCCAGCGGGTTGCCCTGCATCAGGAAGCTTGCCTCGACAAATGCCTTCCGCCCGTCGGCAAAGTCCACCGCAGTGAAAACGTGGCTCCACGCGCCGTCGGCCGACCGGACGCCGCGGGACACGACCGATTCCGGCGTGCCCAGGATCCAGCGAAACACGTCCAGGTCGTGGATCTGCATGTCCAGTACGGCCCCGCCGCTGCGCTCCGGGTCGCGCCGCCAGCCATCGGCGCCGGGCGTGCCTGCCAGCAACGAGACCATCCGCCGGCCGCTCATCAGCAACAGCTCGCCGATCCGGCCGTCCTCGATCGCCTGTTTCGCCAGCACGTACTCGGGCCAGAATCGCAGCACGTGTCCGATCATCAGCCAGCGCTTTGACCGCTCGGCGGCCGCCAGCATCGCGTCGGCGTCGTCCAGGTTCAGGGCGATGGGTTTCTCGCACAGGACGTGCTTTCCGGCCTGCAGCGCGCGGACGGCCAGCCCGCAGTGCAGATGGTTGGGCACGCAGATGTCCACGCCCTCGATGCCCGGATCGTCCAGCACGGTCTCCAGGCTGGAGGCCACGGCGGTTCCCGTCTGTTCCGCCAAGCGGCCGGCTCGTTCCGCATGGATGTCGTAGATCGCCGCCAGTTCGTTGCCCGGCGCTGCCGCATGGGCTTGCGCGTGAACTGCGCCGATTTCCCCGGCCCCGATCAAGGCAATGCGTATTGGTCGCGTCATGATCTGGTACTCTGTAGGATCCGAGCCATGCTCTGCGCCGTGTGCTGCAGGACCGCCTCCCCGTGATGATGATAGGGAAAGACCTCGGCCGTGAGGAAGCCGTCGTAGCCGATTTCGCCGAGTGCTGCGATGACTTCGGGCCAATTCACGTCGCCCTCCAGCAGGCCCACGAAACCGCTCAGGCCTCCGACCGATTCCCGATAGTCTTTCAGGTGGACCTCCTTGATTCGTCGGCCCAGGATGCGGATCCACTGCTCCGGGTATCCGCAGGCGATCAGGTTGCCGGTATCCAGCAGCATGCCGACGTGCGGGCTGCCGATCTCGTCGATCAGCGCGCGGAATTCCAGCGGGCTCAAGAGGAACTTGTTCCAGATGTTTTCGACCAGGATCGACACGCCCCAGCGTTCGGCAGCGGGGACCAGCTCCTGCAGCGCCTGCCGCGTGCGCTGGTACGCCAGGTCGTAGCGGACCGGTTTGGCAGTCGGGTCCCAAGGCAGCCCCACGTAGCCGGGAATGACCAGCACGGCGGCAATGTCCGTCGCCGCGGCGACCTGCATCGCTCGGCGCACCAGGCGGACGCCGGCCGCACGAACCGCGGCGTCATCGTCGGTCAGCAGATAGGAAAACGGTTTGATCTCCAGGCTGGTCAGCACGATGCCCGCCTGGCGGGCCGCTGCGGCAATGGCCTGCAGCGTCCGGTCCTCGGTCTGGAGCGAGAAGTATCCCTCCGGTTCGAGGTACGGCTGCACGCCGGCGAAGCCCAGCTGGGCCGCCGCCGCGAAGCAGCGTTCGAAATCGGCCAACTCGGACAGGAAGCTCCCGCTGCCGAGAAAATCCGGGTTTCCGGAAAACGCGCGAATCACGATGCCCTTTTTCATGGCGGCGCCTCATCGGCAAAGTGGCGTCCTTGACGCAGGCCGGAAATTTCGCGATAACCCAAGCGTGTGGGCGAAACGAGCATGGGGCTGGGGTTGCGGCGATGAAGGTGATGGTCGTGGGTGCCGGCGAGGTGGGATTCCACATCGCCGAATTGCTGAGCCGGGAACGGCATGCGGTGACGGTCATCGAGCGGGACCCGCAACATGCGGCGGACGTGCGCAACAAGCTGAACGCCTTCGTCGCCGATGGAAACGGCGCCAGCACGGAGGTGCTGGAGACGGCGCATGTCTCGGACATGGAGCTGTTCATCGCCGTGACGGATCTGGACGAAGTGAATCTGATCGCCTGCCTGCTGGCCCACGACCACGGGGTGCCGCGGATCGTCGCCCGCATCAAGTCCCTGGAGTATACCAAGGCGGAATGGACTCGCAACGCCGCGCGGCTGGGGATCGGGATGATCATCAATCCGCAGACGGTGGTGGCCGAGGAGATCATCCAGTCGGTCTCCTACACGGCGGCGTGCGAAGTGGCCGAATTCGCCCGCGGGCGGGTGGTGTTTTTGGGCTACCCGATCGGCCAGAACAGTCCCCTGGCCGGCGTTTCCATGCGGACCTTGGGCGAGATTCGGGGCCTGTACCGGATGGTGGTCACGGCCCTCAGCCGCCACGGCCGGACGATCACGCCGCGGGGCGAGGACGTCGTGGAACCGGGCGACACGCTGTACTTCGTGTGCAACAAGCGCGACCTGCCCGCGATCACGACGCTGTTCGGATTCGAAGAGCGCGAGACGAAGAGCATTTTCGTGCTGGGCGGCGGCAAGGTCGGCAGCGAAGTCGCCGCGCGGCTGGCCAAGGAGCGGTATCGCGTCAAAATCGTGGAACGCGATCCGGCGGACTGCGAGGACCTGGCTGCGCGGCTGGAAGGCGTCCGCGTGCTGAACGCCAAGGGCACCGACATCGAGACGCTGAAGAACGAAGGGCTGCAAAGCGCCGATGTGTTCATTGCCGTCACCCAGGACGACCAGTCCAACATCCTGTGTTCGCTGCTGGCCAAGCGGCACGGGGTGCGGCGCGTGATCGCGCTGGTGAACCGGCCCGAGTTTGTCAATCTGGCGCCTACGCTGGGAGTCGACGTCTGCATCAGTCCGCGGCTGGCCACGGCCAGCGCCATCCTGAAATACGTCTGGCAGGCGGAGGTGGTCAGTGTGACGATGGTCGAGCAGTGCGATTCGGAAGTCATCGAGTTCTCGCTGCCGGCAGACAGCCGGATTCTCCAGCAACCGCTCAAGACGCTGGCCATCCCGGCGGGCTGCGTGGTGGGCGCGATCGTGCGCGGCAACGAGGCGATAGTGCCCTTTGGGGAGGATCATTTTGAAGCCGGCGATCACGTCGTGGTGTTCAGCCTGCCCGAGGCGACGTCGGAAGTGATGCAGTTTTTCTCGTGAGGCGGCCGGCGGCGGACCGCAGAACGGGGCGGAGCGGAGTTCCCGGCGACGAACACCAGAGCAGGAGTCCTTTGCCTACGGCATCCATGACGCCATGAATCTTCGCTTGACATTACGCGTCCAGGGCGGCCTGCTGATTTTCCTGGCGGCCATGCTGCTGACCCCGCTGCCGTTCTCGCTGGCCTATCCTCGCGCCGAGGCCTGGCACGACGGCGCGTTCTGGGCGTTCCTGCTCGCGTCGCTGCTCGCGTTGACCGTCGGCGTGGTCCTTTACCGGCATGTCCGGGCGGACGGCGAGATGACGTATCGCGAGGGCTTTGCCATTGTCACCTTCGGCTGGATCGCGTACGCCGTGTTCGGCGGTTTGCCTTACCTGCTGGCCGAGGTAAGCGGGATTCGGCACCTGGTGGACGCCTTTTTCGAGGCCATGTCCGGGTTCAGCACCACCGGGGCGACGGTGATTGCCGGCTTGGACCGCGTCCCGCCCAGCATCTTGTTCTGGCGTGCCATGACGCAATGGCTGGGCGGCATGGGGATCATCGTGCTGAGCCTGGCGATCCTGCCATTTTTGGGCGTGGGCGGAATGCAGTTGTTCGAGGCCGAATCGCCCGGGCCAACCAAAGACCGCTTGAGTCCGCGGATTCAGGACACGGCCAAGGTGCTGTGGGGCGTGTACGTGATCCTGACGGCGGCCGAGACCTTGTTGCTGTGGGCCGGCGGGATGAGCGCCTTCGAATCCCTGTGTCATGCGTTCACGACCATGGCCACCGGGGGGTTCTCCACGCGGGACGCCAGCATCGCCGCGTTCGGCAGCTATACGCACGTCGTGATCGGTGTGTTCATGCTGGCGGCCGGCGTCAACTTCTCGCTGCACTTCCACGCCCTGCGAGGCGAACCGGGGCGGTACTGGCGAAGCGAGGAATTCCGCTTCTACCTGGCGCTGATCGCCAGCTCGACCGCCGTGATCACGGTTTTGATCGTGCTGCAGGGCGACCTGCCCGGCCACCCGCTGAGCAAGCTGCGGGACGCCGCCTTCCAGACGGTTTCGATGATGACCACGACCGGCTACGCCACGGCCGATTTCGAAATCTGGCCGGCCATGGCCCAGTACCTGCTGGTGGCGCTGATGTTCGTCGGCGGCTGTGCGGCCTCGACCGGCGGCAGCGTCAAGGTCGTCCGTATTTTGCTGTTGAGCAAGCACGCGTTCCTGCAGCTTTCCCGGCTGATTCACCCGCACGAAGTCCGCAGTCTGAAGCTGGATCACAAGCCCGTATCGCGGGAGGTGATGCAAAGCGTGCTCGGCTTTTTTGCCTTGTTCATCGCCATCTTCGTGCTGGGTTCCCTGGTCCTGGCCGGCCTCTTGCCACCCGGCGCCGATGGCAGGGCCGATCTGGTGACCGCCGGCACGGCCGTCATTTCCGCGCTGGGCAACATCGGGCCGGGCCTGGGAACCGTGGGGCCCACCGAGACCTATGCCCATCTGCCCGCGGCCGGCAAGCTGGTCTTGGCTGCCTGCATGTTGGTCGGCCGCCTGGAGGTGTTCACCGTGCTGGTGCTGTTCTTCCCGTCGTTCTGGCGGAAGTGACACGGCCGCCCGGCGGCGGCAACGTGGACAGTTGCCGGGCTCCGGATGAGGAACGGGGCCGAGGTTGGGACGAGGGACCGTCGGATTCTCGGCACCCGCCCATGGAGGCGGGGAGCGAACGGGTCCTGACAGCGTTTTGCGGCGGGGCCAGGCGATGCGATAGCCCCGTGACTCGCTGGTCGTGTTCACAGGGTGCGGCCGCGGCGTCGCTGGCGATCCTCGCGGGGTCGATTGCAGAGTCTCCGGGGCTGGTGTATCCTTCGCCGACCACGGATAGAAGCCGTAGCGTGCCAGACGGTGCGGAACGAGTGACTTCTGCTTTGGTGGGGGTATCGACATGCAACAACTGGTCCAGGGCGTGCATCATTTTCAGAAGATCGGCTTTCGCGAGCGGGAGGAGTTGTTTGCTCGGCTGCAGCATGGGCAGGAGCCGGAAGCCTGCCTGATCACGTGTGCGGATTCGCGGATCGTCCCCAACCTGATCACGAATTCGGAGCCCGGTCAGCTGTTCATCGTGCGGAATGTGGGAAACCTCGTTCCCTGCTATGGGACGAGCAACAATGACGAGCTGGCGGCGGTCGAGTACGCCGTGGTGGAATTGGGGGTGGAGGACGTGATCGTCTGCGGCCATACGGGCTGCGGCGCCATGCAGGCGTTGATCAACTCGCTGGAGGCGAGCGGCCCCAGTCGGACGCCGCTGGTCATGAACTGGCTGCGTCATGCCGACGCGACGCTCGAAATCGTGCGCGAGCACTACGGACATCTGCAGGGCAAAGCGTTGGTCAATGCTGCGGCCGAGGAAAACGTGCTGGTGCAGTTGGAGCATTTGCGGACGCTGCCGGTGATCGCTTCGCGGATTTCCTCCGGGCGCGTGCGGCTGCACGGCTGGATGTACAAGATCGACACGGGCGAAGTGTTTTACTACGAGTCCGAGACCGGTCAATTCGTGAAATTCGGCGACGCCACGGTCATCGGTGGCGCGGGGGCCGCCGTCGCCGGACGGAAACGAGCTTAGGACTCGGCACGGGCGAGCCTTCCAAGAGAACGTCTCATGACATCGACACAAGAGGATGCCTGCGTCGTGGCGGGGGCCAAGCTGATCGTCGTGCTGGGGCACGCCAACAATGCGGTGATGAGAATGGCGGTCGAAGCCTTCCTGACGGGACGGCGAGTGGCCGATGCGACGCGCTGCGCGCACCTGGACCCCATCGTTGCCGAGGTCCAGAAGACGATCGATCCGCGCCGTATCGAGCGTTGGGAATCCCTGCCGCCGCCGGAACAGCAAGCCTGCCTTGACGACCTCTACCGCGCTTACGTTCTGCGCGTGATCGACAGGATCCTGCACGAAAGCGTCGTCCTTCGAGGTCTCGTGGAAGTGGGACAGCTCAAGGCCGTTGGCGGCATGTACGACGTGCGCAGCGGCCGGATCGATTTCTTCGAATCGTCCCCGGCAACGCCAGGCTCCGCGGGCCCGGCGTGACGCCGCGGCCGGATCACTCCCGCCAGGCTCGTGTCGTCTACGGCGCGACGGGCCACTCGCCTTCTGCCAGCGTGGTCTGGAACGAGCGGGACTGGTTCACGCGCTGGACCACGACGCGGATGCGCTCCGCCGACTCGCTGGCCGCCGCGGCGACCGGAATCCGAAACGGCGTGGGGACCCCCGGCGCCAGGCTGAGATCCTCTCCGGGGAACACGGCTTGCTCGGCCTGGCCGAGCCTCCGTCGCTCGAGGTCCAGCAGTTCGACGGCGATCCGCAGCTCTCGGTGGCCGTAGTCACCGGTGGGGATGCGGTGGCCGGCGCCCCGATTGGTCAGCGCCAAGGCCACTTCCACCGGCTGGCCCTCGGCGCGAACGATCGCAGGCCGGCCGATCTCCACGGCCCCCGCCGAGACGGTCGGGCTCCAGACCGGAAACGCGTGGTCGTGAACGGCCCGTTGGGGATGGATGTAGGACAGGAGGTGGCCCTGCGTCAGCCGCTCGCGGCAGGTGGGCATGTGGCATTGAGCGCAGGTGTGCTGGTTCGGGGACGACGCCGAGTACTCTGTCGCGTGTTCTTTCGCCTCCATCTCGTGGCAGATGCCGCAGAAGTCCGAGCAGGGCAGCCGCACGGTGTCCTGCACGACGGGGTGCGGCCCAAGGCGGCTTCCGTGCGGTCCCGCGTAGGCTTCGCCCAACTGATGGCAGGTGCGGCACTCGACGCCGAAGTGCCGCTCGTGGCCGCGAAGTGCGGCCGGTTCGCCGGGCGGCTGGTCCAGCAACGGCTGCGGCGCGTGGCACGGCAGGCAGTCGTCGGCCGAACGCTCCTCTGTCTCGCGGATGAACGCCGGATCGTTCCAGGCCCGGGCATGGGCGGACCGCTCCCACCGCTCGGCGATGTTCGTGTGACAGTTGGCGCAGCCGCGCGGCGTGCGGTCCTGCAGCTCGCGTTCGGCCAGACGGCACGCGGGCAGGGCGACGCTGAATCCGAGCAGGACCAGCAGGTGGGGCCATTTAGAATCCATAGGCACCGCTGAACTCGAACGTCACCGAATCGCCCCGCGGCAACGCCAGATACTCTGTCGACCAGTAGCTGACCTCGAAACCAAGGTTCATCTTCTTGGTCACGTCGACTACCAGGTTGGTAAACAGGAAACGGTTCTCGGTGCGGCCGGCTGCCGCGGTGATGTCCTCGTTGAACGGATTGTCGATGCCGTAGCCGACGTGGGTGTGCAACGTCGGGCTGACGTCGTACCAGAACTCCGCCCAGCCGCCCGTCGAGCGGATGGCGCGCCGCGTGGTGAGGTTGACGCCCTGACCGATGCCGCCGAAAAAGGTGCCCAGATCTGCTCCGGTGAAAAACTCGCCTTGAAAGCCGCAATAGCTGGCCAGAGGCAACCGCGCGTCCACGTTGAAGGACCACGTGCGGATGCGGACGTCGTCGGCCGGCGGCACGTTGTAGTCAAAGCCGTCCAGCGAGCGGTTGAGGAAGTCGAAGCCCTGTTCGCCGACGTGCCCGGACACGCCAAAGACGATCGGATAGCAGTTGGGGCCCTGGGGACCGAGCGTGCAGCCGACGCGGCCCTGCAGCACGGGCCAGGCGGCTGATTCGGGTTTGATCACGCGGTCGTACGTCTCGCCGCCGCCGCTGTCTTGCACCCGGTTCAGGCTGTCGGGAATGATGTCTTGGGCGGCGGCCCCTTGGACGCTGAACATCACGTTGTCGCTCACGTGCAGATAGCGTTCCAGCCGCAGTTGCATCCGCCGGAAACCGATATTCCCGCCGGCCCAGCCGACCGAATAGTTTACCGTGGAGGGCAACAGCGGCGACATCAGGTCCCAGTTCTGCCCGGCCATGATCCGCCAGTTCTCGTTCTTGACTTCCGCCCACGCGTGGCGGATTTGGATGGTGCTCTGGTTCTCCGTGAGGAACTGGCCGTGGAAGTCGATTTCGACTTTGCCACCGCTGTCGGCGCCGCCGAACCAGTGAACCCTGGGACCGGTCACATCCAGGCCGAGCCGCGTGCGCCGCGTGTCGATTTCGAGATCGTTTTCGCCTTCGACCGCCGGCGAGTGGGTGTAGAGAATGAAGAAGCCGGGGTGTGTCCGGCGCGTGGCGTAAATCGCGCTGCCCCAAAGCACGCCATAGGGCACGATCTTGTAGTCGCCCTTGACCCAGGCGAGCTTCTTCATCTCCTCGCGGAGTTCCTCGATGGTGTACAGTTGGGCCTCGTCCGGCGCCGCCTCCGCCGCGTTGGGCACGTAGTCCGTGGGCCGCACGAACGTATCCAGAGGAACCGGTTGCTCCAAGAGGACATCGCCGGCAGCAGGCAAGCGGACGAGTCCGTCCGCCGCGCCGGTCGCCGGCTGAAACCAGCCCGGCGCGTCCGCGGTCGCGTCCGGCGTGGGACTGGGCGCGGGCTGCCAAACGCTTTGAGCACCCGCCGGCAGGGCCGTCCAGCACAGCAGGAGCGTTAAGGTGAGCGAACCGGCCGCCATCCGCAGTGCGACGTTTGCAGGGTCGATTTGGCGTGACATGGGTGTGCCTGGAGGGCTTTTCGTGGGTATCGGGGACGTGCCGTAGGTAGCATCTGGATGGGTTGCATGTACAGAATTGGTTTCGGCAGCGGGGTCCGGCAAATGCGCACTTTCCGGGCTTGCCGTTACAGATTCCGGATTTGGCGTCTCCAGCAGGCGTTGCCTCGCGCGGAAACGACGGATGTGCCGATTATGCGGGCACAGGTTGACCCCGGCGGCCGTATCTACGCCGCTGCCGATCGCGGCCTTGGGTGACAGGCCCCTTGCTGGCCTGCGACCCGATCGAGGCGTCCGGGGTCAGGGCCGTCTCGGTCTGCTCCCCCGCCGTCGAGGTCGGTTGGGCTACGCTCTAGCGCGGCGGAGGCCGATGTCGAGGGACTCGTCGTTCCGTTCGCCGCAGGCATCGACCGTCCCCGGATCGTTGTCCGTCAACGCAGTCGACACTTCCGCCCACGTCAGGAACCGGAGGTCGTTCTTTCCTTCGTCACCCAGCACGAAGGACCTTCCGCGTCCAACGTAGAAACCGCTGTCGGCGGCGGCATCTCGCTGCCGGCGACGGCAACCGACCTGCTCGGATTCCAAGCCGTTCCCAACCGGCTTCCAGGGCCGCTGGCAACGGCATCCATTCCGTTCCAATCGATGGACGGCCTCAGTGCAGCCGCACGTAGTCGAACGCGAACGTCGCGTCGGGTTCGCCGGCCGGATCGATGCGCAGCGATTTCACCACGCCTTGCCAGTGACGACTTTGGGAAAAATCCAACTCGTAATCGTGAAACTGGCCGTCGCCGCTGACCTGGACGCCCAAGGACGTCCGCTCGCTCATTCCCGCTACGGCGGTCGCCCAGAAGATCTGCATGCGTTGATCGCGATCGCTCCGCAGACGGAACGCGAGACGCTGCAGACAATCGGCTTCGATCTGGATGCCGGAGATCTGGACGATCGGGTCGCGGCCGGTTGACCGCCCCGTCAGGCAGCCATCCTTGACGGCCAACTCGGCCACGTCCCCGTTGGCCGACCAGCCCTCCGCGTCACCGTCGGTGTTGAACTCCCAAGCTGTCTTGGCCGCGACCGGCGGCAGGTCGTACGGTCCCAGGCCCACGTCGGAAGGGATCAGATTCGGCGGCCAGTCGCCCGGTTCACAGAAGGCCTCGCGGACCTGGTCGAGATCCTGGAAACCGTATTCGGCATACGGCTCGATGTAACTCCCCTCGCCCCACTCGTTCACCGGGCCGAGGGCGATGATCTTCTTGCTCGTCTGATCCGCATACTGGCGGGCGAGCCGGCACAGTTTGCCGAACAGTTCGGGCGTGCGGCCATCGGCCACGATCGACTTGTCGCCGTGCCAGGGGCGGGAGTCCCAGCCCGTATCGACGATCGGCAGGTACCGCAGGCCGCGGGCGGATTCCTCTGCCTGGCGCCACAGTTCCGGGCAGGTCTCAAGCAGATCGGCGAACGGGAACCGGTCACTGCGGGCTCGCCGGTGTGCCAGTTGGAAGCCGTGATACGTGGTCGCCGCCTCGTAACCTTCGCCGATCAGTTCCTTCGTCCGATCGGGATTGTCGTGGGAACTCATGGCGACGAAGTAGATGCCGGGATAGCCGGCGGCTTGGGCCATCTGCTGCGACGCTGCGTACAGCTGGGCGGCCTCGCTGCTGCCGCCCAGGTCGCGGCGCACGTTCTGCGGGGCCCAGATGAACACCGCCGGCCGGCCGTCGATGCGGTAGTACTCCGGCATGGGGAAATAGTTGTCGATCCAGTACTGGGTGACCTTTCGCCAGTCGTCCGCCGAATGCGTGTCCGGCGGATTGTGGTTCGCCCACATGACGGCCCACTTCAGGTATTTCCGGTACTTCGCCTTGCCGTAAGCGTTGTGGAGCCAGTGTTCGAGATGGCGTCGGCCCTGGCACCAGTACCAGTCGACCATGTAGAAATTGATGCCGTGCTCGACGGCCCATTTGATTTGCCAGTCGGCGCACTCCGGGTTGGACTCGTCGTACCATCCCAGAATCGGCTTGCGGTTGGGATAGTCCCGAATGGGCGCCCATTTTTCCTGGGTCGGGAAGCCCGGGAAGTAGAACGCGCCGATTTCATACTTGCTTCGCACCGGCTGCGGTTCGGGGACGTAGGAGGCTTTGGGCACGTTGGGTGCAGGGGTCAACTCCAGCGCCGCGGTGGCCGAGACAGGTTCCGTCTGGGCGGCGGCGGCCGTGACCGCCAGGTCGAGCTTGCCGAGCGTTTCCGCTTGGATCTTCCACTCGACGGTTTTGGGCACATACAGCGACAGCCGGTCGATGGTCTTTTCGGCGCTGTCGAGCAGCTTGACGCCCGCGGGCACCGCAAGCCTGACCGTCACGTTCTCGGCCACTTGGCCGCCGAGATTCCGCAGCGTGCAGGTCACGCCGGCGGGTCGCCCGGCGCGGTTGATGCCTTCCGCCGGCCCGAAGTAGGCCAGTTGCAGTTCGGCCGGCCCCCCAGGCTCCGCGGCCACCTCGATCGACTCCACCTGGACACTCGCCCCGGCGGCGGCGGGCACTTGCAGGCCGATGCGAATGATCTCGTCGCGCCAGTTCTTCAGCCCGCTGGTGGCCAGGTTATACGAGTGCAGTTTCCCGTCCGGCCGCAGCGGAAAGGTTATGCTGTCCCAGCCGAACTGGTCGCTGGAAACACAAAACAACCGGCCGCTGCCCGGGCGATCGGTCGCCATGCGGACGCACACAAACGGATGCTCTGCGGCGTGGACCGCCAAGGGAGGGCTCCATGCGATCGGCCCTTGAGTCTCCTCGGCCACGTCGCCGGAAGCCCGCCACAGGTCGCGGAGTTCGTCACGGGTCCAGGCCTTGGCCGGCGAACCGGCGATCGGCGCCCGCTCGGCGATCCTGATCCACTGGATCTCGAACTCGCCCGCATTGGGCGGGTCGAACCGCAGGCGGATGATCTTCTTGGCCGCGTGCCAGAACGGCCAGAGGCGGTAGACGTGAAACTGGGCGTCGCCCTGCGTGTGGAACAAGCGGTGCTTCTGCGGGCTGAATCCGCCGTACTGACCTTCCAGCGTTTCGGTCCAATACAGCTCGGCCATCGCCGGGACAGTGCTCTTGGCGCAGATCTCCACGTACTGCTCGGGGGCCGCCGCGATCTCGAACAACGGGCTGAACAGGATCGGATCGCTGCCGGTCGCCCGGCCGTGCAACGCGCCGTCCCGGACCGCGGCGTCGGCGATCAGGCCGCCCAATTGCCAGCCGCGGAGGTCGCCCGTCTGGTCGAACCGCCATTCGACAAGGGTCTTGTCCTCTGCCTGGGCCGCCACCGACATCAGCAACGCCGCGCACCCGCAGGCCCAAACGTTCCACGTCAGTTTCTTCGCTCGTTGCATCAGGCCAACTCCTTCTGTTTCGGCTTGGTGAGAGAATTCGGCCAACGGCCGATTGGTCATTCTTGTCGAGCCGCGAATTCCCGCTGTCAACCCGGAAGCGAATCAGGGCAACGGCTGGCAGCCTTCGTGACGGGCAGGGCTCTGGTCGGCGTCGCACGGCGATCTGGCCGCGCATCCAAGGACAACGGCCCGGGACGCGCGGCCGGTCTTGGGGATTCGCGCCAGCTTGCACCTCCACCGCTTCCCGACCGCGCCGCCTGATTCTAGCCGACGCGGCATCCAGCGGCAATCTGACGGGCGCGGCCCACCCGGCGTGGCACTGCCTGCAGTTCGCACCCAGTTTGCCCGGAGACGATCTGAGACCGTCAAGGAACATCAGGAAAACGACAACCATAAGTCTGCTGCCCCAAGCGCATGCAGCGGACGCGCGTGTTGCCCCGGCTTGTCAGCAAGCCTTGTTCGAGAAATAAAGAATGGGGTCAGGCTTACAGAATTCAATTCTGGCCGAGCGTGACGTCAGCCAGATGGTACGACTTTGCTCGGCCAGAATTGAATTCTGTAAGCCTGACCCCAACACCGAAACCGTGACTTCACCAACGACGCGCAGAAAATGCCGAACGCCCGTTTGGCGTTAGTGCGACATCAGGTCCAGAAGCAAGGGTCGTGATCGTTGAGCGGCGCGGCGCTGGCCGCCGGTGGCGTTCCGTTCTGTTGGCACCTGACAGCCGTGTCTGGAACGAGGCCAGGCACCGTGGAAAGAGGTCGTCATGCCGATTGACATTCGTACGCTCCGCGACGACGTCCGGGCGATCTGGGAGGCCGGTGTGAACGCGGTGCGCAGCGACCGGTTGGTGACAGACGCGGTGCAAGTGGACGGCGGTCACTTGCTTGTGGGCGGCCAGGATCTTGCGCTGGCCGACGTCGGCCGCATCGTCGTGGTTGGCTGCGGCAAGGCCGGCGCGGGCATGGCGGCGGGCGTGGAGGCGGCGCTGGGCGAGCGGTTGCTGGAAGAGAAACGCTTGACTGGCTGGATCAACGTGCCCGACGATTGCATCGGCGGCATCCAGGACGGAAGACAGCGCCGGCCTGTCACCCGGATTCACTTGCACGGCGCCCGGCCGGCGGGCGTCAACGAACCCACACCGCACGGCACCGCCGGCGCGAACCGGATTCTCGAGTTGGTGCAATCCCTGGCGACGCAGGACTTGTGCTTGTGTTTGATCTCCGGAGGCGGTTCAGCCTTGCTGCCCGCGCCGGCCGCGGGCCTCACGCTGGAAGACAAGCTGGCCGTGACGAGGCACCTGAGTGCGGCCGGGGCGAACATCGAACAATTGAACGTCGTCCGCAAGCAATTGAGCCGCATCAAAGGCGGCGGTTTGGCCCGCGCTTGTGCGGCCGGCCGGTTGATCGCCTTGATCATCTCCGACGTGCTGGGCGATCCCTTGGAGACGATCGCCTCGGGACCGACCGTGGCGGATACTTCCTCTCCGCAGCAAGCCCTGGAGATCTTGGAGCAGTTCCACGCTCGCGCGGCGGGCGTCTCCGACCGCGTCTTCCGGCACCTGCACCAGGCGGCCGCTTCGTCGGCCGCGGGCGTCCGCCAGGCGCGTTGCCAAGTGACCAATCTCGTGATCGGCAACATCGCCACGGCGGTTGACGCAGCCGGCCGGGAGGCTCGGCGCCGGGGTTACGCGGCGCGGACGGTGGCCCTGGAGCGATTGGAAGGCGCGGCTGAAGAGGTGGGCTGTGCGTTGGCGGCCGAGGCGATCCGGATGCGATCCGCCGGCGGGCGGCGGTGCCTTGTGCATGGCGGCGAGCCCACGGTGAAACTGGTGGATTCCAGCCGCCGCGGCCTGGGCGGACGGAACCAGCAGCTGGTGCTGGCGGCCGTTGAGTACTTGGCGGACCAGTGCGGGGATTCGGCGCATGGTCTTGCCTTGCTGTCCGGCGGAACCGATGGCGAAGACGGGCCTACCGACGCGGCCGGTGCAGTCCTGGATCAGGTCGTGTTGGCCGGAGCCGCCGCCCGGCAACTCGCCGCGAAGGACTACCTGACGCGAAACGACGCCTACCACTTTTTCCAGCCGCTGGACGCCCTGATCCGGACCGGCCCGACGCACACAAATGTCTGCGACCTGCGCGTGGTGCTCACGGAGGCCTAACGCCGAATGCCCCGGCCCGTTCCTCGCCGCCACGGCGCCCAAATCCCGCCGGCTCGCCCGGCGGATTCGTTCGGCTTCTCACTACCCGCCCGCGGGCGCGGGGCGCAAATCCCGCCGGCTCGCCCGGCGGATTCGTTCGGCTTCTCACTACCCGCCCGCGGGCGCGGGGCGCAAATCCCGCCGGCTGCCCGGCGGATTCGTTCGGCTTCTCACTATCCACCCGCGGGCGCGGGGCGCAAATCCCGCCGGCTCGCCCGGCGGATTCGTTCGGCTTCTCACTACCCGCCCGCGGGCGCGGGGCGCAAATCCCGCCGGCTCGCCCGGCGGATTCGTTCGGCTTCTCACTACCCACCCGCGGGCGCGGGGCGCAAATCCCGCCGGCTCGCCCGGCGGATTCGTTCGGCTTCTCACTACCCACCCGCGGGCGCGGGGCCAAATCCCGCCGGCTCGCCCGGCGGATTCGTTCGGCTTCTCACTACCCGCCCGCGGGCGCGGGGCGCAAATCCCGCCGGCTCGCCCGGCGGATTCGTTCGGCTTCTCACTACCCGCCCGCGGGCGC
>Ga0209613_1000146_pt1 | contig 92796 bp, 61 predicted proteins | sample BioC13SIPDNA_2_FD_185747 | JGI IMG/M metagenome (GOLD analysis project Ga0209613, IMG submission 185747) | Anaerobic biogas reactor microbial communites from Washington, USA - Biogas_R2_A C13 SIP DNA (SPAdes) (version 2) | ecosystem: Engineered > Bioreactor > Anaerobic > Unclassified | place...
AGGAGGCGATTTCGTGCAGATATCTGGTCTTGAACACCGCTCCACGCTGGCGAGCAGCGTGGTGGCGAAGCAGCCGATTTCGTGCAGATATCTGGTCTTGAACACCGCTCCACGCTGGCGAGCAGCGCGGTGGCGAAGAGGAGGCGATTTCGTGCAGATATCTGGTCTTGAACACCGCTCCACGCTGGCGAGCAGCGTGGTGGCGAAGAGGAGGCGATACCCCCCCCAACATCGCTGTAGACTCCACCTTGCGAGTCAGCGATGACTGGAGACTACCATGAAACGCCACGGCAATTTGTGGCCGCTCGTCACCGGTTTCCCGAATCTTTTAGCGGCGGCCGAAAAGGCCAAGCGCGGCAAGATGAAACGGGAGAACGTGGCCCGCTTCCACCTGGACCTGGAACGGAACCTGTGGGAGCTGCACGACGAGTTGTGCAGCAAGACGTACACGCCCGGCGGGTACGAGACGTTCTACATCTACGAGCCCAAACCCAGGCTGATCAGCGCCGCTCCGTACCGCGACCGGGTCGTGCATCACGCCTTGTGCCGGGTGCTGGAAACCGTCTTCGAGCCGACCTTTATCGAGGACAGCTATGCCTGCCGCCGCGGCAAGGGCACGCACGCGGCCATCGACCGGTTCACGGAGTTCGCCCGCCGCAATCGGTACGTACTGAAGTGCGACATCCGCAAGTTCTTTCCCAGCACCGATCACGAGGTCCTGCGCTCGGTGATCGCGTCCAAGATCAAGGACCCCGACGTGCTGTGGCTGGTGGGAACGATCATCGACCACAGCAATCCGCAGGAGCCCGTCTGGCAGTGGTTTCCCGGCGACGATCTGCTGACGCGTGGCGAGCGGCGGCGCGGGGTGCCGATCGGGAACCAGACCAGCCAGTTTTTCGGCAACGTGGTGCTCAGCCCGTTCGACCATTTCGTCAAGGAAACGTTGCGGGCCCGGTACTACGTCCGTTACGTCGATGATTTCGTGATCTTCTCGGACGACAAGGCTTGGCTGCACGAGGTGCGGGCGGCGTGCCGCGAGTTCCTGGGCGGATACCGGCTGAAACTGCACCCTGGCAAGAGCGTGATCTCGCGGGTCTGCGACGGCACGAAGTTCCTGGGCTATCGCATCTTTCCGTACCACCGGCTGTTGGCCAAGGAGAACGTCAAGCGGATGCGGCGGCGGCTGAAACACATGCAGGAAAACTATGCGGCGGGCGAACTCGATGCGAAACAGGTGCGGCAGCGGCTGCAGAGTTGGATCGGCCATGCCAGTCATGCCAACACGCTCCGCTTGCGGAAGCGGCTGCTTTATGGGACAACCTTCTCTCGCAGGCAGGCGTGAGCTTGTCTGCCGGGACGCGGTCGAAAGTTCGTGTGTTGCGTGGCGGCTGCTGGAACAACAATTCCCGCAACTGTCGCGCGGCCATCCGCAACAGGAACAACCCCGAGAACCGGAACAACAATGGTGGTTGTCGTGTGTTGTGTGTTTGCGCGTCAGCATTCCGCGAGGCGGCTCCGTTCCGCCTCTAGGCCAGGGCTGTCCGGTTTACGGATCGGACGGGCGTGCCGCGGTGCGAGTCCAGATCGCGGTCCGGCGTCGGTCGGGTGCAACCCGGCTGGCCGAATGACATCGAGCCCCGCGAGGACCAGTAGGCAACTTGCTCGACCGCCCTCGCGGGGCGAATTTTTCGGCGTACCTGGGGGCGTTGGCAGCCGGGGAGCCGGGGATCGTTTAACCGCGACCCAACGGGGAGCGCGTGGCCGGCCGTCAGCCACGCGCTCCCCGTTGGGTCGCGGCTAAACCAGGGAGAGCATGCCATGACCACGTTGCAGGTCCGCGTCATCCGCGTGTTTGTCTCGTCGCCGGGGGACCTGGGCAGCGCACGCGACTGTGTGGACGAGGTGCTGGAACGGATCAACCGGGATCCGGCCGTCGCGGCCCAGGTCCGGTTGGAGGCTTGGAAGTGGGAGACCGACGCCGCGCCGTACATGGGGCCGACGGCCCAAGAAGCGATCGACTGGCAGACGCCGCCGTTCGAGATCTACCTGGGGCTGATGTCGGCTCGGTTCGGGCACGCGACGGACAAATTCGGGTCGGGCACGGAACAGGAGTTTCAACAAGCGCTGCAGCGCTGGCAGGAAACGGGCCGGCCGAGGATTCTGTTCTACTTCGACGAGAACGCCAAGCCGGGGACCTCTCCGGACGACGCCCGGCAATGGCTGAGCGTGTGTGAGTTCCGCACCAAACTCCACGGCCTGGGGCTGTTCTACACGTATCGAGGCGTGCGGCGCGGCAAGAACTCGCTGGTGCCAAAGCTCGACCAGCATTTGCGCCAGGTCGTACACGACCTGCTGCGCGCGCCCCCCTGCCCTGCCCCGCCGCAGACCGCCGACAACACGCCCGCCGTCCCCGCCGCCTACCGCCGCTGGCTGCAGAGTGAATGCGGCGAGATGCAGTTGCTGGGCTTGCGGCCCAAGCAGGCCCATGCGTTGCGGCTGAACCATGTGTACGTGCCGCTGACGACGCGGCCGGAGGCGGGGCGGAAGGTTACGTCGCCCGAAGCCGAGGAGGATTTGCAGCAGCGGATGCTGGGCCGTGGCCGCGAGGAGCGTCCGCAGCTGCTGCTGGATCTGCTGGACCAGAAATCGCTGTACGTCTCCGGCGACGCGGGCACGGGGAAATCGACGTTCTGCCGCTGGGCGGGCTACCTGGCGTGCGCCGGCCAGATGCCGGATCATGCCGTGCCGCCGCCGGAGAATTACCAGGAGCGGTTTCCGGAATCGCTCCGCAGCCGCCTGCCGGTGCTCGTCCGGCTGCGGGAATTCTGGCAGCACTTGCCCACCAAGCCGAACTGCCGGGAGTTGACCCAGGCGGAACTGGAAGCGTCGCTGGGCCGCTGGCTGCGCGCCACGCGGCCCGGCGAGTTGACTTGGGACGACGTGGCGGCGCACCTGGCGCTAGGCACTGCGCTGCTGATCCTGGACGGCGTGGACGAAATCCCGCTGGCCCACGGCGGGGACGACCAGGAGTGCTGGCCGCGGCAGATGCTGCTGGCCGGCCTGGCCGCCGCAGCCCCGGATTGGCACGCACAGGGCAACCGCGTGCTGCTGACCAGCCGGCCTTACGGACTGGCGGACCGCGAAGCGGAAACGCTGGGCCTGGCGGCCGCCCACATCGATCCGCTGGACGAGCAGCTGCAGCAACTGCTGGCCTGCCGCTGGTTCCAACTGCTGTCCGACCGGCCGGAAAGCGCCGAAGCCGGGGCGGCCGAAGCGGCGGCCATGTTGCGCGACGCCCGCGGCCGCGAGGGGCTGGACCAGTTGGTGACCAATCCCATGCTGCTGACCGCCACCTGCGTGGTCTACAACGAGGGCAAGCGGCTGCCGCAGGACAAGTACGATCTGTACGCCCGCATCGTGGAAAACGTGCTGTACAACCGCTACAACGACCCGACGCGGATCGAACGCGTCCACGGCCACCTGGCGGCCATCGCTTACGCCATGCACACCGGCAAGTGGCTGGGCGAACCGCGCAGCCAACCCCGCGCGGCGACCGATTACGAAGAGCTGCGCCGCATTTTGACGGCGTACCGCGAGCAGAACCCGGGAACGGACCACGGCGTAGCCGACGTGGTCGATACGCGGGAACGGCTGCTGTCCCGCACCGGTCTGCTGCTGCCCCGCGGCGACCGGCAAGCGGCGTTCTACCATCTGTCGATCCAGGAATTCCTGGCGGCCCAGCGGCTGGTGCTGATCGAATGCGACAGCGAAGGCGCCTTGCTCGGTGCATTGCTGACCCACGGAGCCGAAGCCGCCTGGCGGAACACGCTGTCGTTCGCCTTCGGTTGCTACTTGGACAAGTACAAGCTGTCCAGCCAGAAGGGCATCCGACTGGTGGAGCGGATCGTCGAGCATGTTTGTAGTGCCGCCTTCAGGCGGTCGGAACCGGCTGAAGCTGCGACTACCAGCGGGGAACTGGCTGAAGCCGGCACTACGAGCGTGGCGGAACATCAGCACTTGTTGGTCGTCGCGGCCGACGGGCTGGAGATGCTGTTGGGCAAGAAGCTGCAGTTGCCGGCGCCGTTGCAGGAGCGGTACCGGCAGATCGGTCTGGCGGCGATCGCCCAGGAGATCCCGGCCAAGCCGCGGTGGACGCTGACCACCGTGCTGGGACGCCTGGGCGACGAGCGCATCGCGAACGACTTGCGGATCGGCCCGCGGCCGGAAGAACATCCCGGTTACGTACGCATTCCCGCGGGCAAGTATTTCTACGGCGAGGACAAGGAGCCGATCACGATTGACGAGCCGTTTCTGCTGAGCCGCTATCCCGTGACCAACTCGCAGTACGCGGTGTTCCTCGAAAACGGCGGCTACACGGAGCGCCGCTGGTGGTCGGACGAGGGCTGGCAGTGGTTGCAGCAGGAGAAGGTCAGCGAGCCGCGCTTCTGGCGGGACGCCAAATGGAACGCGCCCAATCAGCCGGTGGTCGGGATCTCGTTCTGGGAGGCGGAAGCGTTGGCCAAGTGGGCCGGCGGTCGGCTGCCCACCGAGCGCGAGTGGGAGGCCGCCGCGCGCGGGCCGCAGGGCTACGAGTATCCTTGGGGAGATAAGTGGGAGGACGGGATCTGCAACAGCGACGAGGCGGGACTCGGCGCGACGTCGCCGGTGGGCATGTTCCCACGCTCCAAGTCGAACCCGTTTGGGCTGGAGGACATGGCGGGGAACGTGTGGGAGTGGTGCGTCGATTTCTACGATCCGAAAAAACTCCCCGGAGTTCGTGTGTTGCGTGGCGGCTGCTGGGACTACGATTCCCGCGTCTGTCGCGCGGCCTTCCGCAGCTGGAACTACCCCGTGTTCCGGAACTCCTCATTGGTGGTTGTCGTGTGTTGTGTGTTTGCGCGTCAGGACTCGCACCGTAGTGTCTTAGCTGCTTTACTGCTTTACCACTTAACAACTTTACCTCTTTTCCTCTTTTCCTCTTCACCCGCGCCGCGAAGCGGCGCGCGAAAAATTTTTTGTAGGGGGGGGGGTCAGGCTTACAGAATTCAATTTTGGCCGATGTTGAGTCCGGCTCATTGGAACGACCTTGCTCGGCCAAAATTGAATTCTGTAAGCCTGACCCCAACGTGAATCTGTCTTCAGGGGTACGACTGACATGCGGTTGGGATGCGGAATAGTCTTGGCGATGCTCGCCGCTCTGGCAACGGGTTGTTTGAGGTCCGAGCCGGACACGGTCAATTCCGTCGGCGGCGGCACAGCCGACACCGCTGCTCTGGGTCAGGCTGACACTCGCCAGATCGACATGATCTATCCCTCGGCCGGCGCGCTGTTTCCGCCGGAAATCGCTGCGCCCACGTTTCGCTGGCAGGACGACAGCCCGAATTGCGATGCCTGGCGGATTGAGGTCTCGTTCCAGGACGGGCCGCCGCTGGAATTCCAGAGCGATTCGCCGGAGTGGACGCCGGCCGACGAGGATTGGGAGACGATCAAGGACCGTTCCCGTTCCGGCGACGCGCTGGTCACCGTGGTGGGCGTCAGCGGCGGCGCGCCGGACACGTTTCTGTCCAGGGGCAGCACTTCCATCCGCACGTCGAACGACGAGGTGGGAGCGCCGCTCTTCTATCGCGAAGTCAATCTGCCGTTCCGCGACGCGGTCAAGGATCCGTCTCGCATCCGTTGGCGGTTCGGAGCGATCTCCGCCCGCCAGCGGCCGCCGGTGGTGCTGGAGAAACTGCCTGTCTGCGGCAACTGCCATTCGTTCTCTGCGGACGGCCGGGTCCTGGGCATGGACGTGGACTATGCGAACGACAAGGGCTCGTACGTGATCACGGACGTGGGCCGGGACATGATCTTGGACCGGGAGCATCTGATTTCCTGGGGCGACTATAAGAAGGAAAACCAGGAGCCGACGTTCGGGCTCTTGTCCCAGGTGTCGCCCGACGGCCGCTACGTGGCCAGCACGGTCAAGGACCGCTCGGTGTTCGTCGCCACGGACGATCTGGCGTTCAGTCAGCTGTTTTTTCCCATCAAGGGGATTGTGGCCATTTACGACCGCCAGACCAAGGAGTTTCGCGCGCTGCCGGGGGCGGACGACCCGCGGCTGGTGCAGAGCAATCCGGTCTGGAGTCCGGACGGCAAGGACTTGCTTTTCGCCCGCAGCGAAGCCTATCGGTTGAAGAATCTCCGCCAGGAAACGAACGTCTTGCTGACTCAAGCCGAGTGCCGGGAGTTCCTCAAGGAGGGCAAGACCTTTCGCTTCGACCTGTACCGCGTTCCCTTCAACGCAGGCCGAGGCGGCACGCCGGAGCCGCTGGCCGGGGCTTCCGAAAACGGGCTCAGCAACTACTTCCCCAGGTTTTCGCCGGACGGCAAGTGGATCGTGTTTTGCCGGGCCAAGAGTTTCATGCTGCTGCAGCCGGACAGCGAGTTGTATTTGATTCCGGCCTCAGGCGGCGAGGCGCGCCGGCTGCGGTGCAACACGTCGCGGATGAATTCGTGGCACAGCTGGTCGCCCAACGGCAAGTGGCTAGTGTTTTCCTCGAAGGCGTTCTCGCCCTACACGCAGTTGTTTCTCACGCACATCGACGAGACGGGCGAGAGCAGCGTCCCGGTGCTGCTCGATCGTTTTGCCGCCTCCGACCGGGCGGCCAACATCCCGGAGTTTGTCAACGTCCGGCCCGGCGCGATCCGGCAGATCGCGGCGGCCTTTCTGGACGACAGCAATTACTTCCGGGCCGCGTACGCCTTGCTGAAGTGGGGCCGCGACCCGGACGCCGCCACTCCCCTGCTCCGCCAGGCACTGAAGATCAATCCGCAAAACGTCATGGCGCTGCTCGAGTTGGCGACGATCTTGACCGAACGGGGAGACCTCGCTGAGGCGAAGGCTCATATTGCAACCGTGCTCGAAGTGGACCCCGACGACGTCGACGCCCATCACTGTCTGGCGGTCGTGCTGGCCAAGGAAGGGAAACATCGGGAGGCGGCGGACCACTGTCGGCGGGCGCTCGAGAAATCGCCGAATTCGCCGATCGCGCATTTGAATCTCGGACGGATTTTGCTGGAGACAGGCCAGTTCGACGAGGCGGTAGAACATCTCCGCGAAGCCCTCCGCCTCAATCCGGCAGACGCCACCGCAAACTATTACTGGGGCTACATCCTGCAGCGTAACGACAGGCCGCAGGAAGCCGCCGTCCACTACCGGCGCGCCGTGGAACTGGATGCCGAGTTCATCCCGGCCATGCTGGGCTTGGCGTCGTTGTGCATTGCAGACGTTCACGCAGAGCGGGAACAGATCGAGCAGGCGCTGGCGATGGCCCGCAAAGCCTGCGATCTGACGGGCCACAAGGACGTGCAAGGCCTGCGAATCCTGGCCGGAATGTACGCCGTGGCGGGCCGTTTCCGCGAGGCCGCTGAAGCGGCCCGAACGGCCCTGAACCTGGCCTACGCCGCCGGAAATCGGCACGCCGCACGGGAAATCGAGGCGATGCTGGAACTGTACGAGAAGCTTCAGCACAGAAAGGCCCGCTGAACCGCCCGGGCTGTCGTGTGTCGGCCTGGAAGTTCTTTGGCAAGAAGCCGAATGCGGCCCGCGGCCGCAACCGGGTAGGCAGAAATTCATTCCACCCAAGGCCGAATGAATTCGGCCCTACTGCAATGATGCGTGCCCGGCGCGTGCAGGACCCGAACGAAGACACGAACTGCCGCCACCCGGTCTTTGGACTTGGTGTCTCTCTGGCGGCAGATTTTTTCCCCCTTTCTGTAGACTGTGCCTTGGCGGCCCGCTAAAATAACGGGCGTGTAGCAGCGGTCTTCTGGAGTTGGAGGTAGGGCGTGCGCCCGAGATACTGAAAGCCCGCTCTCGTTGAACCGTTCCGTAGGTCGAAACCTTCTTCTTCTTGGTTAGGCGGGGATCTCATCCCCGGAGCAACGTTCATTATCTGATCCTCTCGGAGGGACAAGCCATGCGACGGTGGAAAAAACTGGCGTTTACGTTAGTCGAGTTGTTGGTGGTGATCGCCATCATTGGGATCTTGGTCGCGCTGCTGTTGCCCGCGATCCAGGCCGCGCGCGAGGCGGCGCGGCGGACGCAGTGCGCCAACAAGATGAAGCAGTTGGGCGTGGCCCTGCACAATTACTTGGATACGCACAAAGTCTTCCCGCCGTCGCAGGTGGCCAACCGCGACTGTGGCAATGCCTCCACGTTGGTGCCGCAGGGCTACACGGCCATGAATCTGAACGGTCTGGTCTTGCTGCTGCCGTTCCTGGAACATCAGGCGCTGTACGACCAAGCGGATTTTCTTTCCGCGTTCAGCACGGGCATTCACTCTTCGATCTCCCCTCAGCCGCCGCTTGCCGGCGGCGGGGTCAGCGCGGCGAACTCAGCCTTTATCGCGCAGAATGCGCCCCCGCCCTTCGTTTGTCCCAGCGATGCCGATGAAGCCTATCGTCGCAGGACCAACTACGATTTCATCGTGTACCGCGCCTGGAACCGGTGCAGCCAGTGGGGTTCGAACGGCCCCACGACGCGGACCATGTTCGAGGACAACAGTTCCTGCGGCACCCAACACATCGTCGACGGCACCAGCAACGTGGTCGCGATGACGGAGTCATTCCGGAGTTGCTGCTGCAACGGGTCGAACGCGGAATGGGCGCAGCGGGGCTACACGCAGGTCGGCCTGTCGCTGTCGCGGCACCCGCCGAATTACACATTCTATTACGTCAGCTGGGGAAACCCTGCTTACGAGTGCAATGAAAAATACGCCGGAAAGAGGCTGAGCGATTGGATGGATACGGGCAGCTTTCATCCGGGCGGGCTGCACATTTTGCTGGGCGACGCTTCCGTCCGGTTCATGAGCCAGACAGCCGATGCCACGCTGCGGAATCGGCTGAGCGTCATTGCGGACGGGGAGCCGATCAGCCAGTTCTGACGCCACCTGGGTGCCCGCAGGCGAAAACCGTGTTTGTTGTTCCTTCTTTCGTTTTGGAGATCAACAGGAATGCGCACCGGGAAAAAGACTGCCACCTTCGTGCTTGCTGTGGGAACCATGCTTTGGATCGTCGGTTGCCCAGGCAAAGGCGACCTTAGTTTCATGAGGAACGCGGTGCCCGCCACGGGGCGCGTGACGGTGGAAGGCAAGCCGCTTCCCGGCGCCTCCGTCCGCTTCATTCCGACCATCCAGAGCACGGGAGGGCGTGAGGCGTCGGCGATGACGGACGAAAGCGGAGCGTACGAGATGGCCACGCTGGCTCCCGGCGTGCCGCCAGACCAGGCGAAGGGCGTCATTCCCGGCGAGTACACCGTGGTGCTCAGCCGGGTCGCCATGCCGGACGGCGGCCCACCGCCGGCGGATATCATCGACGAGAACGACGCCATTGCCAAAGGGATGAAGCAGTATGTGCCGGCCGAGTACACCAATCCGGAAACATCCCCGTTGAAGATCAAGGTTGCTGCGCCCAAGGCCGAGAACAACTTCGATTTGTAACGGAAGCCCCGTCGCGGCGGGCGCAGGTTGGAGTGCGGCGTCTTGTCGCCGCTTTGGAGCCGCACTCAGCGCCGCACCGCTGGCTCCGGTCTGACGGCGGTTTCAGCCGACGCTCTGAATCTGAACCCATCCCGGCGAGTCGCGGCGGCGTTTGTGCCAAAGCGGCGACAAGGCGCCGCAGTCCAAAACTTACCGCCGGGCGGCGGGTTCGATGCGGGCATCGTCGAAGGAGACTTCGCCGGTGCCGCCGAACAAGCCCAGGCGGAGGATGGCTTGCCGCGACTGCGCAGGGACGCGGATTTCTTTGCTCAGCTTCTGCCAGGACGCCGAACCCAGGAACACGCCCAGGAAGGACATTCCGACTTCCTTGCGGTTCTCGTCGTAGAACGTCACTAAGGCGGCGGGGATCTCCGTCCGGCCTCGGCCCCGCCTCGCGTCACGGTATTTGACGCGAATCGAGGCCTCGATGGCGGTCACCGTGCGGCCATCGGCTGCAAAGCCTTGCATGATATGAGCCATGCGGCCCGGCATGGGGCTCCGCAAGGTGATGAAGTGCTGGCCCTCGGGCGCGTCGCCGCCGGTTTCCCACGTCACCAGCCGCTGATAGTACCAGCCGGTCACGTAGCCGTCGGCGCCGGGCGGTTGCTCGAAGCTGCCGTTGACCAGGCCGGGCAGTCCCGTGGCGTCCTGGGCTTGACGCTCCTGGTCAGCTCGCCCGGTCATGGGCACAAACAACGTGGGCTGCAGCTTCTCGGATTCCAGTTTGCCGTCCTTCTTCCGCAGCAGGTACAGCGTCTGCTGGTATGCGTCCCCTACGGGCACGACCATCAGGCCACCTTCGCGGAGCTGCTCGACGAGCGGCTGAGGCACTTTCTCCGGGCTGCAGGTGACGATGATCTTGTCGAACGGCGCGTGCTCCGCCCAGCCCTGAAACCCGTCGCCGATGCGGACGAAGACGTTGTTATAGCCCAGCCGTTTCAACGTCCGATCGGCCCGCTGGCCCAGCGGTTCGACGATCTCGATCGTGTACACCTCCTTGACCAACGGGCTGAGCACCGCGGCCTGGTAACCGCTGCCGGTGCCGATTTCCAGCACGCGGTCTTCCGGCTGCGGGTCCAGTTGTTCGGTCATCAAGGCGACAATGAAGGGCGAGGAGATCGTCTGGCCTTCGCCGATCGGCAAGCCCATGTCGAAGTAGGCGCTGGCCCGTTGGTCGGCCGGCACAAACTCGTGTCGGGGCGTGGTCCGCATGGCTTTGAGCACCCGCGGATCTCTGACGCCGTCGGGCATGATGATCTGCTCGACCAGGTAGCGGCGAGCCTGCTCGAACTGGGCCGCCGTCTGGGCAGCGGCCGATTGCCAGGCCGCGCCGGCGGAAACCAGGCAGACAACAGTTATCCAAGCGTTTCGAATCATGCTCATGTCTCCACTGGATCGCGAAGAAGATCGAGGAGGCTGGCAGAAGCATGGGGGCAGAAACCGGAAGGGGTCGGGAGGAGGCCCTTTTCAACCAACGCCCGACTTTACAAAAAAGCAGGCCCCCCCCTGCCCTGCCCCGCATTTCATGTTTCTGCTCCAAGTCTCCTGTCCGCTTCCTTTCTTCTCGAACGATGCCGACTTGTTTTCAAAGCACGACCATCGATTTGGATGTTCACGTCGTGCGATCGGACAAAAACTTCGCGACCTGACCATCCGCTTTTCGCAACCGCACGCTGTCGCCAGTCGCTTCGACCAACTCGGCGGCCTCGATGGTGAATACCCCGGTGCCGCCGGGCCACTGGCGGGCGTTCCGCGGTGTGGTAAACGGGCACAGCGTCACGAGTCCTGCCAGGGGCACGATGCGATTCATGGTTTACCCCCTCCCCTGCCCTTCTGCTGGCAACGCTGGGGTCAGGCTTACAGAATTCAATTTTGGCCGATGCTAGGTCCAGCCATCTGGAACGACCCTGCTCGGCCAAAATTGAATTCTGTAAGCCTGCCCCCTTTACTGCACGCGCAGGCCTTTAGGCAGGGATTCTCCAAAAGCTCGCCCCTGTTCTTCGCGGTCCAGCGTGCCGCCCACCTGGACCAACTGCAGCAGATGCGGCGGCGTGCTGACGCTCCGCATCCAATCTACCACTTCGCGGCGTGCTTTGTCATCCAAATCCCGATAGCGATCGCCGGTACGACGCGCCAGTTGCATCGCAGAGAAGGTCTCCAGGTCGCCCGGATCGCGGGTGCCCAGCAGTTTTTCCAGCCAGCGCGTGGCGGTTTCCGCCGCCACGACCGTGTTCAGCGGCCCGTACAGCGGCTGGCGAGCGCCGCAGCGGCCCAGCGTCCAGATCATGGCCGCCCGCGCCGGCTGCATGGACTTCTTGGACATCAAATCGACCAGCTTGTCGCCCAGTTCCGTCTTGTCGCCCACCGGCAGCAATTCCAGCCCGCCCAGCAGTCGCCACATCTCGATCGATTGCTGGGGCGTGAAGCCCACGTCGGTGCTGCCCCTGCCCGCTGTCGTCCGGCGGTGCAGCGAACGGACGGCCGCCAGCAGCGGATCGGCGATCGCCCGCTGCTGGCCGGATGACAGTCCGCCCGCGATCCGCCGCCACAGGATCCACGATTCGGTGCGGACGCTCGCGGCGGGGTACACGAGCTTGCCCTGCACCATCCGCCATGTTTCCGAGACCCGCCAGTCGTCCACCGCCAGGCCGTAGCCTGGGCGCAGGGCAAAGCCCAGCAGGTTCAGCCAGCGGGCTTCGTGCTCGGCGCTCTTCCGCCGGCCCGCCTGGTGCTCCAGCAGCGTCTCCCAGATCCGCCGCAGCAGCGACATGGGCCATTCGTTGCGGTCCAGGTCCAAGACGGCGGCCAGACGCTTGACCAGGACGCCGGGTTTGTCGCCGCCATCGGCTCCGAACGTGGTCGCGATCAGTTGCTGGCAGCGGTCCCAAGCCTCTTCCTCGATGACCCCTTCCGCTTCGCCGGCGGTTTCGCGGGCTTCTTGGTCCGTCTGGGTCGCCGAGCGGACGTCGAACTGCAGTCGCCAACGCCGATCCGAGCCGACTTCGCTGCACCACAGATCCAGCGTGCCGATCTCGGTCAGCCGCGCGTGCAGGTGGACGGCCAGCGTGCCGGCCTGCTTCTTGCCCCGTGTCCGCAGCACCGTGCGGATCGGCGGCAGCGATTTCATCTGCTCGCGGTCCACCGGCAACAACTCGCCCGGCGCGTCGGTCAGCCGGACGCTGGACACGTACAGCGGAAACTCGGCAGGCTGATGCACCAGCAGTTCGAACCGCCGCTGGACCAGATCGATCGCTTGTCCGGGTTCCGCGTTGCCTGGCACCAGGCAGACGGCCGAGAGCGTCTCGCTTTCCACGCCGATGTAGTAAGTGCGGGCCAGGCCGGCGGCGATCCTCACCCCCCTGCCCCGCCGCACCGTGCCGTAGTACGCCGCGCCGTGCGCCACCGCCAGGTCCAGCCGGTCGTTGTCCAGCACGAGGGGCGACCATTCGGGATCGCCGCCGCGGAACCAGGACTCGATCACCTCCAGCAGTCGCTGGCGGACCAGCGGAGAGTTGAACACGCCGCCGTTGAACAGCACGATATCCGGCCGCGCCGGATCGGCCCCCCCTGCCCTGCCCTGCCCGCTCGACGCCGGCTCCTCGCCGGCATGGCGATGCACGCTCAGGAAGGCAGCCAAATACCGTGTGACGGCGGGATCGGGCGCGTACGGCAGACCGAATTCGCGGAACCCCGATTGGACTTTGTGCGGCCTTTCCTCCACGCCGACCAACGGGAAGAAACCGTCCAGCAGCAGGCGGCGAACTTCGTCGCGATCGACGTCCACCTGCACCGAAGCGCCGATCAGTTTCGCGCCGCTGCCGGGCAAGTTGAACGTCACTTGCGGCGGGCAACCGTCGGTCAGCACGTCCTCTTTCACTCGCCGGCACATGCGGACCAAGACCGCCCACTGATGCGGCTGCAGATGGCCGCCCAGCCGTTCTTCCAGGTGCTTGGCCAGCGTCAAGTCCTGGTTGTCGCCGCCCAGGATCAGGTGGTCGCCCACCGCCACGCGATGAAACTGGACCTTGTCCCCTTCGCCGCGACGAACGCGGATCAGCGTGAAATCGGTCGTCCCGCCGCCGATATCGCAGACCAGGATCTTCTGGCCCGGCTCGACGCGCTGCTCCCAATCCGCGTGATGTCTGTCGATCCAGGCATAGAACGCCGCCTGGGGCTCTTCGATCAGCACCACGCGCGGCAAACCGGCTGCGGCCGCCGCCTGGACGGTCAGCTCGCGGGCCACTTCGTCGAACGACGCCGGCAGCGTGAGCACGACGTCCTGGTCCTCCAGCGGATCGGTCTTGAACTGCGCGTTCCAGGCGTCGCGCATGTGCCGCAGATAGCGGGCGCTGGCCGCGACGGGACTGAGCCGTTCGATGTCCGCCGCGCCTTGCCACGGCAGCAGGTCGGCGGTGCGATCGACGCCGGAGTGGCAGAGCCACGATTTGGCCGAAGCGATCAGCCGCGTCGGCGCGCGGCTGCCCTGCTCGCGAGCAAACGCGCCCACGGCGTGCGTCGGTGCTTCGCGGCACCACGGCAGTCGCAATCCAGCGGCGGTGGCCTGGTCCGCCACCGGCTGGTAGTGAAACGAGGGCAGCGTGTCCAACGCTTCGACCTGCCCGACGTCGACCAATTGCGGAATTCGAAACGTCTGCACGCGCCACGGCTCGCGGCTGGTGTCGACGTAGCCCACGGCCGAGTTGGTCGTGCCCAGATCGACGCCGACGATGAAGCGGCTGGGTTGTGGGATTTCGGCAGAGGCCGTCAGTCCGTTCAACATAGCTGGCGTCTTCCCACAAGGATCAGCTGGTGGGTTCGACGCCCAACGCCCGCAGTTGAGCGGCCAGACGTTCGGCCCGCTGACGTTCACGTTCCAGCTGTTCGAACACTTCGACGTAGGTCACGAATGGTCTCCCGTCCGGTCCAAACACCTGGAGGTCGCCGGACGACAAGTCGAACCGCACACCCAGCCGGGGGCTGGTCCAGCCGTCTGCCTTTTCCAGCCTGACGAGGTTTTCTCCGCGGCGGACCCATCCGTCCAGGTCGGTCTTTTCGGGATCGAACAGGTAGTACTCCTCGACTTCATAGCGATCATAGAATTGGAGCTTGTCCGCCATGTCGCCGACGCGGTTACTGGGGGACAGCACCTCGAACACCACCTGCGGCGCGATGCAGTCCTCCTCCCACTGCTTGTACGATCCGCGATATCCCTTGGGCCGTCCGAACGCCACCATCACGTCCGGCGCGGCCCGGATGGTGTTGTCGCCTTCGACCGGATACCAGAGCAAATCGCCAGCCACGAACACGTTCGGATCGTCGCGGAACAAGGCATCCAGCCCTCCTTGGAGCGTCATTATCCACTGGAACTGCAAGGTGTTGTCGGACATGGGCTGGCCATCGCCGTCAGGGTACTCGATTTCCGGCTTACGGCGGACCAGCGTTTGCGTGCTCATAAAAGTCGATGCCTCCACTCAGCCAAGTTGGCCAGACGAATTATAACACGGTTGCGGTGGAAGCCAAAGAAGCCCGGCCTTTTCGAAAAAGCCGGGCTTTTGAGCCGCTGTCAGTCCTCCTCGCGGACGCTGAACTCCAGCTTCCATTGCTTCTTGCTCTTGGTGCAAACGCACCACAGCTCGAACACGCCCAACTCGGTCACGCGGGACTGGAACTTGACGGGCACGTACGGCTCCTCGATCGCCTCGTCGGCGTCCAGGGTGGCTTCCATCGAATCGGTTTCCGCCAGTTCTTCTTCGCTCCACGACGGCAGCACGTCGCCAACTTGGTCTTGCTTGCGGATCGGCGAGCTGAAGAAACGGAACTGGGCCGGTTCGCCGACCACCAGGCCGATCTCCTGCGAGGGCACGTCGGCCTGGTCCCCCTCTTCCATGCCCAGCGGCGCGACGCACAGGGCCCGCAACGGCCGCGGCGCGCCGGGGATGGCCAACCCGGCCGTCTCGATGCCGACGTAGTATGCCCGCGCCGTGCCGCCCCGGATGCGGACACCTCCGGCATGCTTGGCCCAGCCATAGTAAGCCGCGCCGCGCGAGACGGCGTTGTCCAGGTCCGGCGAGCCTTCCAGGAACCGGGGCTTCCGGCCGTCGGCCCAATCGCCCAGGACCTGCATCAGCCGGTCCGCCAACGCCTTGGACTTGAAGACGCCGCCGTTGAGCAGCACGTGGGTCGGCTGGACTGCCCCCCCCTGCCCTGCCCCGTGGTCTTGGAGAAACGCGGCCAAGTGGCGCGTCACGGCCGTGTCTTGCTCGAACGGCAAGCCAATGTCCTGAAAGCCCGACGCCCGACGCCGCACCGGACGGTCGCCGACGGCACAACGCGGGAAGAAGCCGTCGACCAGGATTTCCAGCGCCTGCTTCCGCTTCATTTCGATCGACACCGTGCCGCCGATCAGCTTGCTGCCCCGCCCCAGAACCGAAATCGCGTGTGAATTCGGGCCGTCCGCGGCCAGCAGCGTTTCCTTGGCGGTGCGGCAGGCGTGCCATAACGAGACCGATTGCCAGGGATCGAGCTTGACGCCTTTGTTGCCGAACACCTCGGCGGCATGATACGCCAGCGTCAGGTCCATGTTGTCGCCGCCGACCAGCAGATGGTTGCCCACCGCCTCGCGCTGCAGGATCAACTCGCCCTTTTCTTCGCCCACCTTGACCAGCGTAAAGTCGGACGTGCCGCCGCCTACGTCGCAGACCAGCAGCATGTCGTTCAGCTTGAGCGACCTCCGCCAGCGGTTGCCCATCGCATCCAGCCAGGCGTACACCGCCGCCTGTGGCTCTTCCAGCAACAGCAGATTGCCCGGCAGCCCGGCCGCCAGCGCCGCTTCGCGCGTCAGTTCCCGAGCCGCCGCATCGAACGACGCTGGCACGGTCAACACGACCAACTGCTCTTCGACGGGTGCCTCCGGGAAAGCCTGGTCCCAGGCGGCGATCAGGTGCTCCAGGTAGCGGCGCGACGCCGTGACGGGGGAAATCTTGAGCACGCCCGCCGGAGCGTTCCAGGGCAAAATGTCGCCGCGGCGATCGACGCGGCCGTGGCACAGCCAGGATTTGGCGGCTCCGATCGTCCGCTCCGGGACCTCCGCAGACTGGCGGCGGGCGAATTCGCCGACGGCAAAATCGCGGCCCTCGGCCCAGGGCAAGTCGAACGTGCCTTGGCCAAGTTCATGCTCGCGGGCCAGGTAGGCAAACGACGCCAACGACCCCAGCGACTCGATGGTGCCGGCCGCTACCAACTGCGGAACGGGCAGCGTCTGTACCGCCGGCTGATCGGCGTCCAGCGGCGTATACGCAATCACGTTGTTGGTCGTGCCCAAGTCGATGCCCAAGACGTAGCGAGCGGTCATGTGTTTGACGTACCTTTGTTGAGCGTCTGTGCGTTCTGTGTTCAGTCATCGGTCATCGGTCATCCGTGACCGGTCATTGGTGCTTCACATCCCGCAACCACGGACCACGGACAGCCGATCACCGTCTCACAACTCCACCTCCGCCGGCGCCACGACGCGGGCGGACGCTTCGCTGCCCGACCAAGCCGGCAGTTCGCACTTGGTCGCCTGCCAGCCGTGATGGACCAGCCGGCCGCGAAACGGCGGCTGGCCAGTCACGTTTCCCGTCAACCGAAAGCGGCCCGCATCGAATTCGGCCGGCACTTCGACGGAGACACCTTCCTCTTGATTCAAAACGGGCTGGAGGGCAAAGAGCCGATCCAGCACTTTCCGCGCGTCGCGCAGCACATCTCGCGCCGCCGCTCCGACTTGCGCATCGCTGTACTCGTCCAGCGACTCCTGGGCTAAATCCAGGAAACGCGCCTCCCGCTGCAAGGCGGCCAGCAGCGTGATCGCCTCGCTGCGCGGCGGCGCTTTGGGGCGCTCGATCCGGACCGTCGGCGCCGATGGTTTCGGCGGCTCGCCGACGGGCTGCACCCGCTGATCCAGCGCCGTTTTCACTCGCGCTGCCACCTCGCCTCGGAATAGAACCGCGAAGAAGGCCCGCATGGCCAGCAATAAATGCATCGCAACACCTTTCGCTAACAGACGTTAAGCGATATTCCGGGTTTGTGTAGAAGGCCTTCCAAGGGGGCAGATGCACGTGGCGGCTGCGATGGTCGGCCATTCCTCGCGGCAGGGCTCTCCCAGCCGCGCCGATCTGTGCGTGATTTCGACTGGCACCGCACGGCTCAGTCGGAGTGCGTCTGCCCTTCCCGCCTCTTAGTACACCGGACGATGGGCGAGTCTGTCAACCCGCCCTGTGCGCGCCGTCCGCGGCGGCCAATTGACGCGCTGTTGATGAACTCACGGTTTCGCTGCCGGGGTCAGGCTTACAGAATTCAATTTTGGCCGATCGTGACACCCGCCCTGTGGTACGAGCTTGCTCGGCCAAAATTGAATTCTGTAAGCCTGACCCCATTTTGCTCGTGACGATGTCTCTCCGCGTCAGTTTCCCGTTGGCTGACAGCCGAGAATCCCGTGAGATCAAGGATGGGGGATGAAGCATGGTCCTCGGTCCCATGCTCCGTCTGCAAGCGGCCTGCCTTGCCGGCTCGGACGGCCCGCAGGTTCTCGGAAAGCGTCCCGCAGCAGGCCTTGTCAGAACTGCGTCACGGTCCCGACGTGCCGCGTGGAAGAGGCTCATCTGGGCATGTACAAAGCCGCCTCAGCGAGTATCATGTTACGCTTACGTAACACCGTGTCCTCCAAGCCCTTTATCGCAGCCAGACATGAAAACCGACGAACTCCGCGAACGGTATCTGACGTTCTTCCAATCCAAGGGGCACAGCCGCCAGAGGAGCGACGTGTTGGTCCCCACCTGGGACCCGTCCGTGCTGTTCACGCCCGCCGGGATGAACCAGTTCAAAGACCACTTCCTGGGCAAAGTCAAGCTGACGTTCACGCGGGCCACGACTTGCCAGAAGTGCCTGCGCACGGGCGATATCGATAACGTGGGCCGGACGGCCTACCATCACACGTTTTTCGAGATGCTGGGCAATTTCAGCTTTGGCGATTATTTCAAGCGGGATGCGATCCATTGGGCTTGGGAGTTTCTGACCAGCAAGCAGTGGCTGGGGATCGACCCACAGCGTCTGACGGTCTCCGTGTATCTGGACGACGAAGAAGCCGCCGGGATCTGGCAGAATGAAGTCGGCTTGAGCCCGGACCGCATTGAGCGCATGGGCGAGCATGACAATTTCTGGCCGGCCGGGGCGCCCAGCCAGGGTCCGGACGGCGTGTGCGGGCCGTGCAGCGAGATCTTCTATCACGACGATTTCGGCGATTCGGTCGAGATCTGGAACCTGGTCTTCACCCAATTCCACCGCGTGGGCGACCCGCCGGACAACCTCCGCCCGCTGCCCAGCAAGAACATCGACACCGGGATGGGCCTGGAGCGGGCGGCAGCCTGCCTGCAAGGCGTCCCGACGAACTTTCACATTGACATCCTGAAGCCCATTCTCGAAGCGGCCGCCGAGGTGTGCGGCGTTCGGTATGAGTATCGTTCCGAGCACGGCCGGCGACTGCGGCGGATCACCGATCACGTCCGCGCCTGCACGATGGCCATTCACGAGAACGTGTATCCGGGGCCGCAGAAGGAGAAGTACGTCATCCGGCGACTGCTGCGGCGGGCCGTGCTGGACGGCCACCAGTTGGGCCTCCGCGAGCCGTTCCTGCACAAGCTGGTGCCGGCCGTGGTCGAGAGGATGAAGGCCCCCTATCCGGAACTGGCCGAGACCACGCAGCGCGTGGCCGACGTGATCAAGAACGAAGAGGCCAATTTCCTGGGCACGCTCGACGCCGGACTGGCCAAGGCCGGGGCGATCTTCGGCGAGATGGCAAAGGCCAATCGCACGACGGTCAACGGGGCCGAGGCGGCCGAGTTGTATCAGACCTACGGCGTGCCGCCGGAAATGTTCGAGACGATGGCCGCCGAGCGCAATCTGGCCTTTGACTGGGAAGGCTACCGCCGGGCGATGACGCAGCACGGCGATACGTCGCGGGGCGCGGTCCAGATGGTGATGGGCGACCGGGGCCCGGTCGACGCGATCAAACGGGCCTTGCACGAAACGCCCTTCTTGGGCTACGAGACGACCGAGGCGGAAGCGGAATTGAAGTTCATCGTGGCCCAAAACCGGCTCTGCGATCACGTCCGCGAGGTCGGCCACGAAGGTTCTCTGATCCTGGTCCTGGACCGCTCGCCCTTCTACGGCGAAAGCGGCGGCCAAGTGGGCGACAGCGGCGAGATCGTCGGACCCGATTTCCGCTTTCGTGTCACCGATACGCAGAAGGACGGCGGCCTGCTGCTGCACTTGGGGCAACTGGTCGAAGGCGAACTGCGGACGGGCCAGAAGGTCACGGCCCGCGTCCAGACGTCTCGCCGGCGAGGCATCCGCCGGGCGCATTCGGCGACCCACATCCTGCACTACGCCCTGCAGAAGAACCTCGGCTCGCACGCCCGGCAGCAAGGCTCCAAGGTGGACGACGACTGGCTGCGGTTCGACTTTACGAACATGGCCCCCGTCCCGGCGGACCAGTTGGCGGCGATCGAGCGCGACGCGAACGAACGGATCGCCGCGGCCGAACCCGTCAGCGCTCGGCTCGTCCCCTTGGCAGAAGCCCGCGCAGCCGGCGCGATGATGCTGTTCGGCGAGAAATATCCCGACCCCGTCCGCATGGTGTCGATGGGCGAGTTCAGCCGCGAACTGTGCGGCGGAACGCATCTGGACAACACGCGGGAAGTCGGCGCGCTGGAGATCGTCGGCGAGGAAAACGTCTCGGCCGGCGTGCGGCGGATCGTGGCCCTGACCGGCGACAAGGCGCAGCAGCACGCCGACCAGACGCGGGCGGCACTGCAAGCTGCGGCCCAGCGTTTGGGCGTCGCTCTGCTGGAGGTGCCCGACGCGGTGCGGGAGTTGACCCACACCGTCCGCGAACTGAAAAAACAGCTGACTTCCGGGGCCAAGGCCGCCGAGGCGGCTGTCAGGTCCACCACGGCGGCCGAGCCGGGCGCCCCACCGGAGTACGCCCAAATCAAAGCCGCTTTGCGCGACGCCGCGCGAATGCTGAATGTCTCGCCCTTCGACGTCCCCGACCGCACGGCCGGACTGCTGGACGAAATCGAGGAACTGCGAAAACAGCTGTCCCAGTTGGCGCAAGCCGGCGACTTGTCGGCCGACTCGCTGCTGCAGAAAGCGGACACGATCGGCTCGACGCGCGTCGTGGTGGCCGAGATTCCCGGCGCTAATTCCGGCCTGCTGCGGCAATTGATCGATCAAGTACGCAAGAAAGCCGACTCGACGGCCATCCTGTTCGCCGCCGCCACCGGCGAGGACAAAGTGCTGCTGGTCGCCGGCCTGAGCCGCGACCTGATCCAGCGCGGGCTGAGCGCCGGCAACTGGGTCCGCGACGTGGCCCCGGTCGTCGGCGGCGGCGGCGGCGGCAAACCCGACATGGCTCAAGCCGGCGGCAAGCACCCGGAAAAACTGCCCGCAGCATTGGAAAAGGCCCGGACGACGATCCGCGCTTGGCTGGCGGTGTAAGAATTCAGTGTCCGCGATCACCGGTCACCCGTGACCCACTCAACTCGCAAGGTTTCCACCATGACGCAAACCCGCATCACGCGCCGCCAGTTTACTGCCGCCACGACCATTTCCCTGGCCGGAGCTCTCCACGGTCGTTTGCCTGGGGCCGAACCAACGCCCGGCTTCCGGCTGAACTACATCCTGGCCTCGCCGATGTACGGCACCACGCCGCTGGCGGAAGTGCTGCCGGAGGTTAAAAAGACGGGCGCCACGCACATCGACATCTGGCCGCGACAGCACGCCAACCATCGGGAACAGGTCGCCGAGATAGGCCTCGATCAGTTCGCCGAGATGCTCCACGAACACGGCGTCGGCCTGGGCATGATCACGCGCTACGACCTGGGACCGTACGGCCTGCAGGACGAAATGCGCGTCCTGAAAAAGTTAGGCGGCCGCGTGATCGTCACGGGGGCGCGCAACGCGGACGGTGCGACGTTGCGGGACCGCGTCCAGGCGTTTGTGGAAAAGCTTCGGCCGCACGTGGCGTTGGCCGAAGAACTGGGCGTGGCGATCGGCATCGAGAACCACGCCAACTCGCTGATCAACGAACCCGACTCGCTCCGCTACTTCGCCGAATTCGCGCCCTCCAAACACTTGGGCATCGCCCTGGCCCCCTACCACCTGCCGCAGGACGAGCAGGTGATCGCCGGGCTGATCGCCGACCTGGGCGAACACCTGGTCCATTTCCAAGGCTGGCAGCACGGCCTGGGCTGCATGAAAAAACTGCCCAAGGACCAGGAACTACTGCAAATGCCCGGCCGCGGCCCGCTGGACTTCACGCCCCTGTTGCGGGCCCTGAAGCAACTCAACTACCAGGGCTTCACCGAGATCTTCATGCACCCCGTCCCCCGCGGCATTCCGATCCTGGAATCCACGGCCGCGGTGACCGGGGAGATCAACCGAGCCCGAGCGTATCTGGAGAAATGCCTGGCCGCCGCGTGACGCTTCCCGCCGAGTGGAGTCGGGCCTGCAGGATGTCCTTTGGGTCGAGCGAACTCGTTCTCTGGGGGGTGGTAACAAGCGCCGTAGTTTTGGTTTCGTGCCAGACCCCGCTTGGCATCAGTCCAGCTGCGGCGTGACGACGGAGCCGCGGGCTTGGGCGAGGGGATCGTGGTAGGCGCCGTAGAATTCGGAGTTGCAGTCCAGCCAGAGCGTCAGGCGGTGGAAGTCGTCGTCCGAGAGCCGCACGCCGTAGTGGCGTTCATCCAGATAGGGCAGCAGCGGGGCGGCGCGGGCGCCGAAGCGGCCGGGCGTGGTGCGGCTGCCGCCGTGGACGCCGGAGTTGATCGTGCCGTTGGAAACCGTGAAGTAGAAGCCGTATTTGGGCGCCAGGTTCTCGTAGGACCGCGTCCAACCGTGCTTGGCGCCGGGCGCGCCGGACAAGTCGATCGCCTTGCGCTGGCGGTGACATTCGACGCAGTGGCGGTCGAGCACGCCTTGAACCAGCCGGGGATAGTTGAACGGGTTCGAGCCGTCGAGCTCGGGTTGGAGCTTCGAGGGCGGCCGCTGCAACGCCAGGGCGATGCCGCGGTTGGCCGCCGGCGGCCGGTGCTTGGGCTCGTGGCAGCCTTGGCACACGAGCGTTTCGCCCGGATGAACGTACGTGCCGGAGCGCATCGACTGGACGGCCAAGCCGCGGCGGTCCAGGGCCTGGAAGTAGATCAACTTGCCGACCGGAGCCTCGAAGTACGCGCTGCCGTCCGGTTCGACCGGGACCGTGCCCAGCACGGCGCGGGCGTTCGTTTCCGTCGCGGCCCCGATCCGGGGCTGATCGACTGGCGGCGTGGTCTTGGGCAGCACTTGGATCACGCGCAGGGCGGCGACTTCGGTGCCTTCGGGCCAGTGGAAATCGCTGTCGTAGACGTTCGTCACGGCGATCGTGCCTAGCGCCTCGCCAGTTGGCACATTCGGGCTGTCCGCCGTCTGTCCCGTACGGTCCGGGACCGCAGGCGGGCAGGGACGGGACCGCAACGGGATCGGGCTCAGGCAGGAGATCTCCGGATCGCGATACAGCAGTTCCCGGTTGCCAGAGCGATCGATCCAGTAGATGCCACGGTTGGCGGCACGCCGGTCGTAGACGCACAGGTAGTCCTCTTCGCTCAGCGGCCAGGCGGTGCCGTAGGCCATGTGCTGCCGGATCGTCTTTTTGCCGCCTTCGGATTCGGGCAGCGGCACGTCCGGCGTCAGCCGCTCGACCTGGGACATCGCGCCGTCGTCCAGGGGCCGGTAGTCGATCAGCACCAGCGAACCGAAGGCGTGCCCGTGGTGGGCGGCGGCGGTCGCCACGTACTTGTTCGACCCCGGCACGGCCCGCACGTCCATCTCCATCCACGGCCGGGTCTCCCGCTTGACGGGATAGTTGCCGTGATAGCTGCGCGGATCGCGGCCGTCGGGAAAGCAACTCCAGACGTGATGCGCCACGTTCGTGTCGCGGTCCACGTAGTCCCACCGCGTGTAGACGATCATGCCGTTGTGATCGACGCTCGGCTGCCACTCCTGCGTTTCGTGAAAGCTCAGGCACGTCATGCCGCTGCCGTCGGCGACCATCGAGTACAACGTGTAGGTCGGCGAATCGTACGGGGGCGCGGAACCGCCGCAGCGGAGGTAGCCGCCGCGACGTTCCGAAATGAACGCGATCCGGCCGTTGGGCAGCCAGCAGGGATCGAACTCGTTCCAGGCGCCGTCCGTCAGTTGCGTCAGCCGCGTGCCGTCCACGCCCACTCGGAAAATGTGATAGCTGGCGCGTGGCGACCATTCGATCCCTTCGGCCCTGCCCTCGGTATAGGCGAACAGGATCGTCCGCCCGTCGAAGGACAAGTCGGGCGACAGGAAGCTGCCGGGTTCCAAGCGGCTGCCGGCCAGTCGGCCGTCTTGAATCACCGCCTGCTGCAGCACGTCGACCAGCTTTGGCTCGTCGGAAAACGGATCGCACAGCACAAACAGGCCGCCGCCGGACTTGGCGCCGAAGCCGTAGAACTGATGAACCATGTGATACAAGCCGCCTGGATCGTGCCGCTTGATGAACAGGAGCTTGTCGAAATCCAGCAGCGGATGGCAGAAGGCGATTTGCCGCAGGATGCGGCGCGCGTCCAGGTACAACTGGCGGCGCACCTCTTCCGCAACGGCACCGGCTTGTGCGAACTTCGCGCGGCGCTCGTCAGCCTGCCGCAACTGGTCCCGCAGCTGCGCGAGCCGCGCCGATGCGCCGCCGAACCGGCCGAACCGCGCGGCGAGGGCCTCCGCGCGGCCGATCACGGCGCGGGTGTGAGCGAGGGAAAAGGCCTCCGTCTCCGGCGGTGCGGTTGCCTCGAGCGGCTCGGGCCGCGAACCCCACGGCTTGGCTCCGGGCTCGGCACGGGAAGCGGTCCCGACGCTCTTCTGATCGGCGGGCTTGCCCAAGGCCAGGTTGACATCCGGTTTCTCCTGCTCGTAGACCTCGACTTCGTCCAGGGCCAAGGAACACCGGCCGAGCACGGCCACGCGCACCACGCGGGCCGTCACGCCTCGGGCGCGGAAATCGACCGTCAAGGGCCGCTGCTCGCGCACGCCGTAGAACGTCTCGCCGTTGTGCCGGTAGACCTCGACGAATTCCGGCTCCTCGACGCGGTCGGCCACAAGCACGCGCAGGTTGCGCGTCCGCGCCGCCGTCGCGCCGTCAGTGCGGTTGAACACCACGACCCGGTCCAACAAACAGGGCCGGCCCAAGTCGACCTGCCACCACGGGTCGGTCTCGTTGCTGGCCGTGTGGAACCCGCAACGGCCCGTCTTTACCCCGTCGCAACCTCCGGCGGCGTCCTGCCAGGTGAGGACGCCGAGCGCGACGACTGAGGCCGGAGTCGGAGTCGGCGGCTGGGCTGCCTCCGCGCGGAACGCCTCGTCCTGATCGATCCAGTCCGCTTCGACCAAGCCTGCCACCTGTCGGCCAATCGCTACGGCCGACAACTCCCGGTCGCCGATGCGAACCACGCCATCATCGGCCAATGGCTTGCCGGGAGACAACAGGCCGGCGGCAGCCAAGGCCAACAACCCACACGTCAGCCGACGCGAACAAGTAGCACCCATGAACGTCATCGTTGTTCAACCTTTGTTCTGTTAGCAGCCTGTTGAGCGTCGAAAAAGCGCGTTCACTCCGTCCATTTTGCAACGGACGGGTCGCCGACGCAACGGTCCGGCGCGCGCTGGCGAGATCGGCCGTTGTTGCTCCTGGCTCCACTGGCGGGAACTTTCACAGGTCAGTGGCTTCTTTTTCCGAGAAAACTCGCGCCGCTGCTGCCCGAAGCCGAGGACGGGACCGCCATGCTGGTCGCATGCGGCAAGAGCGCAAGACCGCGAAAGGAGCCCTAGGGAACTGCCGCGGATGAGCGAAGCAGCCTGTTCGCCGTTGACGCAACCGTCTGGCTGCAATTCGGCACGATTTGGGCCGGGAATCCCAGTCCCCAACAAATCCTGAAGACTCATTTCGTGAACGAGACTGACCGCCGATTTTGTAAGGCCAGTCGCCGTTCTCGATGATGGCCGGCTTGGCACTTGCCAATGATCCGCGAAACGGCAACACTGTTGACTTTGGTGGAAAACAAACGCTGTCTCAGCCGAAACCGCGGGCGTTTGGGGCCTGAGAGATCGTCGGGCACCCCGGCCGTCGGCAAACAGGCGTCGGGCTTGTGTCCCAGGCGGCAGCGACCAGGTCGAACGCAAGATGGATGGCATTCAACACTCCGGCACCGAGGCCACGCAAGAGCGTGCTTGCCTGACGCGCTGCCATGCGACGCGCTGTGGCCGCCTGGTCGAGCGAGGTCCTCCGGCTCTGCTGGCCGATCACGCCACGAGCTTCATCCTGCAGCATTTGACGGTTCGCCGCGGGGATCGCGTCGCGGAGCCCGGTTGCGGCACGGGGGTGCTCAGCTTGTACGCAGGCTTGGCGGGCGCCCATTCGGTCGTCGGCACGGACGTGGACTCGGACGCGTTGGCCGCCGCGCGGCAGAATGCGGTGCTGAACGGGATCGCCAACGTCTCCTTCGTCCAGGGAAGTCTCTTGCAGCCGGTGGGCGCGGGCCTGGACCTCGTGGTGGCCAACCTGCCGCACAAGCCGGCCCCGCGGCCCTTCGATCCGCGGTACTACGGCGGCGCGGACGGAACTGACCTGCTGCGGGCGGTCATCCGCCAGGCGGCCGAGCGGCTCGTCGCGGGCGGACGCTTGGTGCTGTACGTCAACAGCGTCGCGAATCCCGATCGTGTGGCAGGCCAGTTGACACGGGACTTCGACGTCCATCTGGTGGCCGAGAAGCGGCGTCATTTCACGCGCCAGGAGTGGGACAGTCTGACGCCCGGCATGTTCGCGTATCTCGAAGCCCGGAAAGCGTGCGGCGAGGCCGATTTCCGGTGCGACGGACAGGGGCTTTACTTCCTGGCCCGCCTGTACGAAGGAGTTCGCCGATGAGCCGCCCCAGACTGATCGTCGTCGCGGACGACTGGGGGCTGAGCCCCGAGGTCGACGCCGGAATCATCGAGACCGTCCGAGCCGGAACGGTGACGACGGTCGATGCCTTTGTCAACCCGCCGTTTGCAGCGGACATGAGGCCCATCGCGGCGGCGGGCGCGGCGGTGGGCTTGCACCTGAACCTGACGCACGGCCAGCCCTGCGCGGCCGTGTCCGACGTCCCGTCCCTGACCGATGGCAGCGGCCGATTTTGGGGCCAGCGCGAGGAACTGCTGCGACGCGCCGAGCTGCGCGACGCGCAGCGCGAGTGGCGGCATCAGGTGGACCGCTTTTGGGAGCTTGCCGGCCAGGCGCCGTGCCACGTCAGCGTCCACAAGCAATTGCACCGCGAAGATCCGCGGCTGTTGACTTTGGCCGCCCAGATCGCCCGGCAGTGCGGTGCCCCGCTGCGAACGCTGGATCCGGCCATGCGCGACGCCTGCCGGGCCCTGGGGACGCTGACCACGGACGCCTTTGCCGGCGGCGTCCGTCCGGCTCCCTACTGGACTCTGGAGCGGCTGCAGGAGCAGCTTGACGGGATCGGCGGCGGCATCACCGAATGGATGTGCCATCCCGGCCGCAAGGTGGGGGCCATCGACGGCATCTGGTACTGCACCGAGCGCGACGTGGAGCGGGCGACCTTCTGTTCCCCTGCCGCCCGCGAGCTGCTGGCCAAGGTGCAACTGGCGCCCTGTTCGCCGGCCCTCTTCGGAGGCCACGCATGAGCGCGTCCCTGGCGATCCTGGACTACAGCGTTCACGGCAACGCGATCGACGCGGATAGCGACCGCCTGCTGGCCGCGGCGGCCACGGCGGCCGGCCTGGAGACGGTCGTCCAGCCGATCGCGGCGGGGCGGGAAATCCGGCCTCAGGCCGAGCGGGTCTGGCTGCGCTACGATCTGCGGTCGCGGCAAGAACTCTCTTGGATCGTCAGCATCGCCGCCGGTCTGCGCCGCCGCGGACACCGGGTCTATCCGCCGCCGGCGGCGATCCTACTGGCCGAAGACAAGTGGGAGACGTACCACGCCCTGCGCGCAGCCGCCGTGCCGACGCTGCGGACGTTCCTGGGGCTGGAGTTGGACCGCGCCGGCCTGCCGCTGATCCTCAAGCCCCGCGCCGGCTGGGGCGGGCAGGGCAACCGCGTGGTGCGGAGCGAGCAGGAGCGGGAATCGCTGGAACTGCTGCCCGCCGAAGACTACATCGCTCAAGGGTTCGTCGAGCACTCTCGGACGTGGATTGTGCCGGTGGCCCAAGGGCGGGAACTGCCGGCCATCGAAGCCTGCCGCGAGCCTCAGCGCGACGGCGACGTCCGCGTGCTCCCGTTGCCGGAGGGCGGCTCGGGACTGGGTGCCGCCGCCGTCGCCGCGGTAGGGCTGCCAGCCGGCACCGTGGACCTGATCGAAAGCTCGCAGGGTCCGGTTGTTTTGGAAGTCAACTCCGCGCCGCGGATTCCCTATCCCGATTTGCCGGGGGTCGATCTCGCCACCCCCCTGGTCCGCGCGGTTCTGGAGTGGCTGGACACGTCGGCGGAGCCGTCCCATGCGGATCCTCATCGTTAGCCCCTTCCCGCGTCCGGCGGCCCGCGGCAACAGCGTCGCCGCCGCGCGCCTGGCCCGCGGCTTTGACGCCCGCGGGCACGACACGGTCGTCGTGGACGTGGGGGGCTGTTCGGCCGCCGAATCCGGCCCTCTGGCCGAGGCTCTGGCCGCGGCGGGCGGTGCAGACGTGGCCTTGATTCTGCACGCCGCGCACGGAGCCGAGGCAGCGAGGATGCTGCGCGACCGCGGCACGCCCTACCTCGTTTCCGTACGCGGCACTGACGCCAACGAGATGCTGGCCGACCCCCGCCGCGGTCCCGCCGTTCGCGCTGCCCTGGCCGGCGCCCGGCGGATTGCCGTATTTCACTCCGCCATGCACCAGCAACTTGCCGAACACGTGCCCGGCCTCGACGGCCGCGTGCGGGTCGTGCCCAATGGAATCAGCCTGCCCGTGTCCCGAGTGGACTATCGGGCGCGGCTGGGCTTGCCGCCGGACGCCTTGGTCTTCGTCAGCCTCGCGGGACTGCGGGAAATCAAGCGTCCGCTGTTTCCCATCGAGCACCTCGGGCCGCTGGCGACGGAGTTCCCGCAGTTGCGGTTCGTCAGGGCGGGCCCGGCGCTGGAAACGCCGCTGGCCGACGCGCTGGGCACGCTTGTGGCGCGACTTTCCTGGGTTCACGACGCCGGTGAGATTCCGCACGACACCGTGGATTCCTTCCTGCGGTCAGGCGACGTGTTCGTTTCCGCGAGCCGTTCCGAGGGCATGCCGCACGCAGTGCGCGAGGCCATGCTGACCGCCCGGGCCCTGCTGTTGGCGGATATTCCCGGACACCGCGCGATGGCCGAACCGGAGCGCGAGGCGCTCTTTTTTCACGACCCGGCAACGTTCCAGGCGGCCGCCCGGCGCCTGGTCGCCGCCGCCGACCTCCGCCGCCGACTGGGCAACGCAGCCCGCGCCCGCGCGGAAACGGAATTGGCCGCACATGACGAAATCGGCGAGTACCTGACCCTGCTGAGCGAGTGCCGGAGCCACTGAACCCTCGCGCGCGGAAGGCCGGCCAGCGTCGATCCCGGAAGGCCCGTACGCCGGCCCGGCGAGGACGTCGTGCGAGTTGAATTCGGTTCTCGGATAAGCTCGCAGCCTCATTCGGGAAGCCCGCGAGCGGAATGACGCTAGTGCGTCCTCAAGACTGAACTTGGGGGTTGCGCCGAGTAAGCGGCAAGGCGCTAGCCGACGGTCATGTCCGCTACCGGCGGGCTAGAACTCTGCCGCTCACATCCCGCGGATTCAGCTTTGATGACGCACTCGAGCCGTTTCCGGTTCGTCAGCGCCCCGGCGACCTTGATCGCCGAATAGGCGTCGTTGCACTGTCCCATGTCAAGCAACCGGGGAAACTCGCCAATGTTGCCAAATTCCAGCTTGTTGAAGCGGAACTTTCCGCATGCGAGTGTCAGGATCACACCGTCCTCAGGCACTTGCCGGGCGAACTCCGTGTAATACCCGCGGCCGTTTTTCCGCCCATCGTTTCGCGAAAATGGGTCAGGCCCCTTTTGTCGGACGCGAACATCAAACTCTTGCTATATCATATTGACATAATATAGTGGCGACTTTATAGTCTTGCTGACGATCTAGACAAGACCCGTTTCGAAACGCACCTGTACAACCGGGAAAGGATTTGGGGGGGTTGATGGAAAACAACAAGAAGATGCTCGTGTTCTGCGGCTCGGACGATCCCAGCAAGTCGTTTCCTCCCTTTATGTTAGGATGCGGCGCACAGGCTATGGACATGGAGCTGACGTTGTTTTTCACGCTCAGCGGACTGAATATTATCCGTCGGGGATACGCCGAGAGAATTCAGCTGCCGGGCGCCCCCAAAACGCTGCCGGAGTTCCTCCAAATCGCCAAAGAAAATGGCGCGCGTTTCATCGCCTGTTCCGCCGCTTTCCCGATCCTTGGCATCAAGGGCGACGACTTCATTGAGGGCGTCGAGTATGGCGGCATCGCCGAGTTCGTGTCGTTGGCGGAAGAAGCCGACGTGGTGCTCACGTTTTGCTAATCCAATTCAGGAACATCAAGGAGATCCATCATGAGTTCGATCGATTTAAGTGCGGTTCAGGCTGCCAAAGTTGTGGACGCTCGAGGTTCGGCCTGCCCGGGGCCGTTATTGGAGGCCAAGAAGGCGATTGGCAGCGTGTCTGTAGGGCAGACCATCGAGGTCTGGTCGGGCGATGCTTCGACCAAGAACGACCTGCCGAAATGGGCGGCCAAGGTAGGGCACGAATTTCTTGGCTCGCTGGCCGGTGAAGGGTACGACCGGATTTTCATCACTCGGCGAAAGTAAAGCGAGGATGCGAGTCATGCCAGCGAACCCGTCCGGCGGGACTCCGAAGATTCTGATTCTGGCGACGAGCGAGTGCGCCTATCCCGGCGCAGACAACGTGGGCCAGATTCACCAGGAGTACCCGGCCAACACCTATATCCTCAAGGTGCCCGCCCCGGCGATGTTTCCAGAGTCGTTCTATCTGCGATCTTTCGAGAAGGGCATCGGCGGGATTCTCGTGATGAGTTGCGGGCATGAATGCCCCTACCCCGGCGCGTACCAGACGCTCTCCGCGCGGATCGCCCGGACGCACAAACGGATGGCCGAACAGGGTCTGGACACCCAGCGTCTGCGGCTGTGTGCCGTCTGTACGGTCTGTTCGAAAGCGTTTCTCAAAGAGGTCCAGCAGATGAATGAAATGCTGGCGAACCTGCCGCTGGCGGGCGCCGTCGCGGGGTGAGTTGCCCAGGCGGAGACAAAGCCCTTCGCCAGCATCCCGACGATCGGGCTTTCTTTCGCACATCCAGACTTCAGACAGCGACGAGCAACGATGATTCAACAAGCAAGTACCGTAGACGTGCTCGTGATCGGCGGAGGCATTGCCGGCCTCCAGGCGGCGATCGACCTGGGGAACCTGGGCCTGCGCGTTGCCGTGGTGGAGCGGCAGCCGAGCATCGGCGGGAAGATGATCGGCTTGAGCAAGGTCTTTCCCACCCTCGATTGTTGTTCCTGTATTTGCACGCCGCGGATGGCCGAAGCGGAGCACCACGCGAACATCACGACGCTCACCTACGCCGAGGTTCAGCGCGTCCAGCGCGAGGGCTCGGGTTTCCTTGTCGACGTGCTCAAGAAGCCGCGGTACGTCAACGAGGAGACGTGTACCGGCTGCCGGTTGTGCGAGTACGCTTGCGACGTCGAGTTGCCGCACGAGTTCGAGGGCGGATTCGGCGCCCGCAAGGCGGTTTATGTTCCGTTCGGCAACGCCGTTCCCCAGGTCGCCGTGCTGGACATGGACAACTGCCTGTTGTGCGGCCGTTGCGAAAAAGCTTGCCCGGTGGGAGCGATCGATTACTTGCAGCAGCCGCAAACCGTCCAGATGCGGGCCGGGGCGATCATCGTCGCGACCGGCTACGAGATGCTGCCCGCGGACTTCAAGCAGCATTACGGCTCCGGGCCGCTGCGCAACGTCCTGACGGCCCTGCAAGCCGAACGCCTGCTGGCGCCGCACGGTCCGTACGGCCGCGTGCTGCGTCCCTCTGACGGCAAGGTCCCGGAATCCATCGCCTACGTGCAGTGCGCCGGATCGCGGGACTTGAGCAAAGGGGTGGCCTCTTGCTCGCGGGTTTGCTGCATGTATGCGATCAAGCAGGCGATGTTGCTGGCCGGGGCGCTGCCGCTGGCCGACGTGACGATCTATCACATGGACATCCGCGCCTTTGGTAAGGGCTTCGAGCAGTTCTACCAGAATGCCAAGGCAATGGGGATTCAATTCGTCAAGGCCAAGGTCGCGCGGATCGACGAAGATGACGAGGAGAACCCGGTGGTGCGCATCGAGGTGCTGGAGGAGGACGGCCGCGTGGAAGAACGCCGGCACGACATGGTCGTTCTGGCGCTGGGGCTGGTGCCGGGCTGGGACCCGCGCGAGGCCGGTTTGGCGGCGCCGGCCGAGGACGGATTTCTGCGTTGTGCTCCGTCGGCGTTCGCGCCCACTCAAACTTGGGAGGAGGGCGTTTTCGTGGCCGGCGCGGCGGCCGGACCGAAGGACATCCCCGATGCCGTGGTGGAGGCGGGGGCCGCGGCCGCGGAAGCCGCCGCCTATCTCCGCGCCCGCCGATCCTCTCCGACGCCGCCGGCCGCGGCCGTTCCGGTCCCCCAACCCGCCTTGGCTGCTGGAGTCTGACCACGATGGAAGCAATCCCTGCCCGAAACGAGAAGGACGCCCTGGCCGGTGTTGCGGAGGCCGTCTCCGGCGTTGCTCAGACAGACGCTCCCCGAGTTGGCGTGTACGTGTGTCATTGCGGCGGCAACATTTCGGACGTGGTCGATGTGGAACGCGTCGCGCAGGCGGCCGCTCGTTTGCCCGGCGTCGCCGTTGCCCGGCACTACTCCGCCATGTGTTCCCAAGGCGGCCAGAATCTGCTGATCGAAGACATCCAGCGGGAGAAGCTGAACCGGATTGTGATTGCCGCCTGTACGCCAAGCCTGCACGAGCACACGTTTCGCGCCGCTGCAATCCGGGCCGATCTGAATCCCTACTTGTACGAGCCGGTCAACGTGCGCGAACAGGTCAGTTGGTGTACCGCCTCCGATCCGCAGGCCGCCACCGACAAGGCGATCCGGCTGGTGGCCGCAGGAATCGCCAAGGCAAGAAAGCTGGAACCGCTCTCGGCGATCACCATGCAGGCAACCCGCCATGTGACGGTCGTCGGCGGCGGAGTCAGCGGTTTGCGGGCCGCACGGGACTTGTCGCGTCTGGGGCTGGCGGTCACGCTGCTGGAGCGTTCTCCCTTTCTGGGCGGCAGGGTAAGTCAGTGGCACCAGGTGTACCCCAGCGAGGTTCGAGCGCGCGATCTTGTGACGCAGCTTGCGGAGGCCGTCCTCGCCGATCCGAACGTCACGGTCCACACGCAGGCGGAGATCGTCGAGGCCTCGGGCTGTATCGGGAATTTCCAGTTGCGCGTCCGGGTCAAGCCGCGGGGCGTCGAGGATCTGGGGCCGGCCGAAATGGAGGCCGCGATGGCAGCCTGTCCGGTTCGTGTTCCCTCCGAATTCGATTTCGGGTTGGCCGAGCGGAAAGCCATCTATCGTCCTTACACGAATTGTCGGCCCGCGATGCCGGCCATTGACTGGAACGCGTGTACGCGCTGTGGGCAATGCCGGATGGCGGTCGGCGGTCAGGGCATTTCGCTCGACAGCATCGAGACGCACCTGGACCTGGCCACGGGGGCGATCGTCTTGGCCACGGGATTTGATCCCTATCAGCCGGCCGACGGCGAATTCGGGTACCGGCATTTTCCCCAGGTCGTGACGCTGGCGGAATTCGAGCGGCTCCTGGACCCCGACGGCCCGACAAAAGGCCATTTGGAGTACCAGGGCCGTCCGGTCCGCAACGTTTGCCTGATTCACTGCGTCGGCAGCCGGCAGATCGAAGGCGTTCATCCGCCGGGTCCGAACGGCAAGATCAATGCCCATTGTTCCCGCGTTTGCTGTACGGCGTCGCTGCGCGCGGCGATCGAAGTGCGGCGGCGGTTCCCCGAAGTGAACGTCTTCGACCTGCACCAGGACATCCGCACTTACGGGCGCGGTCAGGAGGAGTACTACACGGAGGCGTCGCGGCGCGGGGTGATCTTCCTGCGGTATGCCGGCGAGCAACCGCCTTCCGTCGCTGCGGGCACGCAGGCCGACGGGCCCGCCCTCACCGTGCGCGTCAAAGACCTGCTCACCTTCGGCGAAGAGTTGGATGTCCCGGCCGATCTGGTGGTGCTTGCGACCGGGATGGTCCCCCGCGATATCGAAAGCCTTATCGGACAGCTGAAAATCGCCCGCAGCGAGGACGGATTTTTGCAGGAGGTTCACCCGAAACTGCGGCCGGTGGAGATGGCCGTCGGGGCGGTCTTCGTGGCCGGCACCTGCCAGGCGCCGATGGACATTCAGGAAAGTTGCGCAGCCGCCGGAGCCGCGGCAGCGAAGGCTTCCGCGTTGTTTTCCCAGGGAACGATCCAACTCGATCCGTTCCGCGCACGCGTTGATCCGGACCGCTGCCGGGGCCACGGCAAATGCGTGGAGGCTTGCGCTTACCAGCGGGCCGTCCAGTTAGTCGAATCGCAGCGGGACGGCCAAACGGTGACCGTGGCGCAGGTCAACTCGGCGCTGTGCAACGGCTGCGGGATATGCGTCCCGGTGTGCCCGACCGGCGCGATCCAGGTGGCCGGTTGGCGACTGGATCAATTCGAGGCCATGGTCGATGCGTTGGCGGCGGAGGAGGTGTAGCGACCGGGGGAACGGCGGGCGTGAGCCCGCCGGGTTGCCTTGGTCTGAGTTACCGTTCGGATGAGGTGCCTGCCGTGCACGCATGACCGTAGGCCGTTCGCTCCGCGAGCGGCCTACGATCGGTTGCAGTCCACGGCCGCGTGAGGAGAAAGCCATGTCAGAGACGGCCCAGAACCAGGACGCCGTGAAAGTAGAAAAGCCGATCGCGATTCTGCGACAGCGGCGGGGAGGCGTGCCACGGGAACTGGTCGAGCGCAATCGGCGGCAAGCGGCGGACCGGCGGCGAATCGTCGACGCGCTCAAGAGCGGCCCCAAGACCGTGCCGCAGATCGCCGCGCAGGCGAACCTGCCGCCCCACGAGACGCTTTGGCACCTGATGAGCATGAAAAAATACGGCAAGTTGGTCGAGGGCCAGCAGCAGGGGGACTACTTCGAGTATGCCCTGGTGCAGGAAGCCCCGCACAAGGAGACGAGATCGTGAGTCGAACGGTTGATCCTGAATTCCATCGCGAGTTGGCCGCTTTCGGTGCGAGCGACATCATGCAATGCGTCAACTGCGGCAACTGCACCGCCGTCTGCGCGTTGTCCCAAGGCGACACGGTCTTTCCGCGAAAGACCATCCGCTACGTGCAACTGGGCTTGAAGGACAAGCTTCTGGAGTCGCCCGAACCCTGGCTCTGCTACTACTGTGGCGAGTGCACGGAGACCTGTCCGCGGCAGGCGGACCCGGGTGAGATCATGATGGGCGTGCGTCGCTGGCTGACCGCGCACTACGACCGTTCGGGGCTTGGCCGACGGCTGTATACCTCGCCGCAACGGCTCTGGCTCTCGATTCTGGCACGGGGCATGATTCCGTTGGTGCTGCTCGCCGTGTTCCATCTCTGGACCGGTTTTCGCTGGATCGTCACTGAGCGGGTGGAATTGAACCGATTTGCGCCCGTGATGTGGGTCTGGGCCGCGGTGTTGATCCATTTCGTCTTTCTGGGATATCGCGTGATGTCCGGCGCGTGGACGATGAGCCGGTTTGTGTTGGGGGCCGGGGCCAGTCCGACCACCATTCCGCTCGCCGCTTATCTGGCGGAATGGAAAACCCTGCTGCTCCATTTCTTCACCCAGAAACGATGGCGGGATTGCGGCCCGCGTCACGTCGGTCAGTGGGTCCAGCATCTGGTGCTGGTTTCCGGGTATCTGACGATGCTCGTACTGATCGTCGGATTGCTGGGCTGGTTTCAGACCGACGCGATCTACCCCCTGTATCATCCGCAGCGTTGGCTTGGTTATGTTGCGACTTTGGCGTTGATCTACGGCTCCGTGGCGATGCTGGTGGGACGATTCCGCAAGCGGGAACCCGTCCACAAGCACTCCCAGTTGAGCGATTGGCTGTTTCCTGGCTTCATCTTGACCGGTGCCGTGACGGGGATTTTGGTGCACGTGTTTCGATACGCCGGATGGCCTTGGCCCACGTACGGCATGTACCTGGTTCACGTGATGGCCATGGTCGCCATGCTGGATGTCGAGGTGGGGATCGGCAAGTGGATGCACTTGATCTACCGCCCCTTGGCGATGTACCTGGCGGCTGTCAAGCGCAGGGCTGCGTCCATGGGTACGCCGGCCGCAGCCGAAGCGGGCCAACCGGCATCCGGATGAACGGAAGGACGTTCTGCTGCTCTTCGTGGGAGCAGACGGCAATCGCGCGGGGAGGCCTTTTGCGAACGACCCTGGAGCGACACGACTCCATCCGCTATAGTACGCCCATGAAGGAAGAATCCCCTGACAACGAACCCGCACTTGGGTCCTGGGAGCAGCGGGCTCGCCTGCTGCGCACGATGGCCCATCCGGTGCGTCTGATGATCCTGGAGTCTCTTTGCGAAGGGCCTCGCTGCGTAACGGACATCAACGGCCTGATCGACATTCCTCAGCCGCACCTGTCCCAGCACATCGCGGCGCTTCGCGAGGCGCGGCTGATCGAGCGCTACGTCAATGGTTCTTTGCGCTGCTACTACATCCTCAAGCCGACGCTCGTCAAGCAACTGATCCGGCTGATTTCCGGCGAGCATTCGGAGCAGGAACGCGAGCGAGCGACGGTCATTCGGGAAGCCCAGCGAAGACGAGGGCAGCGGGAGCCGGCTTCGGCTTCGGTGCCGGCGAGTCACTCGCAAGGATAACCGAGCATGGCCAGGCGAAGCGTTGCCGTCGAGTTCTTTTGCGGTCCGCCCTTGTCGGGCAACGCTCGGCGGACGTTCCGACTGCACTTGGGTTACGCGCTGTTGGACGCGACGGCGGGGGGCATTCTGCTGAACGCGCCCATCGTGGCGATCAAAGCCTTCCAGGCGGCGAATTGGCATTTGCCGCTGCGCGAGCTATTCGCGGGCATCGGGATGATCGCCAGTCTGTATCTGGGCGTCCGGATGGCCCGGCGGGCCAAGATGCCCTTTGTCTTCATCCCCGGCGTCTTGGCGGGCATCTGTTCCGTTAGCATGGCGGCCGCGACCGGCAGCGCGTTCTGGTTTCTGACGCTGCTGGGATTTGGGGCGATGCTGGAAATCATCGCCCGGCCCGCGATCACCTCGATCCTGCGGCTCAATTATCCGGTCGATCACCGGGGGCATGCCGTGGGCGAAGTCCGGAAGTGGTCGTCGCTGGCGTTTGTGGTTTCCAGCGTTTTGTCGGCCTGGCTGTTGCATTGGGGAGCCGGGCACGCCCGCCCGGCCAGCGGCGTCGAACCGGGGTTGCTGGGAGGCGGCGGTTTGCAATGGTCCGCCGACCACATGGCCCAGATGCTGATGGTCCTGGCAGGGTTATTGAATCTGGCCAGCTTCCTCTGTTTTCGTCAGATTCGGGTGGAGGAGGACTTGAGCATCCGCCGCTGCGATCTGCCGCGGGGCATCGGCAGCAGTTTTCGCGAGGCGTTGAGGGTGCTGACCGCCGGCAACGGCCGCTTTCGCCGTTATCTGCTGGGCTGTTTCCTGGACGGCTTCTGCCAAATGCTCTATTTGCCGCTGATTTGGGTGTTTTTGAGTCGCGATTTGGGGTTCGGCTACGTGGGCTGCAGTGTTCTGATGCACGCGGTCCCGGCGTTGGCGGCGTTTGCTGCCACGGGGGCCTTGGGCCGTGTTCTGGACCGCACCAATCCGTGGATTTCCTGGTCCTGGATTCGGGGGCTCTGGGGCCTGGACGCGATCCTCCTGGCTGCTACGCCGGTGTGCGCCGCCGTGTTCCCGCCGGCGTTGGTCGCGCTGCCCGTGCTGGGCCGGCTTCTCCGCGGCAGCGTCCAGGGGGCTTGGTGGATCATGTGGTGGCAGGTCGGGGTCACCTACTTCGCTCCGCCCGGCGAGGACACCAGCCGCTATATGGGCGTGATGGTGTTCCTGAACGGTGCGATCCGATTGCTCGCTTCGGCTGCCGGGATGGTCCTGGCCGCGGCTTCCGTCCCGCCCGGCGTCCTGCTGCTGGCCGGCGGTTTGGGCGTCGTGCTGTCCGGCGCGTATTCGCTGTGGCAAGCATCCTGGGAACGGCGGCATCGGGGGCCGGAGACGATGACGGAATTCGAGCACCGATGGAACGGGGAGGGCCGGGAGGCATCCAGACTGGACTGACGTAGCGAGGTCGGCCGGGCGCGTCAGGTATTCCGTTCCTGTCACGCGATTCACGCGGTCCGGTGGCGGAAGAGCCAGTTGGCGGAGGCGAGCGTGGCGGCGGCGATCAGCGCCATCGGCCACAGCTGCGGCCAGATCGTACTGAGCGTGCCGCCCTGCAGAAAGACTTCCCGGCAGGCCGTGACGATGTAGCGCAAGGGATTGATCAGCGTGCCCCACTGCAGCCAGCGCGGCATGTTCGCAATGGGGGTGGTGAACCCGGACAGGATCACGTTGGGCATGATGAAGATGAACGAGCCGAGCAACGATTGCTGCATCGTCGCGGAGAGCGACGAGATGAACAGGCCGACCCCGACGACGCAACAGATGAAGACGCTCAACGCCACGACCAGCGCCAGCAGGCTGCCGCGGAAGGGCACGCCGAACCAGAGAACCGCGGCGGCGGCCAGCAGCAAGGCGTCGAACATCCCGCAGACCATTGGCGGCAGCGCTTTCGCGACCAGGATTTCGCCGGAGCGGAAGGGGGCCACGAGCAGTTGATCGAACGTCCCGAACTCGCGCTCGCGCGAGACCGACAGACTGCTCAACAGGAGCACGACGATCATCGCGATCAGGCCGCCGAGGGCCGAGATGATGAACCAGCGGCTCTGCAGGTTGGCGTTGAACCAGGCGCGGCTGACCAACTGCAGCGAGGGCTCCGCGGCGGCGGGCGCACGCCCGGCGAAATTCCCGCCGTGCTCGGCGTTGTACTGGGCGACGATCGCGCTGGCGTACCCCAGCGCCACGCTGGCCACGTTGGAGTTCCGGCCGTCCACGATCACCTGGACTTGCGCCGACTGCCCCGCGTGGAGATCCCGGCTGAACGTCGGCGGGATGTGCAGCACCAGGCGCGCGCCCTGCCGGTCCATCAAGTCACCGACCTGGCTGCTGCTGTCCAGTCCGCCCACCAGGCGAAAGGTGGGCGAACCCTGGAAGCGGGCCAGCAGTTCCCGCGACTCGGCGCTGCGGTCCTCGTCCAGCACGGCGTACCGCACGTTGTTCAGGTCGAAGGTGGCGGCGTATCCGAACACAAAGAATTGGATAATCGGCGGACCGATCACCACGATGCGGCTCTTCGGGTCCTTCAGGATGGCGAGAAACTCTTTGATTACGAGCGTCCCGACGCGGACCAGGGTGGGAGCCATGCCTCATCCCTCCAAACGCTGGCCCAGACGCGACCTGGCCAGCACGATCAGCACGAAGGCCATCCCGGCCAGGGCCAGCGCGTCCCAGCCCAGCACGGACCACACGTCGCCGGCCAGAAAAATCGTGTGGCTGGCCGAGACAAAGTACAGGGCCGGGATCGCGTAGCTGATGGCTTGAATCGGCCAAGGCGTGCTTTCCAGATCGAAGAGCAACCCGGACAGAAAGAACGCGGGCAGGAAACCGACGATGATCGATGCCTGGGCGGCGACAAACTGGACGCGTGCGGCGGCGGAGATGAACAACCCCAGCCCCAGCGAGGCCAGCAGGAACAGGGTCGAGAGCAGCAGATACACGCTGGGCGAGCCCCGGAACGGCACGCCGAACACAACGCGGCCCAAGCCTACGCTCAGCCCCAACCCCATCATCCCCAGAAGAAAATACGGCAGCAGCTTGCCCACCATGATCTCGCCGGCCCGCAGGGGCGTGGCCAGGACGGCTTCCATCGTGCCCCGCTCCCATTCCCGCGCGATGACCAGGGCCGTCAGCAAGACGCCGATCAGGGTCATCACCAGGGCGACCAGGCCGGGGACGAGGAAATGGGTGCTGTTGACGGCGTCGTTGAACCAGACCCGCTGCTGAATCATGACGGCCGGGGGGCGGACCGGCAGCCCTCGCGCCGCCCGCTGCCGCGACCAGAGGTTCAACACGCCCAGCGCATAGCCCTGCACCAGGTGGGCCTGGTTGGAGTCGGTGCCGTTGACGATGACCTGGACCGGGGCCGCGGCGTGGTGCGCCAGCCGCTCCGAGAAATCCGACTGGACGTGGACAATCGCATCGACGGCCCGCCGGTCAAGCAACTGCCGGGCCGTGGCGAGCCGGTCGACGCGGACCGGATCGAAGAACGGGCTCAGCGCGAATCGCTCAGCCAGGTCATGGGCCTCGGAACCACGGTCGTCGAGGACCACGGCGATCGGCACGTTCTTGACGTCGAGCGAGACTCCAAAGCCAAACAGGAACAGCAAGACCACGGGCATCACCAGCGCCAACGCGATGCTGCTGAAGTCGCGGCGGATCTGCAGGGATTCCTTGCGGAGGAATCCGCGCAGCCGCATCAGGCTGCGTTGGAACGTGTGCCACGTATTCATGGCGAGCCCTCCGGTGCGGGAGGCTGGCCGGCGCCTTCGGCCAAGGCGATGAACGCATCCTCGATCGTCGGGTCAGGATGCATCGCCGAGCGCGCCAGGGCGCGGATCTGTGCGGGGGTCCCCGTCGCCAACTCGCGGCCTTGCGACATGATCAGCATCCGGTCGCAGAACTCCGCCTCTTCCATGAAATGCGTGGTGACGATCACGGTCACCCCGGCCTCGGCAAAGCTGTTGATGCGCCGCCAGAAATCGCGGCGGGCCAGCGGATCCACGCCGCTGGTCGGCTCGTCGAGAAACAGGATCTCCGGCTCGTGCAGCATGGCCGCGGCCATCGCCAGCCGCTGTTTGTAACCGCCGGGCAACTTGCCCGAGGCCGTGTCACGCTGGCCGCGGAGGGCGAATTCCTCCAGCGCCCACTCGATCCGCTCCGCCAGCCGCCTTCCGGTCAGCCCGTAAGCCCGGCCAAAGAACCGCAGGTTTTCGAGCACCGAGAGCTGGCCGTACAGCGAAAACTGCTGGGCCATGTACCCCAGCCGCTGGCGGGCAAACGAGCCCGCGCGGCGCAAATCGCGGCCCGCGACGCGCACTTCGCCGCCGGACGCTTTGGACAGCCCGCACAACATGCGGAAGGTCGTACTCTTGCCGGCTCCGTTGGGGCCGAGCAGCCCGAAAATCTCGCCGCGCTGGACGTCGAAACTGATCTCCGAGACGGCGGTGAAGCGGCCGAACCGCTTGGTCAGGCCGCGCGTGTGGACGACACAGTCGGCAGCCGCGGCGGGAGCGGCCAGCGGCCCGCCCTGGCGCGGGCGGGGAGCGGAGCCGGTCCCTGTCTGGGCGGCGGGGAAGACAGCGGGACGTGGACGGGATTGCGCATCGGCCAGCCATTTCAGAAAGGCGTCTTCAAACGTCGGACTGGCCGTTTCGATCTCGGCAGCCAGCCCGTCCGGCATCGCCCGCGCCACGGCGGCGCTGTCCGGCTGCTCGGTGACCACCCGCACCCGCCCGCCCCGGATGGTGGCGTCGATGATGCCGGGCTGTCCGGCCAAGCGGCCCTGAATGGCCCGCGGCCGCACGCCCGGCCGCGGCCGCACCAGGAAGGTGTGACCGCGAATCCACTCGCGGAACGACGCCGGGGCACCCTCGTCCAGCTTCCGGCCCTCGTGCAGTACGACGACGCGATGGCACTTTTCCGCCTCATCCAGGAACGCCGTGGCCACCAGCACGCCGATTCCTTCCTGCGCGACCATCTGGTACACGATCCGCCACAGCTCGCGTCTGGACACCGGATCGACTCCGACGGTCGGCTCGTCGAGCAGCAACAGTTCCGGGCTCTTGATCAAAGCGCACGCCAGGCCGAGCTTCTGTTTCATGCCCCCGGAGAGCCTGCCCGCGAGCCGGCCGGCGAACTTGGCCAGCCCCGTCATTTCCAGAAGCTGGGCGTAGCGGTCCGTCCGGGCGACCGGCGGCACGCCTTGGAGGTCGGCATACAGGTCGAGGTTCTCCTGCACGGTCAAGTCCTCGTACAGGCCGAACTTCTGCGGCATGTAGGTGATGCGGCGGCGGATCTGCAACGTATCGCGGACCGCGTCGAGGGCCAGGACGGTCGCCGTTCCGCGGTCAGGCACCAGCAGCCCTGTCGCAATCCGCAGGAGCGTCGTCTTGCCGGCTCCGTCCGGGCCGACCAGTCCGACCACCTCGCCGCCGCGCACGTCCAAGGAAACGCCCCGCAACGCTTCGACCGGCGGCCCGTCCCGCACCGCAAAGCGTTTGTGCAGATCCCGCAGGCACAACACAGCTTCGCCAAAACGCTCGGCAACAGATTCGGCTGCAGCGGGGATCATGGCTCCAGCCTTTTCGGCAGGGCCGAGGGTTCGGGCTTGGACTGCACCGCAGACGCCGGCCCAGCGGCGGGCGGAGTCCCGTCAGCGACCACCACCGTCGCCGGCATGCCCAGACGCAGCCGGTCGTCAGGATCGTTCACGAAGATCCGGACCTCGTACACCAGTTGGGTGCGCAGTTCCGTCGTCTCCACCGATTTGGGCGTGAATTCCGCCATCGGCGAGATGAACCCGATCCAGCCCTCCAGCCGATCTGCGGGGAAGGAGTCCGTGCTGACCCAGGCCCGCGCTCCCTCCCGAACCCGCCCCAGGTTCGGCTCCGGCACGTACGCCCGAACCCATTTCGGGTCGGTGAGCGCCAGCGTATAGACGGCGCGGCCGCGGCTGGCGTAGTCGCCCGGCTCCAGCAGGCGGCTGCGGATCGTGCCCGCGGACGGGGCGCGCAGCTCGGTGTCGGCGATCCGGCGCTGGAGCCACCGCACGCGGGCACGGTACGCTTCCAGGCGGGCGCGCGCTTCGTCGCGGTCCTCCTGCCGCGGTCCTTCCAGAGCCAAGGCCAGGGCCTGTTTCGCCTCATCCAGCCCCGCTTGCTCAACGCGGACTTGCGTCCGGACCGCGTCCAACTCTTGCTGGCTCAACCCGCTGGGAGCAAGCTGCTGGCTCCGCTGCAGATTCTGTTCCGCGTTGGCCAGCCGGGCTTCCCAGGAGGCGACCCGCGCCCGGGCCTGTTCGATCTCCTGCGGGCGTGTACCGGAATCCAGTCGGCGGACGACCGCCTCCTGGGCCTCGACCAGGGCCTGGGCCTCGTCCCGTTCGGCCTGCAGCCGCGACGAATCGAGCGTCGCCAGGATCTGGCCGGCCTCGACCCGCGCGCCCTCCTCGACCCGCATCGCGGTCACGAGTGCGTCGCCGTCGAAAGCGAGCTGCGCCGTGCGCAGATCCACGTTGCCGTAAAGCGTCAGCCATTCCGGTTGCGCCGAGGGCCTGCGGGACCGCCACCACGTAAAGCTGGCGGCCGACGCGACGACCAGGATGAGCAGAAGAACGGCGCGTTTCTGCATCGGCGTTTCTTGATGCCCCGAATCTTATGTCATACACTTGTGTGACATTACTGAAGTATAATTTCCCCGGAGATCATGTCAAACGAAAGGGTTTTCGGCCAGCTCCGCTGGCCGGGAAGGTCGCCCGCATGCCCAGCCGGCAGCCCAAGCGAAGAGACGCTGTTCAGACCCGCGCCGCCTTGCTCGCGGCCGCCGCGGCCGCGTTCGCACGCCACGGGTTCAAGGAAACCAGGGTGCGGGAGATCTGTGCGGACGCCAAGGCCAACCTGGGGGCCGTCAGCCATTACTTCGGGACGAAGGAGGCCTTGTACCGCGAGGTGCTGGTTTTGGCGCACCGCCAATTGGTCGACGTCGAGCCGGTCCCCGAACTGGCGCCGGGGGACGATCCACGCACCGCGTTGCGGAATTGGATTCGGTATGCCTTGAGGCTGTTCTTGCTGCGCCGCCCCGCGCACCCCTACGCGGGCCGGCTGTTTGCCTGGGAACTGCGGGACCCCACGCCGGCGTTGGACGAGCTGGTCGCCCGGGTCATGCGGCCGGTGCGGCAATCGCTGGAGCGGGTGATCGCCGCGCTGCTGGCGGACCGTGACGAGCCGCGACGGCGGGGCCAGTGCGCCAATTTCGTGCTGGCCTTGTGCGTCATGCACGAGCAGGGGCGGGAAGTCCTGCGCCGCTTCGGCTACCCGGCGCCGCGCACCGAGTCGGCGTTGCTGTCCTTGGCCGACACGATCACCGAGTTCGCCTTGGGCGGAATCGAACGAGCCAAGGGGCTCTGATCCACAACGGTGTGGCGCGGATGTGACGCGGTTGCGGCCTCCCGCCAGCGCGGCCTGACCGCGAAGCTCAGGCCAGCGTGAAGTCCGGCAGGCGGACGATCTGGCCGCCGGCCAGCGCCGATTCGTGGGCGCACAGCCCCACGCAGGTCCAGTTCGCCGACTGGACCGCATTGGGCCACGGGTCGCGCCCCTCCCGCAGCGCCGTGACGAATTCGTTCACCAAATGCGGGTGCGAACCGCCGTGCCCGGCTCCTTGGATGAACGACAGATGCGCGGAGTCCTGAATCGAACGCGTGAACGGACGAATCGGTTCCGGCAGCCGATGCGCGTAGTCGGGGACCGTCACGGGCGACGGGATTTCCGGCTCGGGCTGCTTGGCCGTGTGCAGGATGTGCGGTTGGCCCTCGACCAGCGTCCATTCAAAGCTCTTCTTGGTGCCGTACACGTCGAAGCTTTCCCGGTACTGCCGGGCCGTGTCGTACAGGAACCGCCAGATGTGCGCCACGACGTCGGAGTCCTTGATCGCGAGATGGCAGGATTCGACCGCGAAGCGGTTGCCCGACTTGTTGCGGATGTCGTCCCGGACCGTGCCCGAACCGAAGCAGGACACGTACTCGGCGCGGCTGTTCATCAGCCCCAGGCAGGGACTGACGACGTGGGTCGCGTAGTGCATGGGGATCATCCGCTCCCAGTACTCGGGCCAGCCGTCCATGTCCTGCGGGTGCGACGCCGCCAGGTACTGGATCTTTCCCAACTCGCCCTGCTGGTACAGTTCCTTCAGGAACAGGAATTCGCGCGAGTACACGACCGTCTCGGCCATCATGTATTTCAAGCCGGTTTGCTGGACCAACTCGACGATCTGGCGGCATTCCTCGACGGTCGTGGCCATCGGCACCGTACACAGCACGTGCTTGCCGGCCTTCAGGGCTGCGATCGACATCCAGGCGTGGTCGGGGATCGGCGAGTTGATGTGGACGAAGTCCACCTTGGGATCGGCCAACACGTCCTCGAACCGCGTGAACCGCTGCGGGACGCCGAAGGTATCGCCGATCTTTGCGAGCCGTTCCGCGTTGCGCTGGCAGATGCCGTACATCTCGGCGCCGGGATGCTTCTGATAGATCGGAATGAACTCCGCGCCAAAGCCCAAACCGACAATCGCCACCCGGACTTGTTTCTGGCTCATACATCCTTCTCCTGTCGCTGGATCGAGTCTTCCGCCCAACCGCCGGAAAGCACCGCGAGCCCGAACCCCCTGAGGCTTTGGCCCGCAAGCCGTGCCACGGCCCGCTGGGCACAAGGTCGATTGTATCCGTGCGGGAGTCGCGGTCCATGCGTGCTAGCGCTGCGCGTGCATTTTTTCGGCACGCTGACGCCCCCAGACTCTGGCAAAATCAACGCGAAAAGGTTGGGAAACGTGGCGATCAAGGACGATAACCCAAGGCCGCGGCCTGCGGCTGCAGCGCGCAGTCGCAGGCACTGCCAGCATTTCAGGCCAGGGCAGTGTGAAAGAATTGCGCGCTATCGCCGCCGGTTGACACAGGACGGTCGGAGACCCGTCTTCCGTGTGGAATCCGGGTTGACAAAGTCGGGCGGCAGAGGCGAAGCTAGGACGATGGAAATTGACGATTGAGCCTGTAAGCGGGAGGAAGAATCCATGCGATTGCGAGTGCTTGTCTGGTTGTCGGTGTCGGTGTGTGTCGCGCCGGGGTGGATCGCGGCGGCCGAGAAAGCGGAGGACGCATTCCGCGCCGGCGAAACGCGGCTGGCGGCCGGCGACTTGCCGGGTGCCCTGCAGCAATTTGCCGCCGCGGTTCGCGCCGACCAGACGAATCAGGACTATCGCCAGCAGTACGCGATGGTGCGGCAAGTGGTGATGATGCGCAACAGCTTGCCGAAGGAAAAGAACCTGGCGCAGTGGGAGTACATGGCTCGTGCGCTGCACTCGTTCTACATCAGCAACCGGCTGCACGGCGAAGCGCTGGCGGTTGCCGAACAGATGCATGCCAAGTTGAACACCGGGTCGTCGGCGTTGCTGCTGGCGGAAACTCAGTTAGCGATGAACAAGCCGGCGGAGGCGGCTGAAGTGTTGGGCGGTCTGGCGGCCGACAAGCACGACTCCACGACTCGATCCATTCACAGCCTGGCGTTGGCGCGGCAGGGCAAGGTGGCCGAAGCCAAAACGACGGCCCAGTCCGTTCAGTTGGCTGGCAACGCGGGTCCGGGCGCCATCTACGCCGCCGCCCGCTGCTACGCGGCGCTTGGCAACGCGGAGCAAGCCTGCCGGATGCTGGTCCGCTGTTTCGAGGCGTCGGCGCCGAGTCGCCTGGAAGGCTTCAAGTCACACGCCCGGACCAGCCCGGAGTTCGCCGCGCTGGCGTCCCGCGCCGACTTCACGGCCGCGCTGCGGACCGAGTCCAAGGTGCCCGAGTCGAAGTGCAGCGGCGGCAGCAGTTGCGCCGGCTGTCCGATGCGCGGCAAGTGCGCATCGGGAGCGCAGTAGGACGGATTCTTCGAAGTGTGGCGGTTGTCTTGGAGTGCGGCGCCTCGTCGCCGCTCGGAACTGGCGCCGGAACCCTGGCCGCCGCGGGCTGGACGCCCCCGTCCAAAGCGGCGACAAGGCGCCGCACTCCAGAATGGAACCGCGCGGTCTGGGAACCATCGCCTCCGCAGGAGCAGACCTCATGGCACGGACGCGGCGATTCGTTCAATTCGGCTTTCTGCTGCTGGTCCTGGTCGGCGTCTACGTCGTCGGGGGCAACTGCGAACGCTGGTGCCCGTTCGGGGGCGTCGAAGCGTTGTCCACGTACGTCCATGAAGGCAACATGGTCTGTTCGCTGGGCACGGCGAACTTCTTCATCCTGGGCGGCGTGCTGGCGATGACCTTGCTGATGCGCCGCGCCTTTTGCGGCTACGCCTGCCCGATCGGGACGATCTCCGAGTGGCTAGGGGCGGCGGCTCGCCGCTTGCGGCTGCCCGAACTCCGCGTTCCGCTGTGGTTGGACCGCCGCCTGGCGCTGCTCAAGTACCCGCTGCTGGCGGTCATTCTGTGGTTCACCTGGCGGGCCGGTGAATTGATCTTTCGCGGCTTCGATCCGTGTTACGCTTTGATCAGCCGGCACGGCGAAGACATTACCGTTTGGACCTACGTGGTGGCCGGCGCCGTCGCGGTCACATCGCTGTTCCTGACGCTGCCGTTCTGCCGTTGGCTCTGTCCGCTGGCGGCCGTGTTGAACCCGTTTTCGCGTTTCGCTCTGGCCCGCGTGCGGCGCGACGCCCAGGCGTGCCGGGATTGCGGGTTGTGTGCGAAAGCCTGTCCCGTCTTGATCCCCGTGGATCAAGTCACCCAAGTGACTCACGCGCGCTGCATCGCCTGCCTGCAATGCGTGGACAGTTGCCCGCACCGCCAGACACGGCCCTTGAGCTGGGGCCCGCCGCTGCCCTGGCGGACGAACTGGCCGCAAATCGCGATCATCCTGACCGTGCTGCTGTGCACGTCCGCCGCGGTGGCCGCGTCGTACCTGTGGCCCCTGCCCTCGTTCGTCAAGACGCGTGGCGAGGCGCCGGCCGAGCTGGCCACGGTGAAGCTGAGCGTCAGCAACCTGGCATGCCGCGGCAACGCCAACCTGTTGTTCTACTTCCTGGACCGCGACGACATGTTCGCCGTGCCGGGCTATGTGAAAGTCGAGGCCTGGCCCGGAGACGAGCCGGCTCAGGTCCGCGTCAGCTACGACCCGTCCCGGACCGACGAGCAACGCATCCAGCAAGCGATCGTCGAGCCGTACTTCGAAGTGGCCGGCGACCGCTGGCGCATGTCGCCTTTTGCGATCGCCGGCTACGATCCGCTGGGGGAGCTTCCGCCGGTCCCGTGAATCGGAAAACCGGCCCGGCTTGGCGGAACGGGCCGGGCTGGCGGCCTCGTGAAGCGTCCCGGAACGACCGGGCGACGGCTCACAACTTGTACTGCGGGATCTTCATGCGTTCGCCGTCCTTCAGGGCCGACTGGTGGGCGACGATGCCGGCGACGGTCATGTTCAGGGCAGCCGCGACGTTCACCAGCGGCTGGCGGTTCTCCAGGATCGACATGACGAACTCGTGGCCCAGGTAGCCGTGCGAGCCGCCGTGTCCGCCGGGTTCGACGCCGGGCGGCAGCGCGGGCCGGGCCAGGTCCGGGAGCGTCTTCTCCAGGCCCTGGTACGCCATGCCGACCATCGAGCCCTTCTGCCCCCGGACGCGCCCGACTTCGCCGCCGTGGCCCGCGGTGTCCCAACTCACGGCCATCCGGGACATCCCGCCTTCGCTGGTCCGGAACAGCGCGATCTCGGTCCCGAAGGGGTTCTTGTAGCGGTTGTTTTGCGGCTGCAATTCATCCCGGATGCTCGGCATCCCCAGGCACGAGACCTCGGTGAAACTCCCCCCGGCCACGCCCACATAGTAGGCGTTCGAGTGCGTCGGGTACCATTGCGGCGGAAGCCCGATCCGCCAGTCCTTGTACGACGGGATGACGGCACAGGCGTAATGGAAATACTCGCCTTCGCTGTAGACCAGTTTGCCGAAACCGCCGGCGGCGTAAATCTGGCGCATCGCGTACAGATCGGCATGGAAATACGACGTCTCGAACATCATGTAGTTCAAGCCCGTTTTCTTGACCGTTTCGAACAGCCGGTCGGCGTCCTCCAGATTCTCCCAGACCGCCGGCACCGCCGTGGCCACGTGCTTGCCGTGCTGGAGCACTTCGATGCAATGGCGGCAGTGACTGGGCGCGTCGGTCGCCACGAAGATGGCTTCGATCGAGTCATCCTTGACCATTTCCTCCAGCGAGGGATAGGTCTTTTTGCACTGGCAGGCCTGAGCCAGCGCCTGGCAGCGGTCCGGAAACAGGTCGCTGACCGCCACCACTTGGACGTTCGGATGATGCTGCAGCGAGAACTGCGGGCCGAATCGGCAGACGCCGAACCCGACGATGCCCATGCGGATCTTTCGGTCGGAGACGGGCTTCCAGGACCCTGCCGGCGCCGGGCCGGCCTGGTCCTTCTCGAATCCCTGGATTGCCGGCTCGGCGGCTCGGGCGGCCGCCGCCCAGCTCAGGGCCGCTGCACCGAAGCCGCTCGTTTTCAGAAAGGACCGTCGCGAGGTAGGTTCAGACATGGTTGGGGCTCCTTCAGGATTTGCGGGAAACGTGCGTGAGTCCGCCGGACGGTTCGCTTGACCGATCAGCCGCGAGGCGGGTCCGAGGGCTTCGAACCGACGCCCGGATTATAGGTCAAAGCGAACGCGGCGGAATCCCCGGGGGAGCCGGTTTCTGGCTCCGGGGCCGCACGGGACCCGGACCGCCGAGCAGCCTGTTCGCAACGGAAGCTTTTCTCCGCCTCGGCTGCCCCCGGTTGCGGCGCGGGCCGGCGTGCGGAAAATGGAGCGCGCGGCAGGTTCGAAACAGCGCGTCGGGAGTTTCGACGGATGAAAGAGAAATTGAGTCTGGCAGGCAAGCGGGCTTTGGTGACGGGTTCGAGCCAGGGCATCGGCCGTTCGATTGCGGTGGCGTTGGCCGAATTCGGAGCCGACGTGATGGTCCATTGCGCGCGGAGCGTCGCCAAGGCGGAGGCGGTTTGCCAAGAGGTCGAAGCTTTCGGCGTGCGCAGCGGCGTGACCGTCGCCGACCTGGCAGAGCCGGAGGCCGCGGCGAAGATCCGCGCCGACACGCTGGCCGCGCTCGGTCCCGTAGATGTCCTGGTGCTGAATGCGTCCGTCCAGATTCGCAAGCCCTGGCCGGAGATCACGCGGGAGGAGTATCGCCAGCAGCTGGATGTCAACTTGGGGGCCAGTCTCTGGCTGATTCAGCAGTTCGTGCCCGACATGCAGCGCGCCAAGTGGGGCCGGATCGTGACCTTGGGCAGCGTCCAGCAAGCGCGTCCGCACCCGGAAATGCTCGTGTACTCGGCCACCAAGGCCGGCCTGGAGAATCTCGTCCGCAATCTGGCCCCGCAACTGGCCCCCGACGGAATCACGATCAACAATTTGGCGCCCGGAGCGATCGCCACGGTGCGCAACGAGCAGGTGCTGGCCGACGAGTCGTATCTACGGCGCGTACTCCAGAAGATCCCGGCCGGATTCATCGGCGATCCCGGCGACTGTGCCGGCCTGGCCGTGCTGTTGTGCTCCGAAGCCGGCCGCTACATCACCGGCCAGAACTTGTTCGTCGACGGCGGCATGGGACTGCCGTGAGGGCCGGATGCCGCCTCTTTGACCCCTGAACCCCGAGAACGGAAACCAACATGCCCCAAGAGAATCTCTTTCAGCAAGAAGCCAAGATGATGAAACTGGAGGCGCTGATCGCCGAGCGCGAGAGCATCTCCAGCAAGCCGTTTCCCGTGCCGGTGCCGGAACTGCTGCAACGCTACGAGCAGTTGTACACCGGCGCGATCAACGACGTGCTGCGGGAATTCTGCCTGCTCGAACAAGCCTTGCCGTACGACATCGTGCCGCTCCGCGACCAGGACACGGTGGCCGGCATCGCCTTTACCGTCAAGAGTTCGCCTCACTGCGTCATTCGCGGCGAGATGACGTTCCGCGCCCAGATGCTGGACGAAATGCACGCGGACGCCTTTGTGGTGTGGGACACCAGCCGCGACGAAAAGGCGACCCTCTGGGGCGGCGTGATGACGGCGACGGCCAAGGCCAAGCAGGTCCGCGCCGCCTGTATCGACGGCGGCATCCGCGACACGCATCAGATCCTGGCGCAGGACTTCCCCGTGTATTATCGCTATCGCACGTCCAACGGCAGCCTCAGCCGCTGCCAGATCACGCACTACCAGGTGCCGATCAAGCTGGGCGACGTCACGATCAAGCCCGGCGACGTGATCCTGGCCGACATCGACGGCGTGCTCTGCGTCCCCCGCGACATCGCCTACGACGTGCTGCTCCGCGCCGAAGAAATCCGCGTTAACGAGCAGAAGATCTTCGGCTGGGTGGCCGAAGGCCAGACCATTCACGAGATCACGGAGAAGGGCGGCTATTTCTAATGCGACTGGGAACGCTGCGCGGGCTGGTTCTGGCGCTGTTGTTTTTGTCCACGGTGATCAACTACGTGGACCGGCAAGCGCTGTCGGTGTTGCTGCCGACGCTGCGCGGGGAACTGGGGTTGAGCAGCTCCGACTACGGGATGATCACCACCGTGTTCATGCTGGCGTATGCGCTGGCACAGATTCCGGTGGGGATGTGGATCGACAGGATCGGCACGCGGATCGGGTTTGGCGTGTCGATCGTCGCCTGGTCGCTGGCCGCCGTGTTGCACGCCTTGGCCCGCGGGCCGTGGACGCTGGGGCTTTTCCGGGGCCTGCTGGGCCTGAGCGAGGCGGGGAACTGGCCGGCGGGGACCAAGGCGGTGGCGTGCTGGTTTCCGCAGCACCGGCGGGCGCTGGCGATGGCCGTGTTCGACAGCGGGTCGGCGGTGGGCGCGGTGGCGGCGCCGCCGCTGGTCGCCCTGTTGGCCTTGAATTTCGGCTGGCGAGCGGCGTTCGTGGTGACGGGCCTGGCGGGCTTCGGCTGGCTGGCGGCCTGGCTGTTGATCTATGACTCGCCGGAGAAGCACCCGTGGCTGTCTGCGGAGGATCGTGCAAAGGCGGCGAGGGAACTTGGACCCGTGCGAGCCAAGCCGCCCGTCTTTGGCGAGCCGTTTCGGCGGATCGTCGGCACGCGGCAGCTGTGGGGCCTGCTGGTGACGCGGATGGTGGCCACGCCGGTGTGGTGGTTCTACGTGTTCTGGCTGCCCGACTACCTGAGTCAAGGCCGCGGGTTCTCGCTGCAGGAGATCGGCTTCTATGGCTGGATTCCGTACTTGACGGTCGACCTGGGCAAAATGGCCGGCGGCGCGGTGTCCGACGCGCTGCTGGGGCGCGGGCACAGCGTCACACGGGCCCGCAAGAGCGTGATGCTGGTCGGGGCCCTGGCCATGATGGGCGGTCTGCAGGTGGTCGGCGCGGCGACGCCCGCGGCGGCCATCGGCTGGGTGTGCGTCGCCACGTTCGGCTTCGGCATGTGGAGCGCCAACATCCTGGCGCTGCACGCCGACGTGTTTCCGGCGGAGACGATGGGTTCGGCGGTCGGCACCACGCTGATGGCGGCCAGTCTGGGCGGCGCCGCGTTTACGTTTGCAGTCGGCAAGGTCGTCGACAGGGCAGGCTACGCGCCGGTCTTCTGGGTCGTGGGCAGTCTGGCGATGATCGCCTGCCTGTCGCTGTTCTTCTGGCTGGGCCCCGTCAAGCGGATTCCGGAAACGGACGTGACCTCGACAGGATAGCCGGAACGAGGCCGGGCCCCGTGTCTCTGCCCGTAGTGGAGATGGGGGCTGCAGCACAGTATACTGGCGGCCTACATCAACCCCTGGCAGGAGTCTGCGCATGGTCCAACGCAACGGGACGATCGGGTTTCGACGCTCTTCGTGGACGGCGGCATGTGCGGCCGCGTACCTCTTGGCAAGCTCCCTGGTCGCCTCTGCCGCAGAGCCCGGCTCGCGGCTTGGCGCGGTCGTCGATCCGCTCGAGATCAAGGGCGGTCTGGCGGTCCAGATCGGCGGCGATGAAAAACTCGTGGCCGCCGAACTCGCCGCGACGGGCCGATTCCTGGTGCAAATCCTGGCCGGCGACCCCGCCGCGGTCGCGGCCCTTCGCCGGCAACTGACGGAAGAAAACGCCTACGGCCCCGTGTCGGCCGATCTGCTGCCGGCGGGCAACCGCCTGCCGTTCACGGAGAATCTCGTGAATCTGCTGATTGTCGCCCCGGGCGTGGCTGAAGCGTCGCCGGCCGACGAACTGTTTCGCGTGCTGTGCCCGCGGGGCGTTTTGATTGCCGCGACGGGCCGTGTTTCCGACGCGGCCCTTCGCGCGGCCGGATTCGAGATCGGGAACCCGCCGGCCGATGCCGAGGGCTGGCTCGTGGCCCGAAAGCCTTGGCCCGCCGAAATGGATGAATGGCCGGAGTCGCGGCACGGGGCGGACGGCAACGCGGTTTCGCAAGACACGCTGGTCGGCCCGCCGCGGCGCGTCCGCTGGGTTGCGGGGCCGGCCCAGGAGATCAGCAGTCTGGTGAGCGCCGCCGGGCGGAACTACTACGGCGGCGTGTGGACGCGGGACGCCTTCAACGGGTTGCGGCTGTGGCGGCGCGACCTGAAGCCGTCGCCGGCGCAGGGCGGCTTCGGCTTTCAGCGCGTGCCCGGCAGCGTGCGGCCCATCGCGACGGGCGGCCAGTTGCTGGTTTTCGCCGATGACGCCGTGACGGCTCTGGACGGGGCGACGGGTGCGCCGCTCCGCCAGTATCCGGAAGCCGGCAAGCCGGCCGACGTGATGGTCGTCGGCCAGACGCTGCTGGCCGTGGACGCACGTTCGATCCGCGCGGTGGACAGGGAGTCTGGACAGCTGCGGTGGGCTTACGAAGCCTCGGAGCCGCGTTGCGTCGTGGCCGGCGACGAGGGGGTGTTTCTGCTCGAAGGCGCCGTGCGCCGCGGAGAAGCCGTGTCGGCCACGGGCCTGGACCTGGCCACCGGCAACGTGCGCTGGAAGAAGACGGGCGAACCGTGGCTGCCCCTGGTCCGCCGGACCGTGTGCCACCCGAAGCTGCTGGTATTCGAAGTCTCGACGCTGAACGACGACAAGGAGGGCAACGCGATCCACGTCTGGTCCGCCGACGACGGGCGGGAATTGTGGAGTCGCGTCTATGTGCCGGGCCAGCAGCACATGAAGCAGGCCCGGGCCATGTTCGCCGGCGACGCGCTCTGGATCCTGGAGCACCTGAAATGCGTCGGGCTCGATCCGCTGACCGGCGAAGTCCAACAGAGCTGGAAGGCGGGCTTCTGCCACTGCTTCCCGCCGGTGGCGACGTGCAAATACTACGTGGCCGGCGAGTTGGATCTGACCGACCTGGCCACCGGGCAGTACGACGCGAACCGGATCAGCAAAGCGGCTTGCGGCCGGGACGCCGGCTGGGTGCCCGCCAACGGGCTGATCTACGTCACGCCCAAGCACTGCGTGTGCTGGCCCATGCTGCGCGGCTACTCGGCGCTGGCTCCGCAGCCTCCGCGCGGGCCCGAACTGCAGGACCTGTCGCCCGCCGATTTCGTGCCCGAGACGGGCGTCGCCCCGCCGGACGCTCCGCCCCCTGCGGCGGCGGACGACTGGCCGTGTTACCGGCACGATGCGTGGCGTTCCAGCGCGACAGGCAGCGCGGTGTCGGCGGAGTTGCGCGTCCTGTGGTCCGCCGAACTGGGCGACTGGCCATCGGGCGTCGTCGCCGACGACTGGCGGGAGAATCCGTTCATCCACGGGCCGGTGACGGCGCCGGTCGCCGCCGGAGGCTTGGTGTACGTGGCCCGCAGCGATGCGCACGAGGTCATCGCGGTGGACCTGCAGAACGGTCAGCCGCGCTGGCGATACACGGCCAACGGCCGGATCGACACGCCGCCCACGATCCATCGCGGGCTGTGCCTGTTCGGCACCAAGAGCGGCTGGGTGTATGCGTTGCGGGCCGACGACGGCCGGCTGGTTTGGCGTTTGCGCGCGGCCCCGCACGAGGAGCGGATCGTGGCGTACGGTCAAATCGAATCGCCCTGGCCGGTGCCGGGCAGCGTGCTGGCGGTGGACGACACGGTCTACTTTGCCGCGGGCCGCCAGCCGTTGGCGGACGGCGGCATCCTGGTGTTTGCGGCGGACTGTGCCAGCGGCCAGGTACGTTGGGTCCAGCGGCTGGACACGGTCCCCACGAAGAACTTCTACGCCTGTAACGCCCTGGAATACGACAACTTCGATCTGCTGAATCTGGAAGGCGACTCGGTGGCCATGTCCCGCTGGCTGTTCCGCCGCTCGTCCGGCGAGATGACGTGCCAAGCGGCGGACGCGTTTGCGGTGCTCAGGACCGACGACCTGGGGGTCGTCGTCCACCGCGGCTGCTGGACCTACGCGCCGCGCCATCAGCCGCGGCACGGCGGCGACCGGTCTGCGATGCGTCCGCTGGCCGTCTTCCGCGGCCAGACGCTGGTCAGTTGCCTGGACGACCTGAAGACCTTGTATCGGCGGGACTTCGATCTGGCGGGCGGCGAGACATTCGACACGACCTGGATCACCGGCTGGGCGGCGAGCCAGAATTTCAGCAAACGCGAGGGCGAGGTTTACCGCAGCCAGCGTTTGGCCAAGAACGCCAAGTGGTCCGTGCCACTGTTCGAGGCCGCCCCGCCGACTCAGACGGTGGCAGGCATGGTGTGGGCCGGAAACATCGTCTTTCTGGCCGGCTCGCAAGGCGGCCTGCTCGCCGCCTCCACCGAGGACGGCCGCGCGCTGTCTCGCGCGGACCTGCCCCCGCCCGCCTGGGACGGCTTGGCCGCCGCCGCCGGACGCCTGCTGGTCACCACCCGCGACGGCCGCCTGCTGTGTCTGGGGCCGTGAAGAAGAAGGACGCTGTCGTTCTGAAAACCAGAGGACGAAAAACGATGATGCAACTCGCTTGCACGCTTGCCCTCCTGTCGTTTCCGGCCGCCGCGCCGGCCGCATTTGAACTAGCCTCGCCGACGCAGACGGCCCGTGTGCTCGTACCCGCCAGCGAGCCGGAATGCGTGCGGCTGGCGGCGGAAGACCTGGTCAGCGATATCCGGAAAATCACCGGCCAAACGCCGGCCATCGTGCGGCGCGGGGAGGATTGCGGCCCGGCGTGCGTCGTGCTGGCCTCGCTGGACCGGCCGGAGTCCGCGGCGTTGCTGGAGCGATTCGCCCCCGGATTCGGCGAAGGGCTGAAGGGCAAATGGGAAGCGTATCGAGTGGAGAACGTCGGCTCGCGGCTGATCGTCGCCGGCAGCGACGAGCGCGGGACGATGTTCGGATTGTACGCGTTCATCGAGCGCTATCTGGGCGTGGACCCGATGTACTTCTGGGCCTCGCGGCCGCCGGAGCGTCGGGCGACGCTGGCGTGGGACGACGTCAAGCTGGCGGCGGACGAGCCGACGTTCCGCTTCCGGGGCTGGTTCATCAACGACGAGGATCTGCTCACGGAGTTCCGGCTGGACGGGGGCCAGCGGCGGCTCGATTATCCGTACTACCACCGCGTCGTCTCGCCGTCGGTCTCGGCCCGCGTCTTCGAGGCCCTGCTGCGGCTGCAGTACAACGTGGTGATTCCGGCGTCGTTTGTGGACATCCGCAATCCGGCCGAGGCGCGGCTGATCGAGGACGCCACGCGGCGAGGGCTGTTTGTCACCATGCACCACGTCGAGCCGCTGGGCGTCAGTGCGTTCGGGTTCGACAACTTCTGGAAGGACCGCGGCCAGTCGGTGCCGTTCGCGATCACGCAACAGCGGGACAAGTTCCTGGAAGTCTGGCGCGAGTACGCCGGTCGGTGGGCAAAGTTCGCTCCGCAAGTCATCTGGCAACTCGGCTTGCGCGGCATCGCCGACCGGCCGGTCTGGCTGGCCGATCCCGGTGTGCCGAAGTCCGACGAAGGCCGCGGCAATCTGATCTCGGACGCGATGGCTACGCAATGGGAAATCATCCGCAACGCGGACTTGCGGCCGGAGCCGCTGGCGACGACGACGCTGTGGATGGAAGGCGCGGCGCTGCATGCCGCGGGGCACTTGAGGTTTCCACCGAGCGTGGCGGTGATCTTTTCGGACAACAGTCCGGGGTGGGAATTGCAGAGCGATTTTCACACCGTGGCGCGCGAGCCGGGCCGGCCATACGGCATCTATTATCACCATCAGCTCTGGGGCAGCGGCCCGCACCTGGTCCAGGGCGTCTCGCCGCAGAAGACGCACGAGATCTTCAAGCTGGCGATCCAACGCGGCTCGACGCACTACGCCATGCTGAACGTGTCCAACGTCCGCGAGTTTGTGCTGGGCGTCGACGCCAGCGCGCGGATGCTGCGCGATTTCCCAAGCTTCGATCCGGACCGGTTTCTAACCCAATGGTGCGAGGCCCGATTTGGCGCGCAGGCGAAAGCCGCCGAGGCGGCCTACCGCAAGCACTTCGCGAGTTTCGTCGCCGACCCGGCGACGGGCAAGCGAGCGCTGCTGGACGGCGAATGCGTCCACACGGGCGTCCGGCTGGCCAAGACGCTGGCCGCGCGGCTGGAAAAGGGCGGCAAGCCCGGCGGCAAGTCCGACGGCAAGACGGCGGGGCTGCTGAAGAGAGTGCAAGTCCAACGCGCGCAGGTGGAACAAGCCGGCGCGGAGGCCGAATCGATCGCGGCCAGGCTGGACGGCTCAAGCCGCGCGTTGTTCGAGAGCAACTACCTGGCCCAGCACAAGATTATGCTCGGCCTGCTGCGCTGGGTGGAGCACGTGGCCGAAGCCAGCAGCGCGCTGGACGCCGGCGACCGGCCGGCCGTTTCCCGGCACGTGCAAGCTCTGCGGGAACCGTTGGCCCTGATCGACGCCGGCAAATCGCTCGCCAGCCGCGGCGAATTCCAGGACTGGTACCGGGGCGATCGCAAGATGAACTTGCCTCAGTTGAGCGAGTGGACCGCGAAGCTGACGGTGACCGCAAAAAAGGGAGATGCCCATTTTCGTGCAAAGCGTCCGATGGCTGCACCCGACGAACTGATATGGACGCCGGACGACCGCCACTCGTTACGCAGTGAACTGCTGGTAGGACGCATCAGGCATGCAGGTTACCTTCGGCCAATTCGGTGAACACCTGATCGACCAGGACGGCGTCTTTATCCCGGCTGGCCTGCCCGGCGGCCAATGGTAGATGCTGTGGCGCGAACGGCGACGTTTCGATGGGGCTGTTCGTCGTCAGACCTGCGTCGGCATTCGCTTCGCCCTCCGACGCAGCCAGCCCAGAGGCTGCGTGATTGTTGATGAAGTTGACGACCGCCAACACATCCGACGCGCTGACCGCGTCGTCGCCATCGACATCCCAGTACGGTGGTGGATTTACATCGACCGGGAGCGGGACGGGCAAGTCGCCTGGGCCGGACGCATTGAGCCGGTTGATCATGATCAGCACGTCCAGAGGTGTCACCAGACCGTCGCCGTTCACATCCTCGGCCTGCGCGGGATTGCGCCAGGGGTGCGAATGCACCACCTCGATTTTGGCGCTGCTTTGGTCGTCTTCGCTGGGCTCGCGGTTGTTAGGCGTTGAGTCGGGATCGTGCTGGTTGGCCGCCGTTACCTCGGCCGTGTTGATGATGGTGCCGGTGCCGGTAACGGTCGCGACGATCTGCAGCGTGGCGCTGGAGTTGACGGCGACCGTGCCTACGGACCATATGCCGGCGACCGGGCTGTGAGTGCCCTGCGAACTCGTGGCGCTGACGAAACGCAGCGCCACCGGCAAGAGGTCGGTGACTACGATCCCCGTGGCCTCGCTGGGGCCGGCGTTCTCCAGGGTCACGGTGAAAGTCACGTTCTGGTCCAGGAACGGCGTGCCGTCATTGCAGGTCTTGACCAGCGAAAGGTCGGCGACCTGTGGTTCCAAGATGACGCTGCTTTGGTCGTCTTCGTCGGGGTCGTGGTTGCCGGGCGTCGAGTCGGGATCTGGCTGGTCGGCGCCCGTCACTTCGGCGGTGTTGGTGATCGTGCCGGTGCCGGTGACTTCCGCGGCGATCTGCAAAGTCGCGGAGGAGCCCATGGTGACGGTACCCACCGACCAAACGCCCGTGGTCGGGTTGTACTCCCCTTGCGAACTCGTGTCGCGGACGAAACGCAAACCCGCCGGCAAGAGGTCGGCAACGGCAACCTCCGTGGCCTTGCTGGGGCCGGCGTTGCTCAGTGTCACGGTGAAAGTAACGTTCTGGCCGACGTTCGGCTCAAGGTAATCGCAGGTAATGAGCAACGACACGTCGGCCATTTCGTCGTCGGTGATGTCCGTCCGTACCGTCCCGTTGAGGATCGTACCGTCACCCTGCAGCGTCCGGGCGTACAGGTGCAAGCCGTTCAAGTCCAACGTGGTTCCCGCCGGAACGTCGAGCGTATCGACGTAAACGGCCTCGTCGACAATCGGGGCTGCGCCGCTGGCCGTGTTTCTGGATTCGTCGACCAGCCGGACATACGTGTTGTTCGCCAGCTTCACGGTTCCAAACGCAAAATTGCGGGTGAATCCACTTTCGAACGGCCCCAGATCGCGGCTCATCGCTTCCCACCGCTGCGGATTCGTGTCATTTCCCGCGCCGTCGAAGCGAACTTCCGCCTGCGGAGCGAACTGCTCCGCGTTCTGCGTGCTGCCGAGCAGATCGCCAGCCACCGAGATGCGACCGGTTGAAACATACGTGAGGATGCCGGGATCATCAATGGAAAAGCTGCCGTTGAAATCGAACACGCCGCCCGCCAGCGGATTCAGCGTGCCTTCGTTGGTGAACGCATCGGTATTGATCGCCAGCGACGTTCCCGCAATGGCCAGCGTCGCCCGATTGATGAAGCTCCCGCCGCCGCTCGTGGACAGCGAATTGCCGGCGCCCAATTCCGGAGCCCAACCCTCCGGAAACAGCCAGGAGGCACCGTTCGCGGCGGTGAGGGACGCGCCGCTGAGGCTGGTCACCCCACGCACGTCGAATTCGCTCCCGGCGTTCTCCAATATCCACACGGTTCTGTCTTTGAACTGCCCTGCCAGAACCACTTCTCCCTCGTTGTGCGCCCAAATCTGAGTTTGGCTCGTGCTTTTTTCTGCGCCCACAAAGGTTGCCAAAGCCGGCAGACCGATCTTGCTTCCCACGCCGCTGGCTTCGATACGGTTGCCGATGTACTGACTCGTGTAACTGGTCGCTACGGGAAACAGGATCTGCCCGCCCGTCGTAGCATTCAGATTCACCGAGGAGAGCGTCGTGACGCGTTCAAACGACAACGATGCTCCGTCGCTCACGTTAAGCGTGGCGTCAGCCAATTTCGTCACGTTCGCAACATCCAATTTCCCGCCGGTGGCGTCGAGTGTCCAGGTGGTGTTGCCGCTGAACTGTCCTGCCAGAACCACTTCTCCCTCGTTGTGCGCCCAAATCTGAGTTTGGCTCGTGCTTTTTTCTGCGCCCACAAAGGTTGCCAAAGCCGGCAGACCGATCTTGCTTCCCACGCCGCTGGCTTCGACACGGTTGCCGATGTACTGACTCGTGTAACTCGTGGCTGCGGGAAACAAGATCTGACCGCCCGAGCCGGCTGCCAGATTCACGTTTATGACCGTCTGAACAAAATCGCAATGAATCACCGCACCATCCGTAGCCGTCAGATTGACGTTCTCCAACGTTGACACCGCCGGACACGCCAACGTGACCTGTGCCCCGGCGATCAGGTTTGAATTCGCCCCCAGCGTCAACTCGCCGTTCAACGCCGCGGCGTTTTTCACCGTCAATGAAGTGGCCTCCTGGACGCTGACGTTGCTGTTGACCGTGGTCCCGTCCAAAGTCCCCGTGCCCGTGACCTGAATTCCCGCGGAAACGTCCCAGGTTCCGCCAAACAGCGTGACGCCGCCGAGCGTAAGAGCGTTGTTGACTTCGGCGGTGTCGGCCACTCGCAGGCTCCCGCCCGTGATATTGAGGGCTTCATTGCTGACCAGACTCCGAATCGACTGGGCACCGCTGGCAATGCGGATCGTGGGATTCGTGGCCACGTCGATCGTCACATCGTCGCTGGCCCCCGGCAACGTGTCTCCTGACCAATTAGGTGCGTGCGTCCAGTTCGTCCCGTCTCCGCCGCCGTCCCACGCCATCTGGGCCATCATCAGCCGCGTCTCCAGGTGTTCCAGCTGGTGGCGACGCGTCAGGAATTGAGACCTTTTCCAAGGATGGTTTTTTGTCCGGCGAAACATAACGTCAGCCTTTCGTATCAGGTGGTTTCGGTGTCGGCGGTGGGACGACGCGTGCTGCATCCCTCTCCGCCTCACGAGAACAACGGATTGACTACCCGCGATCTTTCTTCAGCCTTTTGCGGAATCGTCGAAAGAACGGGAATAAGTCGCTCCCCAGATTCGTCCGTCTGTTGCCGGCTAGATTGAGTTAACAGTATACTGGTGTGACGTATTCTGGACAAGCAGATCGAAACAGTGGATTAAGCCCCGATCCGAACCCGTTTCCCCTTTGTGAATCATCCCGCGGAGTCGTGTAATGAGCCACAATAGCAGTGCGAGCGTCCGGCCTTCCTTCGAGCCGTCATCGGTATCCACAACCCTGCTCGAGCGACTGCGGACGCAGGATCCGGCTGGCTGGCAGCAGTTTGCCCAGCTGTACGGCCCGGTCGTCTACCGTTGGTGCCGAAGGTCGCAACTGCAGCCCCAGGACGCGGCGGACGTCGTGCAAGACGTGTTCGCTGCCGTGTTGGCCAACGTCGGCGGCTTTCGCCGGAATCGGCCGGGTGACAGTTTCCGCGGTTGGCTGTGGACGATCTGCCAGAACAAGATCCGCGACCACTTCCACCGCCGGCGCGACCAAGCTCAGGGCGGGACGGACGCTCAGCAGCGATGGACGCAAATCCCCGATCCGGAATGGGATGCGTCCGACACAGCCCCCCGTGGCGACGATCAGGCGTTCTTGACGCAGCGCGTCATGGAGTTGGCCCGCGCCGGGGTTCAGGATCGCACCTGGCAGGCTTTTTGGCGACTGACGGTCGACGGGCAGGAGGTGGCCGACGTGGCCCGGGAACTGGGAATGAGCGTCCCGGCCGTGTACAAGGCCAAATATCGTGTTCTGCGTCAGATTCGCAACGTCGTCCACGACTTGCCGGAGGAAATCTGACCGGTCGGCCCGGCCGCGTCCCGTGGTTCAAGAAAGTCGTGGGTAATCTCCCCGTTGTTCTTGACGTGCGAATACCAGATGGCCTTGCCGGGACACGGAATTACGTGGACGGGCCATCCCGCGTGAAAACATTGTCGACAACGCGACGTAAGACGGCATCCCTGGGGGATGAAGAGGAGCAGTCATGCCCAACCCGAGTTGTCTGAGCCACGAAGAGTTATTTGGCTACCTGGTCGGGACGCTTCCTGACGACGTGGCGGAGACCGTCTCCGAGCACCTTGCGTCCTGCGCCCGTTGCACGGACACACTGCGGACGCTGAACGATGGCGACGACGATCTGGTCGCCCGCTTGCGAGCGGTCCGCATGGAAGATTCGTACGGCGCGGAACCCGAACACCAAGCAGCGATCGCGCGGATTCAAGCATTGGTCGGTACAGCGGCCAATGCCTGCGACCCATCGCTCCGCCAGGCTGCCGACGAGCCGATAGCACCAATTGATTTGGCGGAATACCAGGTATTGGAAAAGCTCGGCGAAGGCGGCATGGGGACGGTCTACAAGGCTCGACATACGCGGCTGGACAAACTGGTCGCCGTGAAAGTCCTGAGGCGGGAACAGATGGCCGACCCGCGCAGCGTCGCTCGCTTCGAGCGTGAGATGAAGGCCGTCGGCCGAGTGGATCATCCCCATCTGGTTCGCGCCATGGACGCACGGGAAATCGACGGCACCCGGTTTCTGGTCATGGAATACGTGGAGGGCAAGAATCTGGCCGAACTGGTGCGGCATCGCGGGGCCCTGCGGATCCCGGACGCCTGCGAGTTGGCACGTCAGGTGGCGTTGGGGCTGCAGTGTGCCCACGACAACGGTCTGATCCATCGGGATGTCAAGCCCTCGAACGTGATACTCACGCCAACCGGGCAAGTCAAGATCCTGGACTTGGGACTGGCACTGCTCCATGCCGAGCGTCCTGCGGAGCCGGATCAAGGGGACATGACGAAGACCGGTGCAGCGATGGGTACGGCCGACTACGTCGCTCCGGAACAGATCTCCGATGCCCACTCGGTCGACATCCGGGCGGACATCTATAGCTTGGGCTGCACTCTGTACACCTTGCTGGCCGGCCGGCCGCCGTTCGCCGGCCCCCAATACAAGAATCACATGGACAAAATGGCGGCCCAGTTGCGCGACGCGCCGCCTTCGGTCCAAGTCGCCCGCCCAGACGTTCCACCCGAGCTGGCGGCGATCATCGAGCGGATGATGGCCAAGGATCCGACGCAACGGTATGCCACCGCGAAGGAAGTCGCCGAAGCCTTGACGCCATTTGCCGTCGGCGCCGATGTCGCGCGGCTGTGCATAGGGTCCGACGGTGGGCTGTCAAGCATCCACGGGCGACAACCATCCCGCACGGGGACCGACCCTCTTCTCTCGTCCGCCATGACGGGCACCACGCCCGACGGCGCCGCCGCAACTCCCCTCGTCCCGATACTCCGGAGCGAGGAGTCGAAGGGAGTGGAACAAGCGACGAACGCAGTTCCGGCTACCGCCCCGTCACGGATTCGCAGCCGCCCCGCCGCTCTGATCGCCCTCACCCTGTGCGGCGTGGCGCTGTTGGCCGGCACGATCGTCCTCCGCATCCGCGACCGATCCGGTCGCGAAACCGTGGTCGAGGTTCCCGCCGGAAGCAAAGCGACCGTCAGGCCGAACGGCGAAGTGGAAGTCGACCTTTCAGGTGTACAGGGCGAAATAGGCACCAAACCGTCGGCGGCTCCCGACGACACGGGACATCGCGTGACGCCGCCAGCCGTCGCCGCGCGCCGACAGTCCTTCCCGATCGCCGACGAGGAGCCCAGCCTGAGCCTGCTTCCTCGACGATTCGAGACGCCGGGCGTGGGCCGATGGCACATCGACACCCGGTCGCCGCGCAGCGAAGTGCGGAGCGTCTCGTGGAGTCCGGATGGCCGCTTGGTCGCCTGCCGGTCGCTCGAGTCCGTACTTGTGTATGAGGCGGCGACCTGCCGGCTCGTCTATGTCTTCTCGCACCGTCCCACAGAGTGCATGGACGCCGCGTTCAGCCCAGACGGCAAATGGCTCGCTATCCGCTACGGTGATGGCCAGGTTCGTCTATGGGAGGTCGAGTCGGGCAAGGCCGGACCTGTCTTGGCCTCGCGCGGTAAAGACCAGCCGAGTTGGGCCTGGAGTCCAGATGGCCGCCACTTAGCGACTCATCGCGCTGGCGGGAAGGTTGAGATTTGGAGCGTTGATGGAAGTCTGATTCATTCGTGGGACTGCGAAACGTACGACTGGCTGTGCGGCTGGAGCCGTGATGGGAAATGGCTGCTGTTGATCGACGGAGGGCGAAGTGTTCCCGCAAGACTCAGGGCTCCAGATGGAAAACAGGGCCCCGTAATCGAGGAGGCTGGGAATCTCGCCAATTGCCTCAATCCGTCGAATACCACATGGAGTCCCGACGGTCGCTACTTTGCGGCCGAAAACATCCGAATTCCTCAGAAACGCAGCACCATATTCGCGTGGGACACCAAAACTTGGAAACTTGCACGGCAATCCGTTGAACTAGAAACCTTTCTCTTAAAATGGGCCTGGAATCCCGTTAACCAGCGTCTGGTATTTCTGGATTGGTCGGAACCCATGAAGGTTAGGAGTTGGTGTATCGACGACAATTCGTATGAGATCGTCGAACCAGATTGGCGTGTCAGAGGCACCTGGGCGTTCAGTCCGCAGGGGGATCAGATCGTGGACATCCCTGCTCAAAACGAAATTCGGTTTTGGGACGTCGGAGCGAAAAGCCCCCGGTCGACGATCAACGCGGGTGGCTCGCCGGCATTTACATTGCTCGGCGCCAGTCCGGACGGCCAGTGGTTGGCAACGAAAGGAGCGAGTGCGCCGAACTGTCTCCTCTGGCACGGCGATGGCCGGCCCGTGCCAGTCTTGCCAGAACTCTCCGACCGATTGACCGCTCTGGCTTGGGGGCCTGGTGGGCGTTTGGCTTCCGCCCATGAGACAATGGTCCGGGTTTGGAACGTGAATGACGGAGAACTGCTTGCACAATGGCCACGCCGGGAGCCGGCCATGACAATTCTGGCCTGGAGCCCGGACGGCAAACGATTGGTTGGTAGCGGCGCGGATAAGACGATCGATGTCTGGGATGTCGAGGAGAGCACTCACGTGCAAGCGGTCGTCGCGCATGAAGGTTCGGTGGACCAACTTGCCTGGAACGCGGATGGCGGACGATTCGCCTCGCTCAGTCGCGGAGACAATTGCGTCCACTTGTGGAATGCCGACGCGACGGCGGGTCCCGTCCTGAACTCTGGCGAAGGTCCCGCACGCCAGTTCGCGTGGAGTCCCGACGGCCAACAGATTGCCGTCATGCCGGAGCAGGGCCCGCTTCAGCTTTTCGACACGGCGGGCGAAAGGGTGCTCGAAGTCGGAAACACAAGCCGTCACTTCCTTGAGTGGAGCCCGGACAGTAAGTGGCTGACTACCGGGGTTGACGCGGAAGGGCACTTTCACGCGGTGCAAATCTTCGGACACGATGCCATCCCACGTCCTGGTCCCGGTGTGTTCTATGAAAATGTCCCGTATGAGTTTTGGCGACGTGACAGGCATCGCTGGAGTTCGAATAGCAGGTGGTTTGCCGTCAATACGCCCTCGGCAATTCGCTTGTGGGACGTCGAGGCGAACCGCTTTTCGCACGATCTGCAGGGAAATTCGCGATGTTTTGCCGTGTATTGGTCCGCGGACAGCCAGCACTTACTGTCGTTCAATACCGATCAGACGCTGCGCTACTGGGATATCGGGACTGGCCGCATCTTGGCCACGACGGTGTTTCTGCCCAACGATCAATGGGCTCGCATCACCGCCGACGGCAAGATCGAAACCAGCAGCGCCGAGGCCGAGAAGGAATTGGTCTACGTCGTCGAGGATCCCCAAGGTGCCCAGAAAATCTACGACGTGGCGGAATTTCAGGCCCTGGTGGCGCAGCAGACGGCTGGTGACCGCTAGGCAGGACGAATGTGGCCGCTTAAGTTTCATTCCTGTCGCCCCAGGATTTCATGGTTGCCCGCTGGGAGAAGTCGGGAATCTTGTGAGCGTGGGCTTCCGTGCTCAATCCGGGTTACGTGCAGCTAGCATCGAGCAAGGGAGACATTGTATGATCGTTGAGAGATGGCCTGTATGAGCGAATTCATCCACGACGATTTTCTGCTGAAGACCCAGACGGCCCGGCGGCTGTACCACGAGTTTGCCGAGGGCCTGCCGATCATCGACTACCACTGCCACCTCGATCCGCACGAGCTGGCGGACGACCGCCCGTTTGAGAGCCTGACGCAGGTCTGGCTGGCCAGCGATCCCTATAAGCACCGGGCGATGCGGATCGCAGGCGTGCCGGAGCGGCTGATCACGGGCGACGCGACGGACCGCGAGAAATTCGACGCCTGGGCGGCGACCGTGCCGCAGACGGTGGGCAACCCGCTGTTCCACTGGACGGCGCTGGAACTGAAACGGTACTTTGGCATCACGGAACGGCTGTCCGCCGAGTCGGCAGATCGCGTGTGGGAGACCTGCAACGCCCTGCTTCGTTCGCCGGGCTACACGGCCCGCAGGCTGATCACGCGAGCTAACGTTCAATGCCTGTGTACGTCCGATCGGCTGGAGGACGATCTGGATTCGCACGCCCGGCTGGCGCAGTCCGATTTTGCGGCGCGCGTGCTGCCGTCGCTGCGCGTGGACGACTGCGAAACGGTCGACCGCGCCCTGGTGGCACAGCGACTGGATGTGTTTCAGCAGGCGGGCTGCCGCCTGGCCGACCACGCCCTGGACGATTTCGGATCGGACAATCTGCGGTTCCTCGCACGTGCCTATCGACAGCGCGGCTGGATCATGCAGTTGCACATCGGCGCGCAACGCCAGACGAGCAGCCGCCTGCGCCGCTTGGCCGGGCCGGCGGGCGGCTATGCCACGATCGGCCGCTCGTGCGACATTCCGGGCCTGTGCCGATTCCTGGACGATCTGGAGAAGGACGCGTGCCTGCCGCGAATGATTCTGTATCCCCTGAATCCCGCCGACTACGCCGCCCTGGCGACGCTGACCGGCTCGTTTGCCGAGGACGGCCTGCGCGGCAAGATCCAGTTCGGTCCGGCGTGGTGGTACAACGACCACGCGTTGGGCATCCGCCAGCAGCTGGACGCGCTGGCCAGTTACGGATTGCTGTCGGCGTTCATCGGCATGACGACCGACTCGCGCAGTTTCCTGTCGATGACGCGGCACGAGTACTTCCGCCGCGTGTTGTGCGACTGGCTGGGGGATCAAGTGCAAGCCGGCACGCTGCCCGAGGACGACCAACTGCTCGGCCCGCTGGTCCGCGCGGTCGCTTACGAGAACGCACGCCGCTGGCTGTTTCTGGATGTAACCGAAAAACGCTGAGGGAAAGACGATGAGGACATGCAATGGGTAACGCCGGCTTCCAAGACCAGACCGCCGTCGTGACTGGCGCCGGAGGGACGCTGTGCTCCGCCGTCGCCAAAGAACTGGCCCGACTGGGCGCCAAGGTCGCCTTGCTGGGACGCTCGTTCGACAAGTTGGCTTCGGTAGCTGCAGACATTCGCGCAACCGGCGGCGCCGCGCTGCCGATTGCGGCGGACGTGACCGATGTCGAAGCACTCACCGCCGCGTGCAAGGCCATTTCGGAGAAATTGGGTCCGTGCGAGTTGCTGGTCAACGGAGCCGGGGGTAACCAGATGCAGGCGGTGACGACGATCACCGAGTTTGCGCCGGAGGAAATCAGCCCGCTCGGAGCGGAGGGCCTGCGCGGCTTTTTCAATCTGGACCTCGACCGCTTTCTGGATGTGCTCCGGGTGAACCTGATGGGCACGGTGATTCCCTGCCAGATATTCGGCCGGGAAATGGCCCGGCAGGGCCGCGGCGCCATCGTCAACTTTGCCTCCATGAACAGCTATCGCCCGCTGTCCCGCGTGCCCGCTTACGGCATGGCCAAGGCCGGGGTGGTGAATTTCACGCAGTGGCTGGCCGCCTATCTGGCTCCGGCGGGTGTCCGGGTGAACGCGGTCGCGCCAGGGTTCTTTCTGAACGATCGCAGCCGCAAGATCCTGTTGGACGAGGCGGGAAACCGCACCGCTCGCGGCCAGAACGTCATCGGTCACACGCCGCTGCGCCGGTTTGGGGAACCCGACGATCTGCTGGGCTGTGTGTGCTGGCTGCTGGACGACCAGCGGTCCGGCTTTGTCACGGGCATCACCGTCCCGGTCGACGGCGGATTCCTGGCTTCGTCGGGCGTCTGAGGCGTTGCTCTGAGTCTGCTGATCTCATCCCGGCCAGATCGCGATCGGAAAGCCGGACCGCGACAAGGGCTGCCGGATGCACCGGGGATTCGCCGGTTTGTTCACCCGTTGGAATCGCAGCGTTCGATGGGCCGTTGGCTCGACAGATTTTGATCTGGCTTCGCCGGGCGGCCGTCGCCCAGCAACGGGAGACGGTGTGCAGGCTGTCTGGCTCGTGGAGTCTCTCTGCGCGGCAAACGCCGGTGAGCACCGAACCGCGCGAGGCGGTCACGGTGGCCGTGCGCGACGGGCCCGAGTTGCAGAAGCAGGTGGAGAGCATCCATCCCAAGGAAGTCTATCGGCGCTGGCTGACGATGATCGACGGCCAGCTGCAGACTGCCGGCCAAGTGCGGCCGTGCGATCCGCCGCTTTGGCGAGCCAGTCCATCCAGTTCCGGTCTGGCAGAGGATGTGCGAAGCCTGACCGGAGTCCATCACGACGTCTTGGTGCAGGGCGGAGTTGCGGAACAGTGGTGGATACCGGCTGATGGCCGAAGAACCGCCAGGCTGACGCCCGCGGTGCGCCGTTGCGTCGGCGACGGCGGGGGAAGTTTCTGCCCCGGACGACCGCTTCTTGAGCGTGGGCCGCGGCGGGTATACTGGGCGGGCCGCGCGAAGCGGCGAGAAAGGCAAGGCACCGATCATGGACGCCACAGGAAGTGTCTGCGACGCGGAATCGACCGGCGCACAACGCGTTCTGCCTCATCCTCTGGGACGCCGGGCCCAGGTGCTGTTGACCAGCGTCTTCGGCCCCTACGCGCAGGATGACGAGTACGGCAGCCGGCTCATCAACCCGATGGAACTGTACCACAACCAGGTCACGCGGGTGCAAGGTCCGTTCTCGCTGCGGATGTTCCACCGCTCCTGGGGATTGATGCTGATCCAGGCCAACCTCGCCGCGCCCTGCACGTTGCTCGACTTTCCCAGCCTGGACCGCTTTACCTCAGAGATCCGCAGTCGCCGTTACGATATCGTGGGGATCAGCAGCATCACGACCAATGTGTTGAAGGTCAAGCGGATGTGCGAGCTGGTCCGTCAGCACCAGCCCGCGGCCGCGATCGTGGTCGGAGGCCACGTGGCCAATCTCCCCGATCTCGAAGAACGGATCGATGCGGACTGGATCGTCCGCGGCGAGGGCGTGCAGTGGTTTCGCCGCTTCCTGGGAGAAGACCCGGACCAACCGATCCGGCACCCCGTGATTCCCACGCGGATCGGCACGCGCAGCCTGGGAATTGCGGTCCGGGAACATCCGGCCGATGTGGCCGCCACCCTGATTCCGTCCGTGGGCTGTCCGGTGGGCTGCAATTTTTGCGCCACGTCGGCGATGTTCGGCGGCAAGGGGAAGTGGTTTGATTTCTACCGCACGGGCGACGAACTGTTTGACGTCATGCGGCAGATTGAGGGAACGCTCGGCACCCGCTCGTTCTTCGTCATGGACGAGAACTTTTTGTTTCATCGCCGCCGCGCCCTGCGGCTGTTGGAATTGATGGAACAGAACGACAAATCCTGGATTCTGTACGTGTTCAGTTCGGCCGGCGTGCTCGCGTCGTACGACGTCGGACAGCTGGCGGGCTTGGGCGTCTCCTGGGTCTGGATGGGCATCGAGGGCGAGAACAGTCAGTATGCGAAGGTCCAAGGCGTGGACACGTTCGCCTTGGTGCGCCAGCTCCAATCACACGGGATCCGCGTCTTGGGCTCGACGATCATCGGACTGGAAGACCACACGCCCGACAACATCGATTCGGTCATCGATTACGCGGTTCGGCACAACACGGACTTCCATCAATTCATGCTGTACATGCCTTTGCCCGGCACGCCGCTGCACGCCGAGTTTTGCGCTCAAGGCCGTCTGGTGGACGAGGCCGAATGTCCCCTGGCCGATACCCACGGTCAGTCGCGCTTCAATTACCGTCACGCCCATCTCGCTGCGGGCCTTGAATCCGAATTGCTCGTGCGGGCGTTCGAACGCGATTTCGCGGTGAACGGTCCGAGCATCGTACGGATGCTAGGCACCGTCTTGGCCGGCTGGAAGCGTTACAAAAGCCACCCCAATGCAAGAATCCGGCGGCGTTTTGCGATGGAAACCAAAGGGATCACGGCCAGCTGGCCGGCGATTGTCGCAGCGGTGCGGCGGTATTACCTGAAGAATCCGACGCTGTCTGCGAGGATGTCGAGTCTGTTGGACGAGATCCACCGCGAGTTCGGCTGGACTTCGCGGCTGTCGGCGGCCTTGGGCGGGCCTTACGTGCGGTGGAAGATTCGGCAGGAGGAACGGCGTCTGGCAGCCGGGTGGACGTATGAACCGCCGACGTTCTACGAGGTCAACGACGCCGTGCCGCCGGGCGACCGCCCCTCGGCCGTCCGCTGCCGTTACGTGACGCCGCACGCTGTCCTGCCGGAAATCAGCGTGGATGCGGTGCTGCAACCGCACGGCGCTCCGTCCGGATCAGAGACGCCCGGCCAGCGTCTCGAACAGGACGCCCAGCAGACAGTTTCGCCCAGTTCGCCCCAAGCTAGTAATCGGGAGAAGTGCGAGTTCGCATCGTTCGAGAAATAACTGTCGCCTGGTCAAAGTAGCCATCACACTCCGCGGCAACGGACGCCGAAACAACTTCCCCCTGGCATGTAGCCCCCAAACACAAGAACAAGAAAGAAAGGGCCATTTTGGCTTTTCAGCGGAACCCGGCAGCAAGCCAAGGCACTCGCTGACTCGCAAGGTGGAGCCTACAGCGACTTTGGGACGGGATCGCCTCCTCTTCGCCACCACGCTGCTCGCCAGCGTGGAGCGGTGTTCAAGACCAGATATCTCCACGAAATCGGCTGCTTCGCCACCACGCTGCTCGCCAGCGTGGAGCGGTGTTCAAGACCAGATATCTCCACGAAATCGGCTGCTTCGCCACCACGCTGCTCGCCAGCGTGGAGCGGTGTTCACTGGACAGTTATTTCTCGAACGATGCTTACGTCCTTCGGAGCTTGCCAACTCGATCGGACAGCCCACCAGGGCTATACTGGACAGGGGCTGGCCGGAGAGAGCCAGCGCGAGCCTTTTGCGCGAAGCACGCCAAAAACGGCGTCGAAACCGTGACTTCATTCGCGACGCGTCAAGAGTGCCGACATCCTGTTGGGGACTAGCGGCGTTGTGGCGAACGGCGATGAGACCGGGCCAAGTTCGTGAGAACCAGAACGAGGTGCTGCGAAGGATGGACACCCAAAAAGCTTCTTCACCAGCAGCGGGAGATCGGCCTCCGCAGGATCCGAACGTCGCGCGCTCGCCGTCCGGGGCCTCGGAACGCGACGTCGGCCCGGCGGTTTCGGACGCCGGTCACAGCGCAGGAGCGACCTCCCTATTGGAATTCATGGTCCGCCGCGTCTCCGGCACCGTCTGGACGACGGACGCCGAGTTGCGGTTTACAAGTTCCTTTGGGGGCTCGCTGCAGGAACTGAATCTGCAACCGAATGAGGCCGTCGGCAAGAGCCTGTACGAGTACTTCGAAACCACCGACGAAGCCTTTCCGGCGATCGAGGCTCATCGCCGCGCCTTGGCGGGCGAAGGGGTCGATTTCGAGATCCACTGGGCGGGCCGGCATTTCCAGACGCGGGTCGAACCGTTGCGAGGTGAAGCGGGCGAGATTATCGGGTGTGTCGGATACTCCCGCGACGTGACGGAACACGACCAGTTGGTCCACGCCTTGCGGGCCAGCGAACGGCAATATCGACAGCTGGCGGAATCCATGACGGATTATGTCTTCCTCGCGGATCACCAGGGGACGCTGCAATACGTCAATCGGAGCGCCGCGGAGTGTTTCGGTGTCCCGCCGACAACGCTGCACGGCAAGCACCAGCACGACCTTTTTCCCCCTGACCTGGTGTCGTTCCATCTCGCGTCCATCCAGCGAGTCGTCCAATCAGGGGCGCCGATCGAAGTGGACGAGGCCATTCCGCTCGGCCCGGACACCGTGTGGCTGAACGTGCGGCTGATTCCACTGCGGGACGAACGGGGGCAGGTGGCCTCGGTGATGGGCGTCTGCCGGGACATTTCCGACCGCCGGCGTGCCGAGGAGACGCGGCGGCAAGCGCACCAGAAACTGGAACGCGAGGTCAAGCGGCGGACGGCCGATTTGCGGCGGGCCAACGAGCAGTTGCAGCACGAGGTGGAGGTGCGCCGGCAGGCGGAGAACCGGTTGTCGATCTTCGAGCGTTTTGCCGAGGCCGCCGGGCAAATCTTCTGGATGGCCGACCTGGATACCAGGATTACCTACGTGAACGCGTTTGGCTGCTTGCTGCTGGGCGACCGGCCGGACCAGATTCAAGGGAGGTCTTTCTTGGACTTCTACGGCGAAAGCGAGCGAAAGCGGCTGGAAACGGACGTACTGCCCCAAGTGCTGGCCGACGGCAAATGGACGGGCGAGACGGCGATCTCGACGCCGGCAGGTATTCATCTCGAGGGGCTCCAGCACTTGTTCCTTGTCCGCGACAATCAAGCGGGCGAACTGCGGTTCGCGACGGTCGTTACGGACATCACCAGCCTGCGGGCGGCACAGGAGGCATTGCGGCACAGCGAAGAGCGATACCGGACCCTGGTCGAAGCCTGTCCCGACGCCGTGGTCATGTTCGATCCCGAACCACGCGTCACGTTCGCCTCCCAACGCGCCCTGGAGTTGTACGGCGTGGATGCGCCGACGCAACTGATCGGGCGGCGACTGGATGAGTTGATCGCCGAGCCGGAGCGTCCGCGCCTACGGGCCAATCTGCCCGGACTGTTGCAGGAAGGCACTCGCCGAACCGTGGAGTACACGCTGTGCCGCCACGACGGAACGGCCTTTGCCGGCGAGATCTCCGCGGCCGTGGTCCGAGACACGCAGGGCCGTCCCCTGGTGCTGATCGCCGTGATCCGCGACGTCACGGAACGGCGCCTGGTCCATGAGGCCCTGGAGCAAGAACGTCAGAACCTGTGGCACATGCTCCGTTCGAGCGATCACGAGCGGCAGTTGATCTCCTACGAGATCCACGACGGCCTGGCGCAGGAATTGGCCGGGGCGCTCCTGCAGTTACAGAGCTTCGAATACCAGCGGGATCGCAATCCGGAACGGGCGCAGGAGGCCTTCGAGGCAGGACTCGCCGCCCTGCGGCAAGCTCACTTCGAGGCCCGGCGGCTGATCGGCCGCGTGCGGCCGCCCATCCTGGATGAGTACGGCATCGACGCGGCCCTGTCCCATCTGGTCGCCGAGAAATCGCGGACGGCCGAGCCGCGTTTGGAGTACGAATGCCACGTGGCCTTCAACCGTTTGGCCCCGATTCTGGAAAACACCCTCTATCGCATCGCCCAGGAAGCCCTGTCCAACGCCTGCAAGCACAGCGGCAGCCGCGAGGTCCGCATGAGCTTGAGTCAGGAAGGCGAGTCCGTGTGCCTGGCGATCCGGGATTGGGGCGTGGGGTTCGATCCCCAGACGGTCGCCAGGCAGCGGTTCGGTTTGAGGGGCATCCAGGAGCGCACTCGGATGCTGGGCGGCCAACTGACCATCGACAGCGAGCCGGGCCAAGGGACCTGGATCCGAGTGGTGCTGCCCTTGCTGGAGCGCGAGGAATCCACGGCCGAGGATGCCTGACGGATTTAGCCTTTCGCCGCGAACCGGAGCGAAACGCGGCGGATCGGCCCCACCGTGACGCGCACATCCAGCCGGTCGGCAGGCGGACGGTGAGCGAGTGCTCCGCCGGATCGCAGTCGGGATCGCTGGTGTTTCCCGCCCGGACGCGGCCGGCCTCAGCGAGGCGCGGACCACCAATTGCGAACCCGCGCTTGGGCGGCCGGCTTGGGCTGCGGAGGCTCGACGTCGCTGGGCAGTTCGATGTTGACTTCCAGCGGCGGTGCGGCGGGTGGATTCAGTTCGGTGGGTGGCGTCACAGCAGCCGGCAACGGCGGCAACGGCGGCGCCGGCGGGTCCGGCGGAGCGGGCGAGGCAGATGGGACCGGCGGGGCGGGCGACCAGTGGAGAGGCAGCTCCGGTGGCCCTGCGGGTGCCTCCGGCAGCCCCGGATTCGCCGCCGGGGGACCGGGGGCGTCCGGGGGGACTCCGAGATCGATTTGCAGATCCGGGTTCTCGGGTCCGTTGGGATCGGCAATTCCCCGCTCATCCGGACCTGGCCGGTTCTCGCCGGCGTTCAATTGTCGGATCCGCTCGGCCTGTTTTTCGAGTTGGGCCAAACGCCGCTCGCGGATTCTCTGGATCAGGCTTCGCGGCGGCGCGGCGGCAGGCGGCCGCCCGGCATCGCGCTCGGGGATGGTCGCCGCGGGAGCTGTGCCGCGAGGTGCGCGTTCGACGCCCGGAGCACCGGCCGGTCCGGACGGCCGAAACCAATTGGGGTTCCGCCACGGCGGTGACGGCCTGGGCGGGGCGTCCTCCGCGGTTGGCGGTGGCGTGGGATAGGGTTGCAACAGGCTCTCCGCCGCGGGCTCCCGGTCAGGGCTGCGCAACGGATTGGTCCACCTCTCGCCCTCCTCCGCTGCCCCGCTGGCCAGCGGGGCAGCGGCCCACGCGAGGGCACACACCACACGAATCGTCATGATCCGAATATTCATCACAGATTCCCTTCTGGTAATTTCTTGCCACGGTTCGGCAGTTGGCCGCGACGGGGCCATTTTCTACAGGGCCTTTCGCGAAGCCTTCTTTAGCATCGGTCAAACGCCGCGCGGCAGTGAAAGAATCGGCTCCGTCCCCGCGCAGACGAGGAAGGCTGCGCAGTTTCTGGCAACGCCGGCCCGTAAGACGCCGGGCCTGGGGAAAAACGGGGCGTTGGGCGACAGCTACAGCGTCCAGCCCGCGCGGTAGGGCGGATGGAGCAGTCGGTTCGCCTCCTCGGAGTTCTTGAACTGCAACTTTTCCGCATCCCAGTAGAGCTTTTCCTGGGTGCGGATGGCGATATTGCCCATCAGCACCACGGCCGCCAGATGCGCGGCGTGGTCCACAAAGTTGCTGCCGGCCGGCGCACCGCCCTTGCAGGCGTCGATCCACTCCTGGTAGTGGCCGGGCGAGCGCGGCAGGACCTGCGGCGGTTTGCCGACTTCCTTCATCCGCGATTCCGGCAGCAGCCGGTGGCCCAGCAACATGCCCTGGTCGCCGACGATCAGCGTGCCGTCGTTCACGAAGATGTTCTTGCCGTCCTCGATTTCCTTCGGGATCGGCGGCATCATCCCGCCGTCGTGCCAGCGGATCAGCAGCTCCGGCCGGTCGCCTTCGGCGGCGAAGCGGAACGTGACGATCGACGCCAGCGGCGCCGTTTCATTCTTGATTTCGTCCGGCGCGTTCCAGTGGGTCGAACAAGCCTCGACGCTCTCCGGCCAACCCAGCTTCAGGGCTTTGAAGACGGCGGACAGATTGTGGCAGCCGATGTCGCCCAGCACGCCCGTGCCGAAATCCCACCAGCCGCGCCAGCGGAACGGCAGGTAGCACGGATGATAAGGCCGCTGGGGTGCCGGTCCCAGCCACAGGCCCCAGTCCAGGTGCGCGGGCACGGGCGGCGTCTCCTGGGGACGCGGGATGCCGCGCGGCGAGATGTCCGGCCGGCGGTTCGACCAGCCGTGGATTTCGCGGACCTTGCCGATCGCCCCGGACCAGATGAATTCGCTGACCAGCCGCGCCCCTTCGCTGGCCTGGCCCTGGTTGCCCATCTGCGTCGCGACGCCAGCCGCTTTGGCGGCCTTGCCGATCTCGATGGCCTCGTGCACGCTGTGGGTCAGCGGTTTCTGGCAGAACACGTGCTTGCCCATCTTCAACGCCATCATCGTCACCACGGCGTGATTGTGGTCCGGCGTGGCCACCATCACCGCGTCGATGTCCTTTTGCGTTTCCAGCATCTTGCGGAAGTCGCTGTAGCCCTTGGCTTGAGGAAACTGCTTCAACACGGCGGCCACGCGGTTGGCATCCACATCACACGCGGCGACCACGTTTTCGGTCGGTACGCTGCGGATGTCGTTGAACCCCATTCCGCCCGGCCCGACCGTGGCGACGTTCAGTTTGTTATTCGCCGAGGGCGCCTCGGCGGTTCCCAGCACGTGGCGCGGGATGATGGTGAACGAAGCCGCCGCGGCAGTGCTGGCGAGAAAACGGCGACGATCAAAGCCGGGCTTCTTACTCATCGGTCGGTCTCCTGGAAAGGCAGTGGGGAAGTCGCCAAAACGGCGTCATGACTTGTCCGTGATTCTAACAGCCTGTTGTGGAAGATGACCCCGGCTTTCCGCCACAGCAGGCGGCGGAACCAGATGACCGGGCAAGAGGCAACGGCTACTTCGGGATCGGCCCCAGCAGCATAAGAATGGCGATCGTGAGGCACAACAGGACCAGACCGATCAGCCAGATGATCAAGTTCTTTTTGAAACGCCAGACTTCCTTTTGCACGGCGGACCGCGACCGCAATTCGAGGGCGTCATCGCCGGCGCCGACCGTCTTTGCCGGCTCGCGCAGCCTGACAACTCCGCCGTCCGGCGTGGGCAGGACGATGGGACGCGCCAGACCGCTGGCTGGCTGAGGAACCGTGGTTCCGGAGTTGGGCGGCGAGAAGGCCGTTTGCGGCCCCACTCCGCCGCCACGAGGCCGGACCGTCGCATCTGCGGCCGGCCCCGGCGGCAACAAGGACTCCACGCCCCCCAGGGCTGCGACCGTGGGCTGCGGCCCGGTCATCGGCAGCCGAGCCGTCCCCGCCGGTGCCTCGCCCAACGGGGTGGGAGACGACAGCGGCACTTCCGGCCGTCCCGGCGCCGCGGGCCTGGGGGCGGCAGGTACCGGCGCGCTCGGCATCTGCGGCTCCACGCCAGCGGGACGCGGCCTCGGTGTCGTCGGCACCGCGGGTGCCTTGGGCGCACTGGGCGGGATCCCTGGCATCTGCACACCGCCACCGCTGCGGGCCGCCTCCGAAACGCGATCGCCCGCTCCGGTGGGCGGCGTGGGAGCATGGCTCGGGCTGCCCAGCGGCCGTTCCTGGCCCGGCGTTGCGCTTGCCGGCGCTGCCCCCAGCGGCATCGGCCGAAGCGGCCGCGGGGCCTGCGGTCCTGGCCGAGGCCGTTCCTGCCCGGCGCCTCGCGGCTGGGGCGGAACGCCCGGAGCCGGAGTTGGCGCCGAAGTCAGAGGGCGCTCTTGACTGCTCGGCATGCGCGGCTGCGGAGCCAAGTTCGGCGTCGGTGCCAGCGGGCGCTCCGGTCCCGCCAGTGTCTGCGCCGGCATCTGGCCGCCCTGCGGAAAGCCGGGGAGCTGACCAGGAGGGCGGACCGGCATCTCTTGGCCCCACGGCCCCGGTGTTCCGCCGCCGGTGCCTGCCGGATCTTGCGCAGTGCCCAGTCCCGGCAGCGGTTGGGACGCCATGGCAGGCAACACGACCACATTCCGGCAATGCGGACAGGACACCTGCTGGCCGCCCAACGAACTGTCGACTTGAAACAACCCGCCACAATGCGGACACGAAAACTGCATCGCAACCATGAAACGCCTCGCCAGCGCTGTCCGGAGAAATCGCTTCTTCGACGCTAACAGTGTACGCCAGACCGCCGCTTGCTACCACCGTCAATGGCAGCCAAAGGCGGATCGCAGATCCGGTTTTGCGAACGAAGCGGTCGCGGCAGCGGAACCTCTCTCCCTTTCGCGAAACTCTCTTTACGTTTACGCCTTGGTTGTCGCCGGCCGCCAGCCTCTCTATACTTTGTAACCTGTTGTTCGTGCCAGAGTTAGCGATCCCGGCCCGGCCGCGGCAAGGTTGCGTGGCGGATGTGGTGGCAACGGGGTCAAGCTTTGTTTCGCTCGGCACGGGAGGGGGAGAAGCATGTCGATCGGACGCATTTTCTATCTTCTGTTCGCGGTGACGGTGTGCCTGAACCTGGTCGTCGTCGGCCCGACGCCGGATTCGCTGTCGCAGGCGGCCGAGCCGGCGGACAAGCCCAGCCAAGTGCCGGCGGAGCCGGCCCCGCCAGGCCAGAAGGCGGCGGTTCCGCAGGCGGCGACGAAGGACGATCCGAAGAAAGAGCGGCAAGAGGAATTCGAGCTGCTCGAACTGTTCGTCGATACGCTGGACCAGGTCGAACGGAACTACGTCAAGGAGGTGACTCGCCGAAAACTGATGGAAGCGGCCATTCGCGGCATGTTGTCGGAACTGGATCCGTACTCCAACTTCATTCCGCCGCAACAACTGGACCGCTTCAAGGTCGAAGTCGAAAACGAATTCGGCGGCGTGGGCATTCAGGTCTCCGTCGAGAACGGTCAGCTGCGCGTGATCAGTCCGTTGGTGGGAACACCCGCCTACCGAGCCGGCGTGACGGCCGGCGATCTGGTTGTCGAAATCAACGGCGAGAGCACCAAGGAGATCACCCTGGACGAAGCCGTGCGTCGGATGAAGGGTCCGGTCGGCACCTCGGTCACGCTGAAAGTCCAGCACCTGAACGCCGCGGAGCTGGAGACGATCACGCTGAAACGCGAGAACATCCGCGTCGAGACGGTCCTGGGCGACTCGCGAAACCCCGACGACTCCTGGCGCTGGATGTTGGACCAGGAGCAGAAGATCGGTTTCGTTCGCGTCACTGGCTTCGGCCGGCACACGTCGGAGGACCTGCAGAAGGTTCTAAAGCCACTGGCCAAACAGAAGCTGCGCGGCCTGATCCTGGATTTGCGTTTCAATCCGGGGGGCCTGCTCTCGGCGGCGATCGAGGTCAGCGACCTGTTCATCGCCACAGGACGGATCGTCAGCACCGAAGGCCGCAATGTCGAACCGCGCGTCTGGGATGCGGAACAAAAAGGCACCTTTGACGGCTTTCCGATGGCGGTGTTGGTCAACCGCTACAGCGCCAGCGCCAGCGAGATCGTGGCGGCTTGCCTGCAGGACCACCACCGCGCGGTCATCATCGGCGAGCGGACTTGGGGCAAAGGCAGCGTCCAAAACATCGTCGAACTGGAAGGCGGCAGCAGCGCGCTGAAATTGACGACGGCCGGCTATCATCGTCCCAATGGAAAGAACATCCACAAGTTCCCCGGCGCGCAGGACAGCGACGACTGGGGCGTCATTCCCAATCCCGGCTACGAGGTCAGGCTGAACGGCAAGGAAATGACCCAGCTAATCGCCCAACGGCGTCAGAAGGATATCGTGCGGACCAACGGCGAGGCAGGATCCGATGCGGCGGAGGCAGCGGACTTCGTCGATCCCCAACTGCAAAAGGCGCTGGAATACATCCGCGGCCAACTGGACGCCAAGCAGGCGCCGGAGCAACCGCCGGCCAAGGCAGCGTCCAAACCCGAAACAAAACCCGACGAACGACCTCCGGCAGCACCGCAGTCCGAGTCAGCACCGCAGTCCGAGTCAGCACCGAAGTCCGAGGGAATGCCGAAGCTTGAGGAAAAGCAGGATGCGGAAAAGGGCCGTGCGAAGCCGCCGAAGGAATGAGGCAGCCTGATCTCCGTGTGCCGATGCTTCCTCCCTCCGCATTTCCGAACGGTTGGCCGACATGCACATCTTGACCTTGGAAACAAGCTGCGACGAGACGGCGGCGGCCGTGGTCACCGATCGCCTGGAAGTGCTTGGCGCGGTCGTGGCCTCACAAGACAAGTTGCACGAGCGGTTCCGGGGCGTGGTTCCGGAAATCGCGGCCCGCGCGCACGTCGAACGCATCTTGCCGGTGATCGACGAGACCTTGCGGCGCGCGGGACGGACGCTCCGCGAGATGGACGCCATCGCGGTGGCCAATACGCCGGGCCTGGCCGGTTCGCTGCTGGTCGGCCTGGTGGCAGCCAAGACGCTGTGCCTGGCCTTGAACAAACCGCTGGTGGCCGTGAACCACTTGTACGCGCACATCTACGCCTGCAAGATCGCCAGCGGCAGAGACGTCTTTCCGTGCGTGGGACTGATCGTCAGCGGCGGGCACAGCAGCCTGTACCATTGCGTCAATTCCTTCGAGTTCCGGCCGTTGGGCGGCACGATAGACGACGCGGCGGGCGAGGCGTTCGACAAGGTGGCCAGCATGTTGGGACTGCCCTATCCCGGCGGCCCGGCGATTTCCGGCGTCGCCGAGTCAGGCGATCCCCAGGCGTACCGCTTCCCCCGCGCGTTGCTCCAGGACGACGATCGCCTGGACTTCAGTTTCAGCGGCCTGAAGACGGCGGTCCGCTACCAGATTGCCGGGCCCGGCCGGCCGGATTTCCGCGCGCTGGAACTGGCCCCCCAGACGGTCGCCGACCTGGCAGCCAGCTTTCAAGAAGCGGTCGTCGACTGTCTGGCCGGCAAGACCATGCTGGCCGTCCGCAAGACCGGCTTGACCACCGTCTGCGTCGGCGGCGGCGTGGCGGCCAATCGCCGGCTGCGCGCCCGGTTGCAGCAGGAAGCGGAGCGGGCGGGAGTGGAACTGCTGATCGCGCCGCCAAGCCTGTGTACGGACAACGCGGTCATGGGCGGCATCGCCATGGAGCGGTTCCAAGCAGGCCTGATCGAGGACCTGGACCTGGACGTGTATCCGGGAGTGGTGCGACCGTAGGCGCGCGGCGACGTGTGCGCACAAAAAAGCCGCGATCCGAATGGCGGAACGCGGCTGAAATTCGACCTTCACACTTGCGGCCGCACGGCGGTTAGAACATTCCGCCACCGCCGAAACCACCCATGCCGCCGCCGCCGCCCATGCCGCCGCTCATGCCGCCGCCCATGCCACCCATGCCGCCGCCCATGCCGCCGCCCATGTCCTGGTCGTCGGTGTCACCCGAGTAGGTGAACGTGTTCACCTCACCAATCAGCGAGAAGATCGGCATCGGAGTGACGCGGACGTAACGGCGATCCGCGGAGATCACCGCCGACGAATAGAAATTCGCTCCTTCGGGCAGCGTGGTGATCACGGGCCGGTAGCCGACGCCTCCGCGGCGCGGCAACCGGCCGTCGCGTTGCGCTTGGATCGCGTCCCACAGATAATCGCGAACGGCATCCGAGTTCTCATAGGCCGCCAACTGTTGGCCCAGCAAGGCCCGGCTGAACTCGTGCTGAACACGGGCCACGGCCGCGATCTGTTGCTCGTCCAAAGCGTCCTTGCGGCGTCCGTCCGTCAGGCTGAACACGACCACGGCCCGATCGTCCGTCAACGGCAGGTGCTTGCTGACGATCTTCTGCTTCTCGGAACCGAACTGCTTGGCGATCTCGACCGTCACCTTGCCGGCCGTCGGTTCGCCCCAGATGCGTTTGACCATCAGCCGATATTGGCCGCTGAAGCCCTCGGGGCAGACGTAGTATTCCGAGTATCCCTCGGCCGGCTGAACGCCCGGTTTGGCAAACACGTCGCCGATCATGACTCCGCCGCCCGGAGTGCGGGGGCTGTCGGCCGAGCACACGGTGCCGGTGGGCTCCTCGACCAGCAAGTCGATGTCGGCATCACCGGTCCACGCCACTCGGATCACACAATCGCGAATCAGGGCCTGCTGGATTTGCCGGTGAAAGGCTTCGGCTTCCTCGCGACGATTGTCGGCCAACAGCCGCTCGTACGTCGCGCGAGTGACACGGGCCGCCGTCTGCTGGATCTTTATCTGCTCCGCGGGCCAAGCCTGGCCCAGGATGCCCACGCAGGCCCATTGGATGGCCGGGATCTCGTCCAACCGCTGAGCTGCGGCCAGGCCGCGAACGTACGGTTCGGGACGCAACGGCTGGGCCGCGGCCAGGCTCTGGTACACTTGCAGGGCGCGGCGATCCAGGCCCAGTTGCGTCAGGTACTCGGCGACGTAAAGCGTCTCGTCCAAGCTGCCGCTGAAATCGACGACCGACATCAGCGCGCGTTCCACTTCCGAGTCGGGGGCGCCACTGGCTTTCATCGCCAAGCCGAGCCCCTCGTACATCCACGTTTGCGGAAACCCGTTCCGCAGCGCGGCCATCAGCAGCACCGTTACGTCCTGGAATTTCTCCTGTTTCATCAGCTGCCGGGCCGTCTCGCGAACCGCCAGACGGGCCGTTTGCTGGGCGTCCGCCGAGGCCTTTTTCAGGTTCTCGAAGTACGCATTCCAGGCATCTTCGAGGGTCTGCCCTGGTTCCAACTGCAGGTCGATCTTCTCGACCTTCGCCGGCTTCGCTGGGGCAAGGGGGCTCTCCGTCTGGGCAGGTGCAGCCGGAGCCGTCGGACTTTTCTTCACGCCCAACGATAGGTCGTCTTCCACGGCGAACATGCCGCCGCCCATGCCGCCGCCCATCATGCCGCCGCCCATGCCGCCGCCCATGCCGCCGCCCATGCCGCCCATCATGCCGCCGCCCATGCCGCCCATCATGCCGCCCATCATGCCGCTCTGGATCGGGATCACCAGATCGCCGACGGGATACACTTTCGTCACCAGCTTGCTCTCGGCCTCTTCGGGCGTGGTGATCAGCAGCACTTCGTCTTTGACGACGTAGGTCAGGCCCAAATCCTTCAGCATCAACCGCAGCGCGGACCGCAGGGAGATGCCTTTCAGATTGCGGGTAATGGGCGAGTCCGTGCCCACGCCGATGTCATCCAGCGCCTTGGTGTCGATTTCGATGTTGATGTCGTGCTGGTCCTTGAGGAAATCGATCACCGAATTCAACGGCGTCTCGATGAACTCCAGCCGCGTATCGTCCTCCAGCGCGGAAAAGATCTTCTGCTCGGCGCTGCCTTGACGAGCCAGGTCGATCGAAGCGTACTTCTTGCGGCGCAGCGTCAGGTCAGCCCAGACTTGGGCTTCCGGATAGCCGACCGGCGGATCGTCCGGGAAGGGCACCGCGGCCTTTTCGACTTCCATCAAGGATCGTGCGAAGTTCCGAGCGCGGACCTCGCGGACGGCCCACATGGTGTTCCAGTGCCCGCCGATGCGTGCTGCCCAGGTGGCTGCCAGGGGCGCCGTGCCGAAGGGGTCCAGTTCCCGTACCTGGGCGGCGATGATGTCTTCGGCTTCCGTGTACCGGCCTTCGTCGATAAGGTTATTGAACCGGTCCATCAATTGCCGGATCTTCTGTTGCGTGCGGGCCGTTTCCTCCACCAACTGCTGGCGTTCCTCCGCGGCAGCCCGGTTCTCTTCGGCCAGTGCCGTGCGGGCCGCGACTTCGATCGCCTTCCGTCCAGCTTCGCGGATCGCCGATTCGATTTGGTTCTTGAGCTGGGCTCGCGTGTCCGGCCCCAAGTCGGGAGATTTCTCGATGGTTTCCAATTGGATCTTCAGTTCGCGCTTCGCGCCCTCCGGGTTGGTGCCCATCTGGTCGCGGGCCTGATTAACGGCCAGTTCCACTTCGGTCTTGAGCTTCTGTTCGAGCACCTGCCGGCTGTTTTCGACGTTCGCCAGGAAGTCTCCTCCTCCGGCCTGGACTTCGGCCAGCAAACCACCGACTCCGCCCGGGGCCGGCGGCGCGGCGTCTGGCGCGGCCGGATCCTGGAGGTTGACCAGCCGCAGATCGGCATCGTCCGCGCCGTTGCCTTGACGCTGGGCCGCATCGCGGATCAGTTGCGCCTGGGGATGATTGGGATCGCGTTTCAGCACGGCGTCGGCGACCTTGAGTGCTCCCTCCTTGTCGCCCACGCGCAGCGCGTTGCGGCCCAACTTGGCCAGCAATTCGTTGTTGGCCGACGCCATCTTGGCCACTTCCTGCAGGCTGGCCGAGCCCAACGTGGGCAGGCCGATGCCGCCGTTGTCCCGAGCGCCGTCAACCAGTTGCGGCAGGAAGCTGTAGTCGTCCAAGGCATTGTTGACCGCGACATTCCAACTCAGTTTCACGGGCTTGCCGTCCACTTCGGCCGTCAACGAGACGTCCTTCACGTCGCGCGACTGCAGCAGGCCGATCACCACCGTGTCGCGGTCGCCGCGCAGCGGGGGCATGGTCTTGGGATAAGCTTCCCGGATCGCCTCGGGCAGCTTGACCTCCGTCGGCCAGTACACCGGCGTGCGGACGACATCCGCCATCGCTTGCCCTGCCCGTTCCGCCCAGTGGCCCTCGCTGGAATCGAGATACACCATCCCGCCCGTGTGATTGGCCACGGCGGCCAGCAGATGCACGTCGCGGCCCGGACCGATGGCGAAACTGGAGACCGAAGCCCGTTTGTCCAACAGGGTTTGGACGGTGGCCGCCAAGTCGCTGGGCTGCAGCACGTTGGCCCGGCTGATCCCGTCGCCGATGTAAACCACACAGCGCGGCCGAGCCGGGGCGCCGGTGAAACTGTCGGCCGCGCCTTTCAGGGCGCTGCGCATGTCGGTCGAACCCAGCGGGGCGCGACCCTCCAGCTTGGCCAAACCGGCCTTCATTTCATCGCTGCCCGGCGCGACAAAGTCTGGCGTCATCGGCACGGCGTCCAAATCCACCGCCATCAATTTGACGCGGTCGGATTTGCCCAATTGGCCGAGCAGCGTTTTGAGCGATTGCAGGGCATCGTCCCGATACGCGCCGGTCTGACTGGCCGAAGTGTCGAACAGAACCACGACGTCATGGTCGAACGCGGCGGCCTGGCCCGCCACCGGCGGCAGGCTGAGGGCAAAATACGCATCTCCTGCCGGACTTTCGTAAGTAGACAACTTGGCCGAGTTGGCGTCGCCAGGAGCATCTGCGGCGATCGCCACAGCCAAGGCCATCACAGGCGATACCAACAACGCGAGGGCACTACGTCGCAACATTCTTAAGGACTCCAGTCAGAGAAGTGTAAAGGGTAGGACCGCCCCGGCTCCTGAGCCGGCCCCTGCCTTGCCCACTGTGTTTGCCGTTAAAGGTCACCTTGTTGACCTAACCTAATTCTATTCCGCCAAAAGTCTTTACGCTATAGATTCGTTAAAATTCACGGGGTTCCCTCCGGCGACGCGTTTTCAGAGCCGGCGAACGGGGCCTCGCCCCGCTGCGGTGAGGCAACACTGCTGATCAACCATTCGACACCGCCTTGCCCCTGTCAAATCCCGCGGCCCGGATGCCGCACTCTTCCCCCTTAGAACAGGTGAAACAACCCCGTTAATCCAACTTATCCGATTCACTGCCCCAAGAAGGACCAGCCGGACAGGATCAGCACGCCCAGCGCAAGTAGAACCAGCCCCGCGACCGCGTAAACGTAACGGGCCACGCGACGGCCCCATCGTTCGTCGATCCAACGGATTTTGGGCAGGCGATAGTAAGCGTCTCGGTTATGGACCGCCGACCCGATGGCCAGCAGCGCCAGCATCAGGGCCAAGCCGCCCATGAAGAAGTCTTGGCGGTTCATCGTGTGACTCGCGGTGCCGCGTCCGGTTCCGCGTCCGGCGTTGGACGACAGCGGGAAACCTGCTACCCTGGGGAGGTTTGCACGTCATAGTGGCCAATCGGTGTTCTGGCAATGGCGAATGATAAGAAACGCAAAATCCGGGCCGAGTTTCGCAAGAATCGCGTGCCTCGCGCACGCCAAGGCGACTTAACCCGCGACTACCGCGAGACCGGACTCGAAGACGACGACTCGGCCCAGACAGAACGGATCAGCGGCAAAGGCGATTTGACTCGCAAACGCACCGTGATCGGCACAGAAATCCCCGACGAGGCCAGCGGCACGCTCGCCGTCCGCTTGGACGTCGATGAACAGGCTTGCCTGAACGGCTGCGTGCTGAGCGTCCACGGCCTGAGCAGCAACGTGCGGGGCGACGACGGCCAGGTCTATCGGTGCGCGACCCGCCGCGTGCTGAAGACCTTGAGCACCGACCAACGGCACGTCGTGGCCGCCGGCGATCGGGTCCGCTTTCGCGCGGCTGGCCGAAGCGAAGGGGTTATCGAACGGATCGAACCGCGGCATGGCGTGCTCAGCCGTGCGATCCGCGGCCGGCGGCACGTGATTGTCGCCAATGTCGATCAAGTGCTGATCGTCAGCAGCGCGGCTCAACCGAGTCTCAAGCCGCACCTGATCGACCGCTTGCTGGTGATGGCCGAGAAAGACGGCGTCCGGCCGATCGTGTGCATCAACAAGATCGACCTGGTGGACCCGGCCGACCTGCAGCCGCTGGTCGGCGTCTATGGCCAGATGGGCTACGAGATCTTGCTCGTGTCGGCCCAGACGGGGTTCGGCGTCGAGCGGCTCCGCTGCCGAGTGGTCGGGCGGCAGAGCGTGTTCGCCGGTCAAAGCGGGGTCGGCAAATCGTCGCTGCTGAACGCGATCGAGCCGGGTCTGGATTTGCGGATCGCCGCCGTCAGCCAGGAAAACGAGAAGGGCCGTCATACGACGAGCGCCGCCAGTCTGATCCCGCTGTCGGTCGGCGGCTACGTGGTCGATACGCCGGGGATCCGGCAATTCCAGTTATGGGACGTGGTGCCGCAGGAAGTCGCCGGCTACTTTCGCGATGTCCGGTCTTACGTTAGCCTGTGTCGTTTTCCGGACTGTACGCACACGCACGAAGCCGACTGCGCCGTGAAAGACGCCGTGGCCGACGGGCGGCTGGACGCGCGGCGCTACGAAAGCTATTGCCACTTGTTCGAAGGCGATTTGGATTGAGTGCCGGCTTGCAGGTATCGCACAGCCGAAATTCGCGCTGCTGTGGAGAAGCCGGCCTTTCAAGATTGAACCAAGAAACGGACCGCGAAGATCATGGCCGAAACGAAGATCAAGAAGTTACCCGCCCGCGACGAAGTGAATCCCGCCGATACGTGGGACCTGTCGAGCCTGTTCGCCAGCGACGAGGCTTGGGAAGCCGCCTTCGGCAAGTGGGAGGGCCGTATTGCGGGCTATCAGACATTCCGCGGCCAGCTGGGGAACGACCCGGCGACCCTGGCCGCCTGCCTGAAATTCGATAACGATTTTGACCGGGCGGGCGAGGCCTTGGGGAGCTACGCGCATCTGAAGGCCGCGGAAGACCAGGCGAACAGCCGCTACCAGGCGATGATCGCCCGGTATCAAAACGTCGCCACGCGCGCCAGCCAGGCGGCCAGCTACATCCGGCCGGAAATCCTGGCCCTCTCGGCCGCCAAGATGAACGGGTTCCTGGAGGCCCAGGAACTGCAGCCTTACCGCCTGCTGCTGCAGCGGATCCTGCGTTTCAAGAAGCACACGCTGGGCAGCAAGGAAGAAGAACTGCTCGCCATGCAGGGCGAAATGGCGCAAACGGCCAGCCGGGTGTTCCGGCAACTGCACGACGCGGACCTGAAATTCGGCCTGGTGACCGACGAGCGCGGCGAGCAGGTCGAACTGGGCAACGCGACCTTCCTGAAATTGCTGCAATCGCCGCAGCGGAATGTCCGCAGCACGGCGTTCCATCAATACTACGAACAGTTCCAAGCCCACGAGAACACCCTGGCCGCCACCCTCAGCGGCGCGGTCCAGACCGACGCGTACTATGCCCGCGCTCGCGGCTATGACAGCGCGCTGGCCGCCGCGTTGTTTCCGGACGTCGTGCCGCAGTCGGTCTACGAGAACTTGATCCAAGCCGTACACCGCCGCCTGCCTGCCGTGCATGCGTACTACGACCTGCGGCGGCGGAAGATGCAGTTGAAGGACATTCATCACTACGACACGTACGTGCCCATCCTGACGCAGCTGGCGGCCACGCGCACCTGGGACGAAGCCGTGGCGCTGATCCTCGACGCCCTGCGGCCCTTGGGCAGCGAGTACACGTCCGCGCTGGCCAGCGGTCTGGACGGCCGCTGGTGCGACCGCTATCCGAATCGCGGCAAGCAGAGCGGCGCGTTCAGTTCCGGGTCGTACGACGGCAATCCGTATATCCTGATGAACTACAAGCCGGAGGTGCTGGAAGACGTGTTCACGCTGGCCCATGAAGCGGGCCATTCGATGCACTCGTACTACTCCGCCCGCACGCAGCCCTACCAGTACTACAACTACACGATCTTCGTCGCCGAGGTGGCCAGCACGTTCAACGAGCAACTGCTGTTTCAGCATCTGCTCAAGCGGGTCAGCGACGATCAGCAGCGGGCCTATCTGATCAACCGCGAGATCGACAGCATCCGCGCCACGATCGTCCGCCAGACGATGTTCGCGGAATTCGAGAAGCTCACGCACGCGATGGCGGAAGCCGGTCAGCCGCTGACGGTGCAGACGTTCAAGGAAGTGTACCGAAAACTGCTGGAACAGTACTTCGGCCCGGAGTTCGCGCTGGACGACGACTTGTCGCTGGAATGCTTCCGCATCCCGCATTTCTACCGGGCCTTTTACGTGTACAAGTACGCCACCGGTTTGTCGGCCGCCATCGCACTCAGCCGCCGCGTGCTCGCCGGCGGCGCGGGGGAGTTGAACGACTACCTGAGTTTCCTCAAGGCCGGCTGTTCGAAGGACCCGCTGGACCTGCTCCGCGACGCGGGCGTGGACATGGCCAGCCCGGAACCGGTCGAAACGGCCCTGGCCCACTTCGAGCAGCTGGTCGCGGAACTGGATCAACTGCTTTGAAACGCCAGCCCCGGCCACTTCCGCGGGAGTTCTACGATCGCCATCCGGCCGGCGTGGCCCGCGAGCTGCTGGGCAAGGTGCTCGTCCGGAAAACCGCCGCGGACGTGCTCCGCGGACGGATCCTGGAGGCCGAAGCCTATCTGGCCGCCGACGATCCCGCCTGCCACGCCTCGCGCGGCAGGACGCGCAAAAACGCTTCCATGTTCGGCCCGCCGGGCCACGCCTACGTCTATCCGATTCACTCCCGCTTCTGCTTCAACGTCGTCACCGAGCCGGAGGGCGTGGCCAGCGCGGTGCTGATCCGCGCCGTGGAACCGCTGGCCGGATTGCAACAGATGCAGAACCGCCGGCAACGCCAGCACGTGCGCGATCTGGCCAGCGGGCCGGCCAGACTGTGCGAAGCGTTCGACATCGACCGCCGCCTGGACGGCTGGGACCTGACCCTGGGCCGCCAACTGTGGATCGTCGACGACGGCGCTCCGCCCCCGCTCGACGAATCGGTCGGGCGTTCGTCCCGGATCGGCGTCACCGCGGCCGAACATCTGCCGTTGCGGTTCTACATCCGCAGCCACGCCTTGGTCAGCGGACCGCGGCGACTGCGTGCCTAAAGGGGATTCTGCGCAGAGTGGCGAAAGGGACAGAGTGGCGAAAGGGACGGACGCCCCTCGGGTGCAAAACGCCCGGCGGGCCGTGCCGGCAAAGAAGCCCTGTCCGCCGTCTTGCTGAGCGTCCGGCACGGGCCGCAGATCGCTCCGTTGCCTGATCCGTCTGTGAGCGGGATCGGCACTTACCGTACCGCTCTGGACGGCCGCCGGTATAATGGCAGCCGTCGAACCGCATCCCGTCCCTGTCCGAATTGCGTCCGGGACGCTACGCCAGGTCGCGGAATGTCGCGAAGGAAGATGCCAGCATGACAGACTCCACTCAAGAACCGCAAGCGGGCAACTCCGCCGCGAGTCGAGGCTCGCTCTACCTGGGACTGATCTGCTTTGTGGCCACGCTGGGCGGCCTGCTGTTCGGCTACGACACGGCGGTGATCGCCGGAGCCATCGGGTTTCTGCAGAAACGCTTTGCCTTGACGCCGATCGAAGAGGGCTGGGCCGCGGCCAGCGCCTTGGCAGGTTGCGTGCTGGGAGCGGCCTTGGCGGGCACGATCAGCGATCATTTGGGGCGGCGCAAGATGCTCCTCATCTCGGCCGTGCTGTTTTTCGTCTCCGCCGTGGGGACCGCGATTCCGCCGACGCTGTCCTGGTTCGTGGTGTTCCGGTTGCTGGGCGGCATCGGCGTGGGCGCGGCCGCGATGTGTTCGCCCATGTACATCGCCGAAATCTCGCCGGCGCGGATCCGCGGCCGCATGGTCTCGTTGAACCAGTTCGCCATCGTGTTCGGCATGTTGGCCGTGTACTTCGTCAACTATTTCATTGCCGGCTTGGGCGACGAAGCCTGGAACGTCCAGTCGGGATGGCGCTGGATGTTCGGCTCCGAAGCCTTGCCCGCGCTGGCGCTGCTGGTCCTGCTGCTGCTGGTGCCCGAAAGCCCGCGTTGGCTCGTCGAGCGGGGACGCCGCGGGGAAGCGGCGGACGTGCTGGCCCGGATCAACGGCCCCGCCGAAGCGGAACGGGAAATCGCCGACATCGAACGGGCGATCGCGCAAGAAAGCGGTTCGCTGCGGCAATTGTTCTTGCCCGGCCTGAGGCTGGCGCTGGCTATCGGCGTCGTGCTGGCGGTCCTGCAACAGATCACCGGGATCAACGTGTTCCTGTATTTTGCCCCCGAGATTTTCAAGGCCATCGCGGGCGCCGAGTCGGAGGCCGCCTTGTTGCAGACCGTGGTCGTCGGGGCGGTGAATATGCTGTTCACCGTGGTGGCGATCTGGACCGTCGACCGCTGGGGACGCAAACCGCTGATGCTCGTCGGCTTCGCCGGCATGGGGGCGAGCCTGCTCTTGCTCGGCCTGGCGGCCTATTCTCAGCGGACCGACACCTGGGTCCTGGTCTGCATGTTGGGCTACATCGCCAGCTTTGCGTTGTCCGTCGGTCCCGTGACCTGGGTGATCCTGTCGGAGATCTTCCCCACGCGGATCCGCGGCCGCGCGATGGCCATCGCGACGGTCTGCCTGTGGGCCGCCAATCTGGTCATTTCGCAGACGTTTCCCATGATGGACAAGAACCCGTGGCTGATCGCCAGGTTTCACCATGCCTTTCCGTTCTGGCTGTACGGCGCGTTTTGCATCGCGGCCATCGTCTTTGTGATCGCGTTTGTGCCGGAGACCAAAGGCCGGACGCTGGAGGAAATCGAAAAATCGTGGAGCGAGTCGTCCCCGCTTTCCAGGTGATGATGCAGCTCCAGGAGACTTCGGCTGGTGTCCGGACCGAGGTCTCTGAACGCGCGCATTTCGACGGGGGGGCTAGCCGAATTGTCCGGCGAACGGGCAACGACAGCCGCGGTCCTGGGGGCCAAGAGCCAAACTTGTCCGGTTTTCCTCCAGAATCAAGGGCGTCCGCTTCGATATCGGAGTACTTGGGTTGCGGAGGGGTGAACGCGACGTCGCCCAATCGCGGTGGCTAGCACCGGACGGCGGCGCTGGGGTCAGGCTTACAGAATTCAATTTTGGCCGAGCAATGTCTTTTCCTATAGCTGGCTCCACCATCGGCCAAAATTGAATTCTGTAAGCCTGACCCCCTGTCCGTTCAGCGGCCCGAAAAAAGAGACGTTTTTGAGAGGAAGTTATTGACATTGGCCGAAAAACTTGCTCATATTAGAGCAGCGGTGGCCGGTTCCGGTTTCTGCGCACAAATTTGAAGCTAGTCGGACCTAGCCGGAATCGTTTCGCGTTATTCTTCGTTTTCCCTGTAAGGAAGGAGTTTGCGATGAAGAGAAGGTTTGTAGGTCGCGGGTTTACGCTCGTGGAGTTGTTGGTGGTCATTGCGATCATCGGAATTCTGGTTGCTTTGCTTTTGCCTGCGATTCAGGCGGCCCGTGAAGCGGCCCGCCGCACGCAGTGCAACAACAACCTGAAGAACATTGGGTTGGGTCTGCAGAACTATCACGACACGTACAAGACGTTCCCGATGGGTGCTTCGCACACGGGAATCCGTGCCAATGTGTCGACGACGTTGGCCTTGGGCCCGTCGTGGCAGTTTGGCATCCTGCCGTTCATGGAACAGCGGAACATCTACGACAAGATCGCCAACACGATCCGGGCTGGCGGTTCTGTCAATACGAGCACCAATGGCTATGCGTTTTCAGCGAACGTGATGAACAGCGTGATTGCAGGTCGGCCGCTGGACAAGCTGGTTCCTGACTACATGCGGTGTCCGTCGAGCCCGCTGCCGGTCATGACCGACCAGACGGGCAGCATCTGCCTGTCGACCTATGTCGGCATCATGGGCGGCGTGGACATTCGTCCGGGCGAAACGACGATCTTCACCAACGGCAACTTGTGGGGCAACCCCACGTCGACGCGGACTTATTACAACCGCGCCGGTTGCCTGCTGACGACCAACAATGCTGCGATCGTAACCAACAGCGGTATGTTGCCCGTGGCTGAGCACAAGGGCATGAACAACTGCACGGATGGCACGTCCAACACGATGATCGTCGGCGAGCAGTCCGATTGGCTGCGTTCGGTCAATCGCAACGACTCGACCAAGTATCATGGCGATCCGGGTTGGGCTGGCCCTGCGGCTCCGCCGTGGACCACTGCGACCGGAACGGACCAGCGCGGTGGTTTTCTGTCCGGCTGCCAGATCGTCAACAGAATTCCTGAAGGCACCACGGGCGTCGGCTGCTTGGAGCCTGCTGTCAGTCCCTGGACCGCTCCTGGGATTATTCACAACGTGACGACCGTTCGTTACAAGCCGCAACTGAAGGAAGTGATGAACGGCACGTCGGGTAGCGTCACCGGTCCGGCTCCCGGATGCGCCGAGATCAGCGGTTTGAACAACCCGTTGCAGGCAGCTCACCCCGGTGGGCTTCTGGTCGCCTTCGTCGATGGCTCGGTTCAGTTCATCTCCGGCACGACCGACTTGGCCGTGCTGCTGCGAATCGCCATCTGCGACGATGGCCAGACGGTGAAGCTGAACTAGCTTGTCTTGGTCCGTTGTGCTGAACGCTTACGAATCCCGCTGGGCTGCCAAGTCCAGCGGGATTTTTTGTTTGTCCCGAACAATCCCGTCGTCACCACGCTGCTCGCCAGCGTGGAACGGTGTTCAAAACCAGACCGCCGCCCCTCGCGTCCCCCCGTCCGTCGTCACCACGCTGCTTGCCAGCGTGGAACGGTGTTCAAAACCAGACCGCCGCCCCTCGCGTCCCCCGTCCGTCGTCACCACGCTGCTCGCCAGCGTGGAACGGTGTTCACAACCAGACCGCCGCCCCTCGCGTCCCCCCGTCCGTCGTCACCACGCTGCTCGCCA
>Ga0209613_1000150_pt1 | contig 91606 bp, 85 predicted proteins | sample BioC13SIPDNA_2_FD_185747 | JGI IMG/M metagenome (GOLD analysis project Ga0209613, IMG submission 185747) | Anaerobic biogas reactor microbial communites from Washington, USA - Biogas_R2_A C13 SIP DNA (SPAdes) (version 2) | ecosystem: Engineered > Bioreactor > Anaerobic > Unclassified | place...
TGAAAATGCCCTTTTGTTCTTGAAGAATATATATAGTTCGCTGAACGATGGAGCTGTTCTGTTGATGGATATGTTCTTTCCGTCCATCTACTATAATCCCACCATTGAGGGGAAGTGGCAGGAAAGATACCTTAACCTGGTAGAAAAACAAATAAGGCTGTCTGATAGGAGGACTATGCGAGGACCGGTGGAGAAAAGGGAGCAAGTATTTGAAGAAGATGGCGGCAGGCAGGAAATCACCACCTTGCGAAGGTTTTATGACAAGAACGAAACAGCCAGGCTGCTTAGGGAAGCCGGGTTCTCATCTGTTAAATTTGCCGATGCTTATGATTCAACGCTATTCCATCAGCTTGAACTATTAGAGGCTACCGACCGCGGCTTTCTTGTTATGGCTAGGCGGGAAGCCGGTGGAGAAAAGGGTTAACCCTGCAGACGTTCCATTTTACCGCGCCTTTTTGTTAATGCTGTGCAGTCTGTTATAACTGCGACATAAAGGCATCATATAGCCTTAATCCTTAAGCAAACGAATTGGGCAAGGTTTTGGTTCCTGGATATAATCATACAATAAACGGTATTGCCCAAGTACGCCACGATAAGGACAGTTATCGTATTCGGGTTCACAACCGTGTGTTCCATAGTAATGAGCCCATCTATCTAATGCTACGTATTGGGTAATATCTGAACTTTGAACACGGTTAAACCATTCACCGTTAAAATAAGCGGCGTTTGGATGGCGTTTACCTGGAAGAATCAAATAGTTTAATCCGTAAGGAGCGATAATGAATAGGCATAGTATAAGTGCCACTAATCGGATAATTCTCAAATCAGGACCTCCTAATAAAGACTTCTTCGCAGGAATAATTCAGTTAATTATTTATACGACGTTTGGGACTTTTTCTTGCGCAGTTCAAAGAGAATGTGCAAGAGCAAACAGTACCTACTCTAAATTGAGGACTGGGTGACTGACCTCCACCAAGCTTTAAATCTGATTGCCGCAGCGGTGATCCGGTCGTGAGGGGGTTCGATTCCCACGCTTCCACCAATAAAATATATTAAAGGGCTTTAGCCCTTTTTTTATTACTCTTATCTAAAGTTATATATGCGTCTTTTGCATATTTTGCAAAAATCAAACAAAGAACCAAATACAGTCCTATATAGGATAATGGGCCGAGTATCGGACCGAACATTTGGCTGCCTAATGATATATATTCTGGTGCATTCCCAGGTATAATCCTCCAGATTTCCATGAGTGCACTAGCAGCACTTAGTACAGAGGCGAATAAATACAAAACAAAATACCTCTTTTTCATTGCATGTTACCTCCTCAAAAATAGTTTCGTTAGATTGTGTTTACTCCTTTCATCCTCTTTAAAATTAAGTCTAAAACTCATACCGGACATATTCATATTCGCAGGGATTGCCGTAAGCTAGAGGTGTCAAGGGGACCGTTCGAGACTGCTGAAAAAGTACCATAAATGTCATCCTGAGGAGCTGCAGGCGATGAAGGATCTCTTTTAAAGGCCGTGATATTGGGATTAAGGCAATGAGATTCTTCGCTAGCGCTCAGAATGACATGTAAAAAAGGACTTTTTCAGCAGTCTCGGACCGTTCCCTGCATTATCTGAATATATAACGATTTAAAATATTTCCTGGCCATTTATTTTCCGGTTCCCTGGCGGCCAAAACCTTCACCCAGCTTTATTGAGTGTAATTGACCACCGCTGGCCCAGTTATCGCGGGTATATTCATCTATCACCACTGTTACCCACTCAGGTTCAACCTCCAGAATTCTGGCTGTTTCTCTGGTCAAAACAGTCACCAGTTCCTGTTTCTTTTCCAGACTGCGACCGGCAATCATTTTAACACTTATAATAGGCATAGCAACAACCCCCTTAAAATTTAAATTAATTGGAATATTTATCATTACAAATAAATAATTCCTGGAAAAGATTATTTACGATCTAAATATATCACAAATAAGGCTTATTGCTCTATTTGCTTTTAAACGACAAATATCACAGTTAGAACCTATTAAAGAAGGAAAAGGCAAACAAAATGTCTAATTATATTTAATGGTGTGGGTGCTATGGGAAATAGCGCTTCTAATTCTTCCTGAGTTGAGGATGAGTCATTTGGCAAGTGAGCGTTTTGCATAATTAACTTTTCTTTAATTATCATACTAACTTCTAAAATGTCATCCTGAGCGTTAGCGAAGGATCTACGGTATTTATGAGACTCTTCACTATCGCTCAGAGTGACAGTATTGAAGGATTTATTAATTATGCAAAATTCTCAAGTGTGAATTTCATAAAGAAAGCGGTGAATTATTATGGAAAATGAAATGGAAAATCAATTGGTTTACGCAAGCTTTTGGCAGCGATTAGCGGCACATTTATTTGATAATATTTTTACAGGAGCACTTTATAAGGGAATTACAATTATTTACTCTGACCCGACCGCAATTGTAGCAATTTTACTTATGACTGCATATTATGCCGGTTTTGAGGGATCATTTTTACAAGCTACGGTAGGTAAACAGGTTATGAAATTAAAGGTTACTGATTTAAACGGTGAGAGAGTTTCATATTTAAGGGCCTTTGCCAGATTTGTATGTATGATGGTAATACCAATAATACCGGCAATGATTATAATTGTGATTTTAATCTTCTATAATGGTTATATGGACGATATGACATTAACTTTGTATTTTATATTACTATGGATAATGTTTTTATTTATTGATTGCCTGTTTATTGTCATAACTCCCAGAAAGCAGGCTTTGCATGATATGATTACCGGGTGCCTGGTACTTAAAAGGAACGATGACAGTGCAAGGGGACTCTTCTCTTAAGAAATGATAAAGGAGAAGAGAACCCGGTTATGTCATTCTGGTTTGGGTATTTTTAGTTTCAGGCCCATAGCAAGGTTAGCAGAGCAGCTACCGAAGTAAAGACAATGGAAATAACTACTGCTACCCGTATCACCTTGGATTCAATACCCATGGCATCAATAGTAGCGGCTGCATTCTGCAGTTTGGCCGGAGAGATAACACTGGCCAGGCCACCGGCTATAGCGCATCCGGCAGTTATTACCAAAGGGTTAAAGTTAAGTAGATCCGAAGTAATCATATTATATTTGGTAAACAGGGCAATGGTAGAAGCTTCCGAACCGGAAACAAATCCACCCAGCAGGCCCAGATAAGCAGCTGCAACCGGGTATAAACCATTAAAGAAGTTTGCCGAACCTACAGCCAGTACCGAAATCATATTATAGTCGGGGTTAAGCAGGGTCCAGGTTCCTCCTTGTGGAGTATAACCGGAGAACATCATAATATAAGCAATAGAAAAGAAAATTGCTGCTGAAAATACCGGCCTTGGTGCCCGTTTTAACCACTTCCTGCCAATATCTTTCCACTGTTCACGGGTGGGCCTGATAAATGGTACAGCCAGTAAAGTGCTTATAATAACCCAGGTATAGGCATTCCACAGCATGCGGGTGTTAATCGGTTTGCCGCCGGGAATAATCTCCAGCGACATGGACAGTTCTTTAAACAAATAATTATGCAGCGCCGGCCAGAAATTAATAATCAGACAGCAGGAAATCAGAATAATCCAAGGCGATAAAGCTTTTAATAATGGCATGGACTGTTCAGCTTTTAAATCTTCCGGGGTGAGAGCCGAACGATCCAGGACTGGCAACCCCTGAACCTTTAAGAATAAAATCATCATTAAAATGGTAGCCATTCCACTTAGAACTCCGGTCAGAACAATCCCGTTACCAATATGGGCAATAGCTATGGCCGTCATCCCCATAGTAAATCCTGCCAGCAGACACGGCCAGAAGCCTTCCCGCATCTTTGACCAGCCGCCAACTATATAAAGCATACCAAAACCGATCATAGTAGAAATTACCGGCATAAATTGAGAAAAGACCAGAGCAGCTTGGTTTAAGGTGGTACCGGACATATCAGTATATACTACCAGGGCAGCTCCCAGCATAGCATAGGTACACAGAGCATCAAAACCCAGGGCCGGCAAAGCTACTGCAACAAAAGTTGAATATCCGAGTGCCAGCATAATCGGGGGCAAAATCGAAACCGGGGTAGCTCCAACTGATACCAGTAAAGTGCCAATACCCATGTTAATCATCATAATCTGTACCGTTTGATTTTGACTGGCTACAGTTTTAACAAAAACTACGATGCGTTTTAATGCACCGGTACATTCCAGAAAAGTAATCTGGAATATGGAAGTTAAGACCATAAGGGAAATCGGAAATGAAGCCACCAATCCTGCCAGTGAGGCAGTCAACCCTATCTGTAAAGAGGTATGAAAGAAAATACCGGCTATACCAATAGTGAAAAGCCATCCTGCCAAACCGCTCAGGTCTGCCGGCCAGCGAAAGATTACCAGCAGACCCAGTACCACAATAACCGGTACCAGGGTTAATAAAATATCCAACTTAATGCCATCCTCCTATTCTGCATAACTTAAAACATGTTAATTATAATCATTCCTGCCAGCTCAGCTACAACCAAAATTATTTTAACATATATAAAATCCATTTCGGATATAAAAACAACCGGAGATTATTTTATTTTCCGGTTGTTTTTAGCTTGATTGACCATCATGTTTTACGGGCAGACAGGATACAGGCAGTAAAACAGAAAATGGCATAATAAAAAATCCTCGTATAATCAGCGCAGTCCGCACCTTACCTGCTGTCAGTTATCCGCATGCGTTCACAACCGGGCTGGCATTCCGGGCAATCCTCATCTTCGCAGGGTTCGGCATGAACCAGTACATGTACCATAGGTAGACGTTCCTCAATTTCCTGTTCAATACGATCGCAAAGATCATGGACTTGAGCAATAGTCATATCGCGCTGCACTACCAGATGCATGTCAACATAGCGTTCAGCTCCGGCTTTACGGGTTCTGAGCTGATGAAAACCGACAATTCCTTCAGTATTTATCAGTTGCAGGGCATTTTCTATTTCCGCTTCTTCTTCAGGCGGCAAGGCCACATCCAGCAAGGGTATGAGCGCCTTAACAGTAAGTTCATAAGCAGTTTTAATTATTAACAGTGCGACCGCCATGGCAATTAAAGGGTCGAGGATTTGGATGTTGGTAATGGATAAAAGTAGCAACCCCAACAGAACTCCAACCGAAGTATATACATCAGTGCGCAGATGCAGAGCATCAGCCTCTAACGCTACCGAATCGGTTTTACGGGCAGTTTTCATTAATAATCCGGAGATAATCCAGTTTACCAATGAGGCAAAAGCCATAACCCCGATGCCAATACCAATGGTTTCAACTCCTGCGCCTTCCACTATTTTTTTATAGGCTTCAACTATAATCCAGATGGCAGCCACAAATATTAACAGAGCTTCAATGGTTCCGGAGACATTTTCAAATTTACCGTGTCCATAACGATGTCTGCTATCCGGAGGACGGCTGGAAATTTTTACAGCTGTAAAAGCAATAATGGCAGCTACCAGATCCAGAGCCGAGTGAATGGCTTCAGAAATAATACTTACTGAATTGGTAAGTACTCCTGCCACCAATTTTAAAGCTACCAGCAGGGTGTTTGAACAAATAGATAAGGCAGCCACCCTTTGTTTTTCATCTGCTAATAATTCTTTAAAAAACTTAATTAGAGCCATTAGTTATACCCTCCATCTAAATAGTATAAAAAAGCGGGGCTTCAAAAATCTGAAGTCCCGCGTTTCCCGCTGCTCATTATAGAGCCGAGTCATAAGACCTGACCATAAAAATTATTCAATTATCGTAATTATATGATGAACCTTTAATAAATAGCAACCTTTAATGCTAAAAATTACTTAAAAAACTGCCAAAAATTTCGCTTGTACTCTTATTAATTAATAGATAACATATAAATAGATAACATATTACTTAACAATGAGGTGTCTTATAATGGATTTTACGGATTTAATCTGTTTTCGACTGGGGACAATCACGCGGAGAATTTCGCGTTATTATAACAGTCGCTTTGCCGAATTGGGGATTACGCTGGGACAGTCTTTTGTGTTATACAGTTTACTGGAACAGGACGGAAGCAGTATAAAAGATATTGCTGTTGCGGTGCAATTGGACAGTCCGGCAGTTACCGGTCTGGTTGATCGTCTGGTCAAAGAGGGTCTGGTGATACGGTGCGAAGATCCGGATGACCGGCGCAGCATACAAGTATTTTTGACCGACCGTGGCCGTCAGGTGGCTAATGACTCTCTGGCTATTACCAGAGAATTTAATCAATACCTTTATGATAATCATTGTGAGACATCCGTAGCCGAAATTGAACGCTCTCTGTTGCAATGGGAAGAAGTTTTATCGAGCCAGAGGTAATAATTATGATGGGAGGGTACCTGATGGAAAAGCCCGTAAATGAAACAAATGAATCCACAGGCGCAGTATGGAAGAAGACTGGTTGTGCACTTTGTCCTCAGAATTGTGGACTGGAAGTACTGGTGGAAAATAATCGCATTATCAGAGTAAAACCGGATAAAGAAAATCCCCGCAGTGAGGGTTATTGCTGTCGCAAAGGCTTAAACATCGCTTATTATGTACATCATACTGATCGTCTGACCCATCCGTTAAAGAAGGTGGGGAATGATTTTGTCAGGATTTCATGGGAACAGGCTATTAGCGAGATTGCAGATAAGTTAGGCAAGGTAGTCAATGAGTATGGGCCGCGTTCGGTAGCTTTTATGGGTTTGGCCGGTTCCACCTGCGTGTCAGAAGCTGCTTATGGTATGCGCATGTTGAAAAATCTGGGCTCCCAGTATTATTATAATGCGCTGGGCGCTGAACTTACCGGTTTATTCTGGGGATATGGCCGTATGCTGGGTAAACAATACCTGGCCACCATACCTGACGATGACCGTACTGATATGTTGATGATCATTGGCTGGAATCCCTGGATGAGTCATCAAATGCCGCAGGCCAGACGATTTTTGCAGAATTTCTCCAAAGACCCGGAAAAATTATTGGTAGTTATTGACCCTCGGCGGTCTGAAACAGCCGGGAAGGCTGACATTTACCTGCCCATACGTCCGGGTACGGATGCGTTATTAACGCGGGCCATGATTGCAATTATTCTGCAGGAGGGCTGGCAAAATCAGGAGTATATTGACCTTTATACCGATGGACTGGAGCAGATAAAGCCCTGGTTTGTGGATTTTGATGTTCATGAAGCCTGTCGGGTATGCGGTCTGGAGTATGAGCTGGTAAAAAAAGTAGCCCATTTGTTTGCAACTCGCAAGTCATCCTTGCATCAGGATCTAGGGGTTTTGATGAACCGTCACAGTACGCTTACGACATATTTGCAGAATATCCTGCTGGCCATCTGCGGGCGACTGCTGGTACCGGGCGGCAACGTGGTACCGTCGAGCCTGGTGCCGATGGGTTCACATACTGATGAGCGTAAAGATAAATATTGGAGAACGGTGCAAACCGACTATTTCCCGGTTTTAGGTATATACCCGCCCAATGTAATGCCCGAGGAGATAAACAATGACCATCCGGAAAGGTTGCGGGCTGCTATCGTTACTCAGTGCAACCCGCTGCGTTCCTATGCTGACACCACCGCCTTTGAAGAGGCCTTCAGCAAACTGGATTTGCTGGTTACCATGGAAATTGCCATGACTGAGACAGCCCGGTTGGCAGACTATATTTTACCGGCCCGTTCCACTTACGAGTCCTGGGATACATCCTATCTGCAATTCACTTTTCCGGAAGTCTATTTGCAAATGCGCCGTCCAGTAATAAAGCCTGCAGGTGAACCGTTGGAATTAAGTGAAATTTGGACCAGATTGGCTGATGAAATGGGATTTATACCTCCTATTCCGGAAGCTCTGTATGAAGCAGCAAATAAATCACGTGCTGAATATGCCCGGGTTTTGTTTTCCAGTGTACAGGCCGACCCGAAACTAATGAGGGCCATGCCTTTTGTGGTGGCAAAAACTTTAGGTAAGGCCATGGGTTCAGTTCAACTGGCGTGGTTATGGGCAATATTACAGGTAGCTTCCGGTGAATTCCGGGAGAATGCTGTACGGGCAGGGTTTAAACCGGGGGCCAATTTAAGTGATGATGTATTTCAGGCTATAGTTGACCATCCTGAGGGACTGTGGATTGGTAAAGCCGATATAGATAATAATCTGGCCAGTATTCGTACTGACGATAAGCGCATAAACCTGTATATACCGGAAGTTGAAGATTGGGTGCTAAGCGTAAGTCCGCAGGCTGAAGAACAGCAGTTGCAGTTGGATGAACAATATCCCTTAATTTTAATGGCCGGCAGACATATGGATATGAATGCCAACGCCAGCATGCGTAACCCGGAATGGAACCGGGGCAGAAGAGCCTGCACCCTGGCCATGAATCCAGCTGATGCAGAAAGGCTTCAATTGGCTGACGGACAAAAGGTCAAAGTTACTACTGAAGCTGGAACAGAGGAAATCGAACTGGAAGTAACTGAGGATACCCGTCGCGGACAGGTGCTTATGCCACAGGGTTTTGGTCTGGTATATAATGGTGAGGTCTATGGTGCCAATGTCAACCGTTTAACCAAAAATACCAATCGTGACCGGTTGGTGGGTACACCCTTGCATCGTTTTGTACGCTGTCGGGTGGAGAAGATTTAACCGCAAGCAATTAAAATATTGAATTTATAATTACTACCCCTCCTCATTATTTAGCATTATGAGGAGGGGATAGTTATTTTATGAGAGTTTTGTATGATTCAAAAAAAATATCTATCGCAAATTGTATAAATTAATTTTTCATTAACTTCAAAAAATGCATTCATTTAAAAAATACATAGCTTAACTGATGCAGGGGAATTATAAGCTTAAATAGTTATGAAAGGATGTGCGCAATGGCGAATTTTCCTTTTGGGTTAATTGCCCTGCTGGTGGTTTCAATTTTAATTTATTTTGGCATAGCTCACCGGGTTTTGGATCGTTTGCATCTGAGCGACCGGGGAGCTTTGGGTGTTATTGCTTTAATTATTGTAGGCAGTTTTATTGATGTTCCTTTGGGTGCCAGAGTAACTATCAATCTGGGTGGAGTAGTAGCAGTTGGTTTGGCTGTATATGTCTGGATTAAGGCAGGAACTGCCAGGGAGAAAATCCGGGCGATAGTTGCGGCAGTAGTAACTGGTTTGGCTTTGTACCTGGCCGGTAGATTTTTAGGAGCAGAACCGGAACAGATATTTGTCGATCCTCTTTATATTTATCCGCTGGTGGCCGGTGTTGTGGGTTATCTGGCCGGCAGGTCCAGGCGGGGAGCTTTTTTTGCTGCAGTTATGGGGGTTCTGGCTCTGGATGCAGGCCAATTATATTATTTGCTTACTACCGGAGTTCGGGGTACTGTTCATGTTGGTGGAGCCGGAGCATTTGATTCCCTGATATTGGCTGGAATTCTGGCAGTAGGTTTAGCTGAAATAATTGGAGAATCTTTGGAAAGAATGGCTGGTGGCCCGCAAACTGAAGGCCGACCTGAGGAGCTAATTCGCAATTTGCAGGAACCGGTACCGGAGCCGGCCCGCAAGCCGATGCCCGAAGCTGAGGAACGGGGTGATGATCAGGATGAGTAGAAGAATTGCATTATTAGTTTTACTAATCATAGTTGGCATATTATGTTTTGGTTCACTGGCTATGGCTCATGATGAAGCTGCCCAGGGCAAATATTATACTCTGGTTGATGAGAATAACAAGGTTATTCATCTTACCAGTACCCGGGTTTATGTAGGGGATGAATATATCAGCGCCGATAATTCGCGTTATAAAGTACTTTCCGTATCAAGTTACCAGGCCCGTTGCCAGTATATGGGCAGAGAAACCATGCCGGTTGTTGGAAAAGAGCAATACAAACAGTCCTGGATATTCGCGATGAAAAATATAGTAACTTCAAAAGGGAAGCCAACTATAGCCGTTTATCATACCCACAGTGATGAATCCTATGTTCCTACGGATGGGAAGGAGAGCATCAATGGCAACGGAGGAATCTATGATGTGGGTGAGGCATTTGTGCAGAGGATGAAGGATAAGGGGTTTGATGTTCAGTACAGTAAAAATAATCATAATCCCCATGATGTAAATGCATATAATCGTTCCCGGCGTACGGCGGTCAGCTTAATTCGAAAATCTGCCCCCGATGCGGTTATAGACATTCACCGGGATGCAGTACCTCCTGAGCAATATAAAACAGAAGTTAATGGCCAACCGGTTACCAAGATAAAACTGGTGGTAGGACGCTCTAATCCCAATATGAAAACCAATCTGGAATTTGCCAAAAAGATGAAGTCAGTTATGGATAAAAAAGAACCGGGGCTTTCGAATGGAATATATATGGGCAAAGGTGATTACAATCAGGATTTGAGCCCCCGGGCCATGCTGGTTGAAGTCGGGGCCCATACCAACAGTAAGAAAGAAGCAGAACAGGGAATAAAGCTATTGGCTGATACCATGCCTGGTGTACTGGGAGCCAATGTAAGTGGCGGTGCAGCTAAAAAGCCGTTAAAAACTGATAATCAGGGCTCCGGTACAGTGATTTTAGTGATGTTGGTGGTTGTGATTGCCGGTGCTGGCGGATACTATTGGTTAAACCGGGGCTCAAGCCGTCAATAAGATGCAAAAATATTTGGTAGTAATAAGTTTTGGAGTAGTGGCGGGATTTTTGGCGCGCTGGATAATGTTGCGCAGTGATTATCGCCACTACCCGACTTATCCTCATGGACAACTTACCCATCTGGCCCTGGGATTTATTGCTGCCTGTCTGGGAGCAGTAGCTGTACCGGCAATTGCAAAGCCTGATTATGTGGCGGTTACATTTTTAGCATTGGCCGCGCAGCAATTTCGTGATATTCGCAGTATGGAACGGGACACGCTGGAAAAGCTGGAGTCAACCAAATTAATTCGTCGCGGCAACGACTATATTGAAGGTATTGCCCGTGTATTTGAAGCTAGAAATTACTTAACCATTTTAACTGCTTTAATAACCAGTGGAGTAGTTCACATATTTTCCTGGCCTTATGCCTTAATTGCTGCTCCGGTCTGTATTTATGCCTCGACTAAATTGATGAGCGGCAGGCAGGTAGGGGATATTGCTGATATAATTCCGGCTAAGATACATTTTGAAAAATCGTTATTAATGGTTGACGATGTAGTAATAATGAACGTGGGGTTGGAACAAATACGCAAAAAAATAGAAACAGATGGTATGGGGGTATTAATAAAACCTAAGAATGATGATGCACGCCTGACCCTTGATGTACCTGGTCAGCGTATGGCTATTATTCATGATGTGGTTTCTATTCTGGGATCTAAAGTCGATATGAACGAAATGGATTTGGCTCCTATGGCCAGAAAGCAGGTAGATAAAGGTTATTTGGGTCTCTTTTTGGTTGCCAATGAACCTGACCTGCAATATTTGATTGAAATTATTAAACGAGTACCGGTGTTGGAAAGTGCTCAGGGTACTACATTGAGCAGTTTCTATGGAAAAAAGGCGGCTGATTAAATGGATAACGGTATGCGTGATTACATTTTGGCCATTGTTACAACCAATTTATCTTTGGTACAGGGGGGCGGTTGCCCGGTATTTCTGGCTGTCAATTCCAGCCAGCAAAATAAAATCAGTATGTTGCTGGCCCGAATTCTGGGCGCTAATGTTCATGACCTGGAAAACGGGGTATATCTGATAGTAAAGCATTAACCGAAGGAGGACCCTTAGTTTGATTATTATTTATCATTGTTATGGCGGCTCACATTCTTCAGTTACGGCAGCAGCAATTCACCTGGGATTATTGGGTAAAAATCGTATTCCCGAGGCTGATGAACTTATGGCCATACCATATTTTGATAAAACAGTTAACGGTGATTTTGGACATATTCGTTTTATGGGAGTAGATGAATATAACAATCGAATATATGTATTGGGTAAAAAAGCATTGGGGGACCGGTGCAATAATATTCTGGTCGGTATAAATGAGCTATTGAATTCATCTGAAAAAGTAATACCGGTAAATACAATGACCAGTGTTAACTGGCTGATGAAACTGGGGGGGTTTGGTTCAAGACGTTTGGGAATTGTTTGGCCGGGGCGCAATCTGGTAAGTTATGGTACGAGAAAAGCATATTTTGATCTGGTTAATTTGGTTGAAATCACCCGTTTAAAAGCAATACAAGTGGAAGAGATGGCTATATGAAAGTTTTGTTTATTGCTCCCACCGCAGTTCATCAAGCCTTAATTGCCGGTAATATTTTTCTTGGCCGGATTCCTGATGATAATTTAAATCATATCAATGACTTTGGTGATATGAGAGCAGATGCTACCGGTATGCCATTATTCATTGGCATAGATAAAAATGGTACCGAGGTATATACCCTGGGGGTAGGCAGTGAAATGGATATGCTAAAGAAAGCTATTGAAGATCTGCGATATATTTTGGATTATACTGAAGAAGATCTGGTAGTCTATCCAATCGAAATTAAAGGGGAACCTTTTTTGTCTTTATGGGCAAAACTTCTGGCCCAATTAGGTTGGGATTATGAAAGCCCGAGCATAGTAACAAAGGCGTTAAAACAGCGCCTGCCGGAGCTGAGAACTACAATAGAGAATTTCAAAAACCAGCTTTACAATTAGTGAGATTACTCATGGTGAGTCTGGTTAACTATTTTTTAACCTGACTGAACCTGATTTTATATGACTCAACCGGACTTTAATTTATTATTTTTTGGTGTCATCCTGAGCGGCAGCGAAGCATCTCAACAGCAAGTAAAATAAACTGGTAACACCATTTAAGATAAGTGGAAAATTCGGCAACTAAAAGTTTCCACTGCAAATGTGTTTACGGTTGCTATTTGACTGGATAATGTTAGATAATTGGTAAGTAATAAGGAGAATGTACGAGACTACTGAAAAAGTGAGATCCTTCGTCGCCTGCAGCTCCTCAGGATGACATTTACGGTATTTTTTTAGCAGTCTCGGAATGTCCGGGGAGGCCTATAGAATTGAAAGTTGTAATCAAGGAAGTAATTCAGGATAGCATTGCTGATCAAGTTGGCATTGAGGCCGGGGATTATCTGGTTAGTATTAATGGAAATACAATATCAGATATGCTGGACTACCAGTTTTATTCCCAGGATGATGAATTACTGCTGGAAATAGAAAAGCCTGGCGGAGATATTTGGGAAGTAGAAATTGAAAAAGACTGCTCAGATGAACTGGGGATTATTTTTGACGGAGTGGTATATGATCGTATAAAGGTCTGTAAAAACCATTGTTTATTTTGCTTTATTGATCAAATGCCCCCCGGAATGCGTAAGACTTTATATGTAAAGGATGATGATTACCGTTATTCATTTTTGTACGGTAATTATATTACCCTGACCAATCTCAAGGAGTCTGACTGGGAAAAAATAATAACCATGCGCCTGAGCCCGTTATATGTTTCAGTACATACTACCAATGGAGAATTACGCCGGGAAATGATGAACAATCCCCGGGCAGGCAATATAAAAGCAGACTTAAAGCGTCTGACAGAAGCCGGGATCGAAATACATACGCAAATAGTACTTTGTCCGGAAATAAACGATGGTGAAGAATTAATCACGACCATTGAAGATTTAGCCGGGCTATATCCGGCAGTACAATCAATTGGTATTGTACCGGTAGGCCTGACCGGTTACCGTGACCGTCTGCCGGAGTTGCAGCGTTTTAATCCTGAACAGTCAAAAAACCTGGTTGCTTTTATTGAGCAGAAACAAAAATATTATCGTCATAAATTTAATCATGGTTTGGTTTACCTGGCCGATGAATTTTACATAAAAGCTGGATTATCGGTACCGCCAACAGATTACTATGACGATTTTGTACAAATAGAAAATGGGATTGGTTTGGTAAGAAACTTATGGGATGAGTTTGAGGAATTGTTATCCGAACTACCGGCAAAAATTGAAGAACGGGAAGTATTCATGGTAACTGGCAGGTCGGCTGCTCCAGCCTTGCAGCCAATTGTAGAGCGGCTAAATGAAATTGAAGGACTTTTTGTAACTCTTCTTCCGGTTGATAATCTATATTTTGGCGGAGGAGTTTCGGTTACCGGTTTATTGACCGGACATGATATTCTAAAAGCTCTGGGCAGGAATTATGCAGGTAAAAGGGTAATAATTCCCGAAATAGTATTTCAGCAGGGAAACACTACTTTATTAGATGATATAACCTTGCAGGATATCAAACAAAAAACCGAAGCATATATATACACAGTTGATGGCAGTGCCGGTGCACTTGTTGAAGCAATATTATACGGGAATAATTCCCTGAGTGAATAGATTATGGAGGAATAATATGTCCAAACCGGTAGTAGCTATTGTGGGAAGACCCAATGTAGGCAAATCCACTTTATTTAATCGCCTGGTCGGTGCCAGAAAAGCTATTGTTGAAGATATTCCAGGGGTTACCAGAGATAGATTATACGATAGCACTGATTGGGCCGGACATGAATTCATTATTATAGATACAGGTGGAATAAGGTTTGATGAAGGCGGTGTTTTTACCAGGGAAATAAAGCTTCAGGCTGAGATGGCGATCGAAGAGTCGGATGTCATTATTTTTGTGGTGGACTCCAAAGATGGGATTACCCATGAAGATGAGCAGGTTGCAGATTTATTGCGTAAATCAAAGCGCCCGGTGGTTCTGGCAGCTAATAAAGTAGAAAATTTTGATAAACAGCTGGAGTACTATGAATTTTATAACCTGGGTTTGGGAGACCCAATCCCCTTATCGGCCATGCATGGAATGAATACAGATGAACTGCTGGATGCGGTAGTAGAGAAGTTTGGAGAACCGATAGCGGAAGAAGAAGAGGATCGAATCAAAATTGCTATCGTAGGTCGTCCCAATGTAGGTAAATCTTCCTTGGTAAATGCACTATTGGGAGAGGAAAGGGTTATAGTTAGTGACATTCCCGGTACTACCCGTGATTCAATTGACACCCCCTTTGAATACGAGGGCCAAAAATACACTTTGATTGATACAGCAGGAATTCGTAAGAAATCCCGTGTACATGAAACTACTGAAAAGTACAGTGTAATCAGGACTTTACGCAGTATTGAAAGAGCCGATGTAGTTTTAATTCTACTGGATGCTACTGAGGGGGTAATTGAACAGGATCAGCGCATCGCCGGTTATGTTCACGAACAGAACAAAGCCAATATTATTGTAGTAAACAAATGGGACCTGGTAGAAAAAGACGGGAAGACCATGAATAAGTTTGATAAAGATATTCGGGAGGAATTTAAATTTCTATCCTACTCTCCGATATTATATATTTCAGCCTATACCCGTAAAAGAATATTTCAAACTCTGGATATAGCTAATTTTGTAGTTGAGCAACATAATCGTCGTATTAATACGGCGGAATTAAACCGGGTAATTAACGACGCCATGCTGGTTAATCCTCTGCCCGGAGGTGGTTCGCGTAAAGTAAAGATTTATTATGCCACCCAGGTAAGCACGGCTCCGCCTACTTTTGTATTTTTCAGTAATAAACCGGAAGAGATTCATTTCTCTTATCTGCGTTATCTGGAAAATGCTCTACGCCAGAATTTTGGTTTTGAAGGCACTCCATTACGCTTAATTGTAAGGGAGAAATCTTCCAGGGATATTGACTAATAGTTGGGGGGATAAATTTGACGGAGGCATTATTAATTATTGCCTGTTACATAATTGGGTCCATTCCTTTTTCGTATTTGTTTGGAAAATACCTGGGCGGAGTAGATATTCGTAACAAAGGCAGTGGAAATGTTGGGGCAACCAATGTTTATCGTACTTTGGGACCGGTTATTGGCATTACTGCCTTGGTTGCCGATTTGCTGAAAGGAGTGGCAGCAGTTTGGATCGGTCAACAATCCGGCATTTCTCTGGTGCTGGTAGCATGCTGTGCAGCAGTAGGAGTAGGACATTGTTATCCGTTGTTTTTGAAATTTAAAGGTGGCAAAGCGGTGGCAACTGCGGCTGGAGTTGTACTGGCACTGTCACCAACTATATTTATTATCCTTATCATAATATTTATAGCAGTGGTTGCATTATCAGAATATGTGTCGTTAGGCTCGGTTATAGTAGCCATCATATTCCCGGTTTTGACTGTTATTCTGGTAAAACCATGGTCTTATACGCTTATCGCTGTCATACTGGCTTTACTGGTAGTTTACAGACATCGCGATAACATAAAACGCTTAAAAGCAGGTACCGAACCTAAATTTAAAGCTAAAGTAAGATAAAATATTTTGAAACCTGGCCTTCTCTATGGGGAAAGGGAATTATGATATGAATAAAATAGCCGTATTAGGTGCGGGCAGCTGGGGAACTGCCCAATCAATCTTACTCGGCCTGAATTCTAACCGGGTTTATTTGTGGGGGCGTCCGGAAGACGGGCTGGAGGAAATGAAAATAAGTCGGGAAAATCACCGTTATCTACCGGGAGTGATTTTACCGGACAATGTTGTTGTATCCGAAAATATGCAAGAGTCATTACATAAAGCTGATATGGTGGTCCTGGCAGTTCCCGCCCAGACCATAAGAATGGTGGCTGAGTCCATGCTGCCATTTTTACCGTCTCATACTATCCTGGTAAACACTGCCAAGGGGTTGGAGATCAGTTCCGGTATGCGGATGAGTCAGGTGCTGGAGGATGTTTTTGGGGAAGGAATCAAGGAACGCTATGCAGTGTTGTCCGGTCCCAGTTTTGCAGAAGAAGTAGCCCGCAAGGTTCCTACGGCAGTTACTGTGGCAGCATACAGGAAACTGGTTGCCGGTGAGGTTCAGGATGCTTTCATGACTAATTATTTTCGGGTATATACCAATCCGGATGTTGCCGGAGTGGAAATAGCGGGAGCGCTGAAGAATGTCATTGCACTGGCTACCGGTATAACAGAGGGTTTGGGTTATGGCGCAAACAGCAGGGCAGCCTTAATTACCCGCGGATTAACTGAAATTACCCGTATGGGTGTATCCATGGGTGCTTACCCGCAAACATTTTCCGGATTAAGCGGTATAGGTGATCTGGTATTAACTTGTGGCAGTAATCTGTCCAGAAATCTAAGAGCAGGTATTATGTTAGGGCAGGGACAAAATCTGAAACATACTTTAAATGAAATTGGTATGGTTGTAGAAGGAGTTCATACAGCCAAAATTACCAGGCAACTCAGTGTGAAAATGCAGGTTGACATGCCTATAACCAGTTCCTGTTTCCGTATATTATATGAGGGACTTTCTCCCCGGGAAGAAGTTGAACAATTAATGCAGCGACGAAAGAAACATGAAATAGAGGAAACCGCCGCTCAAATTGAGGATTGGTAAAAGGTGTGGGTCAACCACACTTTTTTTTGTTTTCTGGTTATATTACCGAAAATTGATAAATATACTTATACTGTTATAACGCTATCGGAGGGTATCCGTAAATTAATAAAACTGATACCTTAAAAGTCTAAATCCAAGGGAGGGAAAATGACAAGTGGAAGGAAATAACATCTTACAGGATATTGCCGAAAGAACAGGCGGTGATATTTATCTGGGTGTGGTTGGTCCGGTCAGAACTGGCAAATCAACTTTCATAAAACGTTTTATGGATCTGATGATTCTACCTAACATAAAAGATTTGTATGACCGGGAAAGAGCCAAAGACGAACTTCCTCAGAGTGGTGCCGGAAAAACCATAACTACTACCGAACCCAAATTTGTTCCCAATGAAGCAATTGAAATCACTACTACCAACGGTTTATCCTTAAAAGTCAGATTGGTTGATTGTGTAGGATATTCGGTAGAAGGCGCACTGGGCTATGAAGAAGATGATGAACCTCGTATGGTAAAGACTCCCTGGTTTGACTATGAGGTTCCCTTCGAGGAAGCGGCCGAAATAGGTACCCGCAAAGTAATAGCAGATCATTCCACCATAGGAATCGTAATTACTACCGATGGTACAATCAGCGACATCGAAAGAGGCAGTTACGAATTACCGGAAGAACGGGTAGTAGAGGAATTAAAAGAATTAAACAAACCATTTATTCTACTATTGAATTCTACCCGGCCTTATGACCGTGAAACCATGAATCTGGCTGAAGAATTAAGTGACAAATACGGGGTAAGTGTTATCCCCATTGATGTTGCCCAGATGACGGTGGAACAAATTTATGGAGTATTGGAAGAAGTGCTTTATGAATTCCCGGTGCAGGAAATGAACATCAGATTGCCACGCTGGGTTGATGAGCTGGATGAAGATTTTTGGTTAAGAGAAAAACTGGAGACAGCAATTCGGGAAATCCTTCAGGATGTCCGCAAAGTAAGAGATATTGATAAGGCCATTGAACGATTATCCGAGGTTGAAAATATCAGTTATGTGAGTCTGGAAGAAATGAATCTGGGTGCTGGTACAGCCATAATAGAGGCAACAGTACCTGAAGCCCTCTACTATCAGTCTTTAAGTGATGTCAGTGGCTTTGCCGTCGAAGGAACTCATGACATTATGCGTCTGATGAAAGATTTGTCCATTGCCAAACGGGAATATGACAAAGTAGCGGCAGCTCTGGATGAGGTTCGTGACTCCGGATATGGAGTAGTAACTCCCAGATTGGAAGAAATGCTGCTGGAGGAACCGGAACTAATCCGGCAGGGGAGTCGTTTTGGAGTACGGTTGCGGGCCAAAGCTCCATCACTGCATATTATCAGGGCTGATATTACCACTGAAATAGCACCCATTATCGGCACTGAAAAACAATGTGAGGAACTGGTACGCTATATGCTGGATGAATTTGAGGATGATCCTGCGAAAATCTGGGATTCCAATATATTTGGAAAATCCCTGCATGATCTGGTCAGAGAGGGAATCCAGAATAAACTTCACCGTATGCCGGAAAATGCCCAGGTTAAATTACAGGATACCCTGCAGCGTATCGTAAATGAAGGCAGCGGAGGACTAATCTGCATACTGATATAAATATATAAAAATTTAGCTTATTAGAGAAGCCGGCCATGACCGGCTTCTTTAGTGTGTAAATCATTATAATTTAGGATGGCTGCATATTGCAGAAAATCACGCAATATGTCACTCTGAGCGATAGCGAAGAGTCTAAAGCCTTTTGCGCTCCCATATCCTCTGTAGAGTTAATCATACTGATTGTATCAACTTGGGTCAGCGCCAGTCAGGAAGAGTCCCTTTACAGGAATGCCGATGTGTGTGGGTTAAATGATACATGTTCAAAAAGTGCCCGGTTATCACCGCAGCTTGGACTGCAGATTGTTCAAAATAAGCAGTAGTGATATAATTACCGTATTCTTATAATATCGCACCAAGTCTTATTTTTCTGACAAAATAAGCTAAAATCAGGGGGAACTGCATTATGATAAAAATCGGATTATTAGGTTGTGGAACAGTTGGTTCCGGAGTAGTGAAATTATTGAGCAAAAATGCTGAGTTGATTAGCCGACGCAGCGGTGATGACATTGTGATTAAAAAAGTTCTGGAAAAGGATCCGGGGAAATGCCTGGAAATGGGTCTTGCGCCGGAAATTATTACTCAAAACTGGTCAGATATACGCGATGATGCGGAAATAGATATTGTAGTAGAACTAATTGGTGGTATTGAACCAGCCTTTCAGTTTGTAACCGAGGCTATGAAACAGGGTAAACATGTGGTAAGTGCCAACAAGGACTTAATTGCGGTTAGAGGTCGGGAGTTATTTGATACCGCCAGTGAAAACGGAGTGGATTTTTATTTTGAGGCCAGTGTAGCCGGAGGTATACCGATTGTTTATCCAATGAAACAATCTCTGGCTGGAAATGAAATTAATGAAGTAATTGGCATCCTGAACGGCACTACCAATTACGTTCTCACCAGGATGAGCCGGGAACAAAGTGATTTCAGCGAAGTGCTGGCTGAGGCTCAGCAGCTGGGATATGCTGAAGCTGATCCGACATCTGATATAGAGGGATTGGATGCGGCTCGAAAAATTGCCATCCTGTCTTCCATAGCTTTCAACAGCCGTGTTACTCTGGATGATGTTTATGTAGAGGGGATTACCTCCATTACGGCTGAAGATATAAAATATGCTGCTGAATTGGGTTATGTTATTAAGCTGCTGGCCATAGCCAAGCAGGATGACCAGGGGCAGCTTCAGATTCGTGTTCACCCGGCCTTTCTTCCTGACAATCATCCACTGGCAGCAGTCAATGATGTATTTAATGCGGTGTTTGTAAATGGTGATGCTGTAGGTGAAATCATGCATTATGGACGCGGTGCCGGACAAATGCCTACTGCCAGTGCGGTTGCTGGTGATATCATCGAAATCACCCGTAATATAAAAAATAATAATATTGCCCGGATTGGCTGTACCTGTTACGAAGAAAAAACTGTTCTCGATATTAATCAATTAAATGCCGAGTACTATATTCGTATGACGGTAAAAGATCGTCCCGGGGTTCTGGCAGCTATTGCCGGGGTTTTTGGCAATTATAATGTCAGTCTGGCAACAGTATTGCAAAAAGGCCGCGGAGAAAATGATGCCGAACTGGTAATGATTACTCATAATGTGAAAGAGAAAGATTTGCGCGACTCTTTAAAAGTGTTGGAAGGCATGAACATAGTTGCAGAAATAAACAATGTAATCCGTATGGAAGGTACCAATAGAACGGAGTAACATATGGGCAAGCAAAATATAACCGTAACTGTAAAAGTGCCTGCTACCAGTGCCAATCTGGGACCGGGATTTGATACCCTGGGGATTGCTTTAAATACTTATCTGGAAGTGAAATTAAAACTATGCGAAAAAGATAAGATAATTTACCATGGCGAAGGGCAGGAAACCATTAGCCTGAATATCAAAGATAATTATGTATATAAGGCAATTCGTCTGCTGTTTGAGAAGGCCGGAGAAAAAAGTGGTGTGTATCTTGAAATTAACAATAACATTCCAGTAGGCAAAGGCCTGGGCAGTAGTGCTGCTGCTATAGCAGCCGGATTATTTGCTGCCAATGAACTTATCGATAACAACTTTTCGGCTCAAGAATTGGTAAACCTGGCAGTTAAACTGGAAGGCCATGCCGACAATATTATACCGGCAGTTTACGGCGGTCTTACTACTGCCATGATCTATGAAGGCCAGGTATATTATCAGAAAATCTCCCTGCCGGAAGACTTGCAGATAATAGTAGTTGTGCCTGATTTTAATCTTCCCACTGAAAAATCCAGATCGGTATTGCCAGCTCAGCTGAGTCTGACTGATACGGTCAATAACCTTCAGCGAGCCTGCTTTTTGCTGGCCAGCATTTTTAACGGTGATTTTTCACATGTAAATAAAGCCATGGACGACATGATATATCAGCCTTTGCGTAAGCAGTTCATCCCCGGCTTTGATGAAGTACTGGCAGCCGCAAAATCCAATGGCGCCCTGGGAGCAGCATTAAGCGGCGCAGGACCTTCAATTATTGCCTTTGCCGGCGGGTATCCCAATCATATCGGAGAAGCCATGAAGGAGTCATTTTTGAAACATGAGATTAGCAGTTGGATTTATTATCTACATCCTGATCAAAAAGGTATACAAATGCAAACGGAATCAATGTGATAAAATATTAAACGATTATGAGGTTAAATATAACAGGGAGTGAGAATTTTGGGCTTGATAGTAGCCAAGTTTGGCGGAAGCTCGGTGGCTTCGATGGACCGAGTCAAGGCAATTGCGGATCGGGTAAAAAGTATGCGGGAAAATGGCAATGATGTAGTGGTAGTGGTATCAGCCATGGGGGATACCACTGATGATTTAATCGAATTGGCTTTGGAAACCGGACAGGAACGGAATTACCGGGAAATGGATATGCTGCTGGCTACTGGTGAACAGCAATCGGCAGCATTATTGGCCCTCTGTTTAAACAATATCGGTTGTCTGGCCTTATCTTTATGCGGATGGCAGGCGGGAATAACCAGTGATAACAACCACAGTAAAGCTCGAATAATTGATATAGAGCCACAACGCATTACAAAAGAAATAGAAGCTGGGAAAGTTGTGGTAGTAGCGGGATTTCAGGCAGTAACCGAACAGGGTGATATTACTACATTGGGACGGGGCGGCTCAGATACCAGTGCCGTAGCTCTGGCTGCCAGTCTGGGGGCAGAACGCTGTCAGATCTTTACCGATGTAAATGGGGTATATACTGCTGACCCGCGGCTAGTAGCGGAAGCCCGGCAATTATCCCAGGTCTCTTACGAAGAAATGCTGGAACTGGCCAGTCTGGGAGCAGTAGTCATGCAACCCCGGGCAGTAGAATTTGCCATGCTATATCAGGTTGAAGTTGAAGTTGGCAACAGCTTTAAAAACGAAACCGGAACAATCATAACAGGAGTGGTCAATATGGAAAAACACAGAATCGTAACCGGAGTAGCCCATGATTTAAATGTAGTTCGTTTTGCAATATTTGATGTTCCTGATCAGCCGGGGGTAGCCCGGAACTTATTCAAGGCTCTGGCTGAAGCAGGCATAAATGTGGATATGGTTATCCAAAGTGCCATGCGTGATAATCGCAATGACATTGCCTTTACCACTGAAGAAAATGAACTGCAGAAAACCGTCCCCATAGTTGAAAAACTGGTACATGATATTGGTGCTTCCGGAATGACATATGGCACTAATGTAGCCAAAATATCAATTGTGGGTGCGGGTATGCAGAGCAACCCCGGTGTTGCTGCTGCCATGTTTGAGGCATTGGCTGACGAAGAAATAAACATTCATATGATCAGCACCTCAGAAATAAAAGTTTCCTGCATAATTGACCAGGATCGTATCCAGGATGCGGTTCGGTCTTTACATAAAAAATTCAGTTTGGACCTGGCAAACTAGATAATCAGCAGAAACAGCCTGATTACGGTGAGGAAGTATTGACTTGCTCGAACTTCTGTTATAGAATATTCTTTGCGTCGGGGTGTAGCTCAGTTTGGTATGAGCGCTACGTTGGGGACGTAGAGGCCGCTGGTTCAAATCCAGTCACTCCGACCATTTTTAACAGAATGATATTAACGGACTTACCAATTAAAGAGAGTCCGTTTTTTATTTTCTGATTTATCATGATAATATGTGAGCTTTGCAGATATTTTTGTCAAATTAAAACATTTTACGAACGTAAAATTTTCGATATGCTATAATATTCTTAATATTTAATTCGTTATACTACTTTTGATGGAGGTAAGAGATGGGTTACGACACGTTGAAGGCCGTAGGGCCGCGGATTAACTACACGGAAAAATTTAAAAAAGAAAAGGAGGCTTTGGGAAAAGAATTTCAGAGATACCTGGATGAATGGCAGCAGACAGCAGTTATGGTTGTCAATCTGGCTAAAAAGTATGGAGATGAGGAGCAGCTGTATCACAAGGTCTACGGTCAATGGGAATCATTTACCTGGAACCAGATAAGCGACATAATGTTTGCGGTGGCTTCAGGACTTCTTAATCACGGCATCCAGGAAGAAGACAGAATTGGTATCTTCTCAACCAATCGGGCAGAATGGCATCTGTCTGATCTGGGTTCCCAGCTTATCAGGTGTATTACTGTCCCCATATACGCCACTAATACCGAGAAAGAAGTGGAGTATCTGGTCAATGACTCTCAGATTAAAGTAATGTTTGCCGGAAGGCAAGTTCATTACGACAAAATCTACCCCCTATTGGACAAATGCCCTACGCTGGAAAAAATCGTTGTATTCCACCGTGGAACTAAAATTCATGATGATAAACGGGTTATCATGTGGGATGATTTTCTCAAAGAAGGCCGCGAGAAGTCTCATAAAAAAGAAATTGAAGAGATAATGAAAAGGTCTCACTATGAAGATATTTGTACCATTATATATACCAGCGGAACTACTGGAGAGCCGAAAGGTGCAGTGCATACCCACAAAACCCTGATGCATAATTCCTGGGCAGTCGGACGATATACTGAGGAGGGGTTTAAAGAGGGAGACTCTTCACTTTGCATGCTTCCCCTGTCTCATGTACTGGAAAGATCCTGGAATTACGGAATATTTTCCATGGGTATGAAGATATGGTATTGTGAGGACCATAATGAAATTCTTGATCACCTGAAAGAAGCTAATGCTACAATCTTTAACAGTGCCCCCCGCTTATTCGAAAAGATTTATTCCACATTGTATACAGAAATTAATAATGCATCACCTATGAAACAGAAAATATTCCATTGGTCAGTAGAGGTAGGACGCCAGCATGGAGAATTAGTCCTGGCTGGAGTTCAACCAGGTTTTTTCCTGACTTTAAAAAGAAAACTGGCTGAAAAACTGGTGCTGCATAAAATACGGGGATTATTTGGCACTAATATGCATCATGCTAATTATGGCGGTGCAGCCCTCAACCCGGAAATTGAAAAATTCTTCTTTAACTGCGGATTTCTAATTACAGGAGGTTACGGATTGACTGAAACCTCGCCAGTTATTGCTATGAACAGTCCTCATTATTTTAAGTTTGGCTCGGTAGGACCATGTGCTCCTCTGTCAGAAGCAAGGATTGATCCCGAAACAGGTGAGATTCAGGCCAAAGGCCCCAATATCTTCAGGGAGTATTTTAATAAGCCGGAGATGACCAAAGAGGTATTTACTGAAGATGGATGGTTTAGAACCGGTGATATCGGTAGAATTGATGAGGATGGATACCTCTGGATTACTGACCGCTTGAAAGACCTTATTATTACCTCGGGAGGCAAGAATATTTCTCCGCAAATGATTGAGATTATTATGGGAGAGGATCACTATATTGAATATATTGCCGTAGTTGGAGAGGGTAAAAAATATATCTCTGCTCTTATTGTTCCCAGTTTTGAGAATCTTGAGACCTGGGCCGCCAAAGAGGGGATCGCATTTACCGGTAGAGCTGACCTTATTAAGAATCCCAAAGTTATTGCATTTTATCAAAATATCATTAATGAGCGGCAGAAGGATTTGGGACAAGTTGAGCAAATCAAGAGATTCACACTGCTTGAAAATGAGTTTTCACAGGAAACCGGTGAAATTACTCCTACCATGAAGGTAAAAAGGAAAGTCGTACAGGAAAAATACAAGGACCTGATTGAAGCCATGTACGATTAACAGACAGAAACATTTCTAAAACAGAAGGCCATTTGGTTTGTTTCATAACTTATGAAATAAATGAAAATGGCCTTTTGCTTATTATATCAATATTTCTGCTGCTACCGGCAGGTGGTCGGAGGCCCGGGAGTCGACAATAAAATATTTTTGTACCTGAAAATGGTTGTCAGCAAGGATGTAGTCTATGCGTTTTACCGGTTGAGATGAAGGGAACGAATTAGTTATAATCCCTTCATTAAAAATATAAGTGTCTGTCAGACGGGATGTTAGCAGTTTAATATCCTTCCGGTCACTGGTGGAGTTGAAATCACCCATAAGTATTACCGGGTAAGGGCAGGCTTCCAAACGGGGCAGGATAAAATTCGTCAGGTGCTGTTCCCGTGTTACAGCATCAAGGCTCATATGTACATTAAAAATTCCCAGAGGGCCGCTTGGGGATTGAACTATTACTTCCATCAGACAACGATTTTCCACCGGGTCGGGCAGGAGATGTTTTTTACAGCTTATTATCGGTAAACGGGATAACAGCGCATTTCCATATTCACCATTGGGATATTGAAGTGCTCCGGCAAAAACAAAGTTCATATTAAGCTGCTGAGCGAGAACACTGGCCTGATGTTGTCTCCCACTGCGGGCCAGATTCTTGTCTACCTCCTGCAAAGCGATAATACCGGGGTTAAGGTTTGACAAGAGTGCAGCTATTTCATTCAGAGAAGGTTTCTCATCAGCATTGGTGCCATGATGAATATTATAGGTGATTAAGCGAATTGACTCCATAATACCTCCTTTTTATCAAGGGGACATTTCGAGATTACCGGGAGTATCTGTAATCCTGAGGAGCTGCAGGCGACGAAGGATCTCTTTCTGAAGACATAATATTGGTGTTTAAGCTAATTAGACTCTTCGCATCGCTCAGAGTGACCCAATGAGATAACTATTTCAGTAATCTCAGACGGGTCTTTCAACAACCTTACAGTGAAAGACCGGTAGCAATTAAGCGGTTTTTCAAGTCTTCAGTTTCGGGCAGGCTGGCAGGGTTAAGGGTAATAAAAGCTAAACCGGCAGTTTCTGCGGCCTGACGCGTAAAGCGGTCCACCAGTTGTTTGCGTTTGGCATCATTCTGATTCTCAATCATTATGACTAAAATCGGATTTAATTCCGGAGACTGACAAACCAGAAAATCTGCATTGCGTTCAATTATTCTTTGATTATATTCCTGCCGGTTTACTGCATCGGCAGAAGTCTGTAAAAAATCTGACAACTGCACTTTGCTAAAAAGTCGATAGACCGTACCATTCAATAGATGATCCAATGTATCATAAACCGCTAACTCCCGATTATTTAACAGGTAGTCTTTTTTGCGGTAAGGCAGCTTGTCCATATTTATCCATGTGTCGCTGATATCGATTACCTGCCCGGATTTTTTGCTTTTGGGTTTTATCTTCTGCTGTTGTTCGCGATAAATATCGTAACCCATTTTAGCCAGAATAATTAATAATAATATAGCAATAAATTGCATTTTATTCCTCCCGTTAAACCAATGTCTCTATACATATATAGTATACTAAACCTGCTTTCGTCAACATTGCTCAATTTATTTATCCTGGTTAAGCCAATTTAAAGCCATAAAACAGGTTTTCATTGAAACCAAATAACAAATCGCCTTTCACCTGACAAATATTCGTTATAGAATGATATAATGAACCTTTAATATTTGAAGGAGGCGCAAGCCGTGAAATATTTCAGCAGTAGAGGAATCTCCTCCCCGGTAAGTGCTGCTCAGGCGATAACCATAGGTATAGCATCAGATGGAGGTCTGTTTGTTCCTGAGACTGTTCCTCAGCTAAAGCCCGGGGACCTGGAGAATATGAAATCCTGGAATTACGGAAGAAGAGCTGTTTTTATTCTGCAGCAATATCTGGACGATTTTTCTTTGGAGGAAATTGAACTATGTGTCAATAACGCTTATAACAATAGCCGATTTGATCATGAGGAGATTGCCCCGCTGGTAAAATTGGAACCGGGCTTATTTATACAAGAATTATGGCATGGACCAACCCTGGCTTTTAAAGATATGGCATTGCAAATATTACCGCATTTGTTGACTGCCAGTATGAAAATTACCGGTGTAACTGAGGATATAGTTATACTGGTGGCTACTTCAGGAGATACCGGCAAGGCTGCGCTGGAAGGCTTTAAAGATGTAGGTCGTACCAGAGTAATTGTTTTTTATCCCCAGGAGGGAGTAAGCGTTGTACAAAAACGGCAGATGATAACCCAGGAAGGTAATAATGTTTATGTTGCAGCCGTAGCCGGGAATTTTGATGATGCCCAGGCAGGTGTAAAACGAATTTTTGCCGATAGTGATTTTGCCGCCCATTTGCAAGCTGAGGGATTAAAACTTTCTTCAGCTAATTCCATCAACTGGGGAAGACTGGTACCGCAAATTATTTATTATATTTCTGCTTATATTGACTTATTAAGTAATGAGGAAATTAAACCGGGGGAAAAGGTCAATATTGTAGTACCGACAGGCAACTTCGGCAATATACTGGCGGCTTATTATGCCGGCAAAATGGGTCTGCCGGTAAATCGGCTTATTTGTGCTTCCAATGCCAATAATGTACTGACCGAATTTATTAATACCGGACGCTATGATCGCAACCGGGAGTTTCATAAAACCATTTCCCCTTCCATGGATATATTAATTTCATCCAATCTGGAAAGGCTACTGTATGAAGTTACTGATCATGATGCCAATCGAGTCAGGCGATGGATGCAGGAATTGGCTGAGCAGGGCTATTATCAGATTGACGATAGTACCGCATCAGATATCAGGCAAATATTCCAGGCGGATTATTGCTCAGATGAAGATACTCTGGATACCATCCGCCAGACCTGGAAACAATATCGTTATCTGCCTGATACTCATACTGCAGTGGCCTTGAATGTAAATGAGAAATATCGTAATGCTACCGGAGATAAAAGTGTAGCTATTGTAGCTTCTACAGCCAGTCCTTTTAAATTTGGCAGCAGTGTTGCCCGGGCAGTTTTATCACCTGCCATGTCTGATGGAAAACCTGAGTTTGAACTGTTAAGACTCTTGTCCAGCGCTACCGGTATTCAAATACCGACAGCTATCAGGGATTTGGAAAAACTCCCTGTTATCCATAATATCCTGACATCTGCCGGGGAAATGCCGGAAACCATTGCCCGGTTTCTAAATTTAAATAAACTGAGCAAATAAATTAGTCGAAATTGGTAATAACATATAGGTATGGTATACTGAATTTGAAGGAAATAATTTCTATAAAGGTAAAAGGGGGTTTTTGAAAATGCAGTTGAGTGCCAGAAATACCCTGAAGGGCAAAGTTGTCAAATTGACGCCGGGAGCGGTTAATACTGAGGTACAACTGGAACTTCCTGGTGGAGATGTTCTTGTTTCCATTATTACCAAAGAATCAGCAGAAAGATTGGGATTAGCGGTTGGGAAAGAAGCCTACGCAGTAATTAAGGCTTCCAATGTAATGGTAGCAGTAGACCATTAAACGGCAGTGAAACATAAGCAAAAAGGCGGGAAATGGGTTTAAAATCCTACTTCCCGCTTTTTTATTTTTATTAATGACCGGTTATGAAAAAATTCATTAATTTATAACCATTATCAATCATTATCCCCTGCCGGGCGGTTGGCTCATCGTAAATCCCGACACTGTTATTAACCGGATTCTCACTGTCATATAATAAAAAGGGCACTGGACTGCCGCTATGGGTTTTAATGGCGATGGGTGTCGGGTGATCAGGCATTATTAAAATACGAACCGGTTGTAATTCTGACAGGGCATTAATTACGCGTTCGATTACTTCCCGGTCAATTTGTTCAATACTCCAGATTTTTTGCTCCAGATTGCCCTGATGGCCAGCCTCATCAGGGGATTCTATATGCACATATACAAAATCATAACCTGATTTTATTGCCTGGATAGCAGTTTCGGCTTTGCCGGCAAAATTTGTAACTATCCCGCCAGTTGCACCTTCAACCTTCAAAGGATGCAATCCGGCACTTATCCCCAGACCTTTGATTAAATCCACCGCGCCAACAACGGCACCTTTTATTCCATACAATTCACTAAAAGTGGGCAATGCCGGACGGACTCCTTCACCCCAGAACCAGACTGAATTAGCCGGATTATGCCCGGAATTTAATCGTTCCTTATTTATCGGATGCCGGCTTAAAAACTCCTGACTATGTTTGATAATATCCGATAAAGATGCGGCATCTGCTCCTGCAGGCAAATAAGCACCAATCTGACGGTCAGAAATATCGTGTGGCGGAGTGAGGTGAATATCTTTACCGCGTCCATTTTTCCAGATTAAAAGGTGACGATAGCTGATACCGGCATGCAATTCAAATCCTGCCGGGATTAATTCCCGGGCCAAATCTTTAATTAAAACTGCTGATTCCCGGGTGGATATTTCACCGGCACTATAGTCGACCATAGTTTGCTGTCCATAGTCAGCATGGGCTGATAATGTAACCAGATTACATCTTAAGGCCAAATCCTGTTCACCTAATGCAATCCCCATGCTAACAGCTTCCAGTGGTGAACGACCGGTATAATAAACTGCCGGATCATAGCCCAGAACACTTAAATTGGCCACATCACTGCCGGGACTAAATCCCTCTGGTATTGTCCCAACCATACCTATATGTGATAATTTAGCCAGTTTATCTATATTGGGGGTATGAGCTGCCTGCAAAGGCGTTTTCCCGTTCAATTGCTGCAGAGGTTCATCAGCCATTCCATCAGTTAAAATCACCATATATTTCAACAAAACTCACCTCCAGAAATTAAAACATTTTTTAAAGTATAGCATTATAACTTGCATAACAATAATGGTTTAACGAATATGTTTAATAGTAAATAATGAGGTGGCAATTAAATAAAATACCCACTATAAACAAATAATGGCACATGACATTATAAGAATAATGTTAATTTAGGGAATATTTTAGCTTATTAGCAGGAAAAACTGTTTAATATATATAATATTTAAAATATTAAAACAATTTAAAGGAGGCAAGGAAATCATAATGGCAAATTTTTTTATGGATAATTTATCATTGATATCCAGGGAGATGTCAAAGATATTTCCCCAATCAGTTTTTTATGCGACTGATTTGGACGCGTTTGTCTACAAAGACGATACTAATTTTGATGTACCCTTCGTAATAGTTGGTGAGAAGTTTGCAAAAGGCGGCGTAGCTGATAAAGTTATTCAAACCGGTAAGGCTTCTGTTATGGAGCTGGATGCCAGTTTTTATGGAATTCCTCTTAAAGTTACTACTTCTCCAATATTGGATGATGACACCGGCAAAATAATTGGTACTTTTGGTACAGCAACCCGGCGTGACAATGCCTTTAGTTTACGCCAGATTGCTGATACATATCAGAAGGGTATGCACGAAATATCTGCGGCTATACAGGAAACAGCCGCTGCTGCAGGAGAAATAAGTAACAGTGAAATTCGACTTAATAAGGAGATTGCGGCCATTCGTGATATTGCCGAAGAAATTCGCACTATTCTGGAATACATACGCAGTATTGCAGATGAAACTAAAATGTTGGGACTTAATGCGGCTATTGAAGCTGCCCGGGCTGGAGATGCCGGTAAGGGATTCGGGGTTGTAGCTGCCGAAATTCGCAAACTATCGGAAAGCTCCAAAGAAACTGCCAATCAGATCAAAATATTAACCGGCAAAATCGAAGAAAAGATTTCAGTTGCATTAAAAGGTTCTGAAGTCTCGATGAGATCAAGTGAGGAACAGGCAGCAGCAACTGAGGAAATGACAGCCAGCATCCAGGAACTGACTTCCATGATCGGCGAATTTACGCGTATTGCCAATGAAATTTAACATTGCATTATAACTCCAACCAAAACTGACCGCACTTGTTTTGCAGTCAGTTTTTTTATCAGGAACTTTACATGAATACCAATTATGACAAATGTTAAGTATAATAAGGCCTGTATACCCGTAGGAAACCTCCAATTTAAATTGTTTATGTCAATTGGAGTAACTGCGAAGTCTCATAGTCAAAGAAAGGGGATAAAACTATGCAACCGGAAACATATGACCTGGTTATACTGGGATGTGGACCGGCAGGATTATCTGCTGCTATCAATGCCATGATAAGAAATAAGAAAGTACTGGTACTGGGAGATGAAGTCTGTAGTCCACCCTTGCATAAAGCGATGAAAATAGATAATTACCTGGGATTACCTGACATGAGCGGTACTGAAATATTGGAGAAATTCATGCAGCATGCCATGCGTATGAAAGTAGAAATAAGGCCTGCCCGGGCAGATATGATAAATGAAATGGATGGTTTGTTTAACATCCTGATCGGCGATGATATGATCGAGACCCGCAGTATTGTTATTGCCACCGGCATTCCTTACAAACCTGCTTTACCGAGTGAAAATGACTTTTTGGGTAAAGGCCTGGGATATTGTGCCACCTGTGATGGGCCCTTATATCGGGACCGTGATGTACTGATTATTTCCCACAGTGAGGAAGGTGAAGGGGAAGCTGATTTTATGGCTGAAATTTGCCGTAAAGTCTATTATATACCTCTCTATCGTCAGGAGCCTAAACTGGATTCGCGAATAGAAGTGCTGACAGATAAACCTGTAGAGATTATCGGCAATGATACTGTAGAGGGATGCAAACTCAAAAACGGGCAAATAATTAATGTAGACGGAATCTTTGTATTAGGAGGAGAAACTGCTCCGGATAGATTAATTCCCGGACTATTACTTAAGGATAATCATATTCAGGTAAACCGTCAGCAGGAAACTAATCTGCCTGGTGTTTTTGCCGCCGGGGATTGTACCGGAGCTCCTTATCAGGTAGCCAAGTCGGTGGGAGAAGGACAGGTTGCCGGACTGAATGCAGCCCGCTATGCCAGCAGGCGTTAAAATGGATTTCTAACCGCCAATATTATTGATCTGGATATGTTATAGTAGTTAGATTTATGAATTCTGACCTGACTGGTTGGAAAGCAGGAGAACTGCTTACCAGAAAGGTTATAAAGAAATGATGTTGGCGACTACTTGTCGTCAGGCTGGGGGGAAGGTTTGCGTGGACGACTGGAAATTATCCCAAACTCATATAGAAAATCGTCTACGGCCATAAATAAGGAATTCGCCAGACTTTTGCCGGTTTTACCCCGGGCGGCAGCTTCAGCATAAGACTCACGGATAAGTCTTCCGGTTCGATTATTAAGCGGCATACTTAATCACCTCCTTTGATATTAGTTTTGCCGAATATAAACAATAATATTATTGGAGACTTTTTCGTAATTTTAAAACATCTGAAATTGTCAATTAAAATACGCAGCAGAAACCTTCAGTTTCCGCCGCTATTATCACCAAAACACTGTATCCAGGCAGAATCTAAAAATCAATAAATAAGCAAACCATCTGACTATTCATTGGGCTGATGCTATAATAAATTTCGTTGCGGAGCCGTGGTGTAGCGGTTAACATGCCGGCCTGTCACGCCGGAGATCGTGGGTTCAAAGCCCATCGGCTTCGCCATTAGCCTCGGTAGCTCAGTCGGTAGAGCAGCGGACTGAAAATCCGCGTGTCGGTGGTTCGATTCTGCCCCGAGGCACCATCTAATGCGGAAGTGGCTCAGTGGTAGAGCATCGCCTTGCCAAGGCGAGGGTCGCGAGTTCGAATCTCGTCTTCCGCTCCATAAATTGAAAAAAGCGTTGCCAATGGCGACGCTTTTTTAATGATTTTATTTAATATTATGGAAAACTAAAAGATACCCCTGCTTTACCCGTCAAATGATACCAAACGGAAACTTTTAGTTTTCTCCATAATACAAACAAATCTTCCTGAATGCAGGTAAAACTTAATTCCAGGGGGATGACATTTTACCTGATGAGTTATACTATGACATTATTGCTGATTAACAAGAGAAATAAGCAAACCATCTGTTGACTATTCATTGGGCTGATGCTATAATAAATTTCGTTGCGGAGCCGTGGTGTAGCGGTTAACATGCCGGCCTGTCACGCCGGAGATCGTGGGTTCAAATCCCATCGGCTTCGCCATTAGCCTCGGTAGCTCAGTCGGTAGAGCAGCGGACTGAAAATCCGCGTGTCGGTGGTTCGATTCCGCCCCGAGGCACCATCTAATGCGGAAGTGGCTCAGTGGTAGAGCATCGCCTTGCCAAGGCGAGGGTCGCGAGTTCGAATCTCGTCTTCCGCTCCATAAGTTGAAAACAGCGTTGCCAATGGCGACGCTTTTTTAATGATTTTATTTAATATTATAGAAAACTAAAAGATACCCCTGCTTTACCCGTCAAATGATACCAAGCGGAAACTTTTAGTTTTCTCCATAATACAAACAAATCTTCCTGAATGCAGGTAAAACTTAATTCCAGGGGGATTACATTTTACCTTATGAGTTATACTATGACATTACTGCTGATTAAAAGAAGACCGTAAATCATGGTTGCAATGCCAGTGGAAAGTTGATATAATAACATCTGCATTGAGCAAATGCCTGTTGATTGGGCGGGTGGCGAAGAGGCTAACGCTGTGGTCTGCAAAATCACCATTCACCGGTTCAAATCCGGTCCCGCCCTCCATAAATGACTTTATCAGCCCTCTACTTATGTAGAGGGCTTTGCTGTAAATGCAGGAAATTAAAACTCTGCTGATGAAAATACTTTTAAAGGGGTGATTGTATGGTTGAAGCAAAGCGATTTGGACCGGTTACACAATTTCTTATGGGCAGAACTATTGACGGATACACGGTTTATACCATGGCTTGCTATTTAATCGGTACACTGCTAATTGACTCCGGACCCCATCACACCGGTGATGAGTTTTTACCAGCCCTGCAGGATTATGAGGTTGAAAACCTGGTCATAACTCATTTCCACGAAGATCATATTGGTAATAACCGCCTGCTTCAGGAACGGTTACATATTAATAATAGCTGGGCACACCCGGCCTGTATAAAGGAAATACTTAATCCTCATCCCTGGGCGGTTAAAATGAATCAATACCGGCATATTGCCTGGGGAGAACCGCAGCCATCAGTTGTAACCCCGGTTCCGGATGTAATCCATACCGCCGGTTATAGCTTCAATGTCTTGCATGTTCCCGGACACTCACCTGACCATATTGCTCTTTTCGAACCTGATGAAGGCTGGCTGTTTCTAGGCGATCTGTTTATTAGTGAGAAATTAAACACTCTGCGCAGTGACGAAGATGCCAATGATATAATCGCTTCGCTGGAAATGTTGTGCAAACTGGACTTTGGTACACTCTTCTGTGCGTCAGGAGCTGTCAGACTGGACGGTAAAGCTGCCTTAAAGATGAAACTTAATTATTGGCAGGAAGTACGCGCTAAATCTCTTGAACTGTTCAGACAGGGAAAAACCGCCGAAGAAATCGTAAATAGCATATTCGGAGCTGAAAGCCGCCTGGCGGCATTAAGCGAAGGGGATATGAGCAGAAATAATTTTATAGCCTCCCTTCTGAAAGCGGCCGACTAAAAAGCTTTGCTCCACTATTGCCAAACTTTTATCAGCGTGATAAACTATATTTTGTGCGAAGCAATATGCCCGGGTGGCGGAATAGGCAGACGCACGGGACTTAAAATCCCGCGACCTTTACCGGTCGTGCCGGTTCGACCCCGGCCCCGGGCACCACTGAAAAAACAAACCCTTTCAATAATGGGCCATAATTGGAAGGGTTTTTTTATTTTCTGACCCAATCAATTATAAAGACCAATTCTTTTATGCTTTTTACCTTTTTAATACGGATTATTCATTACATTAATTAAAAATGATATATTAGCAAATAGAGTCTGGAAGATAAATTATTAGAGAGGCCTTCATCAATTTTCCTTAACAGAAATCTATAGATAAAAAATAATGGCAGGAGTGAAACAATATGAATTTTGTGACCTATAGATATCAGGGATGTGAGCAGGTAGGGGTATTGCAGGCGGATCAGATTATAACCCTGACAGAATTAATTGATTCACCGATAGATAGCATGCTTGATTTAATCTTCTCTTTTCAGCCGGAATGGATAAATAGAATTGAGGATGGCCTTAAAAGCGATGAATATCGGGGAATAACCGTATCGTCCGTAAAATTACTGGCCCCAATTCCATACCCCCGGCGCAATGTTTTTTGTCTGGGGAAAAACTATGTGGAACATGCACAGGAAATTAAAAACGCTGGCATAACAGATACCAGTATCCCACAAAATCCTATCTATTTTACGAAAGTAGCTTCACCGGCAATAGGGCAGGGTGACCCGGTTCTGGTTTCGCGACAGGTGACAACCCAGGTGGATTATGAAGTAGAGTTGGCAGTAGTAATCGGCCGGGATGGCAAAAATATAAAACCGGAAGAAGCGGAAGAATATATTTTCGGCTATACTATCGCCAATGATGTTTCGGCCCGTAATTTACAGGCCAATCATCAACAATGGTTCAAAGGAAAAAGCCTGGATAATTTCTGCCCCCTGGGTCCGGCACTGGTACATAAGAGCGCCCTGCCTCTACCGCTGCATCTGGAGATTCAATGCCGAATAAACGGTGAGTTACGACAGAATTCCAACACTAAAAATATGATCTTCGATATTCCTCATATCATCAGTGACCTATCCAAAGGCATGACCTTAAAAGCCGGGGATATAATCTGCACCGGTACCCCCAGTGGAGTGGGAATGGGATTTGAACCGCCCAGATATCTTGCCGATGGCGATGTTATGGAGTGCTATATCGAAAAGATAGGTAAATTAACTAATCAGATCGTATGCACGGAATAAAGTTAAAGTGCGCAGGTTTAGTAATCTATAGAACGGACCTCAATATAACGGATACAGCAATTTAAACATATAATTATTTTTATTTGGTTAATTAATTTCCCCAAAGCATAGTACATTGTTGTTTTTATCCTGGAGCTGGTATTCTTTGTCGGTATAGTACAGGTAAACGGTGCTCCTTATATAAACCGGACGGGCGAAGGTAATCGTAAAATGCTTTAATTGAATGCCGGCCATACAGAGCTTGCTGATTAACAGGTTGGTGGTACAAAGGCCCTGAATAAAGGGACGGTCAAAGCCAAATAGTGTTGCCATATAGGGGGTGGTGTGAACGCTGACCAGATCTCCGGAGGTGTACCCGTAGTGTATGGCCAGATGGGAGGGTATAAAAATTTCAATCATTTTGCTGTTTTCCAGTAGTTCTGCCGGTATCCGGCTAATCCCCTTAAACTCGTTGCTGTTATCTTCCTGCAGATAAAGGGCATCTCTTTTCGGTAATTCCTTAATAACAAAATGATCCCGTGTTTTTACATATACTTCTCCATTACGATTAATCTCGGTTAATCCAATCATGGCAGCTTTGTCAGGCTTAATCCTCAATACATCATCAAATAGATAATCAATTACATACACATCTTTTGGAACCAGGTCCTGGTAAAACCACATTTCACTTTTGAGGTGTAATAAATGTTTGAAGTTAACTCCCAGTTCGTCAATTACTTTCATAAATCCAACTGCTCTGGCAAAGTCGGAATAGGTAAAGGGGACATAAAGGTTTTCTGACACTTCAAAGAGTGAGTACCAGCGTTTTTGCCAGTGAGGGTAAAGGACAAAATGCTCGTCTCTGCCTATTCGGCGGCGTTTGAATTTTACACGGTGTTTTCTTAAAACCCCTTTAAATGCGTTTCTGTAAAAAAATCTTTTATAGGCTATAGTACCAGGATATTTGTGGTTGGAAATATATTCAATTTCAGGTTTCATCAGGTCACTCTCCGTTAGTCTATTTAATAATCCGGTCTATTCTTCGGAATAATTTTCATTTATATTTAGCATTAGTTTAATCCCGTTCAGATAAATTTATCAAGGCTTTATTATGCAGAATAATGTAATTTAAGCGGGGGGATATTCATATAAATTCAGATTAAAGAATTATATTATTAATAAATGATAGTATTTGCATTATTTTAGGAATTTACATATTAAAGAAAATCATGCAATATTGTCACTCTGAGCGATAGCGAAGAGTCTTATGAGTGCCGGGTCACTATTAATGATGCTTCGCTATCAATCAGGATTACATTTTATAGTTACATGATAATTTAAAGAAAAGCTAATTATGCAAAAGTCTCATTTAGGAGATTATAAATTATGCAAAACACTCAAAGGAAAAACCGGCTGTGAAGCCGGCTTAAAGGCTATCTTATCTCATAAAACTCTCAATAAATCGGTAGCGTTTTTTGGTAGCAATTATATAAATTATTTCAAATATACCCAGAGTGTTAATAATTAATAGAGCTATAAACCAACCTTTATGGTTCATACGGGCTGATCTCCACAAGGCCAGACCTTTCCAGAAGAACAACCAGACCAGCAGCGGACACATAATCCACGGATTATTTAAAGCTTGTTGAACAAACTCCACCACCAACAGCTCCTTTCAGGCTCTTATATGCATTATAGCAGTTTTAATTTTGTAGTTGAAAACAAAAGTTTAGATTATTTGCCAATATAAAATATTATAGAATAAAATATTGGCAGATGGTGATAGTGGCTGGTGTATGCTAATATGAATTAAATTGGAATGATGGGGTGGATAAACAGGTTATGGATATGATAAGAATTGATAATTTTCGTTTAACTGATCGTAATAAGGCTAATGGTAATGTAATATTTAATTTTGAAGGTGAAGAAGCCTGGGCAGATTTTATTTTCTATCTGCAGGCCAACGACTGTTTAAGTATTCGTCTGGGCAGACATGATAGCCGGCTAGATACTGCGGATATTGAGCAATTTATTCGGCAGAATTTACAGGCATTAAAGAAACAGGTGCAACCGGATGTGGAACGCCTGCGTCGGGAGCGTCGTGAAAGGATTATGGCTGGCCTGGAATAGTATCAGGTCAAGTCGGAACTATCATGGGTTAGTAGAGGATAGTCCGACATACACCAGTAGGAGTTTAATTTGCTCATCCGGAAAGTTATTTCTTTAGATAACGTATACACAATAGGTCTGCAATAATTATGACCAGGTATAATGCCCAAAATGATGGCTGGAAAAATGCTCCCGACAGGGCAGCATAAAAAGAGACGGCGATTAAGCCAATGGTTAGTGCTATAGCCAATAATCCGATATACTTTTTCATATAATCTCCTTTTGGTGTTTGATATTTATTATTATAATATAATACCGGTGGGTAAGGGGATAGTGCAGAGGTGATTGTAGGCATTATCTGCTGGTAAGGTGAGTGGTCAAAGTAAATGCAACCTTTGACAGTAAAATGGATGTGAGTTGCATACTGAGGGTATCCATGATATAATTCTTTTCCATATAGATTATGCTATGCTTTATTCTCCATTCGGGGAGAGATTTATCAGTTTCGGAAGCTTTTGCATAGGTAGTAATTTCAATATATTTTCAACCGTTCTTCACATATAATCAAAGTAAGTATAGTACAATGAAATTGAGCTTAATAGAAAAACAACAGTTGTTTCAGACTATTTCTTCAGACTATGCTGTGTGTTAGAGAGGCGAGGTGATACCATGAAGAAAAGATGGGGAAAAGGTGACCCGGTCAGTTTATCAGATTTATTGAAAATTACTCCAGTGGCTAATGAAATAATGCAACTCAGTGAGGAACTTGATATTAGTTCGATGGATGTTCTTTGGATTGTAAATCAGATTATATATAATAACGATAATCATTTACCGGAGGAGGCTCTTGAGTTTGTTAACAATCTCCAGGCTGAAGATATATCTCTTGAGGATGATTGGGATGAGTTTGATATAGAACAGCTCGAAGATGAAATGGACCGTGCTCAATATACGGTAAGTGTAAAAATTAATACCTCGGGTCGTTTTCCGGAAATTGGTTTCAAAGCTGGTATCAGTGACAAAGAAGATATTAATTACTTTTTTGATATGGTAGTAGATATGCTGGATAAGTTGGATTAACCAAAACAGAACACGGATAAGCCCGGGGATGCCCGGGCTTTTTTGTTAGCTAAAAAATTTGGTTATCTGTCTAATCTGTAAGTTGCCGTCAATAGCAGGGCATATCATCAGGTTAAAAGAAAAGGTTAATTACAGCCAAAATAGAAGTTTATATAAGGATTAAGCCTGCAACTTATTTTTAAGGCTGATACTTTAAAGGGGAATGTCATGCTGGTAGAATTAAGCCCGGGAATAAAAGTAGTGCGTCCGCAGGGGAAGGCCATGTTTCCCTACAGTAATTCACTATACATTGATGATGGCATTTGTGTAATGATTGATGCCGGAGCAGGAGGCGGAGCTTATCAGGATATACTGACTGATAAGGTGGATCTATTGCTGTTAACCCATAACCATTTCGACCATGTAAACGGCATATCTTTTTTTAAAAACGCCCGGATACTGGCTTCGGAAATGGAGGCCCCAGGCTATACCGACCCGGATATATATGCCTCTTATGCAGGTTATGAGCTGTGGGAAGAGTTAATGGACATCCCCAGGCAAACCCGATTTGGCAGTATTTCCGCCATGCCGGAAGATGTCCCGGTAAATCCGGGGTTTCATCATATTGAATTGGGCGGACATTTGCATGATGGGGAGATTTTTGATTTGGGAAACAACAGGCTGCAGGCAGTTTATTTGCCGGGGCATTCCCATGGTCATTTCGGATTTTTTATTGAGCAAAACGGAATTCTGTTTTCTGGAGATATTGATTTATCACCCTATGGCCCCTGGTATGGCGGATTATTTTCCGATATTGACCAGTTAGTAGACTCAGTTAATCGCATTATTGAGCTTGATCCGGCGATATTGGTTACTTCTCACCGTCGGGTGTTTTATAAAGGCCAGGATGATATTACTGGCAGTTTGAAAGCATATCTGGCTATAGCAATGGAGAGGGAGCAGCTTATATGGGAAGCTCTGCAGACACCACAAACCAGAGAGCAACTGTTAAAACGGGATTATATTTCGCATTACCGTCAACAAAATGAATATACTGTGTTTTGGACCCGAATGATGATATTAAAACATATTGAAAGCATGAGCAGAAGGAATATTATTACCTGCCGGGAAGATGGTCTTTACAGGCGGGTATAATCAGGAGGGCATAATTTGCATAAGCGACCGTTTATCTATATTGCTGTGGCGGTTTTGATTTTATTTTTCATAAATGAGCAGATACAGAAGCCTGCCCAAACTGAACCGGAGTTGCTTTCCCGACAAATGATTATGCAGAAATTTGAATCGGAAGCTGAGGTATCAGTAGCTTTTCCGCTTAAGTATCGGGGGGAGAGCGGAGATGCTTTTTATGTAATCCATAGGGCAGAAGGGAAAACTGTTACCGATTATTATGAAATATATAAAGGTGATGATAAAACGGTATTACTTTATCGGATTAAAGACCATTGGGAGAATATTGAACTGCCGCTCAGCCGCTTTGACATTTACAAATTGGAACAGGGGAAATGGGAGCTGTTAGGTGAATAAACCCTGGGGAGGGATTTTTTCATGGCTTTAGAGCAAAGTTACGCCATATTTGGTTTGACCATTCTGCTTATGGTGATTGTATTTCTGGTTTTAAAAAATCGTTGGGAAACGGTCTTAAAACAAAAAATCCAACAGATTTCACTTGAAAATATAACCCTGAAAGAAAGACTGACTTTATCTGATTCCAGGGTTACAGAATTAAAGCTTGAAGTGGAGAGCTGCAAACAGGAAATAGGTCAGTTAAGAGATTGTTTAACTGATGAGCAGCAGAAAAAATCAGCTGCCGAGGAAAAGGTTCTGTTAATACCTGAATTACAGCGTGAATTACAGGTACGGGAGGAGAACAACTATAACCTGCTGGAACAAAACGCCCTGCTAAGAGAAAAGCTGGCTGAGCTGGAAACGGTTTTGCAAAAGGAACGCCAGCAAAATGGGGAGAAATTGCAGCTGCTCAATGATGCCCAGGCGCTAATGACCGATGCGTTTAAAGCTTTGTCTGCTGAAGCTTTGGCTCGCAATAACCAATCATTTATGAATCTGGCCCAGGCAACTTTAGAGAAATACCAGGATGGCGCCCGTAATGATTTGGAAAGCAGGCAAAAAGCTATTAACAGCCTGATAGCACCTTTTCAGGAGTCGTTAAAAAAGGTTGACGAACAAATTCGCAGCATTGAAAAAGAACGGGAGAGGTCTTTTGGCAGTCTTTCCGAACAGCTTAAACAGGTAGCCGGTTCGCAAAACCAACTGCAAGCCGAGACAGCCAATCTGGTTAAAGCTCTGCGAGTTCCGAACGTAAGAGGACGATGGGGCGAGATTCAATTAAAAAGAGTAGTAGAGATAGCCGGCATGGTTGAATACTGTGATTTCTCCCGGCAGGATACCCTTTTATCAGATAGCGGTAAATTGCGTCCGGATATGTTAATTCGTTTACCTAACCAGAAGGTAGTGGTAGTAGACTCCAAAACCCCACTGCAAGCCTATCTGGAGGCAGTAGAGGCGGTTGACGATAATGTACGCCAGGCTAAAATGATTGAACATGCCCGGCAGGTGAAAAGCCATGTTAATAACCTGGCCGGCAAGAGTTACTGGAATCAGATTAACCCGGCACCGGAATTTGCAGTATTATTTCTGCCCGGGGAGTCATTTTTCAGTGCGGCACTGGAAGTTGATCCGGGTTTAATTGAATATGGGGCTGAACAAAAGATTATTATTGCTACCCCTACTACCCTGATTGCCTTGCTGCGGGCAGTAGCCTTTGGATGGCAGCAGGAGAGAATCGCTGCCAATGCCGAGCAGATAAGCGAGTTGGGGAAAATACTGTATGAACGGTTAAAGACCATGAATGAGCATTTTATTAATATGAAAAAAGGTCTGGAAAAAGCAGTTGAATCATATAATAATGCCATGGGCTCTTATGAGGGGCGTGTACTGGTGGCAGCCAGACGGTTTAAGGAATTGGGGGCATCAGGTCAGGCTGAATTGGAAATAATAAATAGTGTAGATAAATCCCTGCGGGCAATAGATAGTGAGAATCCGTTAACCATTGAAGATGTTGACAAAATGTCTAAATATTGCGATAATTAAAATGCTATTTACTTAAACTTAATCAAAAATTAACTGAGGCCAGTAACAAAAGAGAGCAATATTGAGTAGAATAGTAATCGATAAGAATTTGAAAGGAGGGATAAGAGTGGATAAAAGACTCATTGATGAGATACTAAACGATATAGGACTCGAACATATTGACGACTACGATGAAAACGACAACGACTAGTAAAAGCCATTTAAGAGCCCCGCTTAAATGGCTTTTTACTTTTTTATGTGCCAAATTTCTCAAATCAATTCCCGCTTAGTTTTCCTTTTCACCCATCTTCAGTAATTCCGAAACAGTTACAAATTCATAACCCTGCTTTTTAAGATTCTTAATAACTTCGGGTAAAGCGTCTGAAGTCTGTTTGCAGGTGTCACTGGCATGCATTAATATGATTGCTCCCGGATGAGCTTTTTTACTGACCCGCTCAATGATGGTATTTACTCCCGGATTCATCCAATCCAGTGAATCTACGCTCCATTGTATAGCCTCGTAATTGCTGTCATGAACAGCTTTCATTACATGTTCCTTGTAATCACCGTTGGGAGTTCTGATTAAATTGGCATTTACTCCGGCAACTTCATATATGTTTTTATGGGCTTTTTGTATTTCATCCTTTATTTCCGATTCACTTAAATTACTTAAATTAATATGACGATAACCATGGCTGGCGATTTCATGACCGTCTTTTTTTATACTGGTTACGATATCCGGATATTCCTTAACCCAGGGACCGGAAAGAAAAAAAGTTGACTTTATATCGTTCTCCCTTAAAATTTCAATAACTGGCATGGGGGTTTTATTACCCCAGCTAATATCAAAGGTCAGGGCTACTACTTTTCGCTCAGTTTTAACCTGATATACCGGTTTCTCTTTATGATAGGCCTGGACATAAACTACACTGCTGACCAGGATAAACAAGGCCAAAATACCGGCTAAAGTTATCCTGGCTCGGGGTTGGATTTCGTAAAATCCGAATATTTTAGGCATTATGGATTCACTCCTCACGGTTTTTTAATTATATATGGCAGATATGTCTGCTTTATTCACGTTTTTCCATACGGATTAATTCACTTACGGTAACCAGGCAGTAGCCTTCATCATGCAATCGGGGAATTAGCAAATCCACAGCTTTCACCGTTTCTGAACCATTGGAAGTGCCATCATGCAGAATAACAATCTGGCCAGGTTTCAGGTTGGATATGATGTGGTCAGCAATTTGTGAGGCCTTGACATTTCTCCAATCTTTACTATCCTGCTGATATGTCCAGTAAGCAATAATCTGTTTCTCTTCTCGAATCATATCCACCATTTTATAGGATAAGTAGCCTCCCGGAGGACGAAATAATGCCGGACTTTTACCGGTAACATTTTTAATAGCTGCATTGCCGCGCTGGATTTCCGCCCGTACAAAATCATCATCATGACGGTTAAAATCTGCATGACTATAACTATGATTGCCTAATTCATGTTTTTCATTGCTCATACGTTTAGCCAGATGCGGATTTTGCTCTACTTTAATCCCTAACAGAAAAAAGGTAGCCTTGGCATCATGTTTCTTTAACACATCAAGTAACAGCGGGGTATTTACCGGATCCGGGCCATCGTCAAAAGTCAGGGCTACAACTTTTTCATCAGTCTTTACATCAGTAATTACAATAGCTTCCTTTTTCCAGTTATTCATGTTGGGATGCAGCCCCAGGGTAATGGCACTGGCAGACACACCACCCATAAAAATAAAAGCCAGCAGTAAAAATACCGTTTTCTTTTGGGCCACTACAATCATTTGATCATCTCCCCGGCAGAATATGCTCATAATAAAATAACTATTAAAATATACGAAATAGACTGATTATATATACCGAATGCAGGAAATGATGGTCAGGAAAATAAGCGGTGGAGGTTGATTTTCATTATACTTCAGGGTATAATCAATATCGTTAAATGGGTCGTTAACTCAGTGGGAGAGTGCTTCCCTGACACGGAAGAAGTCATTGGTTCAAATCCAATACGACCCACCATGAAAAGCAAATAATAACGGGGGTTACAGCCCCCGTTAAATTTTACTGAATACCTGTAAATAGCGAATTGCTGACAAAATTCCACCAGCTATTTAAACAGGCACTAATTTGACAAAAAAACGACCACCCTTTTTAGGATGGTCGTTTTTTCTGGTTATAAAATAAACGAAGATAGCATGGCTGCCGGGTAAATAATTAATATTTATTGAATTATACTAAAGTCTTATTCAACGCCTGCTTTTGGGTATCCCCTCCGGATGCTTTAATATTCTTCTGTTACTACGGGAACGGGTTTTACGAAACAGGATCAGGAAAATAATAAATGATCCCGCTAAAGCCCAGCGAGCTTCAATGATGAAATGATGCGTATAAAGATAGACCGAACTTAACAGGGCAGCACCGAAAACTATTCCCCAGGCAATGGCATGACTGGCTTCAGTATTCTTTTCTATGGCTTCCTCCAGGTTACGAAGCGGTAATTTTAGCTCCAGATTACCTCCTTCAGCTCGGCGCAATACTTTTTCCAGAAGAGGGGGCACCTCGATCATTGCGCTCCCTACAGCTGTACTTTTTTCTTTAATAATCGACCAAAGGCGGGCATCTTCCGGCATAAACTGTTTTAAATAAGGTTTGGCCTCATCCAAAAAGCTTATGTCCTTATCCAGACCGATACACAGACCGTACAAAGTGCCCAGGGCTCTGCCCATAAAAGTAAATTTGGCCGGAATCTGAAAGGGTTGTTCATAGAGCAGTTCTTCCAGTTCTTCCAGCAAAGCCCCCATGTCGTTGTTCTGGAGACTGAGTCCGGTTCCCAGTATCTGTTCTAAAAACAACCCAATTGCCCTTGCCAGCAATTCATTATTAGCGTCGCGGCGAACAAAACCTACCTGCTGCAGATAAAAAACTACTTGCTGATGATCCCGTCCGACCATCGCCAGCACCATTTTAATTAAAGTATCTCGTAAATCCGGATCAATCGTACCTACCATACCAAAATCAATCATAATAACTTTCCCGTCAGGATTGATAAACAGGTTGCCGGGATGAGGGTCGGCATGAAAGAATCCATCCACGAGGATTTGTTTAACATAAATCTCCAATAATTTACGGGCTAATTTTGGTTTATTAACCCCTGCTTTTTCAAGCTCCTCATAATCGGTGACTTTTATGCCTTCCATGAATTCCATCGTAAGTACCCGCTGCCGGGTATAGTCCCAATGAATCCGGGGAACGATTAATTCCGGATCCTGCATGCTGTTACGGGCAATTGTCTCAGCATTTTTTCCCTCCTGTATATAATTCATTTCTTCCCGCAGGGTGTCGGCAAATTCCTGGTAGATGGCATCGAAATCTACCCATTGCTCCCAATTGGTAAACCATTTCAATAACTTAATAACCTGTCGCATGGCCCTTAGATCAATTTCAATCAGTTTTTCAATTCCGGGTCTCAGTACTTTTACTGCAACCAGTTGTCCATCAGGGAGTTTGGCTTTATGAACTTGTCCCAGGGAAGCTGAAGCCTGTGGAATTACTTCCAATTCACTATAAATTTGGACAAGAGGCTGACCAAATTGATCTGCAATTACCTGACATATATCCTGGTAATCCACTGGTGGTACTTCATCCTGCAATCCCGCCAGTTCACTGGTTGTGCTTTGCGGCAGGATATCCACCCGGGTGCTTAAAAACTGACCCAGCTTGATGAGTAATCCGCCCATTTCAATTGCCGTATTGCGGAAACGCCGTGCTTCAGAAAAGAACAACTCGTCACGCCGGTTTTCTTTCCAACCTTCAACATGCCATAAGGCTTTTATTTTCAGCGAATAAAAGGACCAGAAAATAGAAATGAAAAGATTAATGACTTTAAAAAATCTTTTAATGCTTACCCGGGAGTTGTATTGCATTCTTTCATCCCCCTTATATAACCAGCGGTATATTATTCTGATTCATATTATCTATAGGGTAATTATATAAATTTAAGTAAGCGTCGGAGCGAGAAGGTATTTTGAATCCTTACTGACACTATGCCTCATTTTTGTTATTAGTTCTATCTTAATGCAGATAATTTGAAATGCAAATTACTGTTTTGAAACCTGATAACAGATTCGAAACGGCAATCAAATTGTTTATAACAGAATGAAGGATATACAATGCTTTGGGGAGAATATTTAGAATAATTTAATAACCATAAAGTTTTAAAATAAAAACTTATTTTTGACTGAAGGATTATTTTATAAAGGAGATGATTAGAAAGCACCTTACAACTTAGAGGAATGAAACAGGATGAATCAAGCAGAATAGGCCATAAAAGAATCTAAAGACACAGACTGCCGGAAAAGAAAATTGCAGGGGGGACTTTTATCGAAGATCCGGCAACAACGCTGGTAAAGCAGTAATGTAGAAGCCTTAAACGATTTGGCTTAATAAGTTAATAATTTTAAACGAGTAATTTTTGTTGTGTTATGTAGACAGATTTGGGACAAAACCCGACCTGGAAATCATTACATCTCAATCTGAAGAAAATATAATTGGGAGGGATTAGTTTGCCACATGATAATTATCTTTACCAACTTCGGGACATTAAGTTCCAGATGAAAGAATGGCTTGACATGGAAAAACTATTGTCCTGCGATGCTTATAAAGACTACTACGCAGTTGATGATCTGGATGGGTTTTTGGATGTTAACTATAAAATTTGCCGTGATGTAATTTGCCCGGTCAATAAAGAAGCTGATAATCCCGGGTTCAAATTTGTTGGCGGTAACGAACACGCAGCGATTAGTCCCGATGCCTTTAAGACGGTCTACAATACAGTTTGTGAAGCCGGCCTTGGACCTCAGTGGGGTGATCGCGAAGTTGAAGGCCGCATGCCGCTGGCCTGGTACGCTCCGGTTTTAGAAATGCAGAGCGCTGCATCACCGGCATTGGTAATGCTATGGTGTCTAACTCAGGGTGCTACCACTGTTATCCAATATAATGCTGCACAAAGGTTTAAAGACCTCTACCTGCCCAAAATGTATACGGGCGAATGGGGTGGATCCATGTGCCTGACTGAGCCAGGGGCAGGTTCCGAAGTGGGTGCAGTTTCTACCAGGTGTTTTCCTACCGATACCCCGGGCCTGTATAAGATTAAAGGGCAGAAGTGCTTTATTACCACCGGAGATAACGACTGTGTATCCAACATTATTCATCTGGTACTGGCCAAAACCCCGGATGCCAAACCAGGCACCAGTGGCATCAGCTGTTTAATGGTTCCCAAGTTCTGGGTTGATGATGATGGCAATATGACCAAATGGAATGATGTAACCACAGTCGGCCTTGAGCACAAGTTGGGGCTTCACGGCTCTGCAACTGCTACGCTGGCCTTTGGTGAAAATGATGATTGCTATGGTTGGATGATTGGTGAAGATCCGGTAGACGGCCGCGGTAAAGGTATGGCTCAAATGTTCCAGATGATGAACGAGGAGCGTATCAATACCGGGATATTTGCTTTGGGTTGTATCGGATCATCATACTACGCAGCTCTGGAATATGCCAAAGTTCGCGTGCAGAGTAAAAAGTCCACCGATCCCAAGGGTCCCAGTGTCCGGATAATCGAACATGAAGATGTCCGCCGCATGCTGATGCTGCAGAAGTGCGTAATGGAGGCCTGCCGGGCATTGATATACAGCTCTTACTACTATATTGACATGTCCAAGGAAGCATCAACCGAAGAAGAGAGGGAACTGGCTGACGATTTCTTCATGATTCAAAATCCACTCGCCAAAGCATTTATATCCGATATGGCATGGCTGATGACTGCAGAAGCCATGCAGGTCCACGGTGGATACGGCTTTATGGAGGAGTATGCCCCGGCTTCACTATCACGGGATTGCAAGATTTACTCCATCTGGGAAGGCACCAATTTCATTCATGCACAGGATTTCACCGGACGCAAGTATACCATGAAAGATGGTGAACCGTTTAAGAAATGGATGGATCAAATTGAAAGCTTCATCACTAATAAAAAGACGGCAGCATTTGAAAAAGAGTTTAACATGATGGGAGATTCCTTTGCTGCCTTTCAAACCATTATGGAGTTGAATGGGGCCTGGTCAACTGACAATAAGCAGCTAAAGCAACTGTATGCAACCCGGATGTTACATTCAGCAGCCAGGATTATCTGTGGCAAGTTAATGCTCGAACAGGGGGTATTGGCTGCTGAGAAACTCACGGTACTGGGAGAAGACCATTATGATGCCAACTTCTATAGGGGCAAAATTGCTTCCTCCAGGTTCTTTGTGATGAATGTTGTTCCTGAAGTCTTTGGAGTTCTCAAAGCCATGCAGAATACTGACACCAGTAGCATTGACCTTGCTGAAGAAGCATTTATGTAACCCGAAAATCTATTTTCAATATTGACATGGTTTTAGTGCGGAGTTTATAAATACCTCCGCACTAAATATTTCTCCTATCTACTTATTCTTATTAAAGGTATCTACTTTAAATTTCTCAAATATGCTAACATATCTATTATATGCTAAATATTCCAATATGTCAGGAGGTGATTATAATGGATAATCAAGAGCAGGTACGGCGAATATCCAGATCATACTCAATTTCTACAATTCTGTTGTGTGCCTTTCTTGCCGCTCCTTTTGGCTTGCTTAATGCCTGGTTTTTAGGATTAACTGATACGAAGGCCTGGATTGTTCAATATATGGTAGGAGCATTTGGTGGAGTGCTGGTTGGCTTTTTGGCAACCATAATTAACAAAAAAAGATTTTTTATTCCTATCGCTTCGATGGTGGATTATGTAAGCGGAATAGAACAGGGTAATCTGGAACCGAATCTGAAAAATGTCAATTATGGGGTAATGGATATTATACGAATAGCCTTCGACAAAATGGGCGATAGCATTATTTTACTTATGCAGGTTACCGGGGGAAGGATTACTGAGACGGAAAAAGTAAAAAATCAAATGCTGGAACAGGTTAGTAATGGTAGTACACAAGCGCAGGAAGTTGCATCTGCGATTAAACAAATAGCTGCGGGATGCTTTGAGCAGGCTGATGTAGTTCAGAAAATTGTTATTGAAGTCAGAAGTATAGCTCAATTGGTTGAGAATATAGCCAATAGCAGTAATGAAACAGCATTAGGTCTGCAATCCATAGGTAATGTTGCTGCTAATGAATTAAAGGTTATTGACCAACAGAAAGTACGCATGCTGGAAAACCGGCAATTAATCGATAAAATGAGTGTTGCTATAAATGATTTACAAATGAAGAGCAGTGAAATAAAAACTATAATGGATGTCATTGCCGATATTGCCGCCCAGACTAATTTACTGGCTCTAAATGCATCGATTGAAGCAGCGCGCACCGGAGATAGGGGAATAGGGTTTCAAGTAGTAGCCGAGGAAGTTAGAAAACTGGCTGAGGCTTCCGCAAAAGCTGCTTATGAAATAGGCCAGTTGGCAGTAAATATCCAGCTGAGCATAGAGCAGGTAATTGCTGAAACCAATGTTGCCCGGCAGGCAGTTTACGATCAGGAGCAGGCCATGGAGGAAAGCCAGCGGTATATTACTATGGTGGCAAATAACTTCAGTAATATAAGCCAGGATATGAGAAATGTTACTGATAGTTGCCGGGATATTAGCCGGGCAGTTGATGATGTTAACATTGCTGCTAAAAAAACTAATGCCATAACTCAGGAAAGCAGCGCTCAGTCACAGGAGATATCCGCAATCGCCGAGCAACAAGTTGACTGCATGGAGTCACTGCAACAAGAAATTATAAGATTTGATACTATGCTGGCAGGCCTGAAAAACGCGGTCAGAATTTTTGATACAAGTCAAATAGAAGTTGATGTATAGAGGAGGGTTGGAGTATTAATACTGAAAACAAAGAAATTAGAAAAATTGCTCTTAACTATACTTTAAAAACCATGGCTTTTTCCTCTATTGCTGCAGGTATTATTGTAGGTTTTCTATTGGCCTATATGGCGGGCGCTATGAATTTAAGGGGATTGATAATATCATTTATTTCAGCCTGGCTAGCCGGTTTGGTAGTAGCGTGGATATCAACAACCAATAACTCAAGGAAGTTTATTTATCCTACCTGGTCACTGGTAGAACAGGCAAATTTAATTTCCAGTGGGGATTTCACTGCCGAGGTACCATTAAATAAACCTATGGGTCAATTAGTATTAATGCGTAATGTTTTTAATCATATGGCCGAGGGTTTGAGAGCAGTTGGCAGCCAAATTAAAGAAGCCAGTTTTCAAATTAACCATTCTTCAGTGGAAACAGTGCAAATTGCTGATAATACTTTGCAAAATATAAATACTATGAATGTTTTAATTGAGCAGATTGCGCGGGGAGCAAATGAGCAGGCCATTAACATGCAGATTACTTCTGAATCTGCGGCTTTTATGGCAGATTTGGCTCAGCAATTGGCCCGGAAATTTTCTGAGGTTGCTGTTCATGTTGGTGATACCGAAGCCGTAGTATTTGAGGGCTTGAATAATGTTAGTTTTCAAAGGCAAAAGGTAACTGAAACCATGACCTCAATTACCAGGGTAAGCGAATCCATAGAGGAATTGGAAGATAAATCCACCATGATTGGTCAGATTGTAGATGTTATAACTGATATTGCTGACCAGACAAACTTGCTGGCATTAAATGCAGCTATTGAAGCTGCCCGGGCAGGTGAACAGGGAAGGGGTTTTGCCGTGGTTGCAGAAGAAGTGCGAAAACTGGCTGAGGAAACCTCAACTACTGCCCAGAGCATTTACGGATTAATAGGTGATATACAGAAGGGTACTGTCCGGGTAGTGGAAGATGTATCATTAGCCCGTGAAGTTCTCGAGAAACAAACAGAAGTGGTTCTAAATAACGAAGATCTATTGCTGAGATTAAAGGAGCAAATAATTCCGGTTACAAAGCAAATTCAGAATATAGCAAATGCAAGTCAGGAAATTACCCACAGTACGAACAATATAAATGATGAAATGGGGAATATTGCTGCACTAAGCCAGGAAACGGCAGCAGCTACTCAGGAAATTCTGGCTTCGACCGACGAACAGTCGAGAAATATTGATAATATGATGCAGGGAATTCAGGGATTGTCCTTGCTGGCTAAAAAGCTGGAGGAGCAATCAAGTATCATAAAACTACACAAATAAAAATTCCAATACTGTTGAATATCTATCGTGATACTTCAATCATAAAATTAAAAGTATCACGATAGTTTACTGTCTGTGTATAGTAATTTGCATGAAAAATTGATGTGACTCCGTATCCACATAGATTGTATAGCGATTTATAGCGTAAAACGAGGATTTTATCTCTGATCCAAATAGATTATCTGCAGGTCAGCATCGTATTCAACATCATAGTTGAATGCCTCTCCCAGATTCCTCAGGGGCACATAGGTTTTGCCATTTACAATTACAGGTTGTACATCAAGGGTGTTGATGGCGGAATTTATCTGGTAAGTATTCTTATTCAGGTATAAAGTTACCAATGTATCTTCGCAGGATACATTAATCTGATTCGGTGGTATCCATTCAATATTACAACCCAGATATTCTTCGCTCACAGAACGAAGTGGCACCATGGTACGCCCATTCTGGATGAAGGGAGCTACACCTTCTTCCAAATCCATCAATTCACCGTCAATTATAATTATCAATTCATCCTCATAATCAGATAGCTTTTCCGGGAACAATTCATCCATAGAGATACTGTTGCCGGAGTTAAGAACGGGGATATTCATTTGCAGACTGTCTTTAACCTGAGTAGTATAATTCAAATCTGTATTAATGCTAAAACCGTCGCTACCAAACTTGGCCTTTATATCAAAGATACCATTACCGTCAGCCCGATCAGGTTGTATTTTATTGTTGCTGTCAATATTGCAGCGTAAATAGTCACTAGCTTCGTTAAAGTTGACTTGCAAGGTGGTATTCTGATCAACTACTGAATTAACATTACTTTTCTTGCTTTCTGCTACCATATTTACTTTCATATTATCTGCAAATATTCCGGCTTGAAAATTCAAATCTGCCGCTAAACCATTACTTTGGCTGGAAATTAATAAATCAAACCGGTCTCCATCCATGTTGTAACTTATTTGGCTGTTAACATTTATTTGATCGCCATCAATAGTTATACGCAGCTCTTTGATATTAAGGTCCTTCAGTTGCCGCGAAAGAGATTCTGCATCACTAACAGAGATATTACCTAAAATCTCCTTCACATCATATTTTGTAATTTCCGGATAAAGTGGCTTAAATACATTTACAAGGGAATCAATGAAAGCGTCATTGTTCATATTCAGCAAATACAGCACCAGGTCTTTTTTATCGATATTGAGCACGGCAGTATTGCCATCCCGCGAGAAGCACTTATCCGGTACAGGTATAAGCAGGGCAGCAAACAGCTGGCAATAAAAGTCACTATAATTGGGATAAACATCATAAAAATTCCGGGACTCTTGTAATTGCTGCTGAAAACCTGCCAATTCATTTTCACCCATTTCCAGGTATACATACCGGGGCATTTGAGCAGGAAGCTCTTCATTCATAATTGCAGCCAGTTCGGTAATCGTTTGTCCGGGTACGATTACTTTGCCATGGTCCCAATAGATACTGCTGTTGATAGTCATCTGCTCATTTAGTGAAGAAGCAACATCGGAAAACTGTGTAGCCAGAGAAATATCAAATTCCCCCTGCAACTTATCCATATCCAGGGCATAATTCATTCCACCATTAATATTCAGTGAAGAAAAGGGAGCATCATTACCCTGGGCAGATATTTGGGAATTTAAGTTAATGTTCCCGGTTAATTTGGCTCCGGATTCGATAAATTTGCTCTGGGTTGCTTCAGGATAAGAAGCATTCCTTAAACTTTCAATAAAGAATTGTTTGTCAGTGACTGAATTTTTAGCTGCCTGAGCAGGCAGCGGTAAAATAAAGACCATGAAAAATAGTATCACCAACAACATTGCTGTCCCTTTTTTCATGTAAACCACCCCTCTTATTAATAATATCTGTGATAGCTTAAAACAAATATAGGAGAATGAACTTAATATATGTATATAAATAACAATTCGCTAACTATGCCTGATTACCTCTTTTTACTCTAAATACCATTCCGTGGTATGAAATACCTAAGCGGAGGCAATTAGCCTCCGCTGGAATATTTTAAGGTTAATTTTAATCACTTTACCCGGTTTTAAATGATATTTACTATTCGCTTATTTCCAGGTTTATGCTTATGGTTCTGCCTTCAGAGTCATACTGCACAAAAACCATGGTAACATCATTTGATTTGGCGGAATAACTTTGGTTTGTTTGGCTGGAGAACTCGGCAACCTCATTTGAAAATCCCCCGGACTTTAATTCTTCAACATAATTTTTAAAATCCTGAGGTTCAACATTTTCCAGCATAACCATGCAGGCCTTATCTGCATTTATGGCAGTTATGATTTTACCTTTTTTAAATTTGGGTAAGAGATCAGCGGCCTGGCCCTGCGGCCATTTAGTATCTCCAAAGGTCACCGTCTTGCCATCCTCGTCTTTCATAGTCAATTGCCCGTCTTTGATGTTTAAATCAGCTTCACCACCAGTAGCCTTATTTACAATTCCCTCAGTTACCTTTTCAGCTATTTTTTCGTCAACGCTTTTTTTAACACCACAGGAAGCCAATGATAACATCATTAATACAGTAAGTAAAATCACAATAAGTTTTTTAAACATTTGTTATCCTTCTTTCTTTTTATAATACAGAATAGGGAAAAAAGGGATGACCGGGTAACTGAGCGCCATTTATGATTTCAGTTACCCGAAGAAGTTGACTCAATAATTATTTTATGAGTCTAAATTTACCGATTAAAGGCAGTTCTTTGACTTTCCCGCTGAATCCGTTTATCAGTCCTATAATAGCTAATACAAATACACCCAGTGCAAATATCGGTAATAGAATCCACCCGATAATTGGGATTATGGTTAGAATGATACTGCCGCCAAAACCTAGCAGTAGTAACAACAAAGCCTGATTGGCATGGAATCTTCCGAATTGGGAATCAGGGCAGGCTAATAATGGCAGGAAAAAGATTATATAGGCCAATCCGGCCATCGTCTTGTTTTGTTCAATGTCTCCCGCGTCAATTACCGGTATTCTGTCTTCCATGGTCTGTTCATTAATATTCGGGTCAGTTGTCATTAAAAAATACCTCCTGAAAATTTATTTTATAATCTGATTTTATGGATTCCGGCATTAAAAGTAATCACTCCAGGGGTGAATCTGTGCCAAAATAATGCTAATCACCCTGGGGGTGATTAAGAAACAAGTGCCTGGATACGGACTTCTTTTACATCTACCTGTTTAAATCTGAAAAATGTTATAATTTAGTAGACTGAATATGACAGATGACAAATTATTATTTTTACAATATGGATAGGATAGGAGCGATACAAATTGAATCAGAAAAGTTTGATCTGGATAGTCCTGATATTAATGTTTATTCCAATTTTTACAGGTTGTGATTCACTGAAGAAAAATCCCAATAATCCCCAAACCCTTACCCTTTGGCACAATTATGGCGGACAATTAAAAGAGACTATGGATGATATGGTTGATGAATTCAATGAAACTGTAGGTGCGGAGGAGGGTATTGTTATAAATGTTACTTCTATTTCCGGTAGTGCCGCTCTTCACGAAAAACTGCTGATGGCTGCTAATGGTGACCCGGGGGCACCTTCGCTTCCTGATATAACCACTGCCTATCCTAAAACCGCTCTAATACTTGCAGAAAAAGGATTGCTTGCCGATCTGAATCAACAGTTTACTTCACAGGAACTTAAGGCTTATATACCTGAGTTTTTGGAAGAAGGCAGATTATTGGGAGAACATCTCTATGTATTTCCTACTGCCAAGTCTACAGAAGTCTTGTTTGTGAACAGAACTATATTTGATAGATTTGCCCGGGATACAGGTGCCGGGATTGATGATCTAAAAACATTTGAAGGTATTATCCAAACTGCACAACTTTATTATGATTGGACTGATAAACAAACGCCTGATATAGCCAATGACGGCAAGATGTTTTATATGCCGGATTCAGTTTTTAATTTCTCAATGGTTGGGTATAAACAGTTAGGTGATGAATTCATTAAAAATGGTTCCATTAACTTCACATCCCCGCAATTTTCCAAGGTGTGGCAATATTATTATAAACCTGCTGTTTTGGGACAGGTAGCTGTTTTTGACGGTTATGCTACTGATCTGGCAAAAACCGGTGATATTATCTGTTCAACCGGTTCTACTGCCGGAGTATCATTTTTTTCTCCAACAGTTACTTACGCTGATAATACCTCTGAACCGGCAGAGCTTGACATTTTACCATATCCTGTATTTAAAAATGGGGAGAAAGTAGCGCTGCAAAGAGGTGCAGGTATGTGTGTAATCAAGTCAACCAATGAAAAGGAGCATTTGGCCGGTGTATTTCTAAAATGGTTTACCAGTCCCAAAAATAATCTCCGCTTTGTTTCATCTACCGGTTATCTCCCGGTAACTGGGGAAGCTTTTGGTGAGATAATGTCTCAGGAAATAAAGAATATCTCAGATGATAATATTAAAAAGCTTCTTCAGACCTCCAGAATAATGCAAAAGGAATACCAGTTTTATATACCACCGCTTTTCGATGGTATCGATGAACTGCAAAATCAATATGAGGTAAAATTAAAGGATACCGCTGCTCAATCAAGAAAGACATATATTAATCTAGTAAAAGATACTAATTCCACAGCAGCTTATGAGGCGGCATCAAATGGGAGATATCAGGAATTTATTGATAAGTAATCGCAAATTGAGGCTATTATAAATTGAGCAATATACTGATGAAGAAGATTAATCTAATTAAACAGGTAGTCAGGAAACCGGGTACAGAAGGTGTATCCATGAATCTCAGGCTCTTTTTATTTTTACTGGTGATGGTGCTGACTATTGTTTTAGGAGTAGTAGTTATTCTTTTCATTACGGGAACATTTACTGCGGGTTTGTCAGAAAGTGAGCGCATGATTGAAAATGAACTTCTTCATGCTGAACAGGGAATTAGTAAACAATATGGAGAAATGTCCGTTCAGGCCATAGAGTTTTCCAGCGAGCTATCCGAGAACATTGAAGCTAAAACAGACAAACTGGGAATCCCCTTATCCAATCTGCAGGATCATCCTGAGGTGCTGGAAGAGGTAATAGCAGATGAATTGGACCGGTCATTGTTTTATATGCAGCGTTCTAAAAGCAGTGGAATATTTTTTATTTTGAATGCTACTGTTAATCCGGCGCTTGATAAAGCTAAAAGCTCCAGAGCCGGGCTATATATAAAAAATATGGAACCCAATATTATCAGTGCCTCGGCTGCAAACATTATTGTTTTGCGAGGTATGCCCAGCATTAGCCGCAACAATAAATTATCTTTGCATACCCAATGGAATATGGAGTTTGATATAAGTAATGCTCCCTATTATCACCGTCCAATTAATGCTGCTCAGGCAAACCGCCAATTGCCATTATCGCGTCTGTATTATTGGAGCACTGTCTTTACACTGCCGGATACCAGCGAGGAAGTAATGCTTTGCTCAGTCCCCCTGATTGATTCGCAAGGCAATGTTTTTGGCGTATGCGGACTCGAAATAAGTACTATGCTTTTTAAATTAGCCTATATGCCAAATAATTACACTTATAATCGCCTTTTCTGTATACTCTCACCTGCAACTGAAAGCATAGATTTAAATAAATCAATAGTTGCAGGCGGGTATTCAGCCAGGAGCATTTCCAAAGGCGAAGATATTCTAAAGATCTCAGAAAACCGTCACGCTTTTTACTCCTATAGAAATCAGGACAGTTCATTTTTAGGTATTCATAAACTGGTAAAATTATATCCTGAAGGTTCCGCTTTCAGTAATGAAAAGTGGGCGGTTGCGGTTTTAGTTCCTGAAGAGGATATTGTTAATTCCATTACCAGATTAAATTTAATTTTGATCTCTTTATTAATGATACTAGTTATTGTAGGGATAATATTATCTTTGGTTTTGAGCAGCAGATTTCTTAAACCAATTACTGAAGGTTTGGATATTATTAAATCTACAGACTTGAGCGAAGTCCCCAGAACCCGGATAGCTGAAATAGATGATTTAATTGATTATCTGGCAGCGCATAATGAAGATTTATACGAAAAGGCCAGACAGGAGAACCTGTCAATCACAATTCTGGATCAATTTCTGGAAAACACCAGAGAATTATCTCCCGCCGAACGGGCAGTTTTTGATCTTTATGTAAAAGGGCATACTGCCAAAGAAATCGCTGAAATACTATGTCTTAGCATAAACACAATCAAGACCCATAATAAAAGAATTTATATGAAGCTAAATGTTGCTTCTCGGGAAGAACTACTTTTGTATATAAGTTTACTGAATGAAATGGGTACGGAAATTAATTAGTGGAAAATCAAAACCCTCTGAGGATGGGCAAATGTTACAAAAATATGTATTACAGAAGCAGATAATACAATATTGGCTATTGCTATTATGTAAAAGCTGCAATAAATTATAATAAGGATATTAATTTAGGTAAGCGCGTGAGCTTTAGAATAAAATTTAAAAAAATAAGGAGGTAAAAATGGCTATTGTAGAATGGAAAAAAGACGACACGGTTGCAATTATGCTTATGAACAACGGAGAAAACCGCCACAATCCTGTTTGGGCGGAAGCCATGCTCTCAGTGTATGATGAAATTTTGGCAGACAAAGATATCAAGGCTATAGTACTTACTTCCAGTGATCCCAAAAACTTTTGTTTGGGAGTTGACCTGGAATGGATGATTAAGGCCCAGACAGAGAATGATTTTCCGGGCATAAGCAAATGGCTTTATAGAAATGGTGAAGTATTTACTGCAATGCTGATGTCTCCGGTTCCTACAATTGCAGCTATAAATGGACATGCTTTTGGAAACGGAGCCATGCTGGCCGGTGCCTGTGATTTCAGGTTTATGAGAGCGGATCGGGGTTATTTCTGTTTCCCGGAAGTTGATTTGGGTATTCAGTTTTCGCCATCCATGATTGAATGGATGAAACGCATCATGCCGTATCATCTGTTTTTAAGAATGAAATGGTCAGGGGAGAGAATATCGGCCGCCGAATTGGAGAAGTATAATGTAATAATTAAAGCCTGCGAAAATGCTGAAAAAACTGTGGAAGAGGCAGTTGCTTTTGCAAGAAGGTTTAATAAATCCAGAACTACGCTGGCAGAGATGAAAAGGCGAACCTATAAGCATATTCTGGACAAGATTGAGAATGAGGATCCTCAATACTATGATTATAAACCGGAAGCAGTTAAAGAAGGAAGATCCCCAATATTTATGTTTACAGCACTAGACTAAAACAGAGCAGGGGGATTGTATTTTTTTACAATCCCCCTGATTTGTTTTTCCTGTGATTAACGGTCTACTTTTTGAAATCATTTTAAGACTTTAAAATCTTATTTATTTTATACGAATATCAAAATTACCAATACTAAATATTAAATTCCTGATATAATATATTTATATATTTGTCCTCGTGGCAACAAACTAGAAAATTAAATAAGTATGGGAATAGCTTGGATTTAAATTAAGGAGGTATTTTAATGAGTTTGTTATTCAATCCCAAAAAGTACAAAGACAGAAATTATCCCGATGAAAGATCAAAAGAAATCATGCTCAAGACCATTAAATGGTTTGAAGACAAGGGTGCTGAACAATTAAAAGCAGATTATCATGCCAAGGAATTTTGTGAAGATTTTCAGCAATTCGTAACTGAAGAGGGAATTTTTGAAACCCTTTTCCTGCCCAAAGGGTATGGTTCAGACCCGAATCAGTATTACAGCACCTATCGGATGTATGAATTCTCTGAAATAACAGGGTTTTACGGGGCGGCCTACTGGTATGTATATCATGTATCAACTTTAGGTCTGGACCCGGTGTTGCTGGGAGATAATGAAGAAGCCAAACATAAAGCAGCCAAAAAATTAAAAGATAACGCTTTTTGTGCCTTTGGTTTGTCTGAACAGGAGCATGGAGCAGATATTTACTCATCAGAAATGAAACTTTATCCTCAGGGTGATGGCACCTATCTGGCTAACGGTAGAAAGTATTATATTGGTAATGGTAATGTTGCCAGCACCGTAACTGTATTTGGTAAGTTTGCTGATACAGATGATTATGTATTTTTCATGGTTGATTCCAATCATCCCAATTATGAATGTGTAAAAAACATTGTTAATTACAATCAGCAGTATGTAGCTGAATTTGCCCTGCATGATTATCCGATTACTGAGGCTGATATTCTGTCCAGAGGTTCCAAAGCCTGGGACGATATGCTCAATACAATCAATATTTGCAAGTTTAATATTGGCTCAGGAGCCACCGGTATTGTTACTCATTCATTCTATGAAGCCATAAATCATGCCTATCATCGCGAACTTTATGGTGGAAAAGTAACTGATTTCCCCCATGTAAAAAGACTATTCAGCGATGCCTGGCTAAGAATTATGGGCATGAAACTCTTTGGGCTCAGAGCAACCGATTACATGAGGATTGCCAACGAAAACGATAAGAGATACCTGCTCTATAATCCAATCATGAAAATGAAAGTAGCCATTCAGGGTGAGCTTGTTCATGAACATCTCTGGGATATTATTGCCGCCAAAGGTTTTGAAAAAGACATGTATTTTGAGCAGGCGGTAACCGAACTGAGAGGATATCCAAAACTGGAAGGCACCCGTCATGTAAATATGGCTTTAATAGCCAAACTTATTCCCAGTTATATGTTTATGCCGGCGGAGTTTGAAGAAATTGGAAGAATAACGGATAACCGCAATGAGGACTTTATGTTCAATCAGGGACGCACCAGAGGTTATGCCAAAACCAAATTCCACGATCACAACATTGCTTACAGTACTCTGGCACATCTGCCGAATGTGAAGATATTTATGGAACAGATTGAAGCTTATAAAGATTATCTGCTGGTTTCCGGTCAGGGTCTAAACGAACAAATGAAAGATTTCGATTATCTGTTAGCTGTAGGTGAACTCTTTACCATGGTGGCTTATGGTCAGCTGATCATTGAAAGCGCCCGCATGGAAGGCGTCAGCGATGAGATTATGAATCAGATGTTTGATGTCTTTGTCAGAGATTTCTCATCTTTTGCAGTTGATCTTTACAGCAAACCGCTCAATACTGACGCACAGGTTGAAAAAATTCAAAAGATGATCAAGAGACCGGTTCCCAATGAAGCCGAATTTGAAAAAGTTTTGCATGAAGAAGTTTACAGCCTGGTGGATGTTTATCATCAGAATCCCTAAGCTTGTAAAGGATTGACAGGGGGACGGGGTTGTTGTCAACCAGCCAATTGGCTGGTTGACAACAACCCCGTCCCCCTGTCAACTTTTAGAATGGTAATAACATCATATTCTTTAGATCGGAGGATACATAATGAATTGTCCGTACTGCCAGTCACCTGTCGCCGATGACCAACGATTTTGCCCCAACTGTGGAAAAGAACAACCTCTTAAGGAGACATTTTGCTCTAATTGTGGCAGTCCAATTATTTCTGATGGAGAATTTTGTCCAAATTGTGGTTTCGGTATCAAGAATAAGAACACCGGGCAGCAACCAGCTGCGCAAGTACCAACAGCATCAGTTTCCCAGCCGGTAATGCAGGAGAATAATCAACCTCCAGGGCCTGCAAAAACCACCGGTGGTTTTGCAAAGGCACTGAAGATAGCAGGCGCAATAGCAGCGCTTTTACTGGTTCTAATTATCGGAGTTTCCTTATTATCTGATAGTAGCAACATAGACCTGGGTGAGGGCGAAATAAAAGCGATTGAACGCAATATATTGGTTAATACGGCGGAGTGGGGGGAGGTGCCTGCCAATCAGGTTATAGTGGTTATGAAGGATGGATACGGCAGAAGTGAGGCTGATCAGTTGGCAAGTTCACTGGGAGGACAGGTAGTAGGATTTTTTGAATACCTTAATCTGTTTCAGATAGAAACCGCAGCTCGAAATGAGAATGATTTAACTCAGGCTATCAGTATAGCGGGGCAGGATGCCCGGGTTGAACTGGCAGCACCTAACCAGCAGGTCTTCATGGATACCACCATTTATGGTGTGCGCTGTGATTCTTTGGACGCTCCACTTTATAACGAAGACAACCGGGGAAAAGGATACGAGATAGCAGGTGTGCAAAGGGCCTGGGATTTGATTAAGACCAGTGGTTTTAAAACCAATAATGTTCATGTAGGTATAGTAGATGATGGACTCTACAAGGGAAAAAATGAATTTGATGGCAAAGTCAAATTTGAATTTCCGGACCCTAATGCCGATCTTAAGAATTCAGAGAAGAATACAGATGGAACTGACCAAGCTCATGGCAGCCATGGGACAGCTGTAGCTGCTATTTTGGCTGCAGATCCTGATAATGGAGGGTTAACCGGCGTAGCTTCCAACCTGGGCAGCAATCTCAAAGTATCAATGGTGAATAACTTTGCTCCCCCTTACGGGGTTGATCAGGTGTCGACTCCTGATCCCAATGATCCGACCAAAGTGGTTTGTTCAGATGGAAAAACCTATGCATTGGGTGATCTTATGGCATTGAAAAAACAGATTGATTCCGGAGCAACTATCATAAATTGCTCATGGGGGAATAGCAATGCCGACCCTGCCTGGGCTGCAATCTATAAAAAGTTCTTTGAAAAAATGGCCGTGGAACATAAAGATGTTCTGTTTGTTTGTTCGGCAGGAAATGATGGCAATGTACAGGATGGCAGCCGACGGTTACCCAGTGGATTGGCCTTACCCAACATGATTACAGTCGGCAATATAATGAACGATGGCACAAATACAGCCAGCAGTAATATGTCATCGGCCAATTTTGAAGTTACATTGGCCGCACCTGGTGAACAGTCAATACACGGAATAGGAGATGATGCAACCATCGTTAATGATTACGGCGGTACCAGCATGGCAACCCCACATGTTACTGCTGCTGCAGCTATGCTTAGATCACTTAATCCCAAACTGAGTGCCGGTGATATTAAAAAGATTTTAGTGGAAACGGTTTCTCCCGGTGTAAGCAATGAAGGGTACAGTACGGCTGCCCCCAAGGAATTGGGCGCTGGTATCCTGGCAATTGACAAGGCGGTACTCAGGGTAATTAATGATTTGCGGGCAGCAAAAGGCCAGCCGTCTTTAACCATGGAAGAAGCTCTGAAACCGGGCAAAGTTGAACTGATAGCCGCGGGAGGTCCCCAAGAGTATACTATTACTGCCAATATAACCGGGATAGGCAAGGGTGGTACTGATGTAACTATCGAATTGCAGGGAGCTGGCAGTATTGGCGGGCTGTCCAAACAGCACCTGTCTTCGGATGGAACCCTTACCTGGAATGTTATTCTTTCCGGGGATAGCGGTATGGTTCATGTTAAACGCCTGGACACCAATTCCTGTTGGAATGTAAAGTTACCCCCTGACCTGACTGGTACCTGGGTAGGTTCTTTTAAAGTTGAAAACTGGTCAGGTTCTGAAGAAGTAAATCTGACCAGGCAGGAAACCGGACTGACGGTAGTATTTGATGAACGCCAGGATTCTAATGCCCCTTTGACTGGTACAGCTAAGCTGGATCATAGTTATGCAGCTAAAATTTATGGAAATTTGAATGGCAGACGCATTAGTTACCGTATTGTCGGTGATCCATCCCAGGTATTCTTCAGCGGTGAGATTGTGGGAGGAGCAATAGAAGGAACCTGGAACGGCCATCAGGAGAGTGGCGATCAATATTTCAGAGCCAACGGCAACTGGAATTTACAACGGCAGTAGGGATGTGACAGGGGGACGGGGTTGTTGTCAACCAGGCAATTGCTGGTTGACAACAACCCCGTCCCCCTGTCAACTTTACTCAAGATAATCAACATGGTTGCAGATATCCTCGACGATGGCATTTTTCCTTAAATTGAAGGCTTTTTTATTATTCTCAAAAAGATTATTGCCCTGGGTATCAATGGAAACAATGAGGGGACCAAATTCCTTTACACGCATTACCCACATGGCTTCCGGCATACCCAAATCCAGCCATTCCACAGACTCAACCTGTTCAACGCAATTGGCTGCCAGAACAGCGCATCCTCCGGGGAAAACGGTATGTATAGCTTTATATTCCCGGCAAGCTTCTGCGGTATTTGGGCCCATGCCGCCCTTGCCAACCATTAGTTTTACACCGGTTTGTGCAATAAAATCCTTTTCGTATTTTTCCATACGCATGCTGGTAGTGGGGCCAATCGAAATTACTTCATATTTTCCAGGCTGACCTTCTATCTCCTGCATAATGGGTCCGGCATGGAAGATGGCTTTTCCAGCCAGGTCAACCGGTAGTGGTTTATGCTGTTTGATAAGGCGTTGATGTACATCATCACGACTGGTTATCAGATACCCGGTAAGATAAATAATATCACCAATCATCAATGAATCCAGGTCATTATTATTTATCGGGGTAGTAATTATTTTACGGCTCATAATATTACTCCTTTATGCGAAATTATTTCATAACCCAGGTCAGCCGTTATTCTTATCGCCGACCTTCGGTGCGCCCAGCACCCGGTTGATAAGCCTACTGCAATAGTAGCAGGATGGCGGGCTGCTTCTTCTATATGAACACCCATAACCGAGTTTTCTCCGCTAAGACCGCCGGGCCCAATTTTAATGGCATTCAATCCGTTTTCGATTCTGGATTCCAGCTCAGCACCACGAGGATTGGGGTTATGAGAACCTACAGGTCTAAGCAGGGCTTTTTTTGATAATTTGGCTGCCACCTCTACAGAACCGGCAATACCAATACCAACCAGCAGTGGAGGGCAAGCGTTAATACCATAGGAAATAATCTGCTCAAAAACGAAATTTACTGCTCCTTCATATCCTTCCAGAGGCATGAGAACCTTGGCAGTTCCTGGTAAGCTGCAACCGCCGCCGGCCATATATACATAGATGGTCGCTTCATCACTGCGGGGAACAATCTCCCAGTCTATCCAGGGAATTCTCTTGCCAACATTGTTACCGGTGTTTTTTTCATCAAAAACTTCCACTGCGTTGTGGCGGAGTGGTCCGATAATCGTCGCCTTTTTGACCGCTTCACGCAGGCAATCTTCTATTTCATCAATTAAAGGGAAACTGGTCCCCACTTGTACAAAAAACTGAATTACTCCGGTGTCCTGGCAGCATGGTCTATCTAATTCATCTGCCATCCTGAGATCCTCAAACATGGCATCATAGATAATATTTGCTAATGTAGCAGTTTCCTTATCCTGCAGTTCTATTAACTTTGATAAAACATCATCAGGAAGATGTTTGCCGGTATATGCAGTAAATTTTGCCATTATATCAATAAAAATTTCCCGTTGTTCGGCTACATTCATTCAAGTTCCCTCCAATAAATTCTTTAAGCTTACCAACAGAGAACGGCTATAACCGTTATGCCATTTTACAGTAAAATTAAAAATTAAATCTCTTTTATTGTATTATAGATGTTTTGGAAATGCACATTAATGAAGTTGGGTCCAAACCAGGGATTTCCGATTACAATACTCATAAACTTTCAATTATTGGTGCATCATAATGCTATACAATTAGAAAGGAGTGAACTTAATGGCTAAAAAAGAATTAGGTAATGGAGTTTCGATTGATCCAATGCCACCGTCTGTAGGAAAAAATGTCAATATTGTTTATTCGGGTGAATTGACCACTCATAAATCAGAGCCGTTATCAGTACATGTAATGTATGGATCACCGGATCGTTATTTTGGCTCCAAAACTATAGAGATGAATAAACAAGGCCAAAATTTCCACGCAAGTTTTCAGGTAGAAGCTTCAGATACTCTGAATTTCTACTTCAGTGACGATGAAAATCACATCGACGATAACAACGGTAAGCCCTGGCAAACTGCGGTTGATTCAGATAATCTTTCCTATAGTTAAAGTAAAACCATTACAAAGTAATTTAAAGGTATCAGAGTTACTGATACCTTTTTATCTTTCGCTAACAATTGCATTAAATTGGCATTTAATAATCAGAATCAAGGCTACATAACTGCATATGATAGTATAATAAAGCAAAGATTGTTGCGCTCCGACAATAATTGAGTATTATGGGTATTAATTTCTATGAATTTCGACTAGAATGAATATGGAATAAAAATCAGCTGAATTATAATTAAAGGAATGTTGTCCGCATGCAGCACAATGAATGTATTGCCCGTGAGGGTTGGATTTTTATTATTATAGGGTTGGCCGTTGGTGCTGTATTAGCTTATTTTAACTTTTATATACCTGCGCTGATATTTGCAGCTTTAACTTTATTTTGCCTGTTCTTTTTTCGCAACCCTGAACGGGTAGTCCCGGAAGAAGCGAAGACAGTCGTTTCGCCTGCTGATGGCAAGGTAATGGATGTTACAACCGTTAATGAGGAGTTTTTTATTAAAGGGAACGCTAAACGGATAAGGATTTTTCTCAGCCTGTTTAATGTTCATATTAACCGGGTGCCGGTATCAGGCAAGATTGGTTTGATAAAACAGGTATCCGGGCTGTTTTTACCGGCCTATAAGGATGAGGCCAGTTTTAAGAATCAACGCAATTATATTGGTCTGGAAACTGATTTTGGCAAGGTACTGATAGTGCAGATTACCGGACTGGTTGCCAGAAGATTAGTTTGTTGGGTTAAATCGGGAGATGTACTAAAACGGGGAGAACGATTTGGTTTAATCAGATTCGGATCCTGTACAGAAATTTATCTGCCCGTGGATACGGAAATACTGGTTAAACCTGGGGATAGCGTAAAGGGAGGGGAAAGCGTAATTGCCAAATTCATTTCGGATATCGATAGCAATTAGTATAACCTTTTTAAATCTCCTGGCTGGATGTTTATCACTGGTAGCTACGATTAATGAGAATTATGCAGCTGCGGCTCTGTTAATTCTTATTGCCGTAGTTATGGATTCATTGGATGGCAGAGTTGCCAGACACCTGGACAGTACTACCAGCATAGGTAAAGAATTGGATTCTTTATGTGATCTGGTTTCTTTTGGAGTTGCCCCGGCACTGCTTATTTATTCACAGTTGTTAGCAGATAAATGGTTTGTTGCCGGTTTAATTGTGGTTCTGGTTTATGTCGCCTGTGGAGCTTTCCGGTTAGCCCGTTTTAATGTATCCGGTGCTCCCGATTATTTCATGGGTGTACCTATAACTTTTGCAGGATTGTTCCTGGCCATAGTTTCTTTACTGTCAGCTTATTTGCCAGTATGGATGATAGTTTTACTGGTGTTGTTATTGTCTTATTTAATGATCAGTTCCATTCGGGTTCCTAAACCAGGTGCAGTTCCTCAATAATCAAATCTATTTCTCCAATAAACTAAGGTTTATCTTAATAAAGAAAAACCTTAGTTTTTTTGTTATTAAGAGCAATAAACTGCCAACTGAATAATGCTGTAAGCCTGCACATATAATAAGATATCATTTTTCTTTGGAGGCTATAACATGATTCATGAGTTTCATATTACAACTGCCAGTAATAATACTGACGGTTTACTGGCAGATTTAAATCAGCGAGCTAAATGGATTCATCAGCAAGGTTATAATATATCCGTTGATATAGATCAGATGCAGATTCCCGATATTGACAAATTAATAGTTAAATTACAGGGAAGTCAATTTGGTCAGGTATTTCGGGACGAAGACATTTTGTGTGTGTTTAAACATCAGGTAGCTGAGGTGATTGCGGAACATATTCTTACTCAGTGGGAAGATAAACTTATTTGGAAAGAAATTGGCCGTACCGGCCGGACGCTGAGCGAAGAAGAGAAGCAATTTGTTTATGATAAAACGGTTGAGTTCCTTCACGCCTGTCAGGATAACGAAAAGCTAAACCGATTATTATACTTTGGTCGCAAAAGTCGTATTACCAATCGTGTATTGGAATACATTAATGAAAATAATTATCTGCTGGTTGAAGGATTTATAACTTTTTGTTTAAGGGATTATTTAGCTGAGATTAAGTTTGCGGTAGAAATAGCTTACGAAGAATTGCGCAGTGAAAAAGAATACAATGATTTTATTACTTTGTTACGCTTTTATGTAGAAACGCAAACCCCTAAAATAACGGAAGTAAATGTCTTAATGACTTCCAACAGTTTTTTTTATTTATGGGATGGTAACGGTATGAAAATAGACGACCGTTATATGGATTATTATGTAAATGAGCTGAGATTTAATGAAATCAATTTCGATGATGTGTTAATCAGTATTTTAATTACTATTGCACCTCGTCGTATTATTCTTCATAATGGCGGTGATTTGAGCCGTCAATCCGTTAAAACCATATTAAAAGTTTTTAGTGATCGAATTAGGATTTGCAGTGGTTGTCCGCAGTGTCATCACATTTTAAATAATGGTTTCCAACAATAATTGCTGTCAAAAAGCCTATTCCCCATCTATTCTTTTCTAAAATTTCATCCGGTATCTTCTCCATGTTTTAATTGAGGATTTTGCATACTTCAATAAATCCTTCAATACTGTCACTCTGATAATATAACTACATCCGGTAGGATATTCAGCAACATTAATTGCACCCGGAAGGGTGTATCAGTAGTACCCAAGGGTGTAGTCCCTCGGGGGGAGTCTCATAAATGCCGTAGATCCCCCCTACGGGGACTACAATGCTCCCCGGCACTCAGCCCGATTATGAACTGGATTAATGTTAAATTACTAACTCTGAGTACCGGGTCGATATTAATGATGCTTCACTAACGTTCAGGATGACATTATTTTTGCCTGCCTTTAATAAAACCTGCATTATTGCCCCACCCGCTAAAATCTGATATATTCATTAAGGTAAATCTTAAGTCAGGTGATCAAATGTTAATTAAAATATTATTAATACCACTGATAAGTGCTTTAATTGGTTATGTAACAAATGTGGTAGCCATAAGGCTTTTATTTTGGCCCAGGAAACCAATTAACCTCGGTTTTTATGAACTTCAGGGTGTGTTGCCCAAAAGACAGGCGGAAATTGCCGTCAGTGTAGGGGATTTAGTAGAAGAACAATTATTATCACTGGATGAGATTTTTGAAAAAATTAACACTCCTCAAACAATGGAAATGGCAATAGTTAAAACGGTCAGGGTTTTACGGTACAAACTGGATAATATGTTGCCCAGGTTTTTGCCTGCCATGGTGGTACAACTGGTTGGTGATATAATGGAGAAGGTAGTACGACAGGAAGCACCAGGTTTAATTAATCAATTAATTGAGTCGGGACATGAATATTTAAGCAAGGATATACAGATTAGAAAAATTGTTGCCCAGAAAATAATTGATTTTGATCTGGATCAATTGGAGGATATGATACGAAGTGTTTCCAATAAAGAGTTGACATTTATTGAAGTTCTGGGAGGAGTTTTAGGTTTTATTATCGGTTTGGTTCAAGTAGGCATTATACTTTTATTCCCATAAACTAAAATTACGCAAAGGAGGACGGGTAAGATGATTAGAGTATTCTTGAAAAATGGTACCAGTCGTGAATATCCAGAGGGAATTACCATGTTGCAGGTAGCTGAAGATATTAGTCCTAAACTGGCTAAAAATGCGGTTGCTGCTTTATATAATGATGTGGTAACTGATCTTACCAGACCGATATATGAAGATGGCCACCTGGAGTTATTGGATTTTAATGATCCCCGTGCAGCTGCAGTTTACAGACACTCGTCCGGTCATATAATGGCTCAGGCGGTTAAAAGACTCTGGCCAGATACGAAATTAGCGATTGGGCCAGCAATTGATAAAGGATTTTATTATGATTTTGATAGTGAACATACGATAACACCGGAAGATTTTACACTAATTGAAGAAGAAATGCAGCAGATTATAGAGTCGGATTATCCAATTATTCGTCAGGAGATGAGTCGGGATGAAGCCGTCAAATTCTTTGAAGAAAAAGGCGAGAAATATAAGGTGGAATTAATTCAGGACTTGCCTGAAGATGCGGTTATAAGCCTGTATCAACAGGGAGAATTTATTGATTTATGTGCAGGGCCTCATATTCCTTCTACCGGCAGATTAAAAGCCTATAAATTAATGAGTCTGGCTGGAGCCTACTGGCGGGGAAGTGAAAAAAATCCAATGTTACAGCGGGTTTATGCAACCTCGTTTCCTAAAAAGGATATGCTGGATGATCATTTGCATAAAATTGAGGAAGCCAAAAAACGGGATCATCGCCGCCTGGGCAAAGAACTGGGATTGTTTGTTGTGTTGGATGAAGGACCCGGTTTTCCATTTTTCTTACCCAAAGGCATGATTCTTCGCAATGAGTTGGAAAGTTTTTGGCGCGAAGAGCACCAGAAGGCAGGCTATCAGGAAATTCGCACGCCGATTATTTTAAATCGTGAACTGTGGGAACGTTCCGGTCATTGGGATCATTACAAGGAAAATATGTATTTTACGCAGATTGATGAACAGGATTTTGCGGTAAAGCCTATGAACTGTCCCGGAGGAATGCTTGTATATAAGCAGAGTTTGCATAGTTATCGTGAGTTGCCTTTACGCATTGCCGAAATGGGTCTGGTACACCGTCATGAATTATCCGGAGTATTGCATGGGTTAATGAGAGTGAGAGCCTTTACCCAGGACGATGCCCATATTTTTATGCTGCCCGAACAGATTGTTGACGAGATTAGAGGGGTTATCCGTTTGGTGGACCGCTTTTATAAACTGTTTGGCTTCCCTTACCATGTTGAATTATCCACCCGTCCGGATAATTCGATGGGAGATAACGAATCCTGGGATATTGCTACCAACGCATTGATTCAGGCTTTGCAGGAAGCAGGACTTGAGTACCAGGTTAATGAAGGTGACGGAGCTTTTTACGGACCCAAGATTGACTTCCATCTGCAGGACTCTCTGGATCGTACCTGGCAATGTGGTACTATACAGCTTGACTTTCAGATGCCGGAACGTTTTGATTTGAATTATATTGGTGAAGATGGAGAAAAACATCGACCTGTAATGATTCACCGGGTTATCTACGGTAGTATAGAACGCTTTATTGGCATATTAACTGAGCATTTTGCCGGGGCATTTCCGACCTGGTTAGCTCCGGTACAGGTTAAGCTGATTCCTATTACTGAAAGACAATTGGATTACGCAGTTGAGGTTGCAGATGACCTGAGAGCATCAGGTATTCGCGTTGAGGTTGATTCCAGAAGTGAAAAGATGGGCTATAAGATTAGAGAAGGACAGCTGCAAAAGATACCTTACCTGTTAGTAGTGGGAGATAAAGAAATAGAACAGGGAGCGGTAGCCGTCAGACATCGTAAACATGGTGATCAGGGGGCTATGCCCACAGAAGAGTTCAAGCAAAACATTTTGCAGGAAATTCGTGACCGCAGTAATGACTGATATTGAGGTTAAAGAAATATATTTAACTTGATATTGCAGGCATAGTGAGTTTGTGTTATTATATTTAATGGACTAAGCAGGAGCTCAGCTTCTCACCTTACAACCTGTTGTTCGTAAGGTCATTAAACTGGAGATCAGTTGGTCGTTAGTGTTCCTTTGTGTATATTAGCGATTTGAGAAGCGAGTCTTATGACTCGCTTTTTTACTTTATTTTGGAGGTGAACTTCTTATTAGTAAAGATTGGAGAGTTAATGAGGACATTCGAGCGAAAGAAGTCCGACTGGTTGCCGAAGATGGTGAACAATTAGGTATAGTTTCAATCCGTGAGGCATTGGAAATTGCTCTGCAAAAGGGAGTGGATCTGGTTGAGGTAGCACCTTCAGCAAAACCGCCCGTATGCCGCTTGATGGATTTTGGCAAATTCAAATTTGAACAAAGTAAACGCGAAAAGGATGCTCGCAAGAAACAAAAGATTATCTCGATTAAGGAAGTCAAAATGCGCCCTAATATCGATGAACATGATTTCCAGGTCAAAGCCAAAAATGCGCGCAAATTTCTGAACGCGGGAGATAAAGTTAAGGTAACCATTATGTTTAGGGGTAGGGAAATTACTCATCCCGATTTAGGTGAAAAGCTATCCCTTAAACTGGTTGGAGAGCTGGCCGATGTGTCTGCAGTTGAGAAACCTCCTAAGGTTGAGGGAAGGAACATGGTAACTATACTGATACCCAAAATCGAAAGCATAAAGGAGGAAGGCTAATGCCTAAGACCAAAACTCATAGAGGTGCTGCCAAACGGTTCAAGAAAACTGGCAGCGGTAAAATTAAAAGATCCAAAGCTTACGCCAGCCATTTGCTGGGTGGAAAAAGCCCCAAAAGAAAGAGAAATCTTCGTAAATCCGGTTTGGTCAGTGAAGCCGAAAATAAAAGAATATCCAAATTAATTCCGTAGTTGCAGGAGGTAATATGATATGCCCAGGATTAAACGTGGTGTAACCACTCATAGAAGACATAAAAAAGTTTTGAAGATGGCCAAAGGCTATCGGGGCAGCAAGTCCAAGTTATACAGAGTAGCTAATCAGCAGGTAATGAAATCAGGTAATTATGCGTATATTCATCGCCGGCTGAAAAAAAGAGATTTCAGGAAATTATGGATTGCGCGTATCAACGCGGCAGCTCGCGATAATGGAATATCTTACAGCAAGATGATTCATGGTCTTAAAGTAGCCGGAGTAGATGTTAACCGTAAGATGTTAGCAGAACTGGCCATAACAGACCCACAGGGTTTTACACAATTAGCAGAACTGGCCAAGCAGAATAACTAAAGTTTTTAAGAGTATGGTGTCAGCCGTACTCTTAAATTATTCTTAGGAGTAATGATGAAAAAGATTGTTTCCCGGGATAATACACATATTAAACAGGCAGCTAAATTAAAAAATAAAAAGTATCGTCAGCAGCAAAAATTATATCTTATTGAGGGGCAACGATTGGTAAATGAAGCTTTGATGAGCAATCAGGTTGTTGAAAAAGTTTTTGTTGCCGAAGATTTTTCTATATCCGATGAAATGAACAGACGGTTGCAAAACTTTGATTGCTACCTGATCCCGCCAGCTTTATTTTCGTCTATTACTGATACTGAAAACCCTCAGGGTATAGCAGCTATTGTTCAAAAACCGGAGCCGGACCGGGATATCCTGGCTGATAATATTACTTGCCTCCTGTTACTGGATCAGATAACTGATCCAGGTAATATGGGAACCATTATTCGTACAGCCTGGGCATTTAACTTTGATGGTATTATGCTGACCCCTGGTTGTGTTGACCCATATAACCCTAAAGTTGTAAGAGCAACTATGGGAGGAATTTTCCATCTGCCTGTTTATGAGATTGATGAGCAGGTGCTGGATGGTTTGATCCGGTCAGGTTATAGATTAATTGGCAGTTATCCGGATGCTTGCAATAGTATTTATGAGGTTGATTATACGGGACCCATAGTGGTTGTTATTGGCAGTGAAGCCCAGGGCATCAGTCCCGCTATTAGCGAAAGATGTAAAGTTAAAGCGTTTATACCTGTAAATTCCAGAGTCGAATCTTTAAATGCGGCGGTTTCATGTGCTATAATAATGTCTGAAGCTAATCGGCAGAGGCAGCGGGAAACATTGTCCTGTGACCAAAGCTGTGCTATAATACGGTTAGATTAAACCCAAACCTTGAAGGGAAGGGTGTTTTATCTATGTTTAATCAGGCAGAAACACTGTGGAGACTTTTTGAGAGTTCAGGATGTATCGTATATTACTTAATGTATAAGATGCTTATGACACAGTAAACATATCCTAAATGTGATGAAGGGGACAAGTAGGCTGTCTGGAACCTCAAGGGAGATTGTATCGGAGACTGAGAGTACAATCAGGATAAGGACAGTATGAATTCACCCCGGGAGCAGAGGACTGAATCTTAGTAGGTCTTTTACGGATGTCGCCGTTAACGACATAGAGGCAGCCGGGTAGAGTTATCCGGCTAATTAGGGTGGTACCGCGGAACTTTCGCCCCTTGGGAGCGAAGGTTTTTTATTTTTCTGCCAGGGAGGAAATTAAATGCTGGAAAAACTTAATGAGATTGAAAAGAAAGCACTGCAGGCACTGGGGCAGGCCAGAGAATTACAGGAGTTAAATGAACTCAAGGTAAAGATTCTCGGTCGTAAAGGGGAAATAACCTTGATGTTAAGGGGACTCAAAGATTTATCCCCCCAGGAACGTTCCGAATTTGGACAGGCTGCCAATCAGGTAAAAGACCGTATAGAAAAAATAGTAGCTCAACGGATTAATGAGATTAAAGTACGGGATTTGAATCAGCGACTGGAACAGGAGAGATTGGATGTTACATTACCGGGCCTGCCGATTAATCGCGGTGGTAAACATCCGCTGACTTTAATTAATGAAGAAATTCGGGATATATTTTTAAGTATGGGATTTGCGGTGGCCGAAGGTCCGGAAATAGAAAAGGATTATTATAATTTTGAGGCGCTCAATGTACCTAAAGATCATCCTGCCCGTGATATGCAGGATTCTTTCTATATTACTGATGAGGTACTTTTGAGAACGCATACTTCGCCTGTTCAGGTGCGTACCATGGAAGCTATGTGCCCGAATTTGCCGGTAAAAATAATTGTTCCCGGCAAAGTTTACCGTAAGGATGATGATGCTACTCATTCACCCATGTTCCAGCAGGTAGAAGGGTTGCTGGTAGATAAGAATATAACTTTTGCCAATCTTAAAGGCATTTTAATGTTATTTGCCCAGAAAATATTCAGTGAAGAGGTGAAAGTACGCTATCGTCCGAGCTTCTTCCCTTTTACCGAACCTAGCGTAGAGATGGATATTTCCTGTGTCAGCTGCAAAGGAAAAGGATGTCGGGTATGTTCTCATACAGGCTGGCTGGAAATACTGGGCGCAGGTATGGTACATCCCCGGGTTTTGAAATATGGAGGATATGATCCCGAGGAAGTAACTGGTTTTGCTTTTGGAATGGGTATTGAGAGAATAGCTATGCTAAAATATGGCATTAACGATCTGCGACTGTTTTTTGATAATGACAAACGGTTTCTGCAGCAATTTTAGGAGGTGACGGTATGGGTGTTTCAATTAACTGGTTAAAAAAATATGTTGATTTTAATTTAACACCGGCAGAACTTGCCCATAAACTGACCATGGCCGGAATTGCTGTGGAAGGGGTGGAAGAAAAAAATGATGATTCCATAATGGAATTGGATTTAACCCCTAATCGCGGTGATTGTCTGGGTATGATAAATCTGGCCCGTGAAGTGTCGGCTATAACCGGCAATAAACTGCAAATACCTCATAATGATCTTAGTAATGAGGGTAGTGAAATTAACGATTATATTAAAATAAATATTGAGGATAATGATTTATGTCCTCGCTATTCAGCCCGGGTGATTAAAAAGGTAGTAATTAAACCTTCACCGGATTGGATGCAGCAGGCTTTAATAAATTCAGGAATCAGGCCGATAAACAATGTAGTCGATATAACCAATTATGTAATGTTGGAAACCAACCAGCCTTTACATGCTTTCGATTATGATTTAATAGGGAACGATAAGCAGATATTGGTTCGCCGGGCTGATTCCGGTGAGAAAATAGTTACCATTGATGAAGCCCTGCGCGAATTGGAAAATGATATGCTGGTTATAACCAATGGAAATAAGCCGGTAGCATTAGCCGGGATAATGGGAGGCCATGATTCAGAAATTAACGAAAAGACTACTGCAGTTTTGTTGGAATCAGCTAACTTTAATCCGGTAAATATCAGGCGCACTTCACGAAAAGTTGCGTTGCGCAGTGATTCTTCCATGCGTTTTGAAAAAGGAGTGGACCCCAATGGAACGGTTACGGCCTTAAACCGGGCAGCTCAATTAATGGCGGAACTGGCAGATGGTGAAGTTGTATCAGGTATAGTTGATATTTATCCCGATCCGATTAAACCGGCCATTATTGCATTAAGAACCCCCAAAGTGAACCGTCTGCTGGATACAAGTTTATCTACTGAAGATATATATGAGTTTATGCAAAAGCTCTCCTTTTCAGTTACCCGTAACGGAGATAATCTAATGGTTGAAATTCCGACTTACCGACCTGATTTGGAACTGGAAGTTGACTTGATTGAAGAAGTTGCCCGTTTATATGGATATAATAATATCCCTGACTATTTACCCTTAACCAGTTCTACTGGAGGGGGATTAACTCCTTATCAGATTTTCCGTGATAAATTGCGCTCCAATTTAGCCCAAAGTATGTATGAAGTAATTAACTACAGTTTTATTAATCCGGACTCTTTTGACCGGATTATGTTGCCGGATGATCATATTCTGCGGCAAGTAGTAAAAGTGGCCAATCCATTATCAGAGGAACAATCGGTAATGCGTACTACGCTTTTACCAGGGTTGCTAAGCACGGTCAGCCGAAATACAGCCCGGCGTAATTATAATCTGTCCTTTTTTGAATTGGGAGCAGTGTTTATTCCTTCCACTGAAAATCTTCCTCAAGAAAAGCTTAAGGTGGGAGGTATTGTAACCGGCAGTAATGATATTAACTGGCAAAAAATCAGAACGGAAATGGATTACTTTTATTTGAAAGGTATTCTAAACAGTTTATTTTCCGGTTTGGGGATAAACGATGTGGAGTACCAGGCACAAACAATGCCTGGATATCATCCGGGCAGAACAGCAGTCATAAGCTGTCGGGGTCAGGAATTAGGGGTATTGGGTGAAATTCACCCGCTGGCAGGAGAAAATTATGACCTTAAGGTTAGGGCCTGTGCTTTTGAATTAGATGTAGAGACCATGTTTAAGCTGGCCAGGCCGAATGCTTTGATGGAGAGTATAACCCGCTATCCGTCCATGGAAAGAGATGTTGCTGTAGTATTACCTGAAGAGGTGGAAGCCTCTCAGGCTATAGCTGTGATTAAACAAATAAATAGTCCGCTTTTAAGAGGTGTGGAAATATTTGATTTGTTTACCGGTGGCAACCTGCAAGCCGGATTCAAAAGTATGGCTTTCCGTTTAACTTTCCAATCTGGTGATCGAACTTTAAAAGAGGAAGAAGTAAATCCATTAATGGAGCAGGTTATTCAGCTTTTGGAGACTGATTTAAATGCCCGATTGAGATAAGCAGGATAAGCGTAAATATTTTTAACAGATTTATAGATTATTACCCATTTTATAGAACCCATGGCGTGGCTTATACCCGATTTGTCGGACACACAGTAGTTAGGTAAAATAACAACTGTGGAGGGATTGAAAAATGGGGAACAACGGGAGACGCTATGACGCTCAATTTAAGGCGGATGCAACCAGGTTGGTGAGGGAAGGCGGCAGATCAGCTGCCAGTGTGGCAAAGGACCTGGGAGTCAATCCGCAAACATTGAGAAACTGGCTGGGAGAAGATAAGAAGAGATATTCTTCTGATAAAGCAAGAATAATGGAACTGGAAGCTGAACTAAGGGCTGAAAAGCGCAGAAACAATGACTTGGAGGAATCTGTAGCTATATTAAAAAAAGCTGCGGTCATCTTCGCGACAACCAACCGGAAGTAAGCTATGAATTTATCAAGGAACACAGCTCCGTATTTCCGGTTGAGAAGATGTGCCAGTCCTCGAAGTATCGCGGAGCGGCTATTATGATTGGAAAGACCGGCTTCCAAGCAAACGTAAGCTTGAGAACTAGGAAATACTTAAGATTGCCCGAAAAAGTTACGATGAATGTCGTGGCATGTGTGGCCTGGACAAAATTCTTGCCGATGTAAGAGAAAATTTCCCCAATTGTAGCCGTAAGAGGCTTTACGAAATACAAAAGAAGGACAAACTCTATGCCAAACGGAAAAAGAAATTCAAAGCCACAACGAATTCGAATCATAAACTACCAGTAGCAGAAAATCTTCTAAATCAGAATTTTACGACTGATAGACCGGCTGCCGTATGGGTAACGGATATCAGCTACATATACACCTATGAAGGCTGGCTATATCTGGCCACGGTAAAATATATATTCACAAAGGAAATAGTGGGTTGGGCAACAGCCGATAACATGAGAACAGAGCTTTGTATTAAAGCCCTGGAGAATGCTATCAGGAGGCACAACCCGCCTCGGGGAACTATTCACCATTCTGATCGAGAAGTGCAATACTGCAGCAGAGATTACCGGGCGACTCTAAAGAAATACGGAATGATCTGCAGCATGAGCCGTAAAGGTAACTGCTACGATAATGCCTGTGTGGAGACGTTCTTCAGCACGATAAAATGTGAGATGCTCTACCATAAACGATATATGACAAGGGATCAGGCCCGAGACCGCTGAAAAAGTCCTCTTTTGCGTGTCATTCTGAACGATAGTGAAGAATCTCATTGGCTTAATCCCAATATTACGGCCTTAAAAGAGATCCTTCGTCGCCTGCAGCTCCTCAGGATGACATTTAGGGTACTTTTTCAGTGGCCTCGATCAGGCCCGCCAGGACATCTTTTGGTATATAGAAGTGTTTTACAACCGCAAAAGGAGGCATCAAGCCCTGGGATATATATCCCCAGCTGCATTCAAACAAAGATACTTGGGGCAAAAGGCAGCTTAAAAAAACCTGAAATTATGAGATTTTGAGCATTATTGCGAATTAGTGAGAAAACCTAACTCTGGACTGTCTGTTTTATCGGGAAAACCCCAATGCAGAATTAAAACGATTCCACGGACTGGAGCGGGCCAAAGGCTACGGTCTGCAAAGTATCCGCATTCAGGCCAAACTAACGGCCCTGACGGTAAACTTAAAGCGGATAGCCAAGCTGGTATCCGCCTTAAAAGGGGTAAATACTCATTTTTTATTTGGTTTATACTATTTGTTACTGATTAGCCGTGAAAATTGGATCGGGGTAGACGCTAAAGCGGCTTAAAAAGGACATTTTTTCAGCAGTCTCGGTTTCCTTGTTCCACATAAAATTTCATTCAGGGTCCCAATGATACATAAGGCAACTACTAGACCGAAAGCCCCGAAAAATTCTTCTATCCCGTGGATCGTTGTAACTTCAGGCAGTATGCCTGTGAGCAAGGTAACTCCAACGGAAGCTCCGAAATACCTACTCAGTTGGATCAGACCACTTAATACGGTTCTATCCTCACTTTGAACGGCATTCTGGGAGTTGATAAGAAAGGTAACCATAATTGCACCGGTACAAAGGCCGATTATGATCAAAGACAAGGAAAACAATGTTACAGAAGTTGAATACACGGAAAACAAGAGGAACATCGAGCTAAAGGAGAGGGTTATCCATAGATACTTGGGGACTTGAATCGTGCCACGCTTCTTAAGCTGGCTGCCTATAAGAAGACCAGACGTAAGTCCCAACATGAATAAAAGCAGGGTGTTGGTTTCATCGAGTTTCAAACCCTGCTGACTGAAAATAATGCCACATAGAGGAAGAATCATAGCCAGTCCGTACATAATAGCCCCAGACAGCATCGCACTGATAATAGAACGACGGATAATCTTTGTTTGCAGGAATTCCATTTTAATAATGGGATTTTGGTGTCTTTGTTCTACACGCATAAGAATTGCGGCGGCAACGATTAAAACCAGGAGCAGTACGATTCCGACAAAGTCCAGCTTACCTTGATTACTTACCGTATTCGATAAGACAACTGTAAGGAGACAGAAGCCTCCGAACAGAAAACCTCCTATGATATCGATCTCCTTTAGTTTCATATCGATCCTGCTTTCTTGAACAACTCTTCCAAATGAAACTAAAAAGATAGCCAGGATAACCATCCCCAAGTTCAAAAAAAAGATCCAGGACCAGCCCATTTGCTTGGTGATGAAGCTCCCTAGCGAAGGACTTAAAAGATTAGATAAAAGTTGAACAAAGGCAAACGCGCCGATCATCTTACCGCGTTTCTCTGGCGGAAAAAGATCTGAAACCATGGCCAAGGTCACAGGAGTAATGATTCCGGCTCCCAAACCCTGGATAACCCTGGCACTAACTAAATGAGACATGCTGGGAGCAAATCCTCCGTACAGGCTGCCCAGGGCAAATAAAGCCATTCCTACAATCAAGAATTTCCTTTTTCCGTAGATATCAGCCAGCTTGGAGAATAAAGGGATAACAGCAATAGAGGCAAGCATATAACCGGAAAAGACCCAACTGTATAACGCGGCGCCTCCGATTTCAATCACGATAGTAGGTAGAGCGGCGGCGATGATCAATTGCATCATCCCGATGGAAAACATGATAAATAGCAAACCAATAAATACGATAATAGAAAACACCTACTATTCTTCCAGTACTAAGACATAGCCGGCATCTCCGTCCACACGGATTCTTTGCCCGGTCTTAATTTGCTTTGTCGCATCGATTATTCCCACAACTGCGGGTATTCCGTATTCTCGGGCTACTACTGTTCCATGAGTCAAAAGACCGCCTACTTCCATAACTAAGCCGGCAGCATTAATAAAGAGAGGGGTCCAGCCAGGATCTGTAAAGGGGGCCACCAAGATTTCTCCTTTGTCTATAAACGCTCCGGAAGGGTCGGTGATAACCCTGGCAATTCCCTCGATGACACCCGAGGAAACAGGCATACCTGCCAGAGCATTTTCCGGAAGCTTCTTATTGTCGTAGTTGCTTTTAATCTCTTCCCCATCACTGGTTAAAAAGCGGGGCGGAATAAGCTTCTCAAAGTGTCGGTATTCTTCCTTTCTTTGTGCCACTAGTTCTCTAAGGTCTGTATTTTCTTGTACTGCCGAATAAATCTTGTCAAATCCTAAGAAGAAGATATCTTTTTCCTCAACAAGCTGCCCTTTTTTCACGAGATGCTTTGCTACGTCCAGGAAGGCTATCTTGCTAATGAAGATGAGACTCATAACCAGATATTTGTTGTGCTCCCGTAAAGGAAGGCAATTCCGTAATACCCTTATGAGACGGCGAACTACTCGAGCTGTAAGTTTTCCACGCTTGGCCTCAATTTCTTTGGCTAGGGCTTCAGCAGCTTCATTGGCCCTTGCGATTGTGGCCTTAAACTCATCACGATGAGCACCTTCCTGGGCAGTATTCACAATAGTCATGATGGATTTTGCCAAGGGTTCAGGGTTTTCGCCCCAGCGTTCTTTAGCCATATCGACTTCACCGGCAGTACGCATATTGTATTTTGCTATGAAAGCATTGAAATCTTTCTTGAATTCCTCATGTCCCGGAAGACTATTTACGCGAGTAAATAATGTTAAATAGTCACTGTTTGTAAATTCACCTATTAAATCGGGTGACTTGCGTACCTGGTCTGCCAGATCTCCCACCAGCAGACCCATTTCAGTCGTGATATTCCCTTCTAAACCTTTAATAATTAAGTCCGTATACTTATGACTGCTCAATAGTTTTTGCTCAAGGGCTTTCAAAGCCATAAAGCTCATTATCCCTGCCAGCAGATCGGGCATAAGGATTTGGAAATCGGGCAGATAGCGAGCTGTCCTGCAGATAGCCTCCAGTTTCTCGACTCCCGACCGGCCCCGCTGGATTTCTTCTTCCGCTTTTTTCACCCGCTTTTCAATGTAATCGTTGACAAAGGCTACTGTACCCTCCGGCTTTTTGAAAACCAATGTTTTCAAACATTTGTATACTACAGGTTTAAGAAAGCCCCAGAGAACTTTAACCGTATGCTTATTCTTTTTAATTCGGGTATCAAAATCGGATCGCTTCATTAACTCGACTAATGACAAAGCTGTTAAAGTGTCAAAACTCTCTAATACTTTGAGTAAGAGTTTACGCGCCGTTCGATGGGCAAGGAGTTCGCTGACATCAAAATAGATTCTGCCTGCGGCAGTCTTGGCGTAGTTGTCGACCACAGGACTGTTAGGCCCTTTACCCTGTGAAGCTATAATTTTCAGCATATCCACACCGAGATGGGAAATAGGGTCGGTCATCACCTGAATATGGCTAAAGGAAATATAGGCATGCAGGTCAGTATCTTGAGGAATCGGGGTAGGCAGGGGGAAGAGGGATGTGATGGCCCGGCTTTGAACAATGCTTAACATTGGAGCAGTAGAGTTGTCCCTGCTGATGCACCATTCAATATCCTGCGGTCCCCCATAGTGTTTTTCAATTCTTATTCCCAGCTTCGCCAGGTCTTGTATTGAGGAATCGTTGAGAACTTGACTGCTTACCTTTTCCCCGATGAGTTCCACCTTCTCAGTACCTCCCCCGGCGAGAGGCAGAATGGCAACCTTTTTCTCTGCTATCGTTTTGCTTGTGATATTTCCTGTAGTTTTATTAAACTTATAAACATCAGCGGAAACCAAGCCTGAAACAAGGGCTTCCCCTAAGCCGTATCCGGCATCGATGGTCAGAATCCCACGATGACCGGAAACAGGATCTGCCGTAAACATGATTCCGGATACCTCGGGCAAGACCATTTTCTGAACGACTACGGACATTTGCACTTGTTCGTGAGCAATATTGTTTTGAATTCGATAGAGAATGGCACGATCTGTAAAGAGGGAAGCCCAGCAGTTTCGAACGGAATCAAGGATAGCAGCTTCCCCCTTAATGTTGAGATAGGTGTCCTGTTGACCGGCAAAAGAAGCAAAGGCCAAGTCCTCAGCTGTGGCACTGGATCTTACAGCATAATAGTTATCCTGGCCAGCCTTTTGCACTGCCTGGGTGATTGCGGTCTTGACATGTTCAGGAATTATTGCCTGCTTTAGTTTATCTCGGATAGTTGCACCGATCTGCTGAATATTGTCAAGACATGCGTCCTCAATGATGTCTGCAATGTATTGGCTCAAACGGTTAATATCAATAAACTCTTTGTAGCTTTCTGTGGTTACGCAAAACCCATAAGGCACTGGAAATCCAGCCCTGGTCATTTCCCCCAAATTGGCTCCTTTACCACCTACAAGTGGTAAGTCTTTTTTCCCAATTTCATCAAAGAACAGAGTGTAACATATTACCATATACTCTCCTCCTTAGATTTAAGATTTGGCACCATTAAGGAACATTTCGATGCTCTGAGCTCGTAAACGTTCTAAATCCATATAATCCTGGAATAACTGGCAGGAAATAAAATAATTAAGGCTTATAAGCAGAAAACCTCTGGCCAGAACCTGGGCAGGGATGTCGCTGCGGATTTCCTTGTTCTTTTGTGCTTCAGTAATAATCTTTAAGATTAAATTTTCCTGCCCACTGCGCTGGACATTATCGAAAGGATCGGCCGAGGATCTGTCAAGGAATCTTTGCATCCTTTGGATCATGTAGTTGATCATAAGCTCGGGGGCTTTCCCAAAAAGATCGTGCTCAAAATCCATCAATAGACGAAGTCTTGGCTCAATCGCAGGGTAATCCCTTAAAATGGATTCCATCTTTTGATCTAAACCCTCTACGGTGGCTTGGATATAAGCACTGAGTATGGACTCCTTGTTCTCAAAGTAATTGTAGAGAGTGCCTTTGGAAATATCCGCTTTCTCAGCGATTTCCTCCATGGAAGTGTCCCGGAAGCCTTTAGCTCTAAAAAGCTCTATAGAAAGGCCGAGTATTTTCAGTCTGGTTGCTTCTTTTTTGCGTTCTCTTCGATTCAATTTTCAACACCTCACGTAAAATATACTTTCAATAAATATTACACCCGTGCGTAAAATTGCACTGGTGTATATAATTATACTATAGTGCATTTAATTTCTCAATCTTTGAGCCAACAGAGGTACAAGGGGACAGGTTGAGACCACTGAAAAATGGTGCTTTTTCACTGGTTTCGAACCTGTCCCCTTGTACCGTGACTCCCGGGGATAGGACAATGTCGGTCTTCGGTTTTCACGCTGGCATCCCCGTGAAAATACTCTAAACTATTAACCACCAATGTGCTATATTGTTATAAATTAGGTGGGGGGGCGGCCCGTATGCTTTGGATAGCCCGCTGGAATACCCGGAAGAAGTGAGGGATCCGTACCAGGAACTGTGGAAACTATACTTCAACCGGATTGCGATTGACTCCCGCCGCAATCCTAAGCTGCAGACTCAATTTGTACCGATACGTTACCGCAAAAATCTGCTGGAATTTGAACCATTATTCGATAGTCAAGAGGTTATGCGAAATGAGAAATAACAGTACAAATCTAGAAGTCAATAAAAAGCCAACTCGTCTCAAAAAAATGCTGACTGTGGTGTGTGTTGCATTTTTAATATACATACTGTCAGGGATTCTCATAACAATATTCCAGGAAAAATTGATCTTTTATCCGCAGCCAATCTCAAAAGAGATGATTAGTCATATTGATAGTAAACATCCAGAGGCTCAGCCAATATCGATCACTATGAAGGACTCCACAGAGGTGAACGGTTGGCTGGTGAGAGGGCGAGAGAATTCTCAACGCTTGTGTATATATTTCGGTGGGAATGGTGATGAGGCCTCAAGCATGATCGAACAGGCAGCAAGATTTCCGGACTGGTCCTTTGTATTGATGAATTATCGCGGTTATGGTCAAAGCAATGGTTCTCCCAACGAAAAGCATTTATTCAGTGACGCCGTACAGATTTATGATTATTTTAGCACCAGGCAAGAAGCAGAATCAGTGCCAATAGTGGTCATGGGCAGAAGCATAGGTTCGGGAGTTGCAGTTTATCTCGCGCAAAATAGGCCGGTTGCCGGTATTATCCTATCAACTCCTTATGATAGTTTACTGAGCGTAACCAAAGAAAAGATACCAATTTACCCGATCGATTTCATGTTGAGAAACCGCTTCGATTCATTGGGAAGGGCTGCTTCTATAAATAAGCCGGTATTGTTTCTTACTGCTGAGAAAGATAGATTAATTCATCCTGCTCATGCTGAAACACTGGCAGGTAAGTGGGGCGGCAAGGTCTATATGGTCGAGATCACAGGTGAAGACCATAACTCAATAGTTGAATCAGAAGAGTATTGGGAAAGTATAGATGTATTTTTAGATGGATTTTAAAGCATTGTTTCTATCCGAATTAGTATCTTCGGTTTATTGATTATTCACTTATTAGAAAGTATTATTTATATTAGTAGACAAAAAATTGCTTTGCTACAAAAGGCAAGTATATTGATTGGAGTTGATGCAACACACCCCCAAAAAAATAATTAAATAGATAATAGATAGGAATTTGCTTTTTTACCATTCTCAGTATATCACTGGTCAATATTGTAACGCTAGCATTATTAGCCCAATATTACCCATGAAATTACAATTTGCATAAATAAGACCGTTACCGTAGTAGATTTAGGTGAAATCAAACTTGACCATTGCATCAGATGGAACTGACCGGCAGATCCTTATCCAAAATATGGGCACGGGTAAATAGACTATAAGAAATTCACCCTCCTTCCGTGAAAAATCCCCATAGCCGGCTATTACATAGGTCGTTGGTATATTAAGCCTGCTGAATCAGTACTCATAAGGTATCCACTGAGAATACTCATCTTCAAACGGCATTGGCATGACATAATCATCAGAGAATTCATCAAAACTGAGCTGAGGAAGTTCCTCATAAGACACCTCTTGAGCTTTCACTTTGCGGGTAATCATTGTTGAAATAGAGCAATAAATCCGGTAATGACAAACAATGGAATAGCGATATTTTTTTGTACCAACTAAGCCAAAATATACGTTAGAACAAAAAAGTGGTATCAGTAGTTGCCAGCATAACTGGGGATGACAGGGGGTCACACGTGGTTGTTGACAACGCTCAAATTCCAGGATATTCTTGGAAGAGAGGTGTGTGTGTTTGGCAACACCAGCAAGAAAGAAAACTGCAACCGGTATAAAAATATTGAGATAGATGCTCGTTTCTGGAGCATTGAGACGAGACCATAAAAGGGGCGTATTATGGAAAAAATACTTCAACAAATTCTTTCTAAACTGGATTCTCTGGAAAAAGGTCAAGCTAATCTTATAAAGCGCCAGGATAACCTTGACAAACGCCAGGCTAATTTTGAAAAGCACCAGGAGAGTTTCGACAAACGCCAGGCTAATTTTGAAAAGCGTCAGGACAGTTTTGAAAAACACCAGGCTAATTTTGAAAAGACCCTGACTGCCACCAACGAGGAAATTCGTCTTATACATAGTCAACTTAAAGAACATAGCGCAATTCTGGGAGCTCTGCAGCATGCTTCGGAAGTTCATAAAGCTGATATAGATAATCTTACCCATCAGGTAGCTGTCATATCGGGAGAAGTTAAAACCGTTCGAACAGTTCAAGCCGACCATACCGAGCAACTTGACCGCATTGAAAATAAAGTTACCGGGCATGATATCAAAATCGAAGTACTGGATAAAACCAAGGCCCATAAACGCAATATTAAGTAACCTTTTCTTACTTACTTTTGTTTTTTATGAAATAGTAGACTATGCTTAATAAAATTAGAATAAATGGTGGGGGCAATATAATTAATGATGAAATATCCGGTATGAAACCCTGTGTATCTGGTTCGTGAAAATGGCAATATAATGCTAATACTATTAAAGAATTAACTGTATAACAAAAGGGCAACCATCCCAATTTATATTCTTTTAGTAATTTTTTTGTAATTGATATGGTTAAATAAATAGTGATTAAGGGTATTCCTATCCACAATAAAATAAAACCCTCAATATTGAACAAAACAGCTATGAAAAACACTATAATAAAGCCCAAAATTAATGTAACGAATGAAATTGTCCATGTAATTATTGCCCTGATAACTGCGTTATTCATTCTATTTTACCCCTTCCCTCATTTTATTAAATGGACTTTCACATCCACTCTGGATTTTTCCAAACCACCGTTATATTTTGATTTTACACTTTTGCCGTGACAACCGGTGTGACAGGAGACGGCAGAATCTGTGAAAAGTCAGAAAAACAGGTTACCCAATAATGAAATTATCTAAGACATATAATAAGATCACAGGTCGCTATTGCCCATAATGCAATAACCACATAAACTATATGTCCGATAATTAATCCTAAAATATAATGCACTAGAGGTGAACCAGATCTTACTATTCCTTTTTTCCGCAAAAAATAGGTCATCATAGATAATCATAGATATAGATAATAGATAATAGATAGGAATAAGGAATAGGAATAGGAATTTGCTTTTTTACCCTTCTCAGTATATCACTGGTCAATATTGTAACGCTAGTATTATTAGCCCAATATTACCTATGAAATTACAATTTGCATAAATAAGACCGTTACTATAGTAGATTTATGTGAAATCTAACTTGATCATTGCATCAGATGGAACTGACCGGCAGATCCTTATCCCAAACCTGGGCATGAGTAAATAGACTATAAGAAATTCACTCTCCTGCCGTGAAAAATCCCCATAGCCGGCTATTACATAGGTCGTTGGTATATTAAGCCTGCTGAATCAGTCCTCATAAGGTATCCACTGAGAATACTCATCTTCAAACGGCATTGGCATGACATAATCATCAGAGAATTCATCAAAACTGAGCTGAGGAAGTTCCTCATAAGAAATCTCTTGAGCTTTCACTTTGCGGGTAGTTCACCCTACGGGTACTACTGATGCACCTTTTCAGGTGCTTTTAAGGTTGCTGAGGTTCTCTTCATTCGCGATGAGCGGAACTTGCGACGTCCAAGGATGGACTAGTGCAGCGGTGCCATGGATGGCAAGGAGCTGCCAGACAGGCATATTCTATATCAGCAGAAGATGTGGGAGGAGGGTCATGATTCTTAATTGCCCACAGATTGAGATGCATCAATATCTTCTTTTATGAAAAAGTCGGTTCGCATCACTAGAGCCTGTGTTTATCTTAAGCCTGCTCTGGTTCAGGTCGCTCACGCTGCGGTCAAATCCAAGGATGATTCTTACTACCGTATCAAGTATGAGCGCATTACCAAGAGAAGAGGCAAGAAACGAGCCATTATCGCTATCGCCAGAATGATTCTCACTGCCATTTATCACATGCTTTCTACTGGTGAGACTTTTAATCCATGTGATCTCTACAAGGTGGATATGCCCCTGGAACTTCGTGATAAACAGAAAGAGAAGGCTTTAAAAAATGCTGTTAACCTGCTGATCACACAAGGGCTTATTCAGGAAACTGATATAGCAGGCTTATCTTTGCAACCTACTTAAAAATTTTTACTTATAAATGCAAGGGAGAAGTATGCCCTTTTTTAGCTCCCACCAGCGTTATTCGGTGATCGTGTTGTTTTCACGCTAAGACCTATATCCAATATTAAAAACCATAATTCATTATATTTAGGTTTATAATACCATTTATACCTCAAAATAGTTCTATTAATTTCTAAGCTACTAATAAATAATGAAAATTTCCATTAATTATATATTTACAGTTAATTTAGTAATTTATGTTATTATGGTTTTAATGGGTTTAAAATGGTATGTGAAAGTTGAAGGGCTCAGATGAAGAAAATATTGATTTTGGAAGATGATAAGAATATCTTACAGTTTCTTGAGAACTTAGTATCTGATCATCCGTTAGTGAATATGGTAATTGGGGTAACCAATAGTAATGACGCGGTACAAAAAGCCATTGATGAGCAACCAGATATAGCTCTTTTTGATGTTGAATTGGCTCCTGAAGATAATTTAAATGGTATTCGTACAGCTGAGATTATTTCTGCGGTTAGTCCTGAAACCAAACTTGTTTTTATTACTGCGCATGATAAATATGCATTGCAATCGTTTGTAGTACACCCTTATGATTACATAACTAAACCAATTAATGAGAACAGATTACTCAAAACAATAACTAAACTTTTAACGCATAAGTCTTCGGTTTCACCGGTGTCATCCAAGATTCGTTTTCGTGTTCAAAATAGCGTTATCTTTGTTGATACTGATCACATTTTTTTTATAGAAAAACAGGGGAAAACAGTTTATGTACATTGTAAGGAAAACTTATACTCTCTTCAGCGTTGTCTTAATGAACTAGAGACTATATTGCCTGAAGAATTTATTAGAACACACAAATCTTATATTATTAATCTAAATAATATTTCAAAGATTACGAAGGAAGATAATCGCAGCTATGCTGTTAATTTCCACAATTATGATAAGGTAGCCTGGATAAGCCGGACTAAGTACGATGAAAATAAGCAGTTATTTAATTCGAATAGCTAGGATGGTTGAAAAGCTATAGATGGGGGAAAGTATATAGAACCCAACAAAAAGAACGTCCCTCTGTTGGGTTCAGGCTTGGTGAAAAATAAATCAAAACACCATTAAGTCCAAATAATACGAGCAATGTTGTTAATAATATGTTGCCTGTTTTTTTTATATTTTCGCTCATCTTAACCTCCTCGTATAATTCCAGAGAAATATTCTTGGAACTTGTATGTTTTAGTTATGAGTTGTGATATTTCCATGATTCACAATGGGACAAGGGGACAGGTCCGAGACCACTGAAAAAGTACCTAAATTTTTTCCTGAGGGCCGCAGGTGACGAAGGATATTTTCCAGATAGCCGTAATACTGGCAATGATTCGATTATAAGATTCTTCGTTGGCGCTCAGAATGATACGCTGAGGAGACTTTTTCAGTGGTCTCGGACAGGTCCATTGTCCCATGATATCCGTCCTAGCTTACAAATTTATCCAGCTTTTGGGCATTCCCCTATTTGTCAGGATTACCCCCTGGTAAGCCAACCTCGTTTCGCTTGCGCTGTGTTCCGAATTCCCCCTACAGCTTCCTCCAGACCCCACCGTTACCAGTGCCGCCTTTGCCCTTAGTTTATAATCCCGCTGGTTAGGCTATAGTGTTATAGCCAACCTAAGAAGTCCAAAAGCTGATGGTATTGCCTGACCGAGAATTGCTGGATATAATGACCATATCTTAGGGAAAAGAAAAGACGCCTCTGTTAAATGTGCAACTGCTCCAACAGAATCACCAGAAGCGTCCCCAAAGGTATGGTAATTGTATCAAATTATGAATTAGATTTAAACCCCAATAAGGGAGTTTTTTGTTAGGAGCTTGGAGCAACTTCCCTGCCCGTGTTGTAGCGGACAATTAAAGGTAATCGGCAGTCGCCAGAGAAAATGTATTACTGCCTCAGGAGAAAAGATAATTTTAATCATTCGTAGGTTGAAATGCATTGAATGTAAACATGTCCACCACGAACTACCGGATATGCTTGTGCCATACAAACTCCATGTTAGTGAAAGCATTGAGGCAGTGATCAGTGATAATAAGGAGCTTAGTGTTATTTCCGATGAATCTACTCTGAACCGGTGGAGAAAATGGTTTAATGAGAAGGTCGATTACTTTGAAGGTTGCCTGAAATCAATTACAATCCGTTATGGCAAAGAATCTGTGGAAGATAAATCCGCTCTTCCCGAGTCTAAGCTCCAAAGGATTTGGCATTATGTAGGGGATGCTCCGGGATGGCTAGCCAGAGTTGTCCGCCCCATAGCCAACTTAAATTTATGGATACATACCCGTTCCGCCTTTTGTCCATAACAGTATAGCTTTACACTCATGCTGAAACCTGAAAAAGGAGGTAATCAGCATGAGAGACCAAAAGAAAGCGGACGAAATTGCCGAGCAGCGAGTGCAAATCCTGTCCCCACTCCTGGCCGAAGGCCTGGATAGCGCTCAAGCCAGGCAGATTAAAGCCAGGATATGCGAACAGACCGGCATATCCGAACGCACCCTGCGCAGATACCTGGCCCAGTACCGGAAGAATGGTTTTAGCGGACTCAAACCCAAAGGTAAGGGAGGGCGACGAAGTGACGAAGCAATACCGGTTAACATCCTGGAACAGGCAATCCTGTTACGCAGGCAGGTACCAACCCGTAGCATTGCACAGATTATTCAAATCCTGGAATGGGAAGGGTTGGTAGAGCCAGGACAAATCAAGCGCAGTACCCTACAGGAGAAACTGGCCGAACGAGGTTACAGCGCCCGGCACATGCGTATGTATGCCGATACCGGTACAGCTGCCCGGCGCTACCAAAAGAAATACCGTAACCAACTCTGGCATTCGGACATAAAATATGGCCCTTACTTACCCATAGGCAAAGATGGGAAAAAGAAGCAGGTTTATCTTGTGACCTTCGTGGATGATGCGACCAGATATATTTTGCACGGTCAATTCTATCCCACTTTGGATCAGATAATCGTCGAAGATGCTTTCCGCCAGGCCATTTTAAAATACGGTATACCAGAAAAAGTATACTTTGATAACGGCAGCCAGTATCGAACCAAATGGATGAAAAGAGCTTGCGCTAAAATGGGGATTCGTTTACTCTTTGCCAAGCCCTATTCTCCTGAAGCTACCGGGAAATCAGAACGGTTTAACCGGGTAGTGGATTCCTTCCTGGCTGAAGCGGTTCTGGAGAAACCTCAAACCCTGGATAAATTAAACCAGCTGTTTGAAGTCTGGTTGGAGGAGTGTTATCAGAACAAGCCCCATTCCGGGTTAGAAGGAAACATTAGTCCTCAGACTGCCTATCGCAGTGATAGGAAAGCATTAAAATTTCTAGATCCCGAAACAATAGCCAGTGCTTTTCTCCATTGCGAAGAAAGGAAAGTAGACAAGGCAGGTTGTATTAGTTTTGCGGGGAAAAAATACGAAGTAGGACTAACCTTTATTGGTTGCAAGGTAGATGTCATCTATGATCCAGCCGATATCAGCGAACTGACTATTGAATACGAAGGCCATAAGCCTTTTAAAGCTAAAGAACTGGTTATTGGAGAACGGAGTGCTCCCAGGCCTAAACTACCCGAGCATTTACAGAAGGCTCCGGCAGATTCTTCAAGAATGCTAAATGCAGCCGCCAGGAAAAACCAGGAGCGTAAAGAAACCCAAATCCCTGCTGTATCCTACCGGAAGGTAAGGAAGGAGGGGGAAAGTCATGTTTGAGAGTTTTTATGGTCTAGAAAGAACACCGTTTTCCAGGGATATCCCCACGGATCGATTGTATCAATCGCATATGCTGGAAGAAACCCTGGGACGTTTAGAATACACCGCTCAGCGCCAGATGTTTGCAGTGTTAACCGGGGATTGTGGAACCGGGAAGACTACCACCATACGTAAGCTTAAAGAAATATTAGATACATCCCGGTTTATGGTGATGTACCTGGCTGATTCCAAATTAACCCCCCGTGTTTTTGGCAAGTAAAAAATACAGCAAACGGCAAAAAATAAATCCAGCACCCCTATTCCCATTATTTCCTGATAGTGGAATGTGTAAGCCGGTAGCTCTGTCCACCGAAAACCAGCAAATGGCTGTGGTGAACTA